>Ga0310830_101249_pt1 | contig 13123 bp, 10 predicted proteins | sample WT_ome_5_FD_201301 | JGI IMG/M metagenome (GOLD analysis project Ga0310830, IMG submission 201301) | Sorghum-adapted microbial communities enriched on wild type (WT) sorghum from Joint BioEnergy Institute, Emeryville, California, United... ...
ACGGAATCAGCAAGGAGTATTCCAGAGCTGCTGCCAGTTTACTATTCTTGTATCTGTGCAAGATTCGAGATGCAAACAAAGCCAGGGCCACAACCGAGAAGGACGCTGCCGCAGCATACAGAATACTTACCAAGTAAGGCTTGAATGCACTCATCGTGGTAAACAAGCGGCCGTAGTTCTCCAAGGTGAATCTGTCTAAGCTGAGCGTCGCTGTCGCAATACTCTGTGAATCTGTAAAGGAGAAAATCACGATCAGCGTTACAGGAATCAAGTAAATAACAAACAAGACATATCCAATCATATGCGTGATCACATTCGCGAACTTGTTGTTAATCTTCTGCTTCACCAAGACGGATTTGACTTTGGAAACAGACATATAGTTACCTTGTTTCTCAAAGCGGATCATGATCGACAGCAAAATGATCGTAGCCAGACCGAGCACAAGGGCGAGCAGAGCAGCCAGATCCTTGGAAGTGGAGCTCTTCGAGAACGTCAAGATCATGGGCGTAATCGTTTGAAACTCCGTCCCCCCCAGAATCAACGGGGCCGACATCGCCCCAAGACCCGTCAAAAAGGTTAAGATCGTCAAAGCAAAGATCGTGGGTTTCAACACCGGAAGGACGACCCGCCATAAAATATAAAAAGTCGACGCTCCCATGCTTCTTGCGGCTTCAATCGTTTGGAAATCCACTTTGCGAATCGCGTTTCCCAAAAACAAGATGTGATTGGAGGTACACGCAAATGTCATTACAAAGAGTACGGCCCAGTATCCGTGGAACCAATCGGTATTAAAGGAAGGGAAAATGCTGGCTAACACGCGCGTAATAAAGCCATTTTCACCATATGCAAACTTGTAACTAGATGCTACGACCACACCGTGATACAGCAAGGTTGTAAAGAAACCCAGCTTTAAAATGTTCGCACCCTTGATTTTAAAGTACTCTGTGAGAAGGACTAACGTAATTCCTACGATATTTACCGTAAACACTAGAGATACGGCTAACACAAAGCTGTTGGACAAGCTGGACATGGCACGTTTCGATGACAAGAGCTTGTTGACGGCATCCAGCGAGAAGCTCCCATTCTTGAAGAAAATCTCATAATATATGTTTAGGTTCGGGTAAATGAGAAAAGCGATAATGAACCAGGCCAGCAGGACGTACAGCAGCAGCTGCCCATAATTCAGGGAGGCAAATTTGTTCTTTAGGGTCTGTGCGTTCAATTCGCTCCCTCCGTCCGATCATATTGCATGATATCCGCTGGTCTAATATACACATCCGCTTCGGTCCCGACCTCAAGCCCTACAGCCCCATTTTCCTTCTCAATGGTCTTCAACAGACTGCCGCCGGGCATTTCTAATACATACTTGCTATATAGTCCGTAAAACTCCCGATCCACAACCTTGGCCTTCAGGCGGATCACCTCACTGTCGGGCAACGGAGTTAAGTTTACTTTTTCATTGCGAATATAGGCGATCTTACCAGCTTGAACCACATTTTTTAATGGACTGTTGGCGATCAATGCCGAATCGATCTGATTAATGTCACCGATGAAATTACATACAAACTCCGTTTTCGAAGAATTGTAGATTTCATATGGCGTCCCCACTTGTTCAAGGTTACCGTTGTTAAATACCGCAATACGATCAGATAATGTTAAGGCTTCTTCTTGGTCGTGCGTGACATAGATGGTCGTGATCCCAAACTGCTTCTGCAATTCCTTCAATTCATTTCTGAGCTGAACGCGCAGCTTCGCATCCAGATTCGATAACGGCTCATCCAAGGCCAAAATCGACGGTTTTAATACGAGCGCTCTGGCAATAGCTACACGCTGTTGCTGCCCGCCCGACAAATCCGATACACGCTTATGCAATTGTTCTTCCTTTAAGTCGACCTTACGCGCAATGTCTCGGACCTCCTGGTCGATCTCGGACTTTGATGCTTTCTTGACGCGCTTGCCGAAGGCAATATTTTCGTATACCGTCATCGTCGGAAATAACGCATAACTTTGGAACACCATACCGATTCCGCGTTTTTCAATCGGAGCATGTGTAATCTCTTTGTCGTTTAGTAGAATTCTGCCGCCAGATGGGGTGATGAAACCGGCAAGACTTCGAAGAATGGTAGTTTTACCACAGCCTGAAGGGCCTAAAAAGGTGAAAAATTCCCCCTCGTTGATTTTCAGATTAAAGTTCTTAATGGCATGGAAATCTCCAAAATGAATTTGTATATCCTGAAATGTGATCATCACGTTCACCTTTTCTATTTAGGTTGTTGTAAGAAAGAACTGCATAGCCTGAACTAGCGCTATGCAGTTCCCCATCCATGCTGTTTAGTTCATGATTTGCAATTCAATTTTCTCTGCCCAGGCATCCAGATGTTCTGCAATGAAGCCCCAATCCAACGGCTGCGCCTTCAACTCGGCAAACATAGCTTTAGCTGAATCCGGAGCTTGTTCGGCTGCTTCTGCGATAACGGGCATTGCATTAAATTCCTTCGCAAAGGCTCCTTGCATTTCAGCGCTGCCAAACCACTCCACAAACCGTTCTGCCGTATCCTGCTTCTTCGTGCCATTAACAATGGCGATATGTTCGACAACCATAGGGACACCAATTTCAGGAATGACATAACCTGTTTTGACGCCGTATTCTTGTTCTCGCTTGGCGCGTTCGCCGGATACGATCGTTCCGATGGGAACTTTTCCGCTGGCCATATTCGCATACAGCTCCTCGCCTTCAATGACCGGAAGCCCATTATCGTAGAGTTGCTTTAACGCGTCCCAACCTGCATCAGAAATGCCCAGGTCTCCATTGGCGTCTTGATGGGGCGACAAAATCCCTGCGACAACCAGACGCATGGTAGCTCTATCAAGTCGGGTAGGCGCTTCATATTTCCCTTTAAACGCTTCGTTGGTATATAAGTCAGTCCAATCTTTCGGAGCCGTCTCCGGGGTATACATGTCCGCATTATAGCCAATCAGAATCGCTTGTTTTACGAGGCCATGATAGTAGCCTTCCAGATCGTTTAGGCCCTCGTCAACTTGCGAAGCCCACTGCGGGACGTATTTCGTTAGAACTTCCTCTTTCTTCAGATTTTCATAAAAAAATATTATTTAAGCCGAATACCACGTCAGCAATCGGGTTATTCTTCTCTGCAATCAAGCGATTGGTTAAATCCGCACCGCCTGCACCCACGATTTCAATATCAAATCCCGCTTTTTTCGCTTGCTCCGTCCACCACTCACCGCGGCCGTCCGAATTTGAATTGGTATATACGATCAATTTCTCATTTTTGACCTGGCTCCCCGAATTTTCGCCGGATTCCGCCGAGTTTCCGCCGGCATTTCCACTATTATTACTTCCGCAGGCCGTGATGACTAAACAGCTAAGCACCACCATTGCCAACGCTTTCATCATTTTCGACATCTCATACTCTCTCCTTATCAAGTGATAATAAGTGGCTTCGATCGAAGACCGATTTCCTTTCAACAATGTTCGTTTGTATTTTGATCGTGAGATGTTGTTCCTTATAATGATTGATACGCTTCATGAGCAGGTCTACGGCTGCTGCGGCAAGCCGATCTGTATCTTGACGAACTGTAGTTAATGGGATGGGTGTTAATGCTGAAAGATAAGTATTCGAAAATCCAACGATAGACAGCTTCTCCGGGACGGATATGTTCATATGAAGTGCAGAAAACAAAGTAGAAATGGCGACTTGGTCGTCCGCACACATGATCGCCGTCATTTGCGGATTGCTTCTAATAAATTCCCCTTGTTCGGCATCATACTCATGAAAGCGGCCCGGTTCACAGCGTTCCGTTCTAAAATGAATATATTCGCTCTTCACCGGAATCCCATGATCAAGCAAAGCTTGAATGTACCCCTGATATCTTTCCTCTCGACTTGTGATGTTCTCAAAAATGTTAGACGAATACCCAATGTCCCGATGACCCTTCGCAATCAAATACTGTGCCATTTCATAGGAGCCTTGAAAATGGTCGTGATAGACGCAATCAAACGGAATCTCACGAAAAATCCGGTCGATGATCACACTTGGAATTTGTTCCGTTTTTAATCGAAGCACTTGATCACTGCAGGTTCGACTTCCCCACGGAAATAAGATGATTCCGCTGATTCCTGCAGCCACAAGCTCCCGTAAGCATCGGTCTTGGTCGTCTTGGTCGCTGCTAATTTTTAAAATGAGCTCAAATTGATGTTTGCGTAACTCGTGCTCAACAGCCGAAATGATTCTGGATGTATAGTCGGACATATGCGGAATGATCAGTGCAATTTGTTTGCTTGCCTTCTTTTCGGGTAACCGTTGTACAGGTTCCTGTAACGGCTCACGACGTCTTTCATGTCGATCACCGGAAAGGAACGTTCCTCTTCTCGGCAAGCGGTAGACGATGCCTTGTTCGGCGAGTTGTTCCAAGGCCAATTTACTCGTCATTCGGCTGACGCCAAACAACTTGGCCAGTTCACCCTCAGAGGGTACAGGATCATGCGCTTGAAGCCCCCGGGTCTCGATGATTTCCAATACCTTCTCCGCGACTTGCAAATACAGCTGTTGTTTCTCTCTTTTGGAAGTGCTTTCAGAACTCATGTCCGGACATTCCTTTATTATTTTTTAGTTGGTAAACCGCGCGTGCTCTACCAATCCGTTAGCTTAAGCTGACATAACCATACAATATGTCACTGACACATTCAATGATATTGAGATAAGGAATTTCGCATGAAATTATTGCCATTACGCTTTATTGAAATATGCTAGGTTTGAAGTTTTAGAGTCATTGACATATTTCAAGTCAAAAAGAAGACCCTGCACGAGACACCATGATTTCAGTGTCCCTTGCAGGGTACCCGCTAACGTCAGATCCTCTTTACTTTTGCTGTATAGGTGTACTTCGCAGCTCAGGAGTTCCGTTCTCCGGCTCTTCCCTTTCATAACTGGTATCATAATAAGTTTTCATATTCCGCAATACCGGGAACAGATACATCCAGAGTACAGCCACAACCAGTGTCCCGATTCCCCCAATAACGGTGGCAACCACGGCACCAAACCAATTGGCCATCGTGCCGGATTCGAATTCACCGAGTTGGTTCGATGTGCCGATAAACAGCATGTTGACCGCATTGACACGCCCTTGCATTTCACGCGGCGTATTTAGCTGAACCAGCGTAGAACGAATGACGACACTGACCACATCTGAGGCGCCGATTAGGAACAGGGCGACCAGAGATAATACGAGATTTTTAGAGACGGCGAACAGCACGGTAGACAAGCCAAAAATCGCCAGCGAGATAAACAAATACTTGCTGATCGAATTTTGGATTGAATAACGGGTCAGAACCAGCGACATCAGCAATGCGCCAACTGCCGGAGCTGTCCGGAGCAGCCCGAGTCCCCATGACCCCGTATGCAGGACATCTTCAGCGAAGATAGGCAACAATGCCGTAGCCCCGCCGAGCAAGACAGCGAACAAATCCAGTGAAATCGTGCCTAGAATAACTTTGCGCTGGAAGACAAAGCGCAGACCGTTCAGCAGCGAATCCATACTGATGGTTTCCAACTTCCGTACGGCACGCTTGACTTGGATGGAAAGAATCAAAAAGGCCGAAATCAACAAAGCCGCAATGGATGTGGTGTACACGACCGATGGACCGAAGGTCAGCAACAATCCGCCAAGGGCGGGGCCGATGATCGAGGCCGTTTGCCCTGCCGAGGCCGACCAAGCTGCAGCTTGAGGGAGCTCTTCCTTGTCTACGAGATCCGGCACCATCGCCGAGTTTGTCGGGTTCTCAAAAGACCTCGAAGCTCCAAGAATCGCAGCGGCAATCAGGATATGATGACCTTGAATCCAGCCGCCTAGCGTTAACACAAGCAACAGCGCCACCACAGCGCATTCTACAAGCTGGCAAATAAAGATGATTTTGCGGCGTTCAAATCGATCCGCCACTTGACCGGCGATTAAGGTAAGCAGCAGCATCGGAATAAATTCAGCCAGACCCACCAGCCCTAACTTAAAGGCATCATGGGTTAATATATACATTTGCCAGCTGATGGCAACGGTAAGCATCTGAAAGGACGTCGTTGTAAAGATCCGTGCAAACCATAACCGGCGATAAGAGCGGTTTGTTCGGAGAACGTTGGGTCTTGATGCGGTGATGATAAACCCCTCCTGTTGTATCATTTTGTCCCGTCTAGTGTAGCACACACATCTCTACTGCGTAAGCCATCTTGTGTAAGAATTGCAGGAGGGGATACAGCCGGTTCAACAGAACGGCATGGTCCCGATTAAGGGTTTCAAACGAATGAGAATTGCTGTCTCAACCCAAGGATCCGATCAGTTGACGCAGAATGCTCGGCCACCAAGAACGAGCGGGTATATTCGTGTACAGGGATCTTCAAGATTGACGCCTCCTGTCGCTGCTAATTAGAAGAAGAGCCCATTAGCAATATAAAAGTAAGCCAGCAGGTTGGCTGCAAAGTGGGCAAGCCAGGAGACCCAGACATTTCGGGTTTGATAGTATATGATCCCAAATACAAGACTATCTAAGAACACCGATATCAAATCGATCGACACGATTTGCACAGATCCCTGAGACACATGCATGAGCGCAAATATCATGGAGGTTAGAGGGATCGCAAAATAAGGTTTAACATACCAGTTGAGTCTTTCTTGCAGCAACCCTCTGAATAAAAAATACGGCTGAGTAAACTCGGTATACCTCGGGATTTTAAATTACTTATCAAAGGGCCTAACCTAAAAAGAAATTGCAACCCAAATGCATTACTCAGAGGGAACTGTGAAAAATTATGTTTCCATCGTCTATTCCAAGATGAATGTCAAGAACCGCATGCAGGCGGTAAATAAATATCAAGAAGTGTAACGACAAACAAAACAGATTGCACAAAAATAAAGCCCCCGAGAAGATTCGGGGGCCGTATTAAATTATACCACCAAGATCAGCCCAAAACGTTACCTCCGACGCGCCCTGCTCCCCCTCTTCATTTTGAATCTGTCTATTACCACGGAAGCGGACCAAACTCGTTGGAGAACGTGCCCGTTGGGCCATTCTCGTCCAGGAGCGCCAGACGCACCGGTTCACGTGCGGCCTGTTCAACGGTTCGCGTCCCCGCGTAGTTATTAAAATCCGTTCCGGTGAAGCCCGGGCACGCCGCATTCACCTTGATGCCGGACGACTCAAGTTCGATGGCAAAGGCAAGGGTTATCGCATTAAGAGCCGCTTTGGACGGGCTGTAAGATGCGGTGAACACCGAGCGATGCGGAAAATTCGGATCGGAGTTCATCGTTAATGACCCGGATTCGCTCGATACGTTAACAATGCGGCCTGCCGGCGCTTCACGGAGGAGCGGCAGCATCGCTTGGGTAACAGCGATCACGCCAAACACATTCGTCTCGAATACGGCGCGCACTTCATCGAGCTTGGCAACACTCGGAAGGCTATCCTTCACCACCTCCTCGAGCGATCTGCCCGGCTTACCGGCATGGGAGATACCCGCATTATTGACAAGTACATCGAGTCGACCATATTCGTTCCGAATACGTTCTGCCGCAGCGTTGATAGTGTCCTGGTTCGTAACGTCAAGCTCGATGGCATGTGCGCTCTCCCCAATGCTCTTCGCTGCAGTTACCCCATTCTCAAGATTGCGTGACCCGACGAGTACAGTAAATCCGTGCGCTGCAAGGTCTTTGGCGATTTGAAGTCCAATGCCTTTATTTGCCCCCGTGACCAAGGCAACCGGTTTATTATGCATAACGACTCTCTCCTTTTTTATGGATTGATGAAACAAACTTCCCTAAGCGATTAGGTTGATTTGTCAACCAATGAAAGTCTATCTCCAGCAACTTCCCGTTCCCCATCCCAAGATTGAGCTGCGTATTTTTATGTTAATCTTGCTTGTATCGTTCCTTAAGAATACCCGACCCGATTCCGGAGACAATCATCAGCACCAGTGGGCCAAAATTCCATAGGAATTTGCCGCCAAACAGGTCAATATCGAGCGAGAATACTTTGTTCAGAATGAGGACACCGATCTTAATAAGTAGCAGAACAAGAGCTGCCAAAAATAGAACATCAAAGAAAAATTTTAGTTTCGGATGAGCCAACTGTTTACTTTCTTTGATCACCTTTTTTGTCAGCTCCTCATCACTTTTTAATAACTCATCAAGACTAATATCAAACAAGTCGCTTATCTTCAAAAGGGTTTCAATGCTCGGATAATTCAGCCCTTTCTCCCATTTGGAGACTGACTGGCGACTGACAAACAACTTCTCGGCTAATTCGTCTTGAGTCCAGCCCTTTTTCATTCGCTCCGCTTTTAACTTCTCACTAAAGATCATCACAACACAGCCTTCCTGAAATTGATAAGCTCATTTTAAGTGATGCCCTCTCTAATGTAAAAGAACGGATTGGTTACATCCCAGCGCAACCTCAGGTTGCAAGCGTGATATTAAGCTAGACACGGCCTCTACGTCTATCCGCGCGAACGGCGCTCCGCCTTAAATGCGTAAGTCTTGCCTCTCCATACCGTAAACCAGATGATCAGTCCAAGAAGTGCAACGGCCCAAGCAAAAGATCCCGCCCCGGTGGAATCCAACAACAGTCCGCCAACGACGCCCCCTCCAGCAACGGCCAGGTTAAAGACGGTCACCAGCATCGATTGTGCCACATCCGCTCCCTCGCCTGCCGCATCCGCGATAGCCGTCTGCAGCAATGTGGGTGCACCTCCGAAGGTCAATCCCCAAATCGAAACACACAGATAGGTGATCGCATGGATTTCGCTAACCAGCCCAAGTGCGATGGAACCCAATACGAACAAAGCCAAGCTGATCAGTGTCAGGAAACGAAGCCGGACGTCTATAAATTGACCTGTGATCCAAATCCCAACGATGGATGAGCAGCCAAAGATCAGCAGAATGAGGTCCAGACGATTCGCAAGCCCGATGTGAGCCATAAATGGCGCGATGTAGGTATAGAGGATGTTGTGAGCCAAAATCCATACAAAAACGACGAATAGTACCGAGCGAACCCCAGGAATTAGGAAAACTTCGGGGATAGGCTGCCGTTGATCATGTCTTTGGCCTGGATAATCCGGCACTGCGGCAAGGATCCACACGATGAGAGCCAGCGCAAGGATGGAGATCATTCCAAAGATCCCCTGCCAATCAAGCAAAGTGCCAAGCCAGGTGCCCAGCGGTACACCTAGAGATAAGGCAATAGGCTGACCCACGCCCACAATCGCGAGTGCACGCCCCTGCAGATGATATGGCACCATTCTTCTCGCATAACCGGCTAGCAGTCCCCAGGTCAATGCTGCCGCCATACCTGCAACGAATCGAGCACCCAAGGTCAAGTAATAGTTGGTAGACAACGCGGTTACCGTGTTAAAAAGAAACAAGCCGCCGACTGCCAACAATAATACATGTTTCCTGCGCCATCCACGCGTTGCAGCGATCAGCGGAATGGCCGCCACCACCGAGCCAAAGGCATATAGCGATACAAGCTGGCCCGCCATCGCTTCGGAGATGCCAAAATCCTTGGAGATTTGCGGCAGCAACCCTGCCGGCATCGTCTCTGTTAATATGGCGATAAAACCAGCCATAGTGAACGCAAGAAGTCGCCAAACGGGAAGTCCAACTGATGCAGGTGCATCCTGAAAGTGAATGCCTGTTGGTGTAGATTCAATATTTTTAACTTTATTCATAGCGTTATCGTTCTTCTCACACCAATCCGGATGCAGCCATATCTTTGTCCTGATGCCCCGCTTCGAGCGCCCGCCGGAATCTTTGCAGCCCGGCAGCGGCAACTTCTGCAGTGAGATCCGCCTGCTCCACAGCTTCCATCACCAGTTGGGCGTCTTTGAGCGCATTCGCCACCGAGAAGCTGACAGGATAATCATTCGCAAGGATTAAAGCCGCTTTAGACTGAAAAAATGCACTATCCATCGGTCCGCCCTTCACCACATCCACCACCAACGCGGGATCAACGCCCAGCCCCTTGGCGATAGCTAAGCTCTCCGCAACACCATGTGTCAGTGCGAACGCCCAGCTATTTAATGCAAGCTTGAGCCGGCTGGCCGCTCCAATCTTCTCCGACACCCACACGGTCCGTTTGCCAATTGCATCAAACACGGGTTGCACGGTATCTCGATCTTGAGTTGGCCCGGACGCCATGATAACAAGTTGGCCCTGTTCCGCCGGTTGACGAGTGCCCTGGATGGGGGCATCAAACAGTCTGAGTCCATGCCGCTCCGCGAAGCTCGCCAATTCTTCGATCGCTTGGATGCCAACTGTACTCATCTGAATCCAGATCGCTCCCTGGGATAAACCGGAGGCTGCACTTTTCATCACTTCCAGCACGGACGCCCCATCCTTCAGCAGCGTAAGAATTATATTCGCACCTTCCACTGCCTCCTGTGGCGAGTCAAAAACATCCAAACCGGATGCGGCAAGCGCCTCTGCTTTGGCACGTGTCCGATTCCACACACGCACAGAGAAGCCCTGCTTCTGCAGATTACGCGCAACGGGTGCCCCAATAATGCCGGTGCCAAGTACGGCGATCGTTTTTGGATTTGATTTCGTCTCTGCTGCTGTCATTCGAATAACCTCCTCTTTTTCGGAACGTTCATTACAATACTCTGCAAAAAAATTCCTGCAAGGTGTACTGCAGGTTTTTTCAAGATAATTTAGAGCGGTGCGATGTTAGCCATTATTAAAGTACCTGGAGAGTGACCTCCACAACATCGAGCAAAATTTGCCGCCGATCCTGCCCAAGATACCCTTTACTTAACACTCGCATCCCTTGAATTGCATTGAGGATAAAGCGAGACAGTGCGCGAACATCCTTGTCTGCAGCAATTTCTCCGCTCTCTTGGGCATATAACAAGGTCTCATAGATGGTTGATTCAAAGGATTTTAAATTTTGCGTCACAATGGCAGCCACTTCCGCATCATGGCTTGCAAGCTCAAGAGCTGCGCTGGCGGTCATGCACCCAAGCCCTTTATCATCGCTGAGTTCTTCATTCACCACTTCCATCAACAAAGCTCTAACGCGCTCTTTAACTGAACCAGGTCCAGATAACACCGCAATTTTCTCTGCCTTCAACTCCTGGTATCGGCGCAGCGATTGCTCATACAGTTCATGCTTACTGCCAAAGGCATTGTAAATACTGCTTCGACCGAGTTCTGTGCCTTCGACTAAGTCTTGAATAGAGGTCGCTGCATAGCCGCGTTCCCAAAACACATGCATAGCAGCATCCACGATCTCGTCTGGATTAAACTCTTTGGGGCGCAAATGCTCACCTCCCTGCGTCATTTTGAAATGGTCATTACAAAATAGAACATAAATCTTTACCCTTTTTTTGTCAAGACTGATGTGCGTGAGATGAACCTGATTTGAAAAATAGCCGGTAAACATGGGAGTTGCATCGTTTACCGGCTTTTTTCAGCATAGCGAGGTCTTGTCAGACTGCAGTATCTTCTCGCAATATAAATTTACTTAAATCTTCTTGCAATTTCCGGGACATGTCCCTCAACTCCTCGGCAGAGCTTTGGATTTGCTCCATAGAGGCCAGTTGCTCTTCTGCAGCGGCCGCCATGTTCTCCGCTTCATCCGAAGTCTGATGAGAAATATCGGAGATCTCCGCAATAGAGGCAGTTACTTCCTCCATCTCGGCCGACATTTCTTCAGAGGTAGCAGATACTTCCTGAATCCGTTCGCTGACGAGCTTGACCTCATTCAGAATTCGATCGATGGCCGCTTGAGATCGTTCAATGGAATCCATCCCCGCATTCGTCTCGGTCTGCATCGAATTCATGGCAGCTACGGTATCTCCAACAAGGGATCGTATAACATTTAACAGTTCCGAAATGGTCTCCCCGGATTTGGATGTTTCTTCAGCGAGCTTTCCAACCTCTTGTGCAACAACAGCAAAACCACGACCATGTTCCCCTGCGCGCGCCGCTTCGATATTGGCATTCAGCGCAAGCAGCTTGGTTTGATTCGCAATATCCATAATAACTTGAATGATTTGCTCGATCTGCGCGGAATGCTCATCGAGCTTAGTTACAATCTGGGAGGACTCCAGCTGCGTCTTCTTAATGCTTGTCATTTGATTTACGGTCTCCACCAACTGCTGATTCCCATGATCTGCGTGATCATTCGCTTTCATTGCGATCATGGCAACCTCGGATGCAGCCTCAGCAACCCGCTGAACACCAATCGCCATCTCATTCATGGTAGCCGACGTTTCTGCGGTCGTTCTCTTCTGTGACGTTGTCCCTTCCGACACTTCCTGTACCGCAACAGCCACCTGCTGCATAGCCATGGTAGATTCATTGGAGATTTCAGATAGTTTCAGGGAAGCCTGGAATGTGGTTGCCGCAATTTGCTGACTATTGCTCAGCACCCGATTCATCGATCTTTGCATTTCATTAAAGGCAATCCCGACAAGCTGCAGCTCATCCTTCGTAGGTAAGACAATATCCTGAGAGAAATCGCCCTGGGCCATGGCTTCGGCACGCTGTTTTAAAGTACGAACGGTTTCAATCACGCTTCGATAGAAGGATACATAGAATTGGAATACCAACAGCAGTACCACAGCTGTAATCAATAAGAAAATATTTCGCACCGTCGTAATATCATGGATACGTTCCTGAAGCTTATCGTCCAATTCGATTGCGGCCAACTCGAATAGCTCACCCGCTGATTTAATGGCCGTCGTTCCTTCCTCAAAGAACACATTAGCATCCATGCTCATCCCGTTAGGGTTTAAAATTTCTTCATCCAGCAAGCCGAGAAATTGCTGAAGGTTCTGTACAGTTTGTTCTCCCTTCTTAAGGAGTTCCTCATTCATGGTGTTGTTCAACTCGTAAATTTTGGCCAGCGACTTGTTCAGATTGTCGAGTTCGACCTCACTCATTGAAACTTCTACTTGCAACTGAACTGCCATATCATTCGACAGTTTTCTTGTGACGAGAACCCCATTTCCCTGTCCCCGGAAGACCGCTGCACTCTCAATTAATTGAGGTAGTTCCTCGACGGTCATTTTCATCAAGTAATAGGAGTTAATCTCATTATCCAGAGATAGGCTCGACT
>Ga0310830_101265_pt1 | contig 12956 bp, 9 predicted proteins | sample WT_ome_5_FD_201301 | JGI IMG/M metagenome (GOLD analysis project Ga0310830, IMG submission 201301) | Sorghum-adapted microbial communities enriched on wild type (WT) sorghum from Joint BioEnergy Institute, Emeryville, California, United... ...
GAAATCCCAAGCCGCCAAGGGCTGACGCTGTAGACTTGGGTGGTCGCGGGCAGACAGATGACGCTCTTATCCGGGGAGGCCTGCGGAATACGCGAAGTCACTTCGTAACCGCAGCCGGGAGGCTGCGTTGAATCCGCAGGAGTCAGCAGAGGCCATAGTACGCGAGTACGGGACGCCGGAAAACGGAAGGGCCGAACCGAAAGGAGAGAGGAAACCGATGCGTTTGCGCGAAGAGCAGAGACAGCCGAATATCTCGCAAGAGAGCTGCCAGCGGAGAGCAGCGGTGAAGCCGCAAGGGTACGCCGGAGCGCCGAGTTCTTCGCCGGCACAAATCGCCCCTTCCTCTCGCAAAGCACAGGACGACCTGCTGGAGAAGATGCTGGAAAGGGAGAACCTCCTGAAAGCCTACAGGAAAGTGGTCCAAAACGGAGGGGCCCCCGGTGTGGACGGGGCAACGGTAACAGAGTTACAAGCTTGCCTGAACACCCACTGGGAAGCGGTGAAGTCCGCACTCCTTGCGGGAGCGTACAGACCCTCGCCGGTCAGACGGGTGGAAATCCCCAAACCCGGAGGCGGCGTGCGGCTGCTCGGCATCCCGACCGTAATGGACCGTCTTCTCCAGCAAGCGCTCCTGCAAGTGATGGAACCGATCTTCGACCCGCATTTCTCACGGCACAGCTACGGCTTTCGACCGGGGAAGAGAGCGCATGATGCGGTAAGGCAAGCGCAGCAGTACATCCAAAGCGGCCTCCGCTGGGTCGTGGACATGGATCTGGAGAAGTTCTTCGATCGTGTGAACCACGACATCCTGATGGCGAGAGTCGCGCGGAGGATAGACGACAAGCGTGTGCTCAAGCTGATTCGCGCCTGCCTGAACGCCGGGGTGATGACCGGGGGTGTGGTCGTGCGGACGGAGGAAGGCACGCCGCAAGGCGGCCCGCTCAGTCCGCTGCTGGCCAACATCCTGCTGGACGACCTGGACAAAGAACTGACCCGGCGAGGGCTGCGCTTCGTCCGATATGCGGACGACTGCAACATCTTCGTGGCCAGCAAGCGAGCCGGGGAACGAGTCATGGAATCGGTGATCCGATTTGTGGAAGGAAAGCTGAGACTGAAAGTGAATCGGGACAAAAGCGCGGTAGACCGGCCATGGAACCGCAAGTTCCTCGGCTTTGGCTTCCTGTCGAACAGGCAGGCCACGATCCGTCCGGCTCCCGGGACGATTCAGCGATTCAAGGAGAAAGTCCGGGAACTAACGGACCGATCGCGCCCTCTGACGATGGAAGAACGGATTCACCGACTGAACCGCTTCCTGATGGGGTGGATCGGGTATTTCCGACTGGCTGCCGCCAGGAACCACTGTGGTAACCTCGACGCATGGATTCGCAGGCGACTGCGCATGTGTCTGTGGAAACAAGGGAAGAGACCCCGGACCAGACTGCGCAATCTCCGTGCGCTCGGCGTGCCCGAATGGGCGGCCTGGATGAAGGCGAACTCACGGCGTGGTCCTTGGGAAATGTCCCGGAGCACAAACAACGACCTTCCGACTTCCTACTGGGAAGCGAAAGGGCTGAAAAGCTTGCTTTCTCGTTATCTGGAGCTTTGTTAACCTTCGGAACCGCCGTATGCGGACCCGCATGTACGGTGGTATGAGAGGTCGGGGGCTAGCCGCCCCCTCCTACTCGATCCAGGCGGTCAGTCGATGATGAACGAGATTTTCGTGCCTTCGCCGGGCGCGCTCTCGATCCGGAGCCCGGCGCCGAACACGCGCCGCAGCCGGTAATCGACGTTGCGCAGTCCGATGCCGAGGCCGTGCGCGGAGGCGGGCTGCTGCTCCGTGAACTGCCGGATCACCTCTTCCGGCATGCCGACGCCGTCGTCGACGACGGAGAGCTCGGCGCCGGCGTCCGTGCACGCGAGCCTGACCCACAGATTCCCGCCGCCGCAGCGCTTCATGATGCCGTGTCGAATCGCGTTCTCCACAAGCGGTTGCAGCGTGTACGGCGGAATTCGCAGTTCCCCGGGATCGCCGGCCTCCCAGTGGATGCGCAGCAAATCGCCGTACCGCACCTGTTCGATGTACAGATACGATTGCACCAACTGGAATTCGTCCGCCAGGAGGACCGTCTCGACCGCGTGCCGGAACTTGTATTTCTCCCGCAGGAACGTGCTGAAATGGTCGATCAATTCGATCATTTGGTCGGGATTGGTGTGCTGCAGCGCCGCGATCGAGTTGAGCGTATTGAAGAAGAAATGCGGCTGGATCTGGGCTTGCAGCCACGCCGCCTCCATACGCACCAGTTCGCGCGCCGACCTGCGCAGCTGCGACAGCACCCGGACACGGGCTTGCAGCTCGAGCGGCTCCACCGGCTTGGCCACATGGTCGTTCGCGCCCGCGCGGAAGCCGTTCGCGATGTCTTCCGGACGGCTGACCGCCGTGATGAGCAGTACCGGCAGCTCCGCGATGTCGTACCGCTTCCGGATCGTGCGCACCAGCTCGTACCCGGACATGTGGGGCATCATCACGTCGCAGATGACGAGATCCCACTCCCGGGCGTCGATCAGCTCCAGCGCCTCCAGCGGGTCGGTGACGGTGACGATGTCGTAACGCTCCGGCGACAGCACCGACACCAGGATGTTCAGGTTGACGATGTCGTCATCGACCGCGAGAATTTGCGACCGGTCCCGGACGGACGGCGGCGGATCGGGAATCGGCTCCCGCAGGCCGGCGGCCGGCTCGGCCTGCGCCGACGCGGCGATCAGCGGAGCCGCATGACCGGACGGCGCGGGCTCCGGGGCCACCGCTGAGCCGTCTACGGCCGAGGCGTCGGCGAGCGGCAGCGTGAAGCTGATAGTGGAACCCTGATTCGGGGCGGACCGGACGTCGATATGCCCGCCGTGCAGCTCGACCAGCCGCTTGCTGATGCTGAGCCCGAGGCCGATCCCGCCCCTGTCGCCGGAGCCCTGTTCATAAGGCAGGAAAACGCGCCGGGCTGTCTGCTCGTCCATGCCGATCCCCGTGTCCGAGACGGAGATGCGGACCATGCCGTCCGTCACCTCGGCGTGGAAGGCGATTTCGCCCTTCGACGTGAACTTGACGGCGTTGTGCAGCAGATTGTAGAGAATCTGCGTCAGCCGGTTCTCGTCGGCCATGAGCCTGGGAAAACCGGGGGGAATCCGGTTCGTCAGCCGAACGGCATGCTCGTTCGCCATGTGCCGCACCATGTCCAGGACGCCGTTCGCAATCGGATGCAGGGAAACCGGCCGGAGATTCAGACGGATGCGGCCGTCCTTCAGGCGCGTGAAATCGAGCAGCTCGTCCACCATCATCGACATCTGCCGGCCGATGGACAGCACAGTTCCCAGTTCCCTCGCGCTTCTCTCGCTCAGCGCGTGCCGCTCCCGTTCCAGCACCACCTGGGACAGGTTCAGGATGCCGTGAAGCGGATTGCGCAGCTCATGGGACGTGTTCACGAGAAACTCGTCCCGCTTCCTGTCCGTCTCCTGCAGCTTGGCGGCGAACGCCTGCTGCTCGCGGAACAGCGCCATGTACCGGCTGAACCATACGGTGGACAACATCATGATCGCGAGAATGAGATCGAACGGATAGAAAACCAGTTTCATGCCCTTCGCATAATAGTACGTCCACCATGCGAAATGATTCAGCAGGGCGAGGGCGGCGTGCGCGAGCAGCAGATTCGACAATATCCCGCGGAGCGCCGTTCGCACAACCGAGAACATGACCAGCAGTACGGGCAGGGCGGACAGCCCGATGATCCCGTTCCGCAGCGCGATCTGCGAGGACACCGGCAGCAGGAAGGTCAGAAAGACGCCCGCGGAGCAAGCGATACGGAGCGCTGCGGTTGCGCGCGTACACCGGAGGCTGGCGGGCTGATCGAGCCATGCCCGGATCATCACATAGACCAGAAGGATGACGGACAGATTCAGGATCCTGAAATTCCACCCGTAACTGATTGACAGCGCTTGCATCAGCACCTTGTCCTCGGTGCTGTTGAAGATCAAGAGGGCCACACTCAGGGACAGCAAGGAGGAGTGCAGCAACTTCCGGTTCCGGCCGATGAAATGGAGCACGAACAAGTAAGCGGACAGAATGAACAGAGCCGCCAGCATGAACTGCTGCATGGCGATGGAGAGATAACGACTTTGCTGGAGGGCTTCGTTCAGTCCGAATTTCAGGGAGCGCACCAGTCCGCCGCCGCGCGGGTCGCTGTAGTTTGCCGCCTCGAAGACGATTTCGACGACGCCGCTGTCATCGGCGGTGAAAGCTGCCGTATACGGCTTGTTGACGGGCAGATGGCTGCCGGAATCCGGCGCGGGCCGGCCGGAAGTGTGCAGCAACGCGCCGTTCACGTACAACTTCGACGAGCTGCGAACGCTCGGCACATAGAGGCTGTAAATGCGCGTGTCTCCCGGATCGAGCAGAATCCGCAGGCGATAGGAGCCGTAACCGTATGGCGTCGGCTTGCCGGGCCGCATGGCGTCGTCCCATTTTCCCGGAACCCGGACGATCCGCGCGTCCCGCGCCGCAGCCTCCCGAACCGGGGTTTCCCGCGCCGCATCGCCGGTCATCAGAAATACGCCCGAAAAAAACTCCCACTCGCCGTCCAGCGTCAGCGTCCGGATCTGCTCCATGTCCATGCCCCGCAGATCCAGCACACCGCCTTCCGCAGAGGGTTGTCCGACTGGCTTGAACGATTCGTGCCAGAGGAGGCGTCCGCCGGTCAGAATCGCGATGAACAAGCCGAACAACAGGATATATCCGGTTTTCGTTCCGTGGAGCTGCTTGAAGTGAAGCCGCATATCGTCGAAACCTCGCAGGGCGTTGATGGGGCGCGCGGGACGCCGGATGGGAAAATCATGCGGCACCTTTGTTCAACCGCCGTCAATTCCGTGTTATAATAATTCCATTTGAACAAGCACATTCCTCCTCGACGGCATCATCCGGAAAGATCCGCTTCCAACACGGACAACAGGAGAGACCCGAATGGCGACATTGCTGCTGCTAGTCATTTACCTGACCTTCATCAGTCTCGGGCTTCCGGATTCCTTGCTCGGCGCGGCCTGGCCCGTCATGCGGCACGATCTGGAGGCGCCGCTCGGCGCGGCCGGGGCGCTGTCGTTCACGGTTACGATCGGCACGATCGTCTCCGCCCTGTCGACGAGCCGCGTTGTCCGGGGCATCGGCACGGCGCGCACGACAATGATCAGCGTCGCCCTGACGGCCGGCGCGCTGTTCGGCTTCTCGGTCGCGCCGTCCGTCGTGTGGCTCATGTTCTTCGCCGTTCCGCTCGGACTCGGCGGCGGCGCCGTCGACTCCGCGCTCAACCACTATATCGCGGCCAATTACAAAGCCCACCATATGAGCTGGCTCCACTGTTTCTGGGGCGTCGGCGTGACGGTCAGCCCGATGATCATGGCCGCTTATCTGGACGAGGGCGCCTGGAGAGACGGATACTTGACCGTCGGCCTCATCCAGACCGGAATCGCGGCCATGCTGCTGGCGTCGCTCCCGCTGTGGAAGCGGACGGAGAAGAAACGCGCCAACGGCGGACAGGCCCGGCAGGCGGATGCGCCGGGGAGCGCCCCGGACGAGCCTTCGAAGCCGAAGAACGCGTCCGGCGTCAAATTCGCGCTGGGAACATTCCTGTTCTACTGCGGCGTGGAGGTGACGGCCGGGTTGTGGGGCAGCAGCTACCTGGTCAACATCAAAGGTTTCTCGGCCGACGACGCGGCGATGTGGGTCTCGATCTACTGGGCGGGTCTTACGGCCGGCAGGCTGTTCAACGGATTCGTCACGTTCAGGTACAGCAGCAAGACGCTGATCCGGGCTGGCGAGATCATCACCCTGGCGGGTACGGCGCTTATGCTGCTGCCGCTTCCGACAGGCTTCACGCTGGCCGGCTTCCTGATCACCGGCCTCGGCCTGGCGCCGATCTTCCCGAGCATGTTGCATGAGACGCCCGCCCGATTCGGCGAAGCCCACGCCGGGAGGATTATGGGCTATCAGTTTGCGACAGCCTATACAGGGGCGGCCGTCCTGCCTCCGCTGCTCGGCGTGCTGGCCGAATACGTGACGATCGGCGTTTTCCCGCTGTACATCGTCCTGATGGCGGCTTCCATGCTGTTCGCCACGGAGCGGCTGAATCGATTGTTGCGGCGACGGAATGAAGCGGTCTGAGATGAGAGAAACGAATGCGGCGGGAAATCGTATGGAAGAATGTCGGTTTTCCCACAGATTGTCGGCAGGAATCCCGCATTTCGCATGACGGCAACCGGGGAACGCCTGCCGAAGCCGACTTATGAAGGAGGAACGTTTGTTGGACATTTGGTTGGAGTACTTATGGGCGCTCTTGATTCTGGTTGGCCTGGAAGGGCTGCTGTCGGCTGACAACGCGCTCGTGCTCGCCGTCATCGCGAAGCATCTGCCGGACAATCAGAGAACCAAGGCGATCAATTACGGCATCATCATGGCCTTCGTCTTCCGGTTCGCCGCCCTGTTCGCGATCTCGTTCATCGCCAATGTGTGGCAGGTGCAGGCGATCGGCGCCGCATATTTGCTGTATCTGGGACTCAAGCATGTCATCCAGGCCCGCTTCGGAAAGAAGGAAGCGCGCAAGGAAGAAGAGAAGCAACCGTCGGCGAAAGGCTTCTGGGGCACGGTCGGCAAGATCGCGCTGGCCGACCTCGCTTTCGCGATCGACTCCATCCTCGCCGCGGTTGCGCTTGCGCTCGGCTTGCCGGATTCGCCGCTCGGCGACTTCGGCGGCATGGACGGCGGCAAGTTCGCGATCGTGCTGCTGGGCGGCATCGCCGGTCTGGTGCTGATCAAATACGCCGCGGGCTGGTTCATCAAGCTGCTGGCCAAGCGCCCGGCGCTGGAGACGACGGCGTATGCCATCGTGGCGTGGGTCGGCGTCAAGCTGGCGGTCATCACCCTCGCCCATCATGACATCGGCGTGCTGGACCACGATTTCCCCCACAGCACGGCCTGGACGATCATCTTCTACGGCGTGCTGGTCGCGATCGCGCTGCTGGGCTGGTTCTCGCCCGCGAACAAGCCGGCCGCCCGGAACGCGGAGCAGCATTGACAAGCGTCGGCAATCTGTCATGAACTTCCAGGAATGCTGTTCATCTCCGGATGGACAGCATTTGCATTGTCTTTCATTCTGCAGGCATAAGTGCTACACTAGGGTAGGACGACGAGATTCGGAGACGATGCGAGACATGTTCCGGCGCCCCGGCTTGCTGCGGCGCCTAAATTGATGTGTCCGCATTTTGCAAAACAAGTAAAGTATGGAGACGATTGGTTATGGCTGACAGACAGAATCGCGCGGATGTCATCTTGATCGGCGCCGGCATCATGAGCGCGACGCTTGGCACGATGCTGAAGGAGCTGGCGCCGGATTGGAACATCCTGGTGATCGAGAGACGCTCCCAGCCGGGCGAGGAAAGCTCGAACGAATGGAACAACGCGGGCACGGGCCACGCCTCGCTGTGCGAGCTCAACTACACCACCGAGAAAGCGGACGGCTCGATCGATATCAGCAAGGCGGTCAAGGTCAACGAAGAGTTCCAGCTCTCGCGGCAGTTCTGGGCGTATCTGGTGCGACGGGGCCTCATCCGGGACCCGCGGAAGTTCATCATGCCGGTGCCGCACATGAGCTTCGTGCAAGGGGAGAAGGACGTCGCCTTCCTGAAGAAGCGGTTCGAGGCGATGGCGGCGAATCCGCTGTTTGAAGGGATGGAGTTTTCCGACGATCCGGACAAGCTGGCGGAATGGATTCCGCTCATGATGGAAAACCGCGCCGTGGACCGGCCGATCGCGGCCACCCGGATCGAGTCGGGGACGGATGTCAACTTCGGCGCGCTGACGCGCATGCTGTTCGACCATCTGCAGGGTGGCGGCGTGGAAATGCTGTACCGCAGCCACGTCGAGGATATGAAGCGGACGACGGACGGCAAGTGGGAGCTGAAAGTGCGGAATACGGAGAGTGGCGCCGTCCGGCGGTACACGGCTCCGTTCGTGTTCATCGGCGCGGGCGGCGGCAGCCTCCATCTGCTGCAGAAGTCCGGCATCGCCGAAGGGCGGGGCATCGGGGGCTTCCCGGTCAGCGGCCTGTTCATGGTATGCCGGAATCCGGAGCTGGCCGAGCGGCATTACGCGAAGGTGTACGGCAAGGCGGCGATCGGCGCTCCGCCGATGTCGGTGCCGCATCTCGACACGCGGTTCATCGACGGCAAGCCGTCGCTGCTCTTCGGTCCGTTCGCCGGCTTCACGCCGAAGTTCCTGAAATACGGCTCGATGCTCGATCTCCTGAAATCCGTCAAGCCGCACAACCTCGTCACGATGCTCGCGGCGGGGGTCAAAAACATGTCGCTCACGGCCTACCTGATCAAGCAGGTCATGCTGTCGAAGGAGCAGCGCATGGAGGAGCTCCGGCAGTTCGTCCCGCATGCGCGGAGCGAGGACTGGGATCTGATCGTCGCCGGCCAGCGCGTGCAGATCATCAAGGATACGGAAGCCGGCGGACGGGGCACGCTGCAGTTCGGCACCGAAGTGATCAGCGCGGCCGACGGCTCGGTGGCGGCGCTGCTGGGCGCGTCTCCCGGCGCTTCCACGGCGGTGGCCATCATGCTGGAAGTGATCCGGAGATGCTTACCGCAGCAGCTTGTCGGGTGGCGGGAGAAGATCGGCGAGATGGTGCCGTCCTACGGCATCAAGCTGTCCGAAAATCCGGACCTGGTCCGCGAGCTGCACGCCGAGACGGCGAAGACGCTCGGCCTGGACCACAGCGCGCATCCCGCGCGGACATATGCGTCCACCGCGACCAGTTGAGTTTGGGCAGGGTGTATGGCGGCAGGTTTCGGCGCCGGACGGCGCCGCGGCCTGCTTTTTTTTGCCGCTGGCGGGGCGTTCACGGCCGTTCGGGCGCTCCCGCGCATGCCGCAGGCCGCCTTGTCGGGGTCAAGCCGCAATGTCCGGGTATGGTATAATAAGGTTGAAATACGCATACGCATTCGTGCCGGGCGCGCCGCACATGCCGGCGGAGCCGGAGGAACGCGCATGAATCGGAACAGAAAATTGCAAACGCACACATTGAAGGAGATCGCCCATCTGAAGATGCGAGGCCGCACGACGGGCCGTCGGGAACCGCTCACGCGGTTCCGGGCGTGAAGCGGCATCGCCGTCCTGACGAATCGCATTTTCGCGCGGGCGGGCGGTATATCCGCGGGCCGGCAAGGCCATGATGAGGAGAACGATACTCCGATCGACACTCCCGTCATGGAAGGTGCGGCCGATGCATGCCATCCTGTACCCGATTCTGACCGTCGCCTACGCGGCGCTGCTGGGAATGGGACTCGCCGTCCTGCGCCGCGGCGCCTCTTCAGGCCTCGCCATTATGCTGCTGGCGGTCACCGCCGCGCTGCTGTGGGACAATCTCGTGCTCGCCGCCGGCGCGTGGGCGCAGGCGAGTGAAGGGTTCGAGCGGATGCATCTCAGCCGGTTTTGGCTGCACGCCCTTATCACCCCCTTGCTCGTGCCCGTCTCGTATGCGCTGATCCGCCAGACCGGCGCGGAATGGGCGCGCAGGCCGGCGGCCTTGCTCGCCGTCCTGCTCGTGACGGCGGGACTCATCGTCCTGGAACTGGCGACGTCGGTTGCCCGCCTCAGCTTGAAGCCCGTCTTCGATCACGGCATCCTGACTTACGAACCGGCCGTGCGGCCGATCGCGGGAGGCGTGATGATCGCCGTCGTCATGGCTGCGCTGCTCGTCGCCGGCTGGATTGTCATCCGGCGCGGCGGGCCGTCCGCGCTGCTCGCGGGGACGCTCGCCATGCTGCTCGGCGCGGCCGCGGCGCTGCTGACCGGCATCCCGTCCCTGCACAATCTGTTGGAGTTTGTCCTCGCGGTGTCGCTGTGGGTGACAGCCGACCGGCTCGCCGCCCGCGCGCGCCGCGGTTTGCAAAAACCTGGGGGCTGAACGACATGAACATTCTCGTTACGCTCAACGCCAACTATCTCGGGCCGCTGACGACGATGCTCACTTCGCTCTTCCTGAACAATTCGGACGAACGCTTCACGATCTACCTCATGCATTCGAGCATCGACGACGGCCCGCTCGAGCGGCTCGGCGCCTATGTCGGGCGGCACGGCGGCGCGCTCGAGATCATCCGCGTGGACGAAGGGGAGTTCGCGGACGCGCCGGTGCTCATGCACTACACCAAGGAAATGTACTACCGGCTGCTCGCGCACCGCTTCCTGCCTCCCGAAGTCGACCGCATCCTCTATCTCGATCCGGACATTCTCGTGCTCAACGCCGTGCGGCCGCTCTACGAGACGGATCTGGACGGGTATCTGTACGCCGCGTGCTACCACGACAAATTTTCCTTGAAGGAGATCAACCGCATCCGGCTGATGCCCTACGACATCGACTACTATTACAACTCGGGCGTGCTGCTCATGAATCTTGGGCTGCAGCGGGAGCAGATCCGGGAGGACGTCATCTATCAGTTCGTCGAGAAGAACCGCTCGCGGCTCGTCATGCCCGACCAGGACATCCTGAACGCCCTCTACTCGAAAAAAATCAAGCCGCTGGACGAGACGCTGTACAATTATGATGCCCGCTTCTACCTGTACTACAAGTTCAAGTCGAACGGCCAGTGCGACATGGACTACGTCATCAACCGCACCGTCATCCTCCACTTCTGCGGCAAGAAAAAGCCGTGGAACCGCGCGTACAGCGGCAAGTTCCACGCGCTGTACAAACATTATGAGCGGCTCGCGCAGCGCGGATTGCAGGCCGCGGAGCCGGCGGGGGCGGCCGGGCCGGAGCAGTCGCCGGCGGCCGCGCGGCTCTCCGCGGCGCCGGGCTAGGCACTCCCGCATGGGCGCCCGCATAGGATGGGGAAGAACCCATGCGACAGGAGTGGCAAGCACATGCCGATATCACCAGGAACCTATGCGGTGTACACCGTCCGGCCGGGAGACTCGCCGTATTCAATCGCGAATCAGTTCGGCTCGTCCCTGGCCGACCTGGAGCGGGCGAACGCGCTGTACCCGCCGGTTACGGACCCCGGTCTCATCTTCCCGGGGCAGAAACTGCTCGTCCGCGTGCCGGGCACCTCGCAGGAGAGCGCCGTCCTGCATCAGGTGACGGAAGGGGATACGCTCTACCGGCTGGCCGAGCGCTATTCCGCCGGCGTCGACATGCTGGCGGCGCTGAACCGGCTCACGCAGCCGGACATTCTGCGGGTCGCGCAGCTCATCTATATTCCCGCCTTCGTGTACGAGGTGGAAGCGGGTGATACGCTCTGGCGGATCGCCCGCCGGTTCGGGGCTTCGCTCGCGGAGCTCGCGCGCGCGAACGCGAACCGGCCCGGCTTCTCGCCGGATGTGCTCTACCCCGGCTACCGGCTCGTCATCCCGCTGCCGTCGTCGACCAATATCGTCGTCTTCCGCCCGCTGCCCGGTTCGCGCATCGCCGCGGGCACGCCGCTCGTCGGCAGCGCCCGGGCGTTCGAGGCGAACGTGCTGTACCGGGTCCGGGACGATGCGGGCCGGATCGTCGCGCGCGAGCGGGCGGTCACGGCGGCGGAGGGCGCGCCGGCGTTCGGCGCTTTCAGCGCGCCGATCGCCCTGGGCGCGGCGCCGGGGACGCCGGCGGGCGCGATCCAGGTGTACACGCGCAGCGCGAATGACGGCAGCATCCAGGATCTTGTCGAGGTTCCCGTCCTGTTCTGACGGGACCGGCCAAGTGGAAACGCCAAACCGCCGTATCCTGCGGTTTGGCGTTTTCCTGGTCCATCCGGCATGGGGGACGGGGAGCGCGAGATACCGTCAATCAGTCGTGCAGGTGGCAAGCCGCCCAGTGCCCGGGCCGCACTTCGCGGAACGCGGGCGTCTCCAGCGCGCAGCGCACCGACGCGTGGGGACAGCGCGTCCGGAACGGACAGCCGCTCGGCGGGTTCATCGGATTGGGGATCTCCCCCTGCAGAATGATGCGCTCCTTCTTCGCCTCGGTTTCGGGGTCCGGAATCGGAATGGAGGACAGCAGCGCCTGGGTGTAAGGATGCTGCGGACGGTCATACAGATCTTCGCTGCGCGCCAGCTCCACGATTTGGCCCAGATACATGACGGCGATGCGGTCGCTGACGTACTTGACCATCGCCAGGTCGTGGGCGACGAACAGGTAGGTCAGGCCCATCTTTTTCTGCAGGTCGGTCAGCAGATTCACGATCTGCGCCTGAATGGACACGTCGAGCGCGGAAATCGGCTCGTCGCAGACGATAAACTCCGGCTCGACCGCAAGCGCCCGGGTGATGCCGATCCGCTGCCGCTGTCCGCCCGAAAATTCATGGGGATACCGCGAAGCGTGCTCGGCGCTGAGCCCGACGAGCTCCAGCAGTTGTTCCACCCTGTATTTCCGCTCGGCCCGGCTCTTCGCCAGACCGTGAATGTCGAGCGCTTCGCCGATGATGTCGAGCACGGTCATCCTCGGATTGAGCGAGGCGTACGGGTCCTGGAAAATCATCTGCATTTTGCGGCGGAAGGCTTTCAGCCCGGAACGCGACAGTTTCGTGACATCCGTGCCGTCGATCACCACGCGCCCGGACGTCGGTTCATACAGACGGATGACCGTGCGGCCGGCGGTCGTCTTGCCGCAGCCGGATTCGCCGACGAGTCCGAGCGTCTCGCCTTTTTGAACGGTGAAATGGATCCCGTCCACCGCTTTGAGCACCCGGTGATTTCCGACGGGGAAATATTTGGTCAAGCCCTGGACTTCGACAAACGGCTGGCTCATGCGCCCGCCTCCTTCCCGCCGATGACCGCCGCCGCTTTTTCACCGGCGGACTGCAGCCAGCACCGCACGCGCTGCGTATCGCTGATCGCGGTCCAATCCGGATCTTCCATCTCGCAAATGCGCATGGCCGAT
>Ga0310830_101289_pt1 | contig 12827 bp, 9 predicted proteins | sample WT_ome_5_FD_201301 | JGI IMG/M metagenome (GOLD analysis project Ga0310830, IMG submission 201301) | Sorghum-adapted microbial communities enriched on wild type (WT) sorghum from Joint BioEnergy Institute, Emeryville, California, United... ...
CCGGTCTGGCGCTCACCGCGGATGGTCTGGCCTTTCTCACCGAGCGGCTCGGCGTCGATCCGCAGGCGCTGGTGCCGGGGCGCCGGCCGATCATCCGGGCGTGCCTGGACTGGACCCAGCGGCGGACACACCTGGCCGGCGTGGTCGGGGCCGAGATCTGCCGCACCATGATGCGTCGCGGCTGGGTCGAGCGGATCGGCACCGGTCGCGCCGTCCGCGTCACGCCGGCTGGGCGGCGGGCGTTGCGCGACGTGCTCGGCCTGACCGGGTAGCGGCCCGGCGGCGGTAGGCGATCGCGGCGAGCACGCCGGTACCGGTCAACGCCAGGCCGAGCGAGCCGACGTACGCCAACCGGTAGCCGTGGACCTGCACCAGCCCGAAGGCCAGGCCGGAGAGCATGCCGGCCAACCGCCCGGTGTTGCTGAACAGCGTGGTGGCCCGGCCGAGCGCGGACGGCATCAGTTCCTGGAAGTACGTGATGCCCAGCCCGCCGATGCAGCACACGAAGGAGGCGTGCAACACCTGGGCCGCCGCGACCTGCCAGACGCTCGTGGCGAGGCTGACCGCCAGGCAGTACGCCGCCCCGCACAGGCCGCCGAGCAGCAGCAGGCGGTGCAGGGACCAGCGGGTGGCCAGGAACCCAAAGGCGAGCATCAGCGGGATCTCGATCGTCGCGCACAGGCCGAGGACGGACCCCGCGTTGGCGAGGGTGCCCTTGAGATCGACGCTGATGAACAGGGGCATCGCGGTCACGGTGAGGACGGTGACCGTCTGCAGCAGCACGAAGGCGACCGTGATGGTGGCGATCGTCAATCGGGAGGGCATCAATCGGGAGGGCACCGACCGCGATGGTGCCGATGCGGAGGGTGCCGATGCGGAGGGTGCCGATGCGGAGGGTGCCGTCCCAGGGGTCGGGCCCGGCACGCCTTCGACGGCGATGGGCGCCACTTCGGCGGCCGCCGTGGACAGCCCGTCGGCGGACGGCGCGGACCGGTCGGGCTGGCGGGACCGGAACAGGGTGTTTCGCAGCGCGACCACGATGCCGAGGACGACGAGGTACATGACCGCCGTCGCGAGGAAGAGCCCATCGAAGTCGATCGCTGACAGGATGAACGCCCCCAGGGGTGCGCCGGCCGCCCAGGCCAGCGACATCATCATGCGCAGCGTGTTCGTCCCGAGCGTCACCCGTGACGGGTCCTCCCGCAGCACGACCTCGCGGCCGAGGGCGTAGACCTGCGGCACGATCGCGGTGGCCACCGCCACGAGCGTCAGCGACACCGCGAGCAGGATCCAGTAGTGGCGCACCACGGCGTAGAGGCCGAAGCCGATGGCCCCACCCGTGGCCGCCACGTAGATGACGCGTTGCCGGGCGCCGGGCCGATCCGAGATCCGCCCGACCACGTTCGACACCACGATCGCGGCCACCGGCGACAGGAACAGGAACACCGACGCCTGCAGCGGGCTCGCCTTGACCTGCTGGTTCAGGAAGACCGGGAGGAACGGCACCAGGAAGGCGCCGGCCAGTCCGACAAGGACGGTCATCAGGCCGAGCGGCGCCAGCGAGCGCCACCAGACTCCCGCCGACGCCTCAGCCTGCGCCAGTGCAGGAGCAGTCACGGAGGTTGACCGTAGCAACAAAGGTAAGGGGCGCCTACCGGGTTACGGCCTAACGTGACCAAGCCCACGCCGAGCCGTTTAGTCCACAGTGGATAGTCAGCGGTCGCGGGTCCGCGGGCAGTCCGGCTGGCATCGAGGGATGGAATCGAGAGGATTTACTTCGCCATCGTCCATTCGGCCGATGGCTATCGGTCGGACGGCTACGGTCAGCCTTCCTCGTAAAGGCAGAACGGGTGGCCGGCCGGGTCGGCGAAGACGCGCCAGCTCTCGCCGGGCTGGTGGTCGGGCTTGATCGCCCCGAGCGCGAGGACCCGCTCCTCGGCCTCGTCGAGGTCGGGCACGGAGAAGTCGAGGTGCACCTGCTGGGGCGCGGTCGGGTCGGGCCAGACCGGCGGCACGTGGTCAGGCGCCATCTGGAAGCACAAGCGCAACCCGGTGGGCGAGCGGAGGGTCACCCACTCCGGCGCGGCGTCGTACTCCACCATCCACCCGGTCAGCTCGCCATAGAACGCGGCCAGCTTGTGGGGGTCGGGGCAGTCGAGAACCACCGCAGTCAACCGGGCGATGGGCTCCATGTCCAGAGCTTGCCCAACCGTCCCACCGGCGCGCAAGCACCACCGCCCGTGTTCCCGACACCGCGGGCCGTACGGTCGCCGCGGCCGCCGCCCCGGTCGGTTCACCGGTCGTGCCGCAGGTCGACGGCCAGGTGGGACGGGTGCAGCCGACGGGTGCGCACCAGCCGACGCAGGTCGGCCCGGGGTCGTGGCTGGGCTGGGCGACGACGTAGTTCCTCGGTTATGCGCGCAGGCGCAGGCCGCGGGGGGTGGCCCGGAAGCCGGCCGCGGTCAGCGCGTCGCGCAGGGGAGAGGAGTGGATGGCGCCACCGTCGGCCCGCTCGACCGACAGCGGGCCGAGCGCCCCGGCCCGCACGGCATCGGCCAGGGCCGAGGCCGCGGCGGCCAGGCGCTCGGGATCGTCCGCAAAGGACAGCAGGCTGCGCCCGCCCCGCTCGACGTAGAGCACCAGCTCGCCGCCGACCAGCACGACCAGCGCCCCGGCCTTGCGGCCCGGTCGGTGCCCGTGGGCCGGCTCGCCCGGGCCCGAGCCCTGCTCACCCGCCTCGACCACCCGCTCTGGCCAGGGCAGGGCCGCGCCGTAGGGGTTGGCCGGGTCGGTCGCCGCGAGCACGATGGCACTCGCCCGCCGGCCGGCCCCCGCCCCGTACGTCCGGTCGTCCTCGGCTCCGGGGGCGTCGAGCGCCCGCAGCCGGTCGACCGCCCCGGGCACCGCGAACTGGGCCGCGCCGAGGCCCTCCACGAAGTACCCCCGCCGGGCCGCGCCCCGCTCCTCCATGGCGGCCAGCACCGGATAGACCGCGGCGAATCCACCGGGCGGGTCCTCGGCCAGCACGGCTCCCCGGGTGAGCACGCCGTGCCGCTCCAGCAGCGCCTCGGCCAGCGCGGTGGCCCGGCGGGTGGGGTTGGCCTCCCGCTCGGGCAGCCGGTACCAGCGGCCGGCGACGATCGGCGGGCCGGAGCGCAGGGTCGCGAGCGAGGCCCGGGCGAACCGGCTGGCCCGGCTCGGCGCCCGGTACCGCGAGCGGGGTGGCGGGGCCTTCGGCCGGTGCGCCCCGCCCCCGGCGAGCAGCGCCCGGACCGGGGCGAGCGTGTCGTTGGAGATGAGGCCGGCCCAGACCAGGTCCCACAGCGCCGCCACCAGGTCCGGCTCGGGCACGTCGGCCAGGTGCTCGGCGATCTGCCGGAAGAACAGCCCGTGGGGTCCGTCCAGCACGGCGAGCAGGCGCTCGTGCACCGGTCCGGCCGCCACGGTCGGGTCGGGGGGAGGGAGCAGCAGCGGGGCCGCCTCCGCCCAGGCGAGCACGATCCAGCCGTCCCCGCCCGGGATCGAGCCCGCCCCGGCCCAGACCAGCTCACCGGCGGCGCACAGCTCATCGAGGTAGGCGGGGGTGTAGTCGGCCACGCGGGCCGGCAGTACCAGCCGCTCCCAGGCCGAGGCCGGGATCGGCGCGCCCTGAAGCTGGTCGATCGCGGCGGCCACCGCCTCGGTGCCCTGCGCGGCCCGGGCACCGATGTTGTGCCAGCGGGGGAGGAAGGCGGCGAGCACCGACGGCGGTACGGGCTCGATCTCCTTGCGCAGCGCGGCGAGCGACCGTCGGCGCAGCAGCCGCAGCACCTCGACGTCACACCACTCCGAGCCGCCGGGGGCGCCCGGCACCTCGGCCGGCGTGAACTCGCCCGCGGTGACCCGGCCGGTGGCGGCCAGCTGCTTGAGCGCCTGCTCCACCACGTAGACCCCGAGGCCGAACCGGGCGGCGCAGGCCGCCGCGGTGAACGGGCCGTGGGTGCGGGCGTACCGGGCGACCAGGTCGCCCACGGGGTCGGCCACCGGCTCCAGGAAGGCCTGGGCGATCCCGACCGGCAGGGCGACCCCGAGCCCGTCGCGCATCCGGGCGGCGTCCTCCACGAGGACGTACCGCTCCTCCCCGGCGATGCGGACGACCAGCGCCCGCCGCGCCGTCACCAGCTCGTCCAGCCACTCCGGCCGGGCTCCCCGGGCCAGAGCCTCCTCTGTGGACAGATCCCCCAGGACGCGCAGCATCTCGGCGACGTCGTCGGCGTCGCGCAGGATCCGGCTGCCGTCGAGCCACTGCAGGCGCCGCTCGGTCTCGATGACCACCCCGGGGTCGAGCAGCTCCCGCAGCTCCACCCGGCCCAGCAGCTCGCCGAGCAGGGTGGCGTCCAGCGCCAGGGCCGCGGCCCGCCGCTCGGCGAGCGGGACGTCCCCGCTGTAGAGGAACGCGCCGACGTACCCGAACAGCAGCGACCGGGCGAACGGCGACGGTTTCTGCGTCTCGACCTCGACCAGCCGGACCCGGCGGGCCGACAGGTCGCGCATCAGGGCGACGAGGCCGGGCACGTCGAGCACGTCCTGCAGGCACTCGCGGGCCGCCTCGAGCGTGATCGGGAAGTCGGGGAACTCCCGGGCCACGTCGAGCAGCTGGGCCGCCCGCTGGCGCTGCTGCCACAGGGGCGCGCGGCGGCGCGGGTCGCGGCGGGGCAGCAGCAGCGCGCGGGACGCGCACTCCCGGAACCGGGCCGCGAACATGGCGGAGGTGCCGACCGACTCCTCCACGATCGTCGCGATCTCGTCCGGGTCGAAGGCCACGAGCTCCGCGCCGGGCTTGTCGTCCTGCCCGTGCGCGTCGAGCATGTCCGGCAGGCGGACCACGATGCCGTCGTCGCTGGGCAGCACCTGCGCGTCGAGGCCGTAGCGCTCGGTGAGCCGCCGGCCGATCGCCAGCGCCCAGGCCCCGTTGACCTTCGCCCCGAGCAGGCAGTGCACGACCAGCCGCCAGTCGCCGAGCTCGTCGCGGAACCGCTCGACCACGACCGTGCGGTCGTCGGGCAGGTGGCGCGTCGCCTGCCGCTGGTCGTCCACATAGGACAGAAGGTTGTCGACCGCCCAGTCGTCCAGCCCGCTGCCGGCCAGCTCCTGCGCGGCCTGATCGCGGGGCCGCGAGGCGATCTCGCGCAGCGTCGTTCCGATGGCCTTGCCGAGCTCGACGGGGCGGCCGGGCTGGTCGCCCTTCCAGAACGGCATACGCGCCGGCGCGCCCGGGGCCGGGGAGACCAGCACCCGGTCGGGGGTGATCTCCTCGATGCGCCACGACGTGGAGCCGAGCAGGAACACGTCGCCGACCCGCGACTCGTACACCATCTCCTCGTCGAGCTCACCGACCCGGGCGGGCTTGTCGGAGCCGGCGAGGAAGACCCCGAAGAGCCCCCGGTCGGGGATGGTGCCGGCGTTGGTGACCGCGAGGTGCTGGGCGCCGCGCCGGCCGGTGATGACGTCGGTCGCCCGGTCCCAGTCGATGCGGGGCCGCAGCTCCGCGAAGGCGGTGGACGGGTACCGGCCGGCCAGCATGTCCAGCGTCGCGACCAGCGCCGACGCCGGCAGGTCGGCGAACGGGGCGGCCCGCCGCACCAGCGCCGCCAGGTCGTCGATGTGCCACGGGTCCATCGCGGCCATCGCCACGATGTGCTGGGCCAGCACGTCGAGCGGATTGCGCGGGTAGCGAATCTGTTCGATCTCGCCGGCGTGCATGCGCTGGGCCGTGACCGCGCAGGCGAGCAGGTCGCCGCGGTGCTTCGGGAAGACCACGCCCCGCGACACCGCGCCGACCTGGTGCCCGGCCCGGCCGACCCGCTGCAGCCCGGCCGCCACCGACGGTGGCGCCTCGATCTGTACCACCAGGTCGACCGAGCCCATGTCGATGCCGAGCTCCAGCGAGCTGGTCGCCACCACGGCCGGCAGCGTCCCGGACTTCAGCGCCTCCTCGATGTGCTTGCGCTCCTGCTGGGACACACTGCCGTGGTGCGCCCGGGCGATGATCGGCGTGGCCCCGGTGGCGATCGGGGACTGGGCCATCGTCTCGGCCGGCGCTCGGCTCTTCGTTGCTGTGGGGCCTGCTGTTGATCTAGGGCGTGGGGTGGTGGGTTGATCTCCATCCACCACTCCAGGCCCTAGATCAACACCGGGGTCGGGGGTGGGGGTCGGGGCGGCGTGGGCCGCGGCGAGCTCGTTGAGGCGGGCGCAGAGACGCTCGGCCAGGCGGCGGGAGTTGACGAAGACGATCGTTGATCGATGGGCGGTGATGAGGTCGTAGACGCGCCGCTCCACGGCCGGCCAGATCGACGCCTGTCGACCGCTGCCGGGCACGGCCGGCCCGTCGGGTTGGCGATCGTACGGCGGGCCGTCGAAGCCGTCGCCGCGCAGGTGCTCGTCGTCGGCGGGCTCCTCGTCCAGCCGGGTCATGTCCTCGACCGGCACCTCGACCGTGATCTCGATGGTCTTGTGCGCCGGTGGGTTCACCACCTCCACCGGGGCGGCCCCGCCGAGGAACCGCGCGACCTCCTCCAGCGGGCGTACGGTCGCCGACAGGCCGATCCGCTGGGCCGGGCGGGGCAGCAGGGCGTCGAGCCGCTCCAGCGAGAGGGCCAGGTGCGCGCCCCGCTTGGTGGCGGCGATCGCATGCACCTCGTCGACGATCACCGTGTCGACCGAGCGCAGCGCCTCCCGGCTGGATGAGGTCAACAGGAGGAACAGCGACTCGGGCGTGGTGATGAGGATGTCCGCCGGCGTCCGGGCGAAGGCGCGGCGCTCCTCGGCGGGCGTGTCGCCGGTGCGCATGGCGACGGTGATGTCGGGCGGCGGCAGGCCCAGCCGGATCGCCGCCTGCCGGATGCCGGCCAGCGGGGCGCGCAGGTTGCGCTCCACGTCGGCGGCGAGCGCCTTGAGCGGGCTGACGTAGACCACGCGGCAACCCCGGCCCGGCGCCCGGCTGGCCTTGGCGCCCGTCCCGTCTCCGGACGCCCGGCCCGGCTCAGGGCTCGGCGCGGGACCTGGCTCGCCGCCCTGCTCACGGGCGAGGCGGTCCAGCGCCCACAGGAACGCCGCCAGCGTCTTGCCCGAGCCGGTCGGGGCGACGACCAGCGCGTGCTTGCCGGCGCTGATCGCCGACCAGGCGCCGGCCTGGGCCGGCGTCGGCTCGGCAAAGGCGGCCGTGAACCAGGCTCGGGTCGCCTCCCCGAACCGCTCCAGCACGCCCTCGGTCACCCACCCATCCTGCCCCCGACCGCCGACAATCCCGTCATCGCGGCGTCTCAGGCGCCTCTGGCTTCGTCTGCCGTCCCTGGCTTCCCGGACGCCCCGGGGTCAGGAGGGCGTCCCGCTCGTCCGCCGGGCGTCAGGAGGGCGTCTTTGCCCCGGTGCCCCACCCCCGGTGCCCTACCTCGCGTGCGCCACGACGTCGTTGTACTGAGGGTTTTTGGTGAGCCATGACCGCAGGAACGGACACAGCGCCACGGCCCGGATGCCCCGCGCGCGTACGTCCTCCATCGCGAACCGGGCCAGCGCGGAGGCGACCCCGCGACCCTGGAACCCCTCGAGGGTTTCGGTGTGAATCAGGGCGATCTCGCCGTCGCGCTCGCGGTAGTCCAGGTAGCCGGCGAGCCGGTCGTCGAGGTGCGCCTCGTAGCGGTGGCGCGCCTCGTCGCGCCGCACCACTACGTCCGTCTGCTCCGTCGTCATGCCACCAAGATTCCACCCGGCGGTCAGGATGCCTAGAGAAGACCGGAAATCGACCGGTGGGCGAGACGGGTAGTCGCCGGGCCGCGGGACGGGCGGCCACCCGGCCTGGCCCAGGCTCGGTCAGCCGAGGGAGGCGGTCGCCAGGCGGACGCCGAAGCCGACGAAGATGGCGCCCACCCCCGCGGTGAGCCCGGCCGACAGCCGCCGACGCCGGCGGAACTGGTTGGCCAGGTAGGTGCCGCTGAAGATCAGCACGCTCAGGTAGAGCCCGCTGCAGATCTGCACGATGCCGGCCAGCAGCAGGAACGACAGCGCGGGGTAGGGGTACGTCGGGTCCAGGAACTGCACAAAGAACGAAATAAAGAAGAGTATCGCCTTGGGGTTGAGCAGCGAGATCATCGCGGCCCGCCGGAACGGCTTGGGCGAGGACTCTTCGGTCAGGGCGATCGGCTGGTCGGCGATGTCGGGATTCTCGCTCGCCCGGCGGCGGACCCGCCGGATGGCGTTGACCGCCATGGACGCACCGACCCAGGTGAGGTAGGCGGCACCGGCGTACTTGATCACCATGAAGAGTGGCGGGTACGCGCGCAGCAGGGAGGCCGCGCCGAAGGCGGCGGAGAGCATGAGCACGCTGTCGCCGAGGAACACGCCGGCCGCGGCCCGGTAGCCGGCCCGCACGCCGTACCGGGCTGCCGTCGTCAGCACGAACAGCGAGTTCGGACCGGGCAGCAGGATGATCGCGATGGTGCCGAGGACGAACGTCGGAAGGTCGGTGACACCGAGCATGGCGATCATCCTTACCCCTCATCCAGACCCGCCCTGAAGCGGGTTTTCCCACGGCGGTCGAGCGTCACAGTCCGGAGGCCGACAAGGCGTCACGGTCGGACCGACGGGACGTCACGGTCGGAAGCCGACGGGGCGTCACGGTCGGAAGCCGACGGCGCGTCCTGGCTGGCGGCCGACCGGGAGTCGAGCGCGGACAGGTAGGTCGGGAGCGGGACGCGGACGCCTGCGTCGGGGATGGGGCGACCGGGGGTCAGCCGGAGCGGGATCACGCCGGCCCAGTGCGGCAGGGCCCGGTCCTCCTCGTCGTCGGCCACGCCGCCGAGGCGGGCCTTGACGGACGCCTCGCGCAGGGTGACCGCGAGCACGGCCACCTCGGCGAGTTCCTTGGGCGTGGGCGGCCGGGAGTCGGCGGACCGGCCGGCGCCCACCTTGTCCACCAGCGCGGCCAGGGCCCGCCACTTCTCGTCCTCGCTGGTGACCAGGTGGGCCACGCCGTGCACCACCACCGACCGGTAGTTGACGCTGTGATGGGTCCACGACCGGGCGAGCACCAGGCCGTCGAGGTGGGTCACGGTCACGCAGACCCGCAGCCCGGCCCCGCGCGCCGCGAGCATCGGCCCGGATCCGGTCGAGCCATGCAGATACAGCGTGTCGTCGATGCGAGCGTGGAGCGTGGGCAGGACCCGGGGTTCGCCGTCGACCACGAAACCCAGGTGGCAGTACAGGGCCTCGTCGATGATCGCGGCCGCGGTCGCCCGTCGGTAGGAGACCCGGTCCCGCTTGCGGTGCGGTGTGGTCCGGGGCGTCGTCGGGAACGTCTCGGTCGTCATAGGGTCGCCCCTTGGCGTCGGTCAGTTTGTACTAGTACAATTTCGTGATTGTGCCAGTACGTTATCAGATCGCCGGGCGGAGCGCTGCCGAGATAGCGGCCAGCGTCGAGGAAGGGCTCCGGTCCGGGGCGCTGGAGCCGGGGCAGCTGCTGCCGCCGGTGCGCGCCCTGGCGCAGGCCCTCGGGGTCGCTCCGGCGACGGTGGCCGCCGCCTACCGGTCGCTGCGCGAGCGGGGCGTCGTGGAGACCGCGGGGCGCAAGGGGACCCGGATCCGTCCGGCGCCGCCGGTCGCCACCCGGATCGCCCGGCCCGTGGTGGCTCCACCGGGCACCATCGACCTGTCGACGGGTGAGCCCGACCGGCGCCTGCTGCCGGCGCTCGGACCGTTCCTGCGCCGCCTGGCGGCCGAGGCCGCCGAACCGCTCGGCTACGGATACGGGCCGCTGCCGGAGCTCGTCGACGCGGCCACGCAGCGGTTCGCGGCCGACGGCGTACCGGTGGGGGACGACGCCGCGATCTCCGTCACCTCCGGGGCGCTCGACGCCATCGAGCGCCTGCTCGCCAGCCGGCTGCGGATGGGTGACCGGGTCGGGATCGAGGATCCGTGCTGGGCCAACGTCATCGATCTCGTGGCGGCGCTCGGGTTGCACGCCGTGCCGATCCCGGTGGACGACGAAGGCCCCACTGTGGACGGTCTGCGCCGGGCCCTCGCCGCCGGGGTCTCGGCGGTCGTGGTGACCAGCCGTGCGCACAACCCCACCGGTGCGGCGGTGTCGGCCGAGCGGGCAGCCCGGTTGCGTCGGGTGCTGGCCGGAGCCCCGGACGTGCTGGTCATCGAGGACGACCACGCGGCGGAGCTGGCCGAGGTTCCCCTGTCCACATTGGCCGCTCCGGGACGGCCGTGGGCCTTCGTCCGGTCACTGTCCAAACCGTACGGCCCGGACCTGCGCATCGCGGTCGTGGCCGGCGACGAGGCGACCATCGCCCGCCTCGAGGGACGGCAGCTGCTGGGGTCCCGCTGGGTCTCGACCCTGCTGCAGCGGCTGGCGGTGTACCTGTGGCACGACGACCGGGTCGCCGCGACGGTCGACCGGGCCCGCGCGGAGTACGGGCGCCGGCGCGCTGCGCTGGTCTCGGCGCTGGCCGAGCGGGGCGTGGCGGCGCGCGGCCACACCGGCATCAACGTATGGGTGTCGGTGGAGGACGAGGCCGGGGCGGTGGCGGCGCTGCGCGATCTCGGCTACGCCGTCGCCCCGGGATCGCTGTTCCGCCTCCACGCGCCGCCCGGCCTGCGGATCAGCATCGGTGGCCTTGATCTGTCCGATGTGAACCGAGTCGCCGACGCCGTGGCGACCGCCGTCGCCGCGCCCCCGGGCCGCGCCACGGTGTGACGCCGAGACCGTTGCCGCCAGGACGTGCGGTGGGCCCGGGCGCCGCGTGCCGTCAGACTCCTTCCTGACGTCTTTTCACGAAGGAAGGCCTTCTTTCTGGCCTGAAAACTGATCCGGCGCCGGCGGGGGTCGTATGGACAATGGTCCGATGCGCACGACCGTCGAGCGGGAGGTCGCGGTCGGGGTCGACCCGACCACGGTGGGCCGGCTGCAACGCCGGACGTTGCTCGTTCTGGCCACGACCCAGGTCATCGGCGGTGCCGCCGTCGCGGTCAGCCTCACCGTCAGCGCCCTGCTCGCGGCCCGGATGGCGGGCACGAGCGTGTCCGGCCTGGCCCAGAGCGCTCTCGTCGTCGGCACGGCCCTGTTCGCGGTCCCGGTCACCCGGGTGATGACCCTGCGCGGTCGGCGGCCCGGGCTCGGCCTGGCGTACGGCATCGGGGCCACCGGCGCCGGGCTCGTCGTGGTGGCCGTCGCGTGGGGGAGCCTGCCGCTGCTGCTGGTCGGCCTGTTCCTGTTCGGGGCGGGCAGCACCGCGAACATGCAGACCCGCTACGCGGCGGCGGACCTCGCTGAGCCGGCCCGTCGGGGACGCCACCTGTCCCTGGTGGTATGGGCGTCCGCCGTCGGCTCGATCACCGGACCCAACCTCGCCCCGCTCGCCGAACGGGCGTGGCAACGGTGGGGGTTCGTCGAGTACTCCGGGCCCTTCCTGATGAGTGCGGTGGCGTTCGTGGTGGCCGCGCTCGTCGTGGTGGCGGCCCTGCGACCCGACCCGTTGCTGACCGCGCGGGCCCTGGACCGGGCTCGCCCGCGGCCGGCCGGGTCCACGACCCCGGGGACGGCTCCGGCGCCCGGCCGGCGTACCAACGCGCAGGGACTACGGGCGGCGGTGCGTGAGGTCACCGCCTCGCCGCGGGCCCGCCTCGGTCTGGCGGCCATGGCGGTCGGGCACGCCGTCATGGTCAGCGTGATGACCATGACGCCCGTGCACATCGACCACCAGGGGCACCCCGACACGTTGCGCGTGATCGGGTGGGTGATCAGCGTTCACGTGGCCGGGATGTACGCGTTCTCGCCGGTGGTCGGCTGGCTGACCGACCGGGTCGGTCGGCGCGCGGTGATCCTCGGCGGCATCGGGCTGCTTGTGGCGGCGTGTACCGTGGCCGGGCTGTCCGGGCATCACACCGCTGGGCTGACCGTGGGACTGGGCCTGCTCGGCGTGGGGTGGTCGGCGACGATGGTGTCGGGCTCCACCCTGCTCACCGAGTCGGTCGGGCTGGCCAACCGGGCCTCGGTCCAAGGGCTGGCCGACCTGGTCATGGGGCTCGGTGGGGCCACCGCGGGCGCGCTGGCCGGCGTGATCGTGGCGTGGTCGTCCTACGCGGCCCTGACCGTGGTCGCGGGCCTGGTGACCGTGCCGTTGCTCGCCGCCGCGCTCCGGCCCACCGTCTACTCCGGGAGGGTTGCGTGAGACTGACCGAGTTGTGGCGCCGGCTGGAGGAGACCTTCGGGCCGACCTATGCCGCGAGCGTGGCCCACGACCAGGTGCTGTCCGAACTCGGCGGCCGGACCATCGAGCAGGCGCTCGCTGACCACGTCGAGGTGCAGGAAATCTGGCGGGCCGTGGTGGCCGCCTACCCGGACCGGGTGCCCGCCTGGCTGCGTTAGCGCAGGTGACACGCCTGCGCGTGTCGGTCGTTGCTGTCGTACGTCTGTACGTTTAGGGTGAGAACCACGCGGTTGTCCACAGGCTCGGCAGGCCAGTTATCCACAGATTCGGCGCGCATCCTCGAATCTGTCGGTGCCTGGGCCTAGCGTGAGCCGGCGACGCGGTGACCTACGGACCAGGAGTGGCAGACATGGCGGCACAGACGGCCGACAAGGAGAAGGCGCTGGGACTTGCCCTCGCGCAGATCGACAAGCAGTTCGGCAAGGGTTCCGTGATGCGCCTGGGCGAGCGCCCCGACGTGCCGATGGCGGTGATCCCGACCGGGTCGATCGCTCTCGATGTCGCCCTGGGCGTCGGCGGGCTGCCCCGCGGGCGGATCGTGGAGATCTTCGGCCCCGAGTCGTCCGGTAAGACCACGGT
>Ga0310830_101298_pt1 | contig 12760 bp, 11 predicted proteins | sample WT_ome_5_FD_201301 | JGI IMG/M metagenome (GOLD analysis project Ga0310830, IMG submission 201301) | Sorghum-adapted microbial communities enriched on wild type (WT) sorghum from Joint BioEnergy Institute, Emeryville, California, United... ...
TGCACCTGACGCGCCGGATGTCGAAGGAGCTCACCGTCGAGGGCAGGACCCGGTACCGGGGTGGGTCCACGGCGCGCCGCACCGACCAGCCGGACGGAGGCTAGGCGTGGCCCAGCGTCACCGCTACGGCCAGTGGCAGGGCGGGCCGGACCCGCTCGCGCCGCCGTACGACGTGCGGGCGGCGGTGGACGCGATCGGCCGCGACGTGCTCGGTGGGGCCCGGTTGCGCGACGCGCTGCGCGCCCTGTTCCGACGCGGTCCGCTCGGCTCGCGTGGGCTCGACGACCTGCTCGCCCGGGCCCGGCGGCTGCGCCGCGAGGCGATGCGCCGGGGGCGCCTGGACGGGGCGGTGCTTCGGGCGCAGCAGCTGCTCGACCAGGCGCTGGCGGCCGAACGGGACGAGCTGGCTCGGCGCGACGACGAGCAGGCGCGCTTTCAGCAGTCCATTCTGGACAGCCTGCCCCGCTCGACGTCGCGGGCGATCGCCGAGCTGGCCGACTACCCGTGGGCCAGCGACGAGGCGCGGGCGCTGTACCAGCAGATCCTCGACCAGCTCCGGCAGGAGGTCGTGGAGTCGCGCTTCCGGGGGCTGCGGCAGGCCCTCACGGACCCGGCGGCCCAGCAGGAGGTCGCCCAGATGATGCGCGACCTCAATGACCTGCTGGAGCGACACGCCCGGGGCGAGGAGACCACCGACCAGTTCCGCCAGTTCATGGCCCGGCACGGCCACCTCTTCCCGGAGAATCCGTCCACTGTCGACGAACTCGTCGACATCCTGGCGCGCCGGTTCGCGGCCGGGGAGCGCCTGCTGCGGTCGTTGTCGCCGCAGCAGCGCGAGGAGCTGGAGTCGTTGCTGGCTCAGGCGATGGGCAACGGCGACCTGGCCGAGCAGATGAGCCGTCTCGGCGCCGCGCTGCGCTCGCTGCGCCCGGACCTGGCGTGGGGCCGCGGCGAGCGGACGACCGGGCGGGGTGGCGCGCTGGGGTACGGCGAGGCGGTCAGCGCGGTGGAGGAGATCGGCGAGCTCGACGAGCTGGTCGAGGCGTTCGCCCAGGAGTCGCCGTGGTCCACATTGGACGACATCGACGTCGAGGCGGTGGAGCGCAACCTCGGTCGGGACGCCGCCGACGACGTCCGGCGGCTGCGGGAGCTGGAGCGCGAGCTGTACCGGCAGGGCTTCATCATGCGCGGGGCGGACGGATTGATGCTCAGCCCCAAGGCGCTGCACCGGCTCGGCCGGTCCGCCCTGCGGCAGGTCTTCGCCGACCTCGAGCGGGGCCGCCGCGGCGAGCACGACGCGGGAGACGCCGGCGCCGCCGGCGAGCTGACCGGCGCCTCGCGGCCCTGGACGTTCGGCGACGAGCAGCCGCTGGACGTGGTGCGGACCGTCTCGCGGGCCGTGCTGCGGGCCGGGCCCGGCACCCCGGTGCAGCTCTCGGTGGAGGACTTCGAGGTGGTCGAGACCGAGCGCCGGGCGTCGGCCGCCGTGGCGCTGCTCGTGGACACCTCGTACTCCATGTGGCGGCAGCAGCGGTGGGGGCCGATGAAGCAGACCGCGCTGGCGCTCGCCCACCTCGTGGCGACGAAGTACCCCCAGGACGCGTTGCAGATCATCGGCTTCGGGCTGACCGCGGCGCCGCTCTCGCCGCGCGACCTCGTCGCGCTCGACGCGGTCGACGAGCAGGGCACGAACCTGCAGCACGCGCTGCGCCTGGCCGGCCGCCACCTGCGCAAGCATTCCGACGCCGAACCGGTGGTGCTCATCGTCACCGACGGCGAGCCGACCGCCCACCTCACCCCGGACGGCCCGTTCTTCTGGTGGCCGCCGCGGCCCGAGACCGTACGGTCGACGCTCGCCGAGGTCGATCACCTGACCCGGTACGGGGCTCGATTGAACTTCTTCATGCTGGGCGACGATCCCGGTCTGGTCCGCTTCGTCAATGCGGTGGCGCGGCGCAACGGCGGTCGCGTCTTCGCGCCGTCGGTCGACGAGCTGGGTCGTTACGTCGTCGCCGACTACCTGCGCGCCCGCCAACCGAAGGCTCGCGGGCGTTGGCGCTGATGCCCCGGATTGTCTGATCTGGTCACACAGCTCGGTCACGCTGCGCGACCGTACGGTCGGCAATGTCCTGATCGTACGGTCGCCATAGCGACAGAGGTATCCGTCTGCCCGCGTCCACGCCCGCGCCTGGTGCATAATGACGGCCTGCGCTGGTGCATACTCGGCATGCAACCATCACGGTCGTCGTATCTCTCCTTCCCGAACGGGGGTCGAGCCGGTGCGGTCACGGTTGGGCATTGGCGTTCTGGCGGTGCTGGCGCTCGGATTGAGCGGATGCAGCGGAGGCGGCACGGAACCGACCAATCCAGGACTGGACGAACGGGGAACGATCACCACCACGGTCACGCCGACCCGGCAGGACCTCACCGACCGGATGAGCCTCGCCGGCAAGGTCGTCATCAACCCGGTCTTCGGCCTGGTGGCGCCGACCGACGGCGAGGTGCACTTCTACGACATCCCCTGGCCGCGCTCGACCCCTACCGAGCCCACCTGGGCCGCGAACGTCTGGCTCAACGGGGACAAGACCCGGGTCGACATCCCGGCCGGCGCGACCTTCGCCGGTCGGCTGGTGCCGGACTACTCGACCGTCACCGCGGGCATGCCGATCGTCTCGGCGCGCTGGATGGGGTACGGCATCGTCGCCGACATCCAGCCGGCCGACGCCTACCGCGTCAGCGACAACCTGACGACGGTACGTGCCCAGATCGCCAACGGGCCCGGACCGTTCGACTGCACCGTGCTCGGCACGATCGCGGCGCTGCCGGCGGGCACCATTCCGGAACCGAAGCCGTTCATCCCTGACCCGAAGGATCCGCCGGAGGTCCAGGAGCAGAAGCGGGCACAGTACGAGCGGGCGGCCGCCGACGCTGCCCCGTACCGGCCGGTGCCGTCCGAGGCGACCGGCATGCGCGTGGTCTGCATTCCACCGGCCGACGTCCGGCTGATCAACGGGGCCGACGCCACGGTCGAGGTGGTCACGGCGTCGGCCACGAATGCGCTGGTGCTGCCGGTGGCGGCGGTCGCGGGCCGGCAGGGCACCGGCAAGGTCACGGTGGTGCACCCGGACGGCTCGACCGAGATCCGGGACGTGGTGCTGGGCCTCACCGACGGCGAGTTCATCGAGATCAAGGAGGGCCTCACCGGCGACGAGACCATCGCCGTGCCGGGGCCGAACCTGCCGGAGGCGCCGCAACAGGGGAAAGAGGGGTCGCCCGGGTCGGTGATCGTCAGATGACCACCCCACTGGTCCAGCTCATCGGCGTGACCAAGACGTTGCGGGGGCAGGAGCAGCCCCGACCGATCCTCACCGGGGTGGATCTGACGCTCCACAGTGGTGAGAGCGTGGCGATCCTCGGCCGGTCCGGCTCGGGCAAGAGCACCCTGCTCAGCCTGATCGGGCTCTTCGACCGGGCGGACAGTGGACAGTACCTGTTGGACGGTCAGGACATCACGCGGATCTCGGACAGCAAGGCGGCCGCCCTGCGCAGCGCCCAGTTCGGCTTCGTGTTCCAGCGCTTCTTCCTGCTCAAGCACCTCACCGCGGCCCAGAACGTGGCCATGGCGCTGGTGAACGGACAGGGCTGGCTGCCCCATCGCAAGCGCCGGGAGAAGGTGCTGGCCGCCCTCGACCAGGTCGGCATCGCCCACCTGGCCAAGCACCGGCCGGCCCGCCTCTCCGGCGGCGAGCAGCAGCGGGTGGCGATCGCCCGCGCGTTGGTGCGCGAGCCGCGCGTCATCCTGGCCGACGAGCCGACCGGCGCCCTGGACACCGAGACGGGCAACCTGGTCGTCGATACGCTCCGCGCCGCCACCGAGCGCGGCTGTGCCCTCGTGCTGGTCACCCATGACCCGGATCATGCGGCGCGCATGGGACGGGTGCTGCGGCTGCGGGACGGGGTGCTGCACCCGGAGGTGGTGACCGCCCCGTCCGGGCCGACACCTGAGCGGATCGGTGCGCTGCCGGACCGGGTCGGTGAAGCATCACACGTGCCGCGGCACGCGCGGCCGGCCGAGAGCGAGGGGGTTCGGGCGTGATCCGTCTGTCCGGGCGGTTGCGTTCCGCGGTGATCATCGGTCTGCAGGGCATCCGGGCCCGGAAGACCCGCACCCTGCTGTCGATGATCAGCCTGTTCCTCGGCGTGCTGTCGGTGACCGTCGTGCAGGCCGCGTCGCAGCTGGCCCAGCAAGCGGCGCTGGCCGACATCGAGCTCATTGAGGGCATCGATGGAACGCTGTACATGAGCGTCGAGGGGACGCCGGCGGCGACCAACGCGACGCTCCGGTCGCTGGAGGGCCGGTCGGACGCGACAGCGGTCACGCAGCTCCCCGCGATCATCGGGGAACCGAACGTCCGGCCGGTGAACGAGGGCGGTTCCCCCTTCGACGAGCAGTGGGGTGGCTGGGGCTGGAGCGGAGGCGTCCGGATCGAGTGCGATCCGACCGGCTACTGCTACGAGGTCATCGACGAGCAGTACCTGCAGAAGCCGGTCGGGGCGGCGATCGAGCTGCGCGTGGTCGGGATGAGCGCGGACATCCGGCAGTTCCGGCCGTTCCGGCTGGTCGCCGGCGAGTGGCTCGACTTCTCGGCCGATCCCTCGTACTCCCCGGGCCTGGTGCTCAACCGGGAGGCGGCCAAGGGCCTCGAGCGGTACCGGGTCCCGGCCGAGATGCGGATCATGGGTGCGTCCGATAACCCGACGCCCCGCATCCTCGGCGTGGTCGAGGACGGGCAGCGCCTGCCCATGGCCTACGCCCGGTTGGACGAGCTGCTCAACTGGGTCAACGTCGGTGCTCAGCCGGATCCCTACTACGGCGGGATCGCTCTGGAGGTTCTCGTCGCGCCCGAGGCGACCGAGACGCTGCAGATCCTGCGGGCCAACCTTGCGGCCGTCGGTATCGGTGAGGACCGCCTCTACGTTCGGGTCATCGACAGCCGTCGGCAGGTGGAGCAGATGATGCTCATCCTGCGGGTGGTCTTCTTCGGCATGGCCGGACTGGTGCTCCTCATCGGCGTCGCCGGCATCCTCAACGTCACCCTCGCCACCGTCGGGGAACGCGTGGAGGAGTTCGCGCTGCGGCGGGCCGTCGGCACACCTCGGATGCTGTTGGCCGGCATCGTGCTCGCCGAGACGATGATCACCGGCCTGTTCACGGCCGCGGCAGCGATCGGCTTCGCCGCCCTCGTGTTCAAGGTCGCCGGACCCTTCCTGGCCGAGGTCCACTACTCGCTCGCGGCCGGCTCGTTCCCGTGGGAGGCGGCGCTCGCCGGCGTGATCGCGGGCCTGTTCGCCGGTCTTCTCGGTGGACTGATCCCCGCCGTCCGGGCGGCCCGCATCCCCATCGCGTCGGTCATGCGCGCCTGACCGGTCCGCCGCCGACGGCCCGGCCGGGACTCCGGCCCGGCTGCCCGCAACTTTGGCCCGGCCGCCGAAACTCGGCCGGCCGTCGGAGAACCTGGGGCGACCGCCCGTGGTTTGCTTGTGGGCGTGACGAGGGAGCGGACCAGGATCACCGACGCCGCCGTGATGCGCGCGCTCGCGCACCCGGTGCGGCTCGAGCTGCTGGAGCACCTCTCGAACGTGCCGGGCGGGGCGACCGCCACGGAGTGCGCCGCGGTCGTGGGGCTCAGCCCGAGCGCGACCAGCTACCACCTGCGGGCGTTGGCGAAGGTCGGCATGATCCACGAGGCGCCGGGGCGGGGTGACGCGCGGGAGCGGGTCTGGCGGGCGACCCACGACAAGTACGAGATCAGCAACGAGCCGGGCGCGAGCGACGAGGATGTCGCGGCGGAGATGGCCCTCGTCGAGACCGTCCTCGCTCGCCAGAACGACCGGGTGCGCCGGTTCCTGGCCGCCGCCCGCGAAGGGTCACGAGAGTGGTACGAGGTGGCCTCAATCTCCGAAAGCACGCTGGTCGTGACGTCGCGCGAGCTCAAGCGCCTCGTCGAACAGATCGACGAGCTGATCGGACCGTTGAAGAAGCGCAATCGGGAGCGCCCGCCGCGCTCGGCCCGCACGGTCTCGTTCCAGTTGCGCGCCGTGCCGATCGACGGTCAGGAGTAGCGACTCCGGCGTTCGCGTCGTCACGATCCCGAGACATCGGTTGCGTGGGCCAGATGTGAAAGGAATACTGCGAAGCATGTCCTTCACATCTGGGCGGTCCCGGTGGGCCGACGTCGCGGTCATCTCGGCCGCCCAGCTGGTGAGCGCGCTGGGCACCCTCCTGGTGATGACGACCCAGCTCCTGGTGTTCGAGGAGCGCGGGGCCGCCGGTGTCGAGGTGGCCGCGCTCGTCATCTGCGAGTCGCTGCCCATGGTGGTGCTCGGCAAGCCAATCGGTCGGCTGGTCGACCGGGTGGACAGCCGCGTGCTGCTCGTCGCCGCCGGTGCCGCGCAGACGCTGGCCTGCCTGGTGCTGGCCCAGGCGCTGAGCCTGCCCACCGTGCTGGGCACGGTGCTCGCGTTCTCGGTGGCCAGTGCCGTGGCGCTGCCGACGCGGCAGGCGTTGCTGCCGGTGATGGTGCACCGGGACGACCTGCCCCGCGCGAGCGCGATCGGGCAGACGGCCACCTCCCTGGGCCTGATGGGCGGCCCGGCGTTGGCCGGTCTCCTGGTCGGCACCATTGGTCCACAGTCGACGGTCAGGGTCGCCGCCGTCGGTTTCCTCATCACCGTGGCGGCCGCCGTGGCGGTGCGCACCCGCCGGGGTGGCCGCGACGTGTCGGCCGCCGTGGGCGCAACCGCGACCGAGAATGCGGCGGGGGCCAGGGACCGCGGCTGGTCGCTGCGGCAGGACGCGTTGCTGCGGGTGTGCGTGTGGAGTGTGGCCGCCGTCATCGGCAGCGTCTCGGTGGTGAACGTGGTGCTCGTGTTCTTCGTCATGGGCACGCTGGGCAGCTCGCCCCAGGCGTACGGTCTCATCGATGCCATGTGGATGGTCGGCCTGCTGCTCGGCTCCTGGCTGTGTGGCCTGGCCGTGCGGCCGCGGACGACGGACGCGGCCCTGGGCCGTTCGCTGGTGTTCGCGGTGGGCCTGGTCTGCCTGGCGGTGATCGCCACCGGGACCGCCCAGAGCCCGTGGTGGGTCGTGCCGTGTTTCCTCGTCGGCGGCGTGGGCAACGGCTCGGTGCAGGTGCTCCAGACCACGCTGATCGGTCGTCGGGTGCCGGAAACCGCGCTGGGTCGGGCCAGTACGGCGCTCACGGTGCGCGTGCAGGGCGCGATGCTGCTGGGCTTTGTCGCGGGTGGCCTGCTGCTCGCCGCGGCGTCACCGCGGTGGATCGTGCTGGGGTGTGGCGTTCTCGGCCTGCTCACCGCGCTCGCGCTGCTGCCGCTGATCGTCGGGGCCGGCCGGGCCGCGACAGCGGCCACGGACGTCGATACTGATGCCTCGGGGGCCACCGAGGTGGGTACCGTCCCGCCGGTGGCCGCGGACGGCATTGGTGCCGTCGCGTCGCCGGCCCACCCCGCCGGACCGCCCGGCCGACCTGCGTAGGGTGAGCGTGTGGGGGACCGTGACCGTCGAGGGCGGGACGAGATCCGGTGGGACGACTGGGACAGCGAGGCGGGCGCCGACGCCGGCCCCGGCCGGGGCGAGCGTGCGGGGAGCCGTCACGACTGGGCCGGCGAGGACGTCGTCCGGCCGCCCAGCCCGCGCGGCAACCGGATGACCGCCCTCGTGATGCTCGTGGTCTTTCTCGCCACGGTCGTGCTGTGCTGTGTCGCGGCGAGGGAGGCCGGCCAGCTGCTCTGGCTCGAACCTCCCCCGCCGTGACTACCAACCCCGAACGGGGTCGCATCCCGACTGAGATACGACCCCGCCTCGCGCCGGGCTCAGTGCGCGCCGACTCCGGTGAGCGCACGCACCTCGAGCTCGGCGTACTTTTCCGGATTCGACTCCTTCGACAGGATGGTGCCCAGCCAACCGCACAGGAAACCAACCGGGATCGAGATGATGCCGGGGTTCTGCAGCGGGAACCACGCCCAGTCGTGGTCCTTGAACATGGCGCTGGGGCTGCCCGACACGACGGGGGAGAAGAAGACCAGCACGACCGCGCTGATCAGCCCGCCGTAGATCGCCCAGAGGGCACCCCGGGTGTTGAACCTCTTCCAGAACAACGAGTAGAGGATCGCCGGCAGGTTGCCCGACGCGGCCACGGCGAACGCCAACGCCACGAGGAAGGCGACGTTGAGGTCCCGGGCCAGCACACCGAGCACAATGGACACCGCGCCGATGACCAGCGCCGAGATGCGGGCCACGCGCACCTCCTGCTGCTCGGTCGCCTGTCCCTTGCGCACGACGTTGGCGTAGAAGTCGTGGGCGAGGCTCGACGAGGAGGCCAGGGTCAACCCGGCCACGACGGCGAGGATGGTGGCGAAGGCCACCGCGGCGATGACGGCGAGGAACGTCACGCCACCGAGCTCGCCACCGAAGAAGCGGACACCGAGCGCGTTGGCGAGCTGGGGCGCGGCGGTGTTGCCTCCCGGGTTCTCCGCCCGGATCGCCTCGGCACCGACGAGCGCGGCGGCGCCGAAGCCGAGCGCGAGCGTGAACAGGTAGAAGGTCCCGATGATGCCGATGGCCCACAGCACGCTACGCCGCGCCATCCGGGCCGTCGGAACCGTGTAGAACCGGATCAGGATGTGCGGCAGGCCGGCCGTGCCGAGCACCAGCGCTATGCCCAGCGAGAGCAGGTCCATCTTGTTGTAGAAGGTCTGCAGCGCGTCGCCGGCGACCTCGCGACCGTAGACCAGGCCCGGCTCCAGGAACGCCTCACCCTTGCCGCTCTGCGCGGCAGCGTCGCCGAGCAGGCTCGACAGGTTGAACTTGTAGTGCCAGAGCACGAGCACGGTCATCAGGGCCGCGCCGATCATCAGCATGAACGCCTTGACGATCTGGACGTAGGTCGTGCCCTTCATGCCGCCGACTGTGACATAGATGATCATCAGGGCGCCGATGAGGATGATCGTGGCGATCTTGGCCGTGTTGGCGTCCATGCCGAGGAAGGTCGTTCCCGGTGAGATGCCCAGGAGCAGGGCGACCAGCGCGCCCGCGCCGACCATCTGCGCCAGCAGGTAGAAGATCGACACGGTGACGGTGGAGACCGCTGCCGCGGTGCGGACCGGACCCTGGCGCATCCGGAACGCCAGCACGTCGGCCATCGTGTACTTGCCGGAGTTGCGCAGCAGCTCCGCCACCAGCAGGAGGGCCACCAGCCAGGCGACGAGGAATCCGATCGAGTAGAGGAACCCGTCATACCCGTTGAGCGCGATGATGCCGGCGATGCCCAGGAACGAGGCGGCCGACATGTAGTCACCGCCGATGGCCATGCCGTTCTGGAAGCCGGAGAACGACCGTCCACCGGCGTAGAAGTCCGTGGCGGTGCGCGTCTGGCGGCTGGCCCAGATCGTCAAGCCCAGTGTGATCACGACGAAAATGACGAACAGGGATATCGTGATTCCCCGTTGGGTACCGGCCGACACGGCGTAGTAGGTCATGCCTGCTCACCCCGCTCCATCCGCTCGCGGATCGCGTCGGCATCGGGGTCCAGCCGGCGGCTGGCGAACCGGGCGTAGAGCCACGCGATGAGGAACGTGGACACGAACTGCAGGATCCCGAAGATGAGCGCCACGTTGATGTGCCCGATGATCCTCGCGCTCATGAAGCCCCGGGCGTAGGCGGAGAGGACGACGTAGAGCGCGTACCAGGCGAAGAACACGGCCGTCATCGGGAAGATGAAGCCGCGCAATTTCCTGCGTAGCGCGCCGAACTCGGCCGACCCCTGAACGGCCACGTAGGCCGTGGGGTCGGCGGGCGCGCCAGTGGTCACCTGGGCATTCATGCTCATCACCACCCGAGCTAGGGACGGATCTGGTTGCGGCGCACGCTAGGCAGTCCGCTACCCCGTCAGGAATGGGGTGACGTCGCAACCGTGGGATGGCTGCGCCGGGCGGCACATCGGCTGCGCCGAACGGTCGGCGCAAATCCGTTCACCGGCGGCCCGGCCGGGGGCAAAGCGGGATCGTCCGGACCCTACGGTCGGCGATCACGGGGTGCGCGGGCGCAGGGCCTCGGGCGCGTGGAGGCGGAGCATCGTCAGGCCGACGGTGCTGGGCACTCGACGGCGGGTGGCGAGGGAGACCCCGACCGTCACCGTGAACGCAAGCGGCACGGTCCACGCGCCGGGATAGTGGAGCAGGGTGGCGAGCAGTCCGTCCCCCGTGTAGCCGAGGAAGGTCAGCAGGACCGCCACCGCGGCCCCACCCCCACCGACGAGGATCCCGGCCATCGCGCCCAGGTCGGTGAGCCCGCGCCACCAGATGCCGAGCACGAGCAGCGGGCAGAACGAGGAGGCGGCCACCGCGAAGGCCAGACCAACCACAATGGACACATCGAGCGCGGACACGGTCAACGACAGGACGAACGGCACCAGCCCGCCGATCAGCGCGCCCCGGCGGAAGTCCACGACCGATCCCTTGCCGAGCACGTCGGTGGAGAAGACGCCCGCGACCGAGGTGAGCAGACCCGAGGAGCTGGACAGGAAGGCCGCGAACGCCCCGGCCGCGACCAGCGCACCGAGCAACTGCCCGGCGAGGCCCTGGCCGAGCGCGAGCCCGGGCAGCACGAGCACGACCGCGTCGGTGTCGCCGGTGAGCATGAGGGCGGGCGCGTAGACCCGGCCGAGCACGCCGTACAGGGTGGGGAACAGGTAGAACAGGCCCACCAGGCCGAGCACGACGAGCGTGGTCCGGCGCGCGGCGGCGCCATCCGGGTTGGTGTAGAAGCGGACCAGCACGTGGGGCAACCCCATGGTGCCGAGGAACGTCGCGAAGATCAGGGAGTAGGTCGCGAAGAGCCCGCCCGGAACCGTGCCGGGGCGCAGCCACCGGGCGGCATCGGGCGTGCCCGACACCTGGGGGACCGTGGCCCCGGCCGGAAAGGTCACCTCGCTGCCGGCGGCGAACGTGTGCTCACCCGGCTCCAACAGCTGCGGTGTCGCCGAGGGCGCCACGGTGACCGTGGTCGGCGTCGTCACGGTCAACACCGCCGGTGCGTCGAAGTGGACCGTGGTGGTGGCCGGGAACGTGTTCCCGGCGGGCGGGGTTATCTCCGGCCGCCCCTGGGCCTGCCAGTGCAGCAGCAGGAAGATGACCGGCACCGCGAGCGCGGTGAGCTTGAGCCAGTACTGGAAGGCCTGGACGAAGGTGATGGCCCGCATGCCGCCGAGGGCGACGTTGCCGGTCACCACGGCCGCCACCAACAGCGAGCCGACGTAGTACGGCCAGCCGGTGACGGTCTGCAGGGTCAGCCCGGCGCCCTGGAACTGGGGCACCAGATAGAGCCAGCCGATGAAGATGACGAAGACCGCCACCAGCTTGCGCATCCGGGTGGAGCCGAGCCGCAGCTCGCAGAAGTCCGGCAGCGTGAACGCTCCCGAGCGCCGCAGTGGCGCGGCCACGAACAGCAGCAGGGCGAGGTAACCGGCGGCGAACCCGACCGGGTACCAGAGCATGTCGACGCCCTCTTTGAGCACCAGCCCGGCCACGCCGAGGAATGACGCGGCCGAAAGGTACTCACCGCCGATGGCTGCGGCGTTCCACCGCGGGCTGACCGTACGCGAGGCGACGAGCAGGTCGGAGGTGCTGCGCGCCAGCCGGAGACCGTAGGCCCCGATCACCACGGTGACGGCGGTGACGGCGAGGACGGCGGGCAGGGCGTACGGGTTGGCCATCACTGTTCGAGACGGGTCACTGTTCGGGACGTTGGACGAGGTCGGTGAACTCCTGCTCGGTGCGCTCGGCGATGCGGACGTAGAGCGCACCGACGCCGTAGAGGAACGGGAACGCCGCCACGCCCAGCAGCAGCCACGGCAGGCTGATGCCGAGGGGACGGGCGTTCGCCGCCGACGGCACCAGCGCGAAGAGCAGGGGCAGGCCGCCGAGCCCGACCAGGACGACCGCCGCGAAGCTCAGCGCGTGCGCGAGCTGGGTCCGCACCAGGCCGCGCAGGAGCGCGTCCCCGACCGGGCTCTGCTCGGCGAACTCCGTCGACGTCCGCCGGCGGCGCGCCACCTCGGCCAGGACGATCCGGACCCGTCCCGGGGCGGGCGGTGGTAGGTGGGTCATCGGGCCCAGGCCTGTTTCGCCGCGCGGACCAGGCGGTCCTTGAGTTCCCGGGTATGCCGGCGGGCCACCGGCAGCACCCGGCCGTCGATGACGACGACGTAGCCGCTGTTGGTGACCCGCAGTTCCTCGATCAGGTGCAGCGCCACCAGGTAGGAGCGATGGATCCGGACGAACCCCGCGTCGGCCCAGCGTTCGGCGAGCGTGGCCAGCGGAATTCGGACCAGGTGCGAGCCGTCGGCGGTGTGCAGGCGTGCGTAGTCGCCCTGGGCCTCCACCCACCGCACGGCCGAGCGCGGCAGCAGCCGGGTCGTGCCGGCGAGCTCGACCGGGATCGTCGGGTCCTCCTCCCGGGCGAGGTGGCTGGCCACGGCGGGGTGGCTGGGCACGAGACGGTTGGCGAGCACCCGGCGCAGCGACTCGCTGATCCGCTCGGGCTGGACCGGCTTGCGGACGTAGTCGGCCACCCCGAGGTCGAACGCCTCGGCCGCCCGGTCGTCGTAGGCGGTGACGAAGACGACCTCGGGCGGGCGGGCGAACCGGCGCAGCACGCGCGCCAGCTCCATCCCGTCCAAGC
>Ga0310830_101303_pt1 | contig 12713 bp, 9 predicted proteins | sample WT_ome_5_FD_201301 | JGI IMG/M metagenome (GOLD analysis project Ga0310830, IMG submission 201301) | Sorghum-adapted microbial communities enriched on wild type (WT) sorghum from Joint BioEnergy Institute, Emeryville, California, United... ...
GGCCCTGCGCCCCGACGTCACGGTCATCCACGCCCAGCGGGCCGACCGGGCCGGCAACGTGCAGATGTGGGGCATCGTCGGCGTGCAGAAGGAGGCGGTGCTCGCGGCGCGACGCAGCCTGGTCACGGTCGAGGAGGTGGTCGACACCCTCGAGCCGCGGCCGGGCGCGGTGGTCCTGCCGACCTGGGCCGTGACCGCCGTCGCGGTGGTGCCCGGAGGCGCCCACCCGTCCTACGCGCACGGATACTCGATGCGGGACAACGATTTCTACGTCGCCTGGGACGCGATCAGCCGGGACCGGGATACGTTCCTGGCCTGGATGCGGGCCAACGTCCTGGAGGTCGGCCGTGACTGATCCACAGTGGACTCCTGACGAGATGATGAGCGTGGCCGCGGCGCGAGCCCTGCGGGACGGCGCGGTGTGCTTCGTCGGCATCGGCCTGCCGAGCACCGCCGCGAACCTGGCCCGGCACACGCACGCGCCCAACCTCGTGCTCATCTACGAGTCCGGCACCCTCGGCAGCAAGCCCGGTGTGCTCCCGTTGTCCATCGGCGACGGCGTCCTGGCCGAGACGGCGGACGCCGTGGTCAGCGTCCCGGAGGTGTTCAACTACTGGCTCCAGCCTGGACGGATCGACGTCGGCTTCCTCGGCGCGGCGCAGATCGACCGCTTTGCGAACATCAACACCACGGTGATCGGCGACTACCGCCGGCCGAAGGTCCGGTTGCCCGGCGCCGGTGGCGCTCCCGAGATCGCCGCGTCCTGCCGCGAGGTGATGGTCGTGGTCCGGCAGAACCCGCGGACGTTCGTGGCTCGCGTGGATTTCATCACCAGCTTCGGGTTCGGCTCGGGCCCCGGCGACCGGGAGCGGCTCGGCCTGACCGGCGCGGGACCGCGGACGGTCATCACCGATCTCGGCATACTCCAGCCCGACCCGCGCACGTGTGAGCTGACGTTGACACACATCCATCCGGGCATCGATCTCGACACGGTGCGGGCGAACACCGGCTGGGACCTGGCGGTCTCCCCGGACCTCGCGGTGACCGCGCCGCCGACGGCGGAGGAGCTGGCCGTCCTGCGGCGGCTGGAGGCGACGAAGGGAGGCAACCGGTGACCGGCGCCAGCTACATCCTCGACGCGGTCCGGACCCCGATCGGGCGCTACGGCGGGGCGCTGGCCGGCGTGCGCCCCGACGACCTCGCCGCGACCGTCGTGAGGGCGCTGGTCGCCCGGCACGAGCAGTTGGACCCGCAGCGGATCGATGACGTCTTCTTCGGGGACGCGAACGGGGCGGGCGAGGACAACCGCAACGTGGCGCGAATGGCGCTCCTGCTCGCCGGGCTGCCGACCAGCGTGCCGGGCGCGACCGTCAACCGGCTCTGTGGCTCCGGCCTGGAAGCGGCCATCGAGGCGAGCCGGGCCGTGGAGACCGGCGACGCCAGCCTGGTCATCGCCGGCGGGGTCGAGTCGATGAGCCGGGCTCCCTGGGTGCTGCTCAAGCCGGAGCAGGCCTACCCGCGCGGGCACGAGACCCTCCACTCCACCACGCTCGGCTGGCGGATGGTGAACCCGGCCATGCCGTCACAGTGGACGGTGTCGCTGGGGGAGGGGGCCGAGATCCTGGCCGAACGGTACGGCATCTCGCGCGAGGCTCAGGACGCGTTCGCCCTGGCCAGCCACCGCAAGGCCGCCGACGCCTGGGCGCGCGGGGCGTTCGCGGACGAGGTCGTCCGGATGGACGAGCTCGCCATCGACGAGTCGATCCGGCCCGACACCTCGGCCGAGGCGCTGGCCCGCCTGCGCCCGGCCTTCCGCCCCGACGGCACGGTGACCGCGGGCAACTCCTCCCCGCTCTCCGACGGGGCGGCCGCCCTGCTCATCGGCAGCGAGGCGGCGGCCGAGGCGATCGGCGCCCGCCCGCTGGCCCGGATCGTCGCCCGGGCGGTGAGCGCGGTCGATCCCCACCTGTACGGGATCGGGCCGGTGTCGGCGGCCCGGACCGCGCTTCGCCGGGCCGGTATCGGCTGGTCCGACCTGGTCTCGGTCGAGCTCAACGAGGCGTTCGCGGCGCAGTCGCTCGCCTGCCTGGCCGAGTGGCCGGAGCTGGACCCGGCCATCGTCAATCCCGACGGAGGCGCCATCGCCATCGGGCACCCGCTCGGCTGCTCGGGGGCGCGCCTGCTCGGGACGCTCGCCTGGCGCCTGCACCGTCGCGGCGGCGGGTACGGACTGGCCGCCATCTGTATCGGCGTTGGTCAAGGGCTCGCGGTCGTGCTGGAGGGGCTATGACACTCATCCTGCCGGAGTACGAACGACCCGTCGGCGTGCACCCACCGCTGCTGTCCCCGGCGTACCGGTCCACGGTGGTGCGGGCTCCCCACCAGGCACCGATCCTGTTGCCGCACAACCTCACCGAGGTCACCGGGCCGCTGCTGGGCGAGGGGCGCGTGGCGCCGGGCGACAACGACCTGACGGTCGCCAACGGCGGGGAGGCGATCGGCGAGCGGATCCTCGTCTTCGGCCGCGTGCTCGACAGCGACGGGCGGCCCGTGCCGGACGCGCTGATCGAGATCTGGCAGGCCAACGCGGGTGGCCGCTACCGGCACTCCGTCGACCAGACACCCGCGCCCCTGGACCCGCACTTCAACGGGTGGGGACGCACGGTCACCGACTCCCTGGGCCGGTACGAGTTCACCACGATCAAACCCGGGCCGTATCCGTGGGGAAACCACTACAACGCCTGGCGCCCGTCCCACATCCACTTCTCGATATTCGGCCGCGCCTTCACCCAGCGCCTGGTCACGCAGATGTACTTTCCCGGTGACCCGCTGTTTCCGTACGACCCGATCTTCAACTCGATCCCCGACGAGAAGGCCCGCCAGCGGCTCATCTCCCGGTTCAGCCTGGAACGGAGCGTCCCGAACATCCGCCTCGCGTTCGAGTTCAACATCGTGCTGAGAGGATCGGCGAGCACCCCGCTGGAGGAGCCGCATGCCGACTGAACGTCTCGGACTCACGCCGTCGCAGACGGTCGGCCCCTACCTGCACCTCGGGCTGCAGTGGCCGGAGGGGCCGCTGGTGGTGCCCGAGGGAACGCCGGGCTCCTTCCTGATCCGGGGGCGCGTCCTCGACGGCAACGGGGAACCGGTCGTCGACGCGGTCGTGGAGAGCTGGCAGGCGGACCCGGCCGGCTGCTTCGGCGACGCCTGCACGCCCGAGCTGGGGCACGCCGCCCACGCGGACGACCCCCGCCGGGCGCCCGCCGGCTTCCGGGGGTTCGGCCGCTGCGAGACCGACGGCGAGGGGCGGTACTGGCTGCGGACGGTCAAGCCGGCGCCGCTGCCGGCCCGCGACGGCGGCACTGAGGCGCCCCACCTCAACCTGTCGATCTTTGCCCGGGGCCTGCTCGACCGGGTCGTGACCCGGCTGTACTTCCCCGACGAGTCCAACGAGGACGATCCCGTCCTGCGGCTGGTCGACCCGTCCCGGCGCCCCACCCTGATCGCCCGGGTCGTCGACGGAGGCTACGAGTTCGACATCCGGTTGCAGGGCCCGGGGGAGACGGTATTCTTTGATGTTTAGATGTTCTTCGATGTTTGAGGCGTTCTTCGATGTTTGACGCGGTCTTCGGCTCGCCCGCCGTCGTGGCGGCCACCGACGAGGGGGCCTGGGTCGCGGCGATGCTCGAGGCCGAGGCGGCGCTGGCCCGGGCGTGTGCCGAGGCGGGCCTCATCCCGCCCGAGGCGGCGGCGGCGATCGTCGCCGCCTGCCGGCCCGACCTCGTCGACGCGGCCGACATCTGGCGGGCCGCCGTCGCGTCGGCGACGCCGGTGATACCCCTGGTCGACGCCCTGCGAGCGGCGGTGCCGGCCGAGCATCGCGCGTACGTCCACTATGGAGCGACGAGCCAGGACATCGTGGACACCGCCATGATGATGGTGGCCGTACGGTCGGTGGCCGCGATCGAGGCCGACCTGGTCGCCGTCAGCGACCGGCTCGCCCAGCTCGCGGTCGAGCACGCCGCCACCCCGCAGCGCGGCCGCACCCTCATGCGTCCCGCCCAGCCCACGACGTTCGGCGCGGTCTGCACTGGCTGGCGGGCCGGGGTGACGGCCGCGATCGAGGGCCTTCGCCGGTGGCGCCCCGCGCTCCAGCTCGGCGGTGCGGTCGGTGACCGCTCCGCCTTCGGTCCGGCCGGCGACCGGGTCGCCGCGGCGATGGCGGCCCACCTCGGCCTGGCGCCGGCACCGCCGTGGCACACCGACCGCACCCGGGTCGCCGAGCTCGGCGCCGCGCTGGGCGTCTGCGCGGGCACGCTCGCGAAGCTCGCGGGGGACGTCATCCTGTTGTCTCAGGCCGAGATCGGCGAGCTCGGCGAGCGAACCGCCGGCGGCTCGTCGGCCATGCCGGGCAAGCGCAACCCGGCCCGGGCCGTGCTGGTGGTCGCCTGCGCCCACCGCACCCCCGGGCTGGTGTCGACGCTGTTCGCCGGCCTGCCACAGGAGCTGCAGCGGGCCGCCGGCCGGTGGCAGGCGGAGTGGCCGACCGTGGCGGACCTGCTCCGGCTGACCGCCGGGGCCGCCCACCATGCCCGGGCCATGATGGACGACCTCATCGTCAACCCCGAGCGGATGGCGAGCCAGGCATGAGCCGAGCGCATGACGAGCCACCTACGGTCACCCTGGCGTACGTCGTGGACGGTCCGGCCGAGCCAGCGGGGCGCGCGGCGCCGGAGGCCTCGGTCCTGTTGCTCGGCCCGTCGTTGGGCAGCACCGCCGCCATGTGGGCGCCGCAGGTGCCCGTCCTGGCCCGGCACCTGCGCGTGGTCCGGTTCGACCTTCGGGGGCACGGCCGGTCGCCCGTGCCGCCAGGGCCCTACACGGTGGCGGACCTGGGCCGGGACGTGCTGGCGCTGATGGACCACCTCGGCATCGAGCGGGCTCACTACGCGGGGCTCTCGCTGGGGGGCATGGTCGGGATGTGGCTGGCCGCCCACGCCCCGGAGCGGATCGACCGGCTGGCCCTGCTCTGCACGGCCGCCCACCTGCCCCCGGCCCAGGGGTGGCTCGACCGGGCCGCCGCCGTGCGGGCGGGCGGTATGGCCGCGATCGCCGACACCGTGCTGACCCGCTGGTTCACCCCCGAGTTCTCCGACATCCAGCCCTACCGACAGATGTTGCTCGCCACCCCGGTCGAGGGGTACGCGGCGTGCTGCGAGGCGATCGCGGAGCTGGACCTGCGCCCCGTGCTGCCCACGATCGACGCGCCCACCCTGGTGATCGCCGGCGCCCAGGATCCCGCGACCCCGCCGGAGCTGGGTCAGCAGATCGCGTCGGCGATACCGGGCGCGACCCTCGTCACCGTGCCGAAGGCCGCCCATCTGGCCAATGTGGAGCAAGCGGAGACGGTGACGGGCCTGCTCGCCGCTCATCTGGGGGTATGAATGGATCTGTACGAGCGTGGTATGGCCGTACGGCGAGCGGTCCTCGGCGACGAGCATGTCGACCGCGCGCTGGAGCGCATGGACGAGTTCACCGAGGACTTCCAGCGGTTCATCACCCGCTATGCCTGGGGGGAGATCTGGGGCCGGGACGGGCTGGACCGGCGTACCCGCAGTTGCATCACCCTCGCCATCCTCGCCGCCCTGCGCCACGAGGCGGAGCTGGCGATGCACGTCCGGGCGGCGCTGCGCAACGGGCTGACCCCTGACGAGATCAAGGAGGTATTGCTGCAGGTCGCGGTCTATGCGGGCGTGCCGGCGGCGAATTCCGCGTTCGCGGTGGCCCAGCGTACGCTCTGCGAACAGGGACCTCCTGATGATCCGCCGGCCGCTGGCCGGCGGTGAACTGATCCGGCAGAGGGGAGCGGGCGTGACTGAGCAGACGGAGTTCGTGCAGTCGCTGGACCGCGGTCTCGCGGTGATCAGGGCATTTAACGCCGAGAATCCGGAGCTGACGCTCAGCGATGTCGCCCGGGCGACCGGGTTGAACCGGGCCTCGGCGCGGCGGTTCCTGCACACGCTCGTGGAGCTCGGCTACGTGCGCACCGATGGGCGTCTCTTCGCACTGCGCCCCAAGGTCCTGGAGCTGGGGTACGCGTACCTGTCCAGCCTGTCGCTGCCCGAGGTCGCGATGCCGCACCTGGAGCAGCTCGTGGAGCGGGTGCACGAGTCCTCGTCGGTCTCGGTGCTCGACGGCGACGAGGTCGTCTACGTCGCCCGGGTCCCGACCCGGCGCATCATGCGCGTCACGATCGCCGTCGGCACCCGGTTCCCGGCCTACGCCACGTCGATGGGCCGGGTCCTGCTCGCCGGCCAGACCGACGAATGGCTCGACGGCTACTTCGCCACCGCGCCCCTGTCGCGCATCACCCCGAACACCATCGTCGACGCCAAGCGCCTGCGGGCCGAGCTACGGCGCGTTCGTCGCGACGGCTACGCCCTGGTCGACCAGGAGCTGGAGGAGGGACTGCGGTCGATCGCGGCGCCCATCCGGGACGGTGACGGTCGGGTGATCGCCGCGATCAACATCTCCACCCACGCGAGCCGGGGCACCCTCGAGAGCATGCGGGAGACACTGCTCCCGCCGCTGCTGGAGACCGCGGCCGCGATCGAAGAGGACCTGCGCGCGACCCGGTGAGGGGCGGCGGCCCGCCCGGGTCAGCGAGCCCGCCGGAGGCTGCGTTCGGCGAAGGCGCCGAAGACGATCAACGTGACGCCGGCCAGGCCGACCAGGAACGCGCCGGCGATCTGGCCCTCGATGAGCAGCCAGACCATCTCGACGATCGCCACGCCGACCGCGATCGTCGCGCCCGTCACCACGGGCGCCCGCCAGCCGCGCCACGATCCCACGATCACGATGGCGACCGCGCCCAGGAAGACGCTGACCCAGCGCCACGGCGGGTCCTCGCCGACCAGGATCAGCGTCACGCTCGGCAGGAAGGCCCCGGCGAGCGCGGGCCCGTAGACGACCCAGGAGGACAGATGCGGTCGTCGACGCTGCTCGATCACCCCGGCGAGCAGGGCGGCCACCGCGAAGGGCAGCGTGTACGCCTCGGCGAAGCCGACGTGCGCCCCGTACAGCAGCAGCCAGCAGGCGACCAGCTCCGTAACGATCGCCATGCGCACCAGCCACATGCGCCGTTCGGGCTCGCGGTCGGTCCGCAGGGCAGCCATGCCGAGCAGCAGCCCGCAGATCGTGAGGACCGCCGCGAGGTGGCGGACCGAGCCGTACGCCATCGCCACGGCGGTGAGCGCGCCGAGCGTGGCGATCGTCTCGGCCACGGTCGCGTCGCCGTACCGCTCCCGCCGGGCCAGCCCCCAGGCCAGCAGGACCAGCACAGCGCAGGCGGTGAGCATGCCGAAGACCGCCGAGCGGAGCGCCGTGCCGGCCGCCGCCGCGGCGGTGACCGGCAGCGCGAGCCCGCACGCCCCGGCGACGACCCAGGCGACGGCGCGAACGACAGGGTCCCGGCCGAGCAGCGCGGCGGCCAGGCCGCCGGCGGCGAGCACGCCGAGCGCGGCGAGGGTGCTGGCCCGCGTGCTGAGGCTGCCGGCCAGGCCGGCCGCGCCGGTGAGCGCGCAGACGACTCCGGCGGTGGCGCGTAGCCAGGTCGCGGCCACGGGGAGGCTGGGCCGGGACAGCGCGGCGCCGAGACCGGCCGCCAACGCGACCGCGAGCGCCACCCACGGCACGGCCCGCGGCGACGCGCCGAGCGCCTCGGGGAGCACGACCGCGGCGGCGGCCAGCGGCGGCAGCACGGCGGCGAGCACGTACCGGCGTCCGCCGAGGATCACGGCGATCCCCCCGCTGGTCGGGGCGAGCAACAGCAGCGTGCCGAGCGCGGTGGCGGCCCCGCGCGCCTCGGGCAGGGCGGCGTCGCCCGACCAGACGTGGTCGAGTGTCTGAAATGGACCGATGAGGGCGGTGACCCACGCCGGCGTGCTCACCGCGGCGGCGAACACGCCCAGCGGTACGGCGATGGCCGCGAGGGTCGCGACCATGGCCCCAGGTCGCGACTCGTCATCGTCGTCCGCGTCGAACGCGGTGGGTTCCCGTCGGCCGCCGAACAACCGGGGCGCGGCGGCCCGCCAGGACGCCGGCATGGGGCGGGAGTGCCCGGCACCGACGGTGGCCAGCAACGCGCAGGCCGCGGCCCAGACGGGTGCGTCGGTGGGATGCGCGCCGGCGATGGTCGCCCCCGTGGCCAGGTCGCTGACGGCGGCGGCGATGGCGATCGTCAGCGCCGCCACGCCGACCCCGGTGCCCGGGTAGCCGTCCCAGCTCGCCCCGGCCAGGCGCAGCCCCACGACCGCGACCACCGCGAGCGCGCAGGCCCCCAGCGCGATGCCCAGCGTCGCGGCCCGGCCGGTGCCGAAGGTGGCCGCGACACAGGCGGCGGCCGCGGGTGCGGCGGCGAGGGCGAGGGCGGTGGCGAGCCCGGGCACGGGAGTGGGTACCCAGGGCCGCGTCGCGGCGACCGCGGCGACCACGGTGCCGGAGCCGAGGAGCGCCGTGAGGACGGCTCCGCTGCCCGCGGGCGTGGCGGACCCGACGGCGACCGCGTAGAGCGCGAGCCCGCCGGCGAGGGCGAGCCGCCGCCAGGCGGTGCCGGGCGGATCGCCCCGGCGGACCAGCGCGGCGGTGAGCCCGGCCACGGTGGTGAGCGTGCAGGCGATCACCGGCGCGCTCCACCAGGGGGCGGCCACGATCGCCGGCACGGCGAGGGCGGCCAGGCTGGCCAGGATCAGGAATGTGTCAATATTTGCCGGTCGGGGGAGGAGAACCAGGGCGGCGAGGCCGGCGAGCAGCAGGCTCACCGGGACGGCGGCGCCGTACGGGGCGATCGACGCGGCTCGCTGCGGCCAGGCGGCCAGGTCGGCGTGCCACCATGGAATGCTCGCCGCCACGGCGTTGGCCGCCTCCACCACGGCGATCGCCGCGGTGACCGTCACCACCCCGGCGCCCGCCGCGGCGGTGCCGAGCCGGGGACCGGGCCGCCAGGCCCGCCGGAGCGCCACCACCCCGAGGCCGGCGGCGAGCACCGCCGCGGTGGTCAGCACCAGGCCGCCACCGGGCAGGATGACCGCCCCGAGCCGGGCCACCGCCAGCACCAGCCCGGCCGTGGCGAGCGCGGCCGCGAGCGCCGCGCTGTCCCGCCAGGGCGACGTCGGCCGGCCGCGCCGGTCGCGGGGCAGCGGGTCAACGGAGGGACGGCCGGTCACCGCGACCACGGCCGCGGTGGCCAGCAGCCCGGCCACGGCGATGTCCGCCGGTGTCGCCCCCTCGACGCGCAGGGCCAGCAACAGCGCGCCCGTGGCCGCACCGAGGGCACCCGCCGCGCTGCCCGACCGGTAGCGGGAGGCCGGCAGCGTCGCGGGCGGAGTGGTTCCACCATGGCCCGCCGCCGGCGAGGTCACGCCGCCGCCCGGCGCACCCGCCGGGCGACCCGGCCCCTGGCCGTCCACAAGGGACGCCTGTCGGGCGCGGGCGCGGGCGACCGCCGCGGCCTGCGCCAGCATCGCCGTCTCGACCCCGGCCGCGGTCGCGAGCAGGGTCACCGGGACCAGCACCGAGCCCGGGGCACCGACGAGCCAGGTCGCGGTTCCCACCGCGACGGGCAGGGCCCCCGCCCCCGCCCCGAGCGCCGCGTCGGCGACCCGCTCGGCGTACGGCCCGAGCGGCCCGCGGCCCAGGCCGACGCCCACCGCCGTGCCGACCGCGATGATCGCGACGAGCGCGCAGGTCAGCGCCGTCAGGCCGGGCCCGGCGAGGCTCACGGCCACGGCGAAGAGGCACAGCACTCCGGCGGTGCCGGCCCGGATCGCCGCCGACGCGCCGCGCCGGGCCGGCACGGCGCTGGCCACGGCCAGGCTGGACACGGCCCAGGCCACCACCGGAACCAGGAGCCAGGCCAGGGAAGCGGACCGGAACAGCCACGGCGGCAGGGCCAGGGCGAGCACGCCCAGCCCGGCGACGAACGCGTCCCCCCGCCACCGCCGGGGCACCGCGGCCACGGCGAGCAGCACGAGCAGCACGGCGGTCGCCGGTATCTGCGCCTCGACCGCCGGCACCCGCTCGCCGAACGCGGCCACGTCGGCGGCCCACACCCGCGGCGTCACGCTGGCCCGGACGATCGCGACCGTCGTCCGGACCACCTCGATCGCCACGATGATCCCGGTGAACCCGGCCCCGGCCAGGCTGCCCCAGCGCGGGCCCGGCCTGGCCCGCCGCGGCAGCGCGCGGCAGCCGACGGCGATGACGACGGCGATCCCGACGGTGAGCACGAGCGCGTGCTCGGGCACGGCCAGGGCGTTGACCCGGTTGGCCGCCATCACGGTCAGGAACGTGGCGGCTCCGCCGGCGACCTGCCCCAGGGGCGGCCGGCGGGCCAGCAGCCCACCGGCGACGCCGACCGCCGCGGCCAGGATCAGCACGAGGGCCGACCGAAAGGCCTCGGCGTCGGTCCGGGCGGTGACCAGCCCGATGACACCGAGCCCGACGGAGGTGGCGAGCGTGGCGCCGAAGAGGGCCCACGCGGTTTCGCGCAGCCGGCGCGGCCACACCTGTCCGTCGGGTCCGGGGGCGAGTCCCGGCAGCGCCAGGGGCCGGGACCGGGAGGCCGGGGACAGCCGCCGCAGCACCGCCGCCAGGACGCGCCCCGGGTCGCGCCCGAGCACCTCGACCGAGCCGAGGTTGAGCGCGGCCACGACGGCGAACACCGCCGCCATGGCCTCCCGGCCCGCCGACAGGTGCGCGGCGAACAGGGGCAGCACGGGTTGCACGGCGAGCAGGGCGGCGTACTGCGGGGCACGCAGGTGGCTCGCCAGGCGGTAGCCCGCCGCCACGGCGGCCACGACTCCACACAGGACGGACGAGTACAGGGTGAGCGACGCCGAGCCCAGGCCGAGCAGGTTCGTGCTGTAGGCCACGTACCCGTCGAGCAGCACCATGAGCAGGCCGAACCCGGCGAGCGTCTCCGCGGTCGCGGTGAGCGTGCGCCGGGCGAGCAGCAGCGGGACGGAGAGCGCGACCAGGGTCGCCACCGCGAGGATCGCCGCCCGTCCCCCGGTCGGCGCGGCGGTGAAGAACAGCCCGGTCACCACCACGGCGGCGAGGGCGAGCAGCACCCCGCCCAGCGTGAGCAGCGTGTTGCGCGCCGAGCCCCGGGACGTCTCGACGGTCGGGTCCGGCCTCGTCCGCTGGCGGGGCACGCCGCCGGTCGATCCCTCGCCGGTCGCTCGCGGGCCCGTGGTCTGGTCCGCCGTGGGCGGGGTGGGCTCCGGCGCCTCGGGCTCGTGGGTGGACGTCTGGGGTGCCTCAGCATCGGGTGAGCGCGGCTCGGGCGCCGGCGCGTCGGACGCGAGCCCGTCGGTGGTGTCGGTCGCCGGGGACGCTCCCGGTCCGGCGCTCGTCTCGGCCGACGCTCGGGCCGGGGGAGCCGCCGTGGCCGCGGCTGCGGACACCGTCGCCTCGGCGCGCGCCGGCTGTGCGGTCTGGTCCGCCGGAATCGACTCGTCGGAGGTGCGGGGAGCCGGGGTGGCCAGCCCGGCCTCGATGGCGAGCTGCCGGCGCAGGGCGGTCCGGAGCGCCTCGGCCTCGGCCTGCAGCCGGGCCCGCTCGGCATCGATGCGGGACTGGTCGGCGACCAGCGCCCGGGTCTGCTCGTCCAGCCCGGCGAGGCGGCGCTCGAGCTCGTCGAGCCCGGCGAGGCGTCGGTTCAGCTCGGCGAGCGCCGCGGCCTGCGGGTCGTGGGCGCGGCCGCACCGCCGGCAACCCGTCGGCGCCGCGGCGACACCGCCGCACGCGGGACAGGGATAGACGTCCACGCGAACACTGTGCCACTTTGACCGGTTCCCGGCATTCCGAGAGCCCGCGTGTCGGTGCCCCCGGATCGCCGCCTGCGGGGTCGGTCCGCCGGCGCTGGGGCCGGCCACCCCGCGCTGTCGCGGGTCACCCCGTTGGGGTGCGGCCCGCTGTGCCGGGGCGGGTCGCCGGGCAGCGGTGTCGGGGGCGGCGTCCCGGCCGGGCCCCGGGCGTCGGGAGGGGCGTCCTTCCGGGCAACCCGCCCCCCGGGCGGCTACAGCTTCGCGGACGGGGACGGCGGCGTCGGCCGGCCCATGCCGCGGTACTCCCACCCGGCCGCGGTCCACAGTGGCTGGTCAAGGCAGTTGAGTCCGTCGATCACGCGCCGCCCGCGGACCAGGCTGCCGAGCTGGACCGGGTCGGCGTACCGGAACTCCTCCCACGCGGTCAGCACGCAGACCAGGTCGGCGCCGGTGACCGCCTCGACCATGCTCTCGGCGTACTCGAGCTCGGGCTGCTCCCGCCGGGCGTTGGCCATGCCCTTCGGGTCGTACAGGGCGATGTGCGCCCCGGCCCGGTGCAGCTTGCGCGTGATCGCGAGCGCTGGGGAGTCCCGCACGTCGTCGGTGCCCGGCTTGAAGGTGGCCCCGAGCACCGCGATCCGGAAGCCGGTCAGATCGGGGCCGGCGGGACCGTACGGGCGGTCCAGCAGCTCGGCCGCGAGCTGGACCACCCGCGTGCGGCGGCGCTGGTTGATCAGGTCCACCTCGTGCAGGAACCGCAGCGCCTCGCCCGCGCCGAGCTCCTGGGCCCGGGCCTGGAAGGCCCGGATGTCCTTGGGCAGGCACGCGCCGCCGAAGCCGACCCCGGCCCGCAGGAACTTCTTGCCGATCCGGTCGTCGTAGCCG
>Ga0310830_101304_pt1 | contig 12710 bp, 9 predicted proteins | sample WT_ome_5_FD_201301 | JGI IMG/M metagenome (GOLD analysis project Ga0310830, IMG submission 201301) | Sorghum-adapted microbial communities enriched on wild type (WT) sorghum from Joint BioEnergy Institute, Emeryville, California, United... ...
GTGCGAGCGGGAAATGAAAAACGAGGTGACGGACCGCGTGGTATACTTTTTGATTGCATTAATCGTTTTTCTGGTGGATCAAGGCACGAAATATTGGATTGCAACCGGAATGACGATCGGGGAACAGATTCCAGTGATCGGCAACTTTTTCTTGATTACCTCCCATCGGAACCGCGGCGCGGCGTTTGGCATTTTGCAGGATCAACGCTGGTTTTTTATTGTGGTGACTACGGTTGTGGTGCTTGGGATCATCTGGTATTTGCTTAAAATAAAAAATCAACCCAACAAAATGCTGCCGGTAGCGTTGTCTCTGGTACTTGGCGGAGCCATCGGCAATTTTCTCGATCGTGCCGTCAGTGGGGAAGTCGTTGATTTTCTGATGTTTAATTTCGGTTCGTACACATTCCCGATTTTTAACGTTGCGGATTCTTGCATCGTTATTGGCGTGGCGCTGATCATTTTGGATTCACTGCTGGAGCTTCGCCGGGAGAAGCAAGCCGCAACACCACAGGAGCATGAGGAAAACGTATGAGTTTGGATCAAACGCTAGAGGATTTTGAAGAAGAGAAGCTTGAGTGGGTGGCCGGACCGGCTGACGCGAAAGAGCGAATCGATAAATTTGCAAAAACGCAGCTGGGCGAAGAGTTCTCCCGCAGCCAGATTCAGCTGTGGATTGAAGCGGGGAACTTGGTTGTAAATGGGGCGTCGGTGAAAGCCAATTACAAGCTGGCCGAAGGCGACCGCATCGTACTGGTGATTCCGGAGGCAGAGCCTACGGAAATTGTACCGGAAGACATACCGCTGGACATTTATTATGAAGACAGTGATGTGATCGTCGTTAACAAGCCGCGCGGCATGGTCGTGCACCCGGCACCGGGACATACTTCCGGCACGCTGGTGAACGCCTTGATGTTCCACTGCAAGGATCTGTCGGGAATCAATGGCGAGCTTCGGCCTGGGATCGTGCATCGGATCGATAAGGACACCTCAGGTCTCATTATGGCAGCGAAGAACGATAAGGCCCATGCCTCGTTGGCCGCTCAACTGAAGGCGCATACGGTGACGCGGAAATATTATGCTTTGGTTCACGGCAACGTTAGCCATGACCAAGGCACAGTAGATGCGCCGATTGGCCGCGATCCCCATGATCGCAAGATGTATACAGTAATTGAACGGAACAGCAAGCATGCGGTTACGCATTTTCATGTGGTGGAGCGATTTGGTGATTATACGCTGCTTGAGCTCAAGCTGGAAACGGGACGTACGCATCAAATCCGTGTGCATATGAAGTTTATCGGCCATCCGTTGGTGGGAGACCCGCTGTATGGACGCAGTAAAGGGATCAAAATGGATGGACAAGCGCTGCACGCTGCTGTGCTCGGTTTTGAGCATCCGGAAGACGGGCGGTATTTGGAGTTTAGTGCACCGATTCCGGCGGATATGGAAGATGTGCTGCAATCGCTGAGAAATCGCTAAGCCATTGCTTAGATTTGGTGATTTAACCTATAGAATGTTCACCTCCAGGAGACAGCTTGATCAAAAAGTACAAACGATCAGGTGATTAATCCATTCTCTAAATGGGCCGAATTCCTGCATATTTAAAGTGCGAGTTCGAATCATTTGAGGATGGATTTTTTTATGAATACGAAGGAGATGGACGTTTACGATGAGTACGCTGAATGGACAGGAAACTTATATTCAACAACAATTTGCAGAGCGCATTGGCGGGGCGAACTACGGCAAAGATACCGCTATTTATAAATTCGAGAAAATCAAACGGGCGAAAGCGGCAGCGAAGAAGGATTTTCCCGATGTTGAACTGATCGACATGGGCGTCGGCGAACCTGATGATATGGCGGATGCCGGCATTGTGGCCAAACTGGCGGAGGAAGCGGCAAAACGCGAGAACCGCGGGTATGCCGACAACGGCATCGCCGAGTTCAAGGAAGCGGCAGCGAAGTATCTTCATGATGTTTTTGGCGTTGAAGATATCGATCCGGTTACGGAAGTAGTGCACTCGATCGGCTCCAAGCCAGCGATCGCTATGCTCCCTTCTTGCTTCATCAATCCTGGAGATATCACGATTATGACCGTGCCGGGCTACCCGATTATCGGGACCCATACGAAGTATTTGGGCGGCGAGGTGTATACCGTGCCGTTGACGGAGGAGAATGATTTCCTGCCGGATTTGGACGCGATTCCAGAAGAGGTCGCACGTAAGGCCAAGCTGATGTACTTGAACTACCCGAACAACCCGACGGGCGCGAGCGCGACGAAGGAGTTTTTTGCCAAGGTCGTGGACTGGGCGAAGAAATATCATGTTGTGATTGTACACGATGCACCGTATGCTGCATTGACGTATGACGGTTTGAAGCCGCTGAGCTTCTTGTCGGTACCGGGAGCAAAGGACGTAGGGGTCGAGCTGCACTCCTTGTCCAAGTCGTACAACATGACCGGGTGGAGAATCGGGTTTGTTGCCGGCAACCCGCTGATCATTAAAGCGTTCAGCGACGTGAAGGACAACAACGATTCTGGCCAATTTATTGCCATTCAGAAGGCGGCCGCTTACGGGCTGGCTCATCCAGAAATCACGGAGCGCATCGCCGAGAAATATTCGCGCCGCCACGAGCTGCTGGTGAATGCTCTGAATGACTTGGGCTTTAAGGCGAAGAAGCCGAAGGGTTCGTTCTTCCTCTATGTGCAAGCGCCAAAAGGCGTGGAAGGCGGACCAACGTTTGAGACGGCGGAAGACTTCTCGCAGTTCTTGATCCGCGAGAAGCTGATTTCGACGGTGCCGTGGGACGATGCCGGCCATTACGTGCGCTTCTCGGTGACGTTTATCGCCGATGGGGAAGAAGAAGAACGCCGCGTCATTTCTGAAATCAAACGTCGCCTTGGCGATTTGAAGTTTATTTTCTAAGAAGAATAAAATGGACCATAATGATTCGTTTATAATGCCTCTTGGGTTTGATCCCAAGGGGCTTTTTTTGATTATGCGGCGATTGCTGCCGCTGGTGCCACTTTTGCTCTAACGCTTGCTAGAATGAAGGGGCAGAGTCCAATTGTGCTCTAACGCTTGCCAGAGTGCTTATTTGTGCGAAAAGCGCAAAGTTTTATTTTTAACGCTTACCAGCAGCCTTATTGAGGCAAAAACAGCCTCTTTTACGATGAAATATCGCAAATAAGCTCTCCTGTAAGCGTTACGCCGCAGAATGCCCGAATTTTCCCCAAATAGCGTTTCTGGTATGCGTTACAGCATATTTCTCTGAACAAACTGTGCCTGAGCTGGTGCTGACGATGGGTTTGGTGCCTTGCTACAAGAAATGCTGCAGATGCTGGCTAGTACCAATCGATTACACACTGGTAAGGGTGTAGGTTCGGAGTCCGCTTTTATTCTAACGCCTGCCAGAATGCTTATTTCGGAGAAAAGCGCCAAATTTTCATTTTAACGCTTACCAGCAGTCTTATTTAGGCTAAACCCACCTCATTTGTACTCAAAAATCGTAAATAAGCTCTCTCCTAAGCGTTACGTTTTCATGGGGCCCCTTTTTCGCCAAATAGCGCTTCTGATCAGCGTTACACAGCAAGTACCATGCACTATTAGTGATCTTGCTGCCCACCATTCCCCAAACATCCCGGTTAAATATTCAACATGTTAGGAAATTTATGCAGGGATCTGGCGGGGAGAGCACACGGGTTAAACGGCTTCAGATCAAGGATAAGCCGGGGAAACTAACTGTTGAATAAATATTACATTGAATGTATAATTATTAACAACCGCATCACAGCAGGCTTCACACGGGGGAAGAATCAACCTCAGTATCGGTAGATTACAAACTCGGCAGGGTGTCTTGACAGGCTATTTTCATTCTGTCATAATTCATGTAAACCATAAGCACCTTTAATTCAGTCCCGTGAGGCTGGCAAGGTAACGTGAGTGGGGAAATGGGCGAACTGCGCTTATTTAAGTCGGTTCTCTGTGCCCAAATCCTACATGATAGTCATAGGTACACTATGGCTGAAGACTCCTTGCCTGGATATACGGGCAGGGAGTTTTTTTATGCGCCTATCACGGACCGATGCAAGGTGACCCTATCCCTAAGGAGGTCGCAGCTGTGAGCAACGAAAGTCATATCATTATGGACGAAACCGCGATTCGGAGGGCACTGACAAGAATTGCACATGAAATTTTGGAACGCAACAAAGGCATCGAGGGCTGTGTATTGGCCGGCATCAAAACCAGAGGAGTTTACCTCGCAAAACGGCTGGCTGAGCGCTTGGAGAGTATTGAAGGAACCGCAATTCCATGGGGCGAGCTTGACGTAACAAACTACCGCGATGACAAAGTGGAGGCTACTCAAGGGGCGGCCAAAGCCACGTTCCCGGTCTCGATTCAAGGCAAAAAAGTGATCCTGTTCGACGATGTTCTCTACACAGGCCGTACGATTCGTGCAGCCATGGACGCGATCATGGATTGCGGTCGTCCGGAGTCGATCCAGTTAGCGGTACTCGCTGACCGGGGGCATCGGGAACTGCCGATCCGAGCTGATTACGTTGGCAAGAATGTACCAACATCGCGATCGGAAGAAATCGAGGTGCTCTTGACCGAGCATGACGGCACTGATCTGGTTCGCATCCTGCATGCACGGGAGGGGAACTAAGATGGCGCTGACGGCAACCGCACTGAAGGAACGCAGCCTCCTCGGGCTGAAGGAGTTAAGCGCAGCGGAAATTTCCTCGATTCTCGACCGGGCTGCCTACTGGGATGCCAAGGAAGAGAAGATGATTCCGGTGTTGAAGGAGCACTTTGTTGCGAATATGTTTTTCGAAAACAGTACGCGCACCCGCTTCTCATTCGAGATGGCGGAGAAACGGCTGGGTGCTCAGGTGCTGAACTTCGCGGCAGCCGCCTCTAGCGTAGAGAAAGGCGAGTCGATTTACGATACGGTTCGCACGTTGGAATCGATGGGCATTGACGCTGGAGTCATCCGGCTGAAGCCGATCGGTGTGTTGGAGGAGCTGGCGAAGCGGGTATCCGTACCGCTGGTGAATGCCGGAGACGGCAACAATGAGCACCCGACGCAAGCGCTGCTGGATCTATATACGATGAGACAGCATTTCGGGGAACTCGGCGGGCTGAAGGTATCGATCATCGGAGACATCAAGCATAGCCGGGTGGCACGTTCGAATCTGTGGGCGCTGCAAAAGTTCGGCGCCGAAGTGAAGCTGTGCGCGCCGAACAATATGCAAGCACCGGAGCTCAGCGCGTATGCGCCTTACGTTCCGATGGACGAAGCGCTTTGCGCTGATGTGGTGATGATGCTGCGAGTGCAGTTAGAACGCCACGTTGGCGGGCTGATTAAGTCGGCCGAAGAATATCGACTGCATTACGGCTTAACGGAGGAGCGGGCTGCGAGTCTTGCACCGCACGCGCTGATCATGCACCCGGCTCCAGTGAACCGGGGCGTGGAGATCGACGATGCGGTGGTGGAACACCCGCAATCCCGCATCTTCAAGCAGATGCAAAACGGAGTTCCGATCCGCATGGCGGTTCTGGAACGCGCATTGCTCTAGCAAATGAGGGGGAGCGCCTGTAGCTTAGGCGACGGGCAATGGACGTTATTTTTCGGATCGTACTTCAAAATCAGCGGGAGGAGAAATCAGAATGCGGCTTGTCGTAATCAATGCCAAGATCTTAAACGAACAAGGGGAACAAGAAATCGCTCAAATCGTCATCGAGAACGGAGTGATCTCGAACATCGAAATCACTGGAACCATCGAGCAGCCGTTCGCAGAGGAAGGGACGCAGGTGATCGATGCAGGAGGCAGATTGGTCACTCCGGGATTTATTGATATGCACGTCCATTTACGAGAACCGGGATTTGAACATAAAGAAACAATCGAAACCGGTTCGCGTTCAGCAGCGAAAGGGGGATTCACCACCATCGCTTGCATGCCTAATACGCGGCCGGTGACCGACAATCCGGATACGGTTCGCTATGTGAAGGAGAAGGCGGAGGAAGCTGGGCTGGTGAACGTGCTGCCTTATGCGGCGATCACTAAATCTGAGCTGGGTCGCGAGCTGACCGACTTTGCTGCTTTGAAGGAAGCCGGTGCGATTGGTTTCACCGACGACGGCGTAGGCGTACAGAGCGCACAAATGATGAAGGATGCGATGCGTCAAGCGGCTGCGCTGGGGATGCCGGTAATTGCCCACTGCGAAGACAATTCGCTGGTGGAAGGCGCGCCGGTGGCTGAAGGGGAATTCGCCCGCAAGCACGGACTGAAAGGGATCCCGAACGAATCGGAGGCGATTCATGTGGGGCGGGATATTTTGCTGGCGGAAGCGACCGGGGTTCACTACCATGTGTGCCACGTGAGCACGGAGCAGTCGATCCGGCTGATTCGTCAAGCGAAGCAGCTCGGCATTAACGTGACCGCAGAGGTGTGTCCGCACCATCTGGTGTTATCGGAGGCGGATATTCCCGGATTGGATGCCAATTGGAAAATGAACCCGCCGCTGCGCTCCCGCCGAGATGTGGAAGCCTGCATCGAAGCGCTGGAGGATGGCACGATCGACATCATCGTCACCGACCATGCTCCGCACAGTGAAGAGGAAAAAGCAAAAGGCATGCAGCTGGCACCGTTTGGAATCGTTGGTTTTGAGACAGCCTTCCCGCTGTTATATACGAAGTTTGTGACAACTGGCCGTTGGAGCCTGGAGATGCTGGTGCAGCGTATGACAGCAGACCCGGCTCGTGTGTTTGGTCTAGAAACCGGACGGTTGGTTCCAGGCGCTCCGGCGGATCTGACGATCGTTGATCTGGACGCGGAACGCACGGTGGATCCTGAGACCTTCGCCTCGAAGGGACGCAACACCCCGTTTGCCGGTTGGAAGCTAAAAGGCTGGCCGGTCGCCACAATCGCCCGTGGAAGACTGGTATGGAATGATGAACTAGAACTGACCCGTTAACGGGCGGATAAGAAAATGTAGTTTTAGCTTATGGATAAAGGAGTGCTTCAGGATGCAGGCAAGACTATTGTTGGAGGACGGCACGCTGTTTACCGGAACCTCATTCGGAGCGGAAGGAGAGAAAACAGGCGAGGTCGTTTTTAATACGGGAATTACGGGGTACCAAGAGGTGCTGTCCGATCCATCTTATTGCGGGCAAATCGTCACGATGACGTACCCGCTGATCGGGAACTACGGCATTTCGCGCGATGACTTTGAATCGATTACGCCGTCGATCCACGGGTTTGTGGTTCGCCGCTATGAACCAACCCCAAGCAACTGGAGGGCGCAGTACAATTTGGGTGACCTGCTGAAGGAATACGGAATTCCCGGCATTGCCGACATCGATACGCGCATGCTGACGCGACTTATCCGCCATCAGGGAACGATGAGAGGGATTTTAACGACCTCCAATAAATCGGTGGAGGAATTAAAAGAAATGATGCTGGCAACCAGCATCGCCGAGCTGCGCAACCAAGTGGCGCAAACCTCGACGAAGCATGTGTACAGCAGTCCGGGTTCGAAGGAACGCATCGTGTTGGTTGACTTCGGTGCGAAAAGCGGTATTCTGCGCGAGCTGAACAAACGCGATTGCGACGTCGTGATCGTCCCGCATGATACGACTGCGGATGAAATTCGCCGCCTGCATCCCGACGGGATTCAGCTGTCCAACGGACCGGGGGACCCGAAAGACGTACCGCATGCAGTGAAAATGATTTCTGAACTGCTTGGTGAGTACCCGATCTTCGGCATTTGCCTGGGCCACCAGCTGTTTGCCCTCGCCTGCGGCGCTGATACGGAAAAGCTGAAATTCGGCCATCGCGGCGGGAACCACCCGGTGAAAGAGCTGGCTACCGGCCGCTGCTATATCACATCGCAAAATCATGGATACACCGTAAACGAAGCATCCATCGCTGGGACGGAGCTGGAAGTTACCCATATTAACAACAATGATAAAACCATCGAAGGCTTGAAGCATAAGAAATACCCGGCCTTCTCTGTGCAGTACCATCCAGAGGCGGCTCCGGGACCGTACGATAACAGCTACCTGTTCGACCGATTCATCGAGATGATCCGCGAGCACAAGCGGCAAAATCCGCAAAAGCCTCGCCAAGCCGAACTGATGGCCGCTGCGAAAGGAGAACTATAAACCTATGCCGATCAACAAAGACCTTAAGAAAATTCTCGTCATCGGTTCCGGACCGATCGTTATCGGTCAGGCGGCTGAGTTCGATTACGCCGGAACGCAAGCTTGCCAAGCGCTGAAGGAAGAAGGCGTCGAGGTGGTGCTGATCAACAGCAACCCGGCGACGATCATGACCGATACCAACATGGCCGACAAGGTTTACATTGAACCGATCACGCTGGAATTCGTCACGCAAATCATTCGCCAGGAGCGGCCGGACGGCTTGCTGCCGACGCTTGGAGGGCAGACCGGTCTGAACATGGCGGTGGAATTGGCCCGCGCAGGCGTGCTGGAGCGCGAAAATGTGAAGCTCCTTGGCACTCAACTGACGTCGATTGAGAAAGCGGAAGACCGCGACCTGTTCCGCGAACTGATGCGCGAGCTGGAGCAGCCGGTGCCGGAGAGCACAATCATCACTTCGGTGGAAGAGGCGCTGGATTTTGCAAGCGAAATCGGCTATCCGGTGATCGTTCGTCCGGCATATACGCTGGGCGGCACCGGCGGCGGGATCTGCGCTACGGAAGAGGAACTGCGCGAGACGGTGAAGTCGGGGATCCGTTACAGCCCGATCGGCCAATGCTTGATCGAGAAATCGATCGCCGGCATGAAAGAAATCGAATACGAAGTGATGCGCGATGCGAACGACAACTGTATCGTGGTCTGCAACATGGAAAACTTCGACCCGGTTGGCGTACATACCGGGGACAGTATCGTCGTGGCGCCAAGCCAAACGCTGTCTGACCGCGAGTATCAGATGCTCCGTTCGGCTTCGCTGAAGATTATTCGCGCGCTGAACATCGAAGGCGGCTGTAACGTCCAGTTCGCGCTCGATCCGCAAAGCTTCCAATACTACGTGATCGAAGTTAATCCGCGGGTCAGCCGTTCCTCGGCGCTTGCGTCCAAAGCGACGGGGTATCCGATCGCAAAAATGGCTGCCAAAATTGCGCTGGGCTACACGCTGGACGAGATCATTAACCCGGTTACAGGGCAGACCTACGCTTGCTTCGAGCCGACGCTGGACTACATCGTCAGCAAAATTCCGCGCTGGCCGTTTGATAAATTCGTTCATGCCAACCGCAAGCTGGGCACGCAGATGAAGGCGACCGGCGAAGTGATGGCGATTGGCCGGACCTTCGAAGAGTCGATTCATAAAGCGGTCCGTTCGCTGGAGATCGGCACCCATCGCCTCTATCTGAAAGGCGTGGAGAACATCGACGATGAAACGCTGAAAACTCGCTTGATCAAAGCGGATGACGAGCGGCTGTTCCTGATCGCCGAAGCGTTCCGCCGCGGCTACAAACTGCAGCTCATTCATGATCTGACCGGAATCGACTGGTGGTTCCTTGATAAAATCGAGCGTTTGGTGGATTTCGAGAAACGGATTGCGGAAGAAGAGTTCTTTTCCTATGAAACGCTGTACGAAGCGAAGCGCTTAGGGTTTACGGACCGGGCGATCGCCGAGCTGCGCGCTGCCGGACAGCCGACAGGCACGCACACGACGGAGGCGGAAGTGAGAAGCTTCCGCAAGGAGCATGGACTGAAGCCGGTTTACAAAATGGTAGATACGTGCGCGGCTGAATTTGAAGCCTCCACGCCTTACTACTACTCGACCTATGAAACGGAGAACGAAGTCGTTCAATCGGACAAAGAGAAGATCGTGGTGCTTGGCTCCGGACCGATTCGGATCGGGCAAGGCATCGAGTTTGACTACTCGACGGTACATGCGGTTTGGGCGATTCAAAAAGCCGGTTACGAGGCAGTGATCATCAACAACAACCCAGAGACGGTATCCACGGACTTTAATACGTCGGATCGCCTCTACTTTGAACCGCTGTTCTTCGAGGATGTCATGAACGTCATCGAAGAGGAGAAGCCGGTGGGCGTCATCGTACAATTCGGCGGCCAAACGGCGATCAACTTGGCGGCACCGCTGCAAGCGGCGGGCGTTCGTATCCTAGGAACCTCGCTGGAAAGCATCGATGAGGCGGAGGATCGCAAGAAGTTTGAAGCGCTCCTGTCGAAGCTGGGCATTGCGCAGCCGAAGGGCAGCACAGTGACCTCGGTAGAAGAGGCGGTTGGAACTGCTCAAGCACTGGGTTATCCGGTACTGGTAAGACCTTCGTATGTACTGGGCGGCCGGGCGATGGAAATCGTTTACTCCGACCAGGAGCTGCTGCGCTACATGGAAGAAGCGGTGAACATCAATCCGCAGCATCCGGTCCTGATCGACCGCTACATGCTTGGCAAAGAGGTAGAGGTCGACGCCATCAGCGATGGGGAAACAGTACTGATCCCGGGGATTATGGAGCATATCGAACGCGCTGGCGTTCACTCCGGCGACTCGATTGCGGTGTATCCGCCGCAGCATCTGTCGGCAGAGCTGAAAGAGAAGATCGTTGAAATCACGGTCAAAATCGCCCGCGAGCTGAAGACGGTAGGTCTGGTGAACATCCAGTTCGTCATCTACAACAACGAAGTGTATGTGATCGAGGTGAACCCTCGCTCCTCGCGTACAGTACCGTTCCTGAGCAAAGTGACAAACATACCGATGGCGAATGTTGCAACCCAGTGTATTCTGGGGGCGAAACTAAGCGATCTGGGCTACTCCAATGGCCTGTGGCCGGAAAGCCATCAGGTTGCGGTGAAGGTGCCGGTATTCTCCTTCGCGAAGCTGCGTCGGGTAGAACCAACGCTTGGTCCGGAAATGAAATCGACCGGCGAGGTCATGGGCCGCGATCCGCAATACGCCAAAGCATTGTATAAAGGCTTGATCGGCGCGGGAATGAAGATTCCTTCAACCGGGGCGATTATCGCTACGGTAGCCGACAAGGATAAACAAGAAGCGGTTGAGCTGCTTCGCGGCTTCTACCGCCTGGGATACAAGATCATCGCTACGGATGGCACGGCTTCTGCGCTGATCGAGGCGGGTATTCATGTGACGACGGTTTACAAGCTGTCCGAAGGGGTGCCGAACATCCTTGATCTGATCCGGAACGGTGAAGCTCACTTCGTCATCAACACGTTGACGAAGGGCAAAGAACCGGAGCGCGATGGCTTCCGGATTCGCCGGGAAGCGGTGGAGAACGGCGTGGTCTGCATGACTTCGCTCGATACCGTTCGGGCGCTGCTGGAGATGTTGGAGACGATCAACTTCTCTTCCCAAGCGATGCCCGCACTTTAATCGCAGACGCTAACGGACACTAGAGACGTTATTGATCTGGTGTGAAGCAAATAACCATTCTAACGGACCGAGGAGACCTTATTTTGCTTAGATCGCAGCTGAGTGGCTCCATGAGGACTGAATAATGTCCATGGAGTCCGTTACAGCGGGAAATCGCAGGGAAATGCTTGAATAAGGTCTTTCAGGTCCGTTAGAGGACGAAGAAGATGGCGGCTCGGAAGCAGGATGCTTCGGAGCCGCAAGCATGAATGGAGGTGAGCGGATTTGCGTTCGTTTGAAGAAGCGGCTGGGAAGCTGATCGTGGGTCTCGATTTCCCTGATGCGGAGCAAGCGCGGAAGCTGCTGAAGGAGCTGGAGGGCATCCCTTGTTACATGAAGGTGGGGCTGCAACTGTTCTATGCGGCGGGTCCGGAACTGATCCGGGAATTAAAGCAGCGGGGGTACTCCGTTTTTCTCGATGTGAAAATGCATGATATTCCCAACACCGTCAAAGGTGGTGCGAACAGCGTCACCAAGCTGGGCGTAGACCTGTTTAACGTGCATGCGGCCGGCGGGCTGGACATGATGAAGGCGGCAAAAGAAGGCGCACTGGCGGCGGTGGAAGCCGACCCGACGCTGACGATGCCAAAGATCATCGCGGTTACGCAGCTGACGAGCACCAGCAAGCAAGTGATGAATGAACAGATTGGCGTCCCGGGCGAAGTTGAAGCCTCCGTCGTACATTATGCGGACCTGGCCCGTTCGGCCGGTTTGGACGGAGTGGTTGCTTCTCCACTGGAAGTTACCGCAATTAAGGAGAAGTGCGGACAAGCCTTCCTGACGGTAACGCCGGGGATTCGTCCAGCGAACAGCCCTAAAGGTGATCAAACGCGTACGTTAACCCCAGGCGAAGCGATGGCGCAAGGCACGGACTATATCGTCGTTGCCCGTCCGATTATCGCTGCCCCTAACCCGCGAGAAGCCGCGGAGACGATCATTAAGGAGATGATGTAGCATGACCAATACCCAATCCGTCGAAGCGCAAATTGCCAGCAGCCTGTTAGAGATCGGAGCCGTTGCGCTTCGTCCGCATCAGCCGTTTACTTGGACTTCGGGGATCAAATCGCCGATCTATTGTGACAACCGTCTCACGATGTCCTACCCGCACATCCGCGATCTGATTGCTGAATCGTTTGCTGCACTGATCCGTAAAGACTATCCGGAGGCCGAAGTTATCGCCGGAACAGCTACGGCCGGCATTCCGCATGCCGCGTTTACGTCGCAGAAGCTGGGGCTGCCGATGGCCTATATTCGCGATAAGGCCAAAGGCCATGGCAAGGAGAATCAAATCG
>Ga0310830_101307_pt1 | contig 12702 bp, 16 predicted proteins | sample WT_ome_5_FD_201301 | JGI IMG/M metagenome (GOLD analysis project Ga0310830, IMG submission 201301) | Sorghum-adapted microbial communities enriched on wild type (WT) sorghum from Joint BioEnergy Institute, Emeryville, California, United... ...
GGCGTGGTCGTGCTGCTCGTCGCGGCGGTGAGCGCGGTCGTGCTCATGCGCACCACGCTCGGCTCGGTGGCGGCGCTCGGGACGGTCGGGCTCCTGGTCACCACCTGGTTCATCACCGCGGGCGCGCCCGACGTGGCGCTCACCCTTCTCCTCGTCGAAATACTTACTGCCGTCGTTGCTGCCCTCGCGCTGCGGGGGCTGCCGGCGAGGCTCGCGCCCGTCCACCGCTTCGGGGCCCTCGGCGCCGGCGTGCTGGCCGGGCTCGCCGGGCTGGCCGCGGCCGCCGGCACGTTCGCGCTGACCGGCCGGCGGGACCTGTCGGCGGCCGGCGAGTACTACCTGGACGTCGCCGAGGAGGCGACCGGGGGCCGGAACGTCGTCAATACCATCCTGGTCGATTTCCGCGGGCTGGACACCCTCGGTGAGATCAGCGTGCTCGCGTCCGTGGCGCTCGGCCTGACGCTGCTGTTCGCCGGCGCCCGGCCGGTCGCCGGCCGCCTTGCCCCGTACGAGCCGCTGCTCGGGCCGGCGCAGCGGCTGCTGGCGCCCATCATCGTCGCGCTGTCGCTGTACCTGCTCCTGCGCGGTCACGACGAGCCGGGCGGCGGGTTCATCGCCGCGCTGGTCGCCGGCATGGCGGTGGCGCTGGGCACGCTGAGCGGGGGCGGCCGGTTGCGCGTGGCCCGCGGCCTGCGACCGGCCCCGCTGATCGCCATCGGACTGCTGGTCTGCGCGGGCGTTGGTCTGGCCGTGATGGCGGCGGGGCACCCGTTCCTGACGCCGGTCAAGGGACCGTTCGGCCTGTCCACGTCGCTGCTGTTCGACGCCGGGGTGTTCCTGCTGGTCCTGGGTGTCATGGTGACGACAATCAATCGATTCAATCTCGCCGAGGGGTTCCCGCCATGACCGCCGCCATCGCCGTGGGCATCCTCGTCGCCGCCGGGGTCTTCCTCATCCTCCGCCCCAGCCTGATCCGGGTGGCCTTCGGCTTCATCCTGCTCAGCCACGCGGTGAACCTCCTGCTCATGGCGGCCGGCGGGCTCGGGCGCCGGGACGCGCCCATCGTCGGGCCGAACGGACCGGCGGCCCCGGCGGACCCCCTGCCGCAGGCGTTCGTCCTGACCGCCATCGTCATCTCCTTCGGCACCACCGTGTACCTGCTGGGCCTCGCCCGGGCGCACCGCCGCGGCGACCGGCACGACGACGCGGGATCACGGTCGTGACCGGGGGACTCCTCATCGCACCGGTGGCCGTACCGCTGCTCGCCGCCGGCCTGCTGGTCGCCGTTACCCCGCGCCGCCGGCTGCACCGGGTGGTCGCGCTGGTCGCGAGCGCCAGCGGCGGGGTGACCGGCGCCGCGCTGCTTCCATCCACACTGGACGGTAAGGTACCGACCCTCGACGTCGGCGGATGGCCGCCCGGGTTCGCCATCGTCTTCGCCGCCGACACCTTCAGCGCGCTGATGCTCTGCGTCACCTCCGTCCTGGTGATCGCCGGCCTGGCCGTCGCCGCCGGAACCGGGGAGGACACCAACCGGTTCTACGCCCCCTTGGTGCTCGTCCTGTCGGCCGGCGTCGGCGGGGCGGTGCTGACGGCCGACCTGTTCAACCTGTTCGTCTTCATCGAGGTCATGCTCGCGCCGTCGTACGCCCTGTTCACGATGACGGGCGGGCGCGACCGGGTGGCGGCCAGCACGGTCTACGTCACCGTCAACCTGCTCGCCTCGACCACCCTGCTGGCGGGAATCGCGCTTTTGTACGGCGTGACCGGAACGGTCAACCTGGGTGAGCTCGCCGGCTCCGCGGCCAGCGGTGGCGCGGCCTTGGCCGCCGGCGTGGTGCTGCTGGCGCTGGCCATCAAGGCGGCCGTCGCGCCCCTGCACGGATGGTTGCCCCGCTCCTACCCGCACGCGCCGCCCGCGGTGGCGGTGCTGTTCTCCGGGCTGCTGACCAAGGCGGGAATTTACGCGATTATACGGGTCTATTCGGTGCTGCTGGACGGGACGCCACGGTTCCGCTGGATCATCATGGCCGTGGCCCTGCTGACCATGGTGCTCGGCGTGCTCGGGGCGCTCGGCGAGCGGTCCGTGCGCGGCGTCCTGTCGTTCGACATGGTCAGCCAGGTGGGCTACATCCTGGTGGGCCTGGCCCTGTTCACCGCGGGCGGGCTCGCCGCGGCGATCTTCTTCATGCTCCAGTACGTCCTGGTCAAGGCCTCCCTGTTCGGCTGTGCCGCGGCCATTGAGGTGGCCGCTGGCACCGGCCGACTCAACCGGCTCGGTGGCCTGGCCCGACGGGAACCCCTGCTGGCCGCCGCCTTCATGCTCGGGGCGCTGTCGCTGGCCGGGGTGCCGCCGCTGTCCGGCTTCGTGGCCAAATTCGCGATCGTGACCGCGGCCGTGGTCGAGGGCGACTATCTCGCGGGTGCCGTCGCGGTCGCCGTCAGCCTGGCCACCCTGCTCGTCGTGCTCAGGATCTGGAGCATCGCCTTCTGGGGTGAGCCACCTCGGCACCGCGCACAGTCCAAAAAGGACCAGCACGTGGCTGGCCGGCCCACGGACGGCGGGCGCTCGGACGGTGGGCACGGTCGTCATACCGACGGTCGTCATACCGAGGGTCGGCATACAGACGGTCGGCATACCGACGGTCGGCCCGTCGAAGACCTGCGGCCGACCCGGGCGCGCGGGCCGGTGGTGGTTCCCGCGCTCGCCCTGGCCCTGCCCTCGCTCGTGCTCGGCATCGGCGCCCAGCCACTGCTGGCCGCCGCGGACTCGGCTGCGGCCGGACTGCTCGATCTGTCGGCATACATCGAGGCGGTCACCCGATGAACCAGGACCGGACGGTCGCGCACCGGCTGGGCGAGGCGGCTCGGGTCGCCGTCGTCCGGTCGGCCCGCGTGCTGGCCTTCGCCGGGCACTACCTCGTTCTCCTCCTCCGGGCCAGCCTGGCCGTCGCCCTGGAGATCCTCACCCCGGGAACCTCCCTGAGCCCGGCGATCATCGAGTTCCCGCTGCGGGCGCGCACACCGACGGAGGTATCCGTGATCGCGCATCTCATCAATCTCACGCCCGGCACGCTCGTGCTGGAGGTCCGCGACCGGCCGCGGGCGCTGTACGTGCACGGCATGTTCGCCGCCGACCCGGCGGCGTTCCGCCGCGAGCTCGCCGATCTGGAGGGCCGGATCCTGCACGCGATCCGGCCGCCCGGGAAGGAGGACGAATGAGCTGGCCGGACGGACTGCTCGTCGCGCTGGGGGCCGTCATGGCGGTCGTCATCTGGCGCCTGGTGACCGGTCCCGCCAACGCCGACCGAGTGGTCGCGCTCGACCTCGGGTTCGTGGTCTTCGTCGCGGCCACGGCGCTGCTGTCGGTCCGGCTCGACGTCGTGGCGATCGACATCCTGGTCCTCGCCGCGACGCTGCTGGGCTTCCTCACCACGATCGCCGTCTCGCACCTGCTCGAACGGCGGCCGCGGTGAGGTGGGCCGATCTCGTAGGAGGCGTGCTCGCGGCGACCGGAACCGCCCTGGTCGCCATCGCCGGGCTGGGCATGCTGCGACTGCCCGACACATACAACCGCATCAACGCGGTCACCAAGGCGGCCACCCTCGGGGTCGTCGGCGTCCTCCTCGGAGTGATGATCATCAAGCCGAGCGCCACCTCGGTGGGTCTGCTCACCCCGGCGATCATCCTGCAGCTGCTGACCACGCCTTTCGGGTCGTACGCCGTCGGCCGCGCAGCCCACCGCGCCAGCAGCCCGCTCGCGCCGATCACCCACCACGACGAGCTGCACCGCCCTGTGCCGGCCTACCGGGCCGGGCGACCGCCGTGACCGCCGCCAGGGACTACCGCCTCCGGGCGCGGCCGCGCGCTGATGGCCCACCGTTCCCGGACGTCCGGGCAGGCCGACCACCCGCTCCCCGGACGCGGGGCGCGCCGGTCGGGTGCCCCGACCTGCCGGGCCGGGGACGGTCACCGGCGCCGGTCCCGGCGGCCGGAGGCCGGTGAGTCACCGCGTCGATTCGGTGACCAGGCGGTGGGACCGGTACGCTGGCGTACGCCGTGCCGGCCGGCGCCCCGGCCCGGCGGGCTCCGGCGCCACCACGGGCCCGGGCGCGTAGCTCAGTGGAAGAGCACTCGCCTTACAAGCGAGGGGTCGCTGGTTCGAACCCAGCCGCGCCCACCACAACCCTGACCCGCGGAAACGCGAGCCACCGGCTCCCACCGAACGAGCGGGTGGGACTGGTGTCGCCCGGGCCGCACCAATCCCACCCGCTGACGTACGCCGTCGGGCTAACCCGTGAGCCGATGGACGACCTCGTCGGCGATCGCTACCAGCTCGGTCTCCGTCAACACCATGTCCAAGGGGACGGTCGGGTCCTTGGGCCCGTTGACGGCGAGCTGCAGCACCCCGCCGTCGGGGAGTTCGATGGCGACCTTCCGCGTGACCACTGGGATCGGACCGGTCATGCCGTCCGGGAGGGCGGAGGGCCGGTAGGCCCTGGTCGCCATCGCGTAGCCATGCGGCGAAGACCCGACCGTGCAACTGCTGTTGGCGAAGGACGCGTCGTCGCAGTCCAGCAACGAGCGCGACGTGTGTATCCCCACCATGGCCAAAACGGTGCTCCCGCCCCGTTCGAGGTCGGCACTGCCAGAGAACGACACGTCGGTGGTTGGCGGGGCGGAGGGGGCAGCCACCGTACAGCCGAAGGCGTCGCACGCCACGATGGCGGAGGGGTGGGTCCGGGCCGGGGGCGGCGGTTCGAGCACGGGAGGCTGACCGTCGGGCAGCCAGCGAGCATCCGGTACGACGGCCGCGACCGCCTCAGCCAGGGCCGCGCGCAGACGTTCCGCGGTCAGTTCCGGAGCCGGGGCCGAGCTCGTCGCCAGGGGCGGTTGCCCCGTATGGACCGGCGCTCCGGTGCCGCCACCACCCGCAACCAGTACGGCCGCCGTGACCACGCCCGAGACGGCAACCGGCGCCATCACGAGGCCCAACCGGCGGGCCGCCCGTACCCGACGGCGCCGCCGAATGATCGCCGCTATGTCCACTGTCGACGGTGGCGGGGTGCCCACCACCGCCTCGAACAACTCCTTGCTCATCGAAAACCTCCTACGCCCCGAAGGCGTCCGCGTTCAGGCGAAGTGCGGCCAGCCCGCGCGCCGACTGGCTCTTCACCGTTCCCTGAGAGATGCCGAGGATGGCCGCGGTCTCTTCGATCGAGTAGTCGAGGTAGAACCGCAGCACGATCACGGCCCGCTGGCGGGGTGCGAGCGAGCGCAGCAGGTCGGCCAGCGACTCCCGGTCGACCACCTCGGGCACGTCGACGGTGCCGTGCTCGAGCGGTGCCTCGTGCGGGCGTTCGCGGCGCCAGGGCCGACGCGCCTCGTTCAGCCACGCCCGAGTGAGGATCCGCTGCGCATAGGCGTCGATGTTGTCCGCCTGCCGCGCCCGGGGCCAGTGCTCGTACAACCGGCCCACCGCGACCGACACGATGTCGTCGGCCGTGTGCCAGTCCTGGCACATCAGGTAGGCCGAGCGCCGCCACCGATCCAATCGCGCCGAAACGTACTCGTGGAACTCCTGCTCGTCGGCCCGTCTCACCACCCGTCTCCTCACCATCGGCCGCTGCTGGCGCCCGTACGACACGCGGACCCGGCGTCAGGGTTGCTCCGCCCGGGGATCGAGATGAGCACGCGGGGCGTCGACGGCGTGTTCTCCCGCCGGCGGGGCCCGGCTGCGGTCCGCGCGGGCGGCCCGAAGGTCAGGCGGGTGACTCCCCGACGTTGTTCGCCAGGATCTGCAGGATGTCGGGCAGACGCTTTCGCAGGTCGGCGGGCAGGTCCCGGACCGTCTCCTCGGCGAGGGTGACCCAGAGCTCGGTGACCTGATCGGCCAGCGCCTTGCCGCTGTCGGTCAGCTCGACGATGGTGGCGCGCTTGTCGTTCGGGTCGGGTCTGCGCCGGATGTGGCCGGACGCCTCCAGCTTGCGGGTCATGAGCGTGACGCTGGGCGGTTCGCAGCCGAGCGCCTCGCTGAGCTGCGCCTGGATGCGGGGGCCGGTGCGGTCGAGCTCCAGCAGGAGGGCCTCCTGGCCGACGTGCAGGCCGAGCGGGGCGAGCAACTGAGCCGCCCGGGCGCGGTGGCGCAGGCTGAGCAGGCGGATCGCCTGGTTCAGGGCCAGAGCGTACGCGTGATCCATGGACCCTCCTTGACAGCCGATCCTTACGCGCATAACGTTATGCGCATAACTGTTATGCGCATAACTGTTAGCGTAACTCATGCTGCGAACGTCAGGAGCCGACATGACGGTGAAGGTCGCGGTCATCTACTACAGCTCGACGGGCACGGTGCATGCCCTCGCGCAGGCGGTCGCCGAGGGCGCCGCCTCGGCCGGGGCCGAGGTCCGGCTGCGCCGGGTCGCCGAGCTGGCCCCCGCCGACGCCATCGACCAGAACCCGAGATGGCGTCAACACGCCGACGCGACCGCGTCGATCCCCGTGGCCGATTTGGACGACCTGGTCTGGGCCGACGCGTACGCGTTCGGCACCCCCAGCCGGTTCGGCACGCCGGCCGCGCAGCTCAAGCAGTTCATCGACCAGGCCGGTGGCCTGTGGCAGCAGGGCCTGCTGGCCGACAAGGCGGTCACCGCCTTCACCTCGGCCTACAACCGGCACGGCGGCAGCGAGGCCACCATCCTCGCGCTGAGCAACGTCTTCTACCACTGGGGCTCGATCATCGTCCCGCCGGGATTCACCGATGCCTCGATCTTCGCGGCCGGCGGCAACCCCTACGGCACGGCCGTCACCGGCGGCCAGGGGGCCGACGACAAAGCCCTGGCGGCCGCTCGGTTCCAGGGCCAGCGACTGGCCCGGTTCGCGCTCCGGCTGACCGGCGCCCCCGTGGGCGTCGCTGCGGGCGCCTGAGCTGCGGGCCGGCGAAGGAACGAGGCATGACAAGCACTCGCACGCAAACCCAGCCGGTCAAGCCGTACACCGGCCCGGCCTGGCTGGTTCTCGCGCTGGCGTCCGCCTGCCAGTTCATGGCCATCCTGGACGTATCGATCGTGAATGTCGCGCTGCCATCGGTGCAGCGTGACCTCGGGTTCACCGCCGCCGGGCTGGCCTGGGTGGTCAACGGCTACGTGCTGGCGTTCGCCGGGTTCATGCTCCTGGGCGGTCGCGCAGCGGACCTGTTCGGCCACCGTCGCATCCTGGTCGCCGGGCTCGGCCTCTTCTCCGTGGCGAGCCTGGCCGCGGGCCTGGCCACCACGCCGGAGATGCTGGTCATCTCGCGGGCCGTGCAGGGTCTGGGTGGCGCGATGCTCGCCCCGGCCACGCTCGCTGTGATCAACACCTGCTTCGCCGAAGGACCCGAGCGGGCCAGGGCGTTCGGGGCGTGGTCGGCCGCGGGCGGCGTCGGCGGCATGATCGGTGCGATCGCCGGTGGTCTGCTGACGACCGGGCTCTCCTGGCGGTGGGTGTTCCTGATCAATGTGCCGGTCGGCGTCGGGCTGATCGTGGTGGCGATGGCATCGCTGGTCACGGCGCCGGCCCGGCGCGAGTCCCTGGACCTGGTCGGCGCGATCACGGGCACGGCCGGTCTGGCGTCCCTGATCTATGGCGTCATGCAGACCGGGGACCACGCCTGGGGTTCCCCGAACGTGCTCGTCCCGGCCCTGGCCGGGGTGGTGCTGCTGGGGGTGTTCCTGGTGGTGGAGCACCGGTTGGCGAAGGCGCCGATGATGCCGTTGCGGCTGTTCCGGAACCGGAGCGTGGCGGTCGGCAACGGCATGCTCCTGCTGTTCGGCGGCATCGCCATCGCGATGTGGTTCTTCTCGTCGCTGTTCCTGCAGAACGTGCTCGGCTACAGCGCGCTCGACGCCGGGCTCGGGCAGACCCCCGCCGCGGTCATGTTCGTGGTGGTGGCGCGGTTCGCCGCCGGCTGGCTGCCGCGGATCGGTGTCCGACCGCTGCTCCTGGCCGGATGCGCGTGCTTCGTCGCTGGTTTCGGCTGGTTCTCGCAGGCCGACGCCGGCAGCCACTACCTGACACACGTGCTGGGGCCGACGCTGCTCGTCGCCCTCGGCATCGGCCTGGTGTTCCCGACCCTGATGGCGTCGGCGACCGCCGACGTCCCGCCGGGCGACGCGGGGATCGCGGGTGGCCTCGCCAACACGGCCAGCCAGGCGGGCGGCTCGCTCGCCCTGGCCGTCTACGCCACCGCGGCCGCCGCCCGGGCGGCCGCGCACGACAGCACCGCCTCGTCGCCGGAAGCGCTGGCTGCCGGGTACGGGCTGGTCTTCGGCCTGGCGGTCGTCGTCGCCGTCGGAATCGCCGCGGTCAGCCTGCTGCTGCCCCGACGGCAGCGGAGCTGACCGACTGCGCTGCGTTACGTCGCGCTGTCCACGCGATGACGTGCCGGGTCGAATCCCACCGACCCCGGCAAACTGCGTGGGCAGCGCGCCTCGTTGCTCGGCCGTACCGGCCCCCGCCCATCAGCCCGCGATGCCGTGGGGAATCACCACGACCACCTTGTCGCTGGTGACCTCCCGCACCCGGACGCCTTCCGCCTCGCCGCCGACGGGCACCGTCACCGTGGTACCACCGACCTCCAGCGTGGCCCAGCCGTCCCGCACCTCGACCAGCTTGGCTTCGACGCCGAACACGGAAGCCGAGGCCTCCCACCCCCCATCCGGCTCCGCCTGAACGCCCGGTGGCAAGGTCTTCGCCGAGTTGGCCAGCGCCCGGCGACTCGGCCGCGATCGGATGCACCATCTCGCCAGCCTGCACGCCGGCGTTGAACCTCATAGCCCGCTCGGGGGTTGTCGGAGTGCCGAAGGAGGTGGCGATGGCCGGGTCGGATGTAACGCAGCGCGCTCGTCGCGGCGCTGCGGGCCCTGCCGGCCCGCCAGCGGGCGGTCGTCGCGCCACGTCACCTGGAAGACATGTCCATTGCCGAAGTCGCCGAAACCCTGGGTATGGCCGAGGGAACGGTCAAGAGCCAGGCGGCCCGGGGCGTGGCCGCACTACGCCGCGCGCTCGGCGTCCCGCAACCCGTGCCGACGAAGGAGTAGCGCATGCCCGAACAATCCACAGTGGACCCGCTGATTCGGTACGCGTTGCTGGACTATACCGACAAAGCACCACCGATGCCGTACACCTCGGACGACCTGATCCGGTCCGGCCGCCGTTCGTTGCGACGGCGCCGCGCCGCCACAGTCGGGGCCGCCGCCGCGGTGACGGCGATTGCGCTGGCCGCCATCCCCCTGCTCGGGCGCGCTACCACCGACCGGTACACGCTCCCGGCGGGCACAGCCGTGTGGACAAGGCTCGATCCTACGCGGTTCTGCGCCGTCGCCGCCGGCCCGGCGACCGTGCCAACCGCGCCGCCGACCACCGTGACGAACGAGCGGAACGGCTACGAGATGGTGATGCCCAGCGAACCGACCGAGCGCGCCACGGCCCGGCTCAGCTGCCACCTGCTCGCGGCGGTGCCGAATTACCTGCCCGGCGCCCGGTTCGCGCTCGACCCGAACGCACCGGACGGCACGGTGCCCCTGCAGGTGTACCACGGTCGCGAGTTCGATCCGGACCGGCCGGCCGAGACGACACCGCCCTTTCTCTCGGCCGGCGCTCTGGTCCTCGACGACGGCGGGATCGGTTCGATTCGCATCGGCATCTCTACCTCGTTCCAGGCCTCGGGTGCCATGGCGGTAGACTGCCCGCCGTCGACCTGCACTGTCCGGTCCGGCCCCCGGCGTGAGATCCATCACGATCCAGGACTCGACCAGCGGTGGCGTACGCGTCGTGAACATCTGGGTCCACAAGGGACATACTCTGGTCTTCGGCAGTGCCTCGAACGCGGTGGCGACGCACGTCGGTACCGGCGGGGTGGTCGACGAGTGGACGGTCGGGCGCGACGACCTACCGATCAGCATCGACGACCTCATCGAGATTCTCGTGGCCCGCGAGCTGACCCTCTTCCCCGAAGCGTGACGCCCGGCCGTAGGGCTCACGTCGTACGGTCACTCCTCGCGTCGGCGGGTCGACGCGGTCGCACGGTCGCCGATCCGCCGGCCGCGGCGGCCACCGCCCCATCGATCTCGACGAACGTCTCATCACGACGAAAAGCCTCACGTCACGGACGAAACCGCTCACGTCACGAGGAAGGTTGGCGCCACGCAGCGCACGCCTCGGTCCGGCCGGCTCAGCCCTTCCCTTCGCCGCGATATCTGACTAAAGTCAGACATCGTGACGTCGACAGCCGTGCTTCGGCGGTTCAACCGCAGCTACACGCAACGGATCGGGGTCCTGGAGGACTCGTTCCTCGGCCTCGGGATGCCACTCGCCTCGGTCCGGCTCGTCTTCGAGATCGGCACACAGCCCACGACGATCCAGTCGTTACGAGCCCGGCTCGGGCTCGACTCGGGCTACGTCAGCCGGCTGGTGCGCGGGCTGGAGCGGCAAGGCTACGTGGCCGTCCGTCCGGACGTCACCGACCGCCGCCGGCGGGTATTGACGCTGACCGATGACGGTATGAAGCTCCTCGCCGAGATCGAGGCGCGGTCGGAGGCCAAGGCGCGGGCGATCCTCGACCCGCTGAGCCCGCGGCAGCGGGAGCGGCTCGCCGAGGCGCTGGCCACGGCCGACTTGCTGGTGCGGGCGGCGACCGTGGAGTTCGAGCGGGTCGACCCGGCCGACCCGCTGGCGCGGGAGGCCGTGACCCGGTACGTCGCCGAGCTGAACGAGCGATTCGAAACCGGCTTCGACCCCGGTCCGCTGGGCCCGGCCGACGACGAGCAGTACCGACCCCCGCAGGGGGTGTTCGTCGTCGCCCGCAGCGACGGCGAGCCGGTCGCCGGCGGCGGCGTGCGGGCCTTCGCCGGCGGCGGTGAGATCAAACGGATGTGGGTGCACCCGGACTGGCGGGGTGCCGGCCTCGGCTCCCGCATGCTGCGCCGGCTCGAGGAGGAGGCCGTGGCCCTCGGACACCGGGTCGTCCGCCTCGACACCCGGCACGTGCTCACCGAGGCGATCGCGCTCTACGAACGCAGCGGCTACCAACGCATTGAGCGGTACAACGACAACCCCTACGCCACCCACTGGTACGAGAAGCGCCTGCACGCCTGAGCCACCGGGCAGCCGTTCCGGACACAGTGGACACACCGAGCGGGCCACGCACGGGAGGAACCGGCGCACGCGCCGCCGACCGGCCGGCAACTGAAGTCCCGAGGGAGAGGAAGGCGCTGCTTAGCGTGTCAAACGGACCCCTCAGCGATAGCGTTGTTCGGGACCTGTCCCGGATGAGTGAGCCGGAGCAACGGGCCACCCTGCTGGCCCACGCGCCGACGGCGCCGGACGATGCGGCCTTATGGTGGGAGTCCCTATTCTTCGCGGCACAGTGGCTGACAAGCCAGACACAAGGCGAGCCTGAGAAGTCGGGACTGGCCAGGCTTGCCGTGATCGCCATCCCGTACCGTTACCAGCGTGTCCCAAGAGCGGCCATCCACAGCGCGATCAGTGTGGTCAACCTGGTGCTCACGTATTACACAACAGGCGGCGAATCCTCGACCGCCTTCGACATTGACGCGGTCGTGTCGGACTGCCTCGATCTGATCGAGGTGCCCGCATCGGTCGCGGCGACGACGGCGTGGGATTGGCGGTCTCTTTTCATTGAAGAGATCAGGAAGCTTCGAAATGCCAAGAACCTTCTTCGTCCCTGTCTCGTCCTCGCCGACCGCGTGACTGATGCGGTCGTGCTGAGCCGCCTCGCCGAATGGCGGCCCGTATTCGAGCTTCTCCCCTGAGGCGCTCGGACGCCCGAGCCACCGCTACGCCCGCGTACCCTCCGCCGGGCCGAAGATGACGATGACGGTGAAATCCTCTTCAATGTCAGCGAATCGGTGCTCCTCGCCGGCCGGCACGAAGGCGACGCTGCCGGCGGACATCGGCACGCTGCCGGTCGGGGTCCACAACGTCGCCCGCCCACCGGTGCACACGTAGATCTCGTCCTCGGTGTGGGGCCGCTGGGGGTCCATGCCGCCCGCCGGCAGCGAGTAGGTGCCGACGCTGAGGTCAGGTACGCGCAGGTGCTCGACCCAGTGGTGGGTCCCGATAGCGGTGTGGCGGCCCGCCCCCTCAATCAGGTGCATTCCAGCACCGTACGACCAGCCACCGCCGCCCGACCAGACGGGGCTCCGGCACCCGCCGGCCCGACGCCCCACGGCGTCATTGCCGGGTGGCGAGGATCAGGCTGTCGTCGAGGTCCGGGTGCAGGGCGTGACGCCCGATCTCCCCGTCGCGCCTAATCGCCCGCCTGCACTCACGATGGCGTCACCACGAGCGTCTGCCGTCGACAGCCAGCGGTGTGGCGTCAGTTCGCGACGGCGATGGCGGCGCCGACCGTACCGCGGTCCTCGAGCGCGTCCAGCACGGCCGCCGCCGTGGCCGCGCGCGAGGTCTTGATGCCGAACCAGAGGCTGGCGTTCCGGCGAGCGCGGTACCGTCGGGTCGGCCGGTCGGTGAGCCGGGACGGGCGGATCACCGTCCAGTCCACATCGGACGCCCGCAGGAGCTCCTCCGCCGCCCGGAAGTCCGCGAAGGACTCCCGAAGCAGGCGGTTGAGGATCGGCTTGGCCACGAAACGGGAGAGCGGGTCGCCGCTGTCGGCGAACGGCCCGTCGGCCGTGACCACGGCGATCC
>Ga0310830_101310_pt1 | contig 12681 bp, 8 predicted proteins | sample WT_ome_5_FD_201301 | JGI IMG/M metagenome (GOLD analysis project Ga0310830, IMG submission 201301) | Sorghum-adapted microbial communities enriched on wild type (WT) sorghum from Joint BioEnergy Institute, Emeryville, California, United... ...
CAACAGCGGCTTTCCACTCATCGATCCATCATTGTCCTCGTGGCTGGCCGAGCAGCGCGAGCCGCAGACCGTGGAGGCGGCGCGCATCACGTTGTCGGTGCTGCGCGGCTCGTTCCTGGTGATCGCGGCGGGTCTGGTGGGGCTCGTGCTCAACCGCCATCCGACCCGCTGGCGGGCCGACGTGCTCGGTGTCCTCGGCACCGTGGGTGCCTTCCTCCCGCTGCTCATCCTCGCGGCCGTGACCGAGCTGGTCGGCGACGGCCGGCCGAGCCTGGTCGTGGTCGAGGGCGAGGTGGTCGAGGGCGAGATCCTGTACGCGAACCAGGTCACGCTCGTCACCGCGAGCGCCGGGCTGGTCGCCTGGCTGGTCACCCGCCGGTTTCGGCGGTGGGGCGTCGGCGTCGCCTGCTGGACGGCCGCGGTCGGGGTGGTGGTGCTGGTCAGCGCGGCCCGCCTCTACCTCGGCTGGAACTGGCCGAGCGAGGTGGTCGCGTCGGTGTTGCTGGGTGGCGCCTGGGTGACCGTGTTCGTGGTGGCGTGGCGCACCCGCGACCGGTTGCGTACCACCGACCCCGAGCTGGCGCGGACGCTCGTCGGCACCCCGGGAGCGCGGTGACGCGGGCGTGAGGCCGCTGGAGATCGTCCTGCTGGTCGCGGACGTCGTGGCCTTCGCCCTGCTGGTGCTGCCCCGGCGCGGTCAGGCGGGCCGAGCCCAGTCTGCCGTCCCTGCCCAGCCTGCGGTCCCCGCCCGGTCTGTGTATCCGTCCTTGCCTGCGGTCCCGACCCTGCCGGTGGTCCTGGCCCTGCCTGTGGTCGCGGCGACGCAGGCCCTCGTCGAGGGGCCGCGATGGCAGCTGATCCCCGCGTACGCCCTGGCCGTGCTGTTCGGCGTGGCCGGGGGCGTGCGGCTGTGGCGGCGCCAGCCGGCGGCCCGCGGTCGCGCGCGCCGAATCGTCGTGGGGGTGGGCGTCGGCGCTGCGGCGCTCGGACTGGTGGTCGCGGTGGCCCTGCCGGCGGTTCTGCCGGTGTTCCAGTTGCCGCACCCCACGGGTCCGTACGCCATCGGGACCGTGACCTATCACTGGGTCGACGCGGACCGGGACGAGGTCATCACCGCGGATCCCAATGATCGACGTGAACTGATGGTTCAGGTCTGGTACCCCGCGTCGCCGGATCCGTCGGCGCCGCGGGCGCCCTACATCGACGACGCGGACGCGGTCGCGGCGGCGTCCGCGGCCTTGGTGGGGCTGCCCGGGTTCGTCCTGGGGCACCTGAGGTACGTGCGGGGCCACGCGGTCGCGTCGGCGCCCGTGGCCGACGGCGAGGCGGCGTACCCGGTGCTCGTGTTTCTGCCCGGCAAGGGCGGCTACCGCCAGGTCAACACGTTCCAGGTCGAGGAGCTCGTGTCGCACGGGTACGTGGTGGCGGCCATCGACCAGCCCTACACCGCGTCGGTGGTGGTCTATCCGGATGGACGCCGGGCCGAGTACGACCGGCGCCTGGAGCCGCCGCAGCGCCAGCCGGGCTGGGATCCGCGCACGGCCCCGGCCCACAACCCGCTCGCCGACGGCTTCGTTCCGCACCTCGCCGAGGATGTCTCGTTCGTGCTCGACCAGTTGACCGAGGTGAACCGGGCCGATCCGCAGGGGGTCCTCACCGGCCGGCTGGACCTGGCGCGCGTCGGCTTGTTCGGCCAGTCTCTCGGCGGCAACGTCGGGGGCACGGCCTGCCTCCGCGAGCCCCGCCTGCGGGCCTGCCTGCTCGAGGACGCCTACATGACGGCCGAGGTGGTGGCGGCCGGATTGACGCAGCCGACGATGTGGATCACCCGGGACGCGGACACCATGCGGCTGGAACGGCAGAAGTCGGGTGGGTGGGGCGACGCAGCCATCGAGGAACATCTGTCGACGATGCGGGCGGTCTTCGAGAGCCTGCCCGGCGACGGGTACTACGTCGAGGTGGTCGGCATGTTCCACATCGAGATGACCGACGTTCCGTTGTTCTCGCCGCTCGTCGAGCTCACCGCGGGCGGCCCGGTCGGCGTACGCCGGGTGCACGAGATCATCTATGCCTTTTCGATGGCCTTCTTCGACCGCCACCTGCGGGGCCGGCCGGCGCCGCTGCTCGACGGCCCATCGCCGGAGTACCCGGAGGTTCGCATCGACTCTCATTGATGAGACTGGGTGGCCGGAGCGCGGCCGGTGAGGTGAGTCTCCGGCGGCGCGTCGCGGGTCGGTGCCGACCGCGGCAGCGAGGTATGGTCGAGCCCATGCCTACGGGGGACCGGCCTGCGCACAGGTATGACCGTTCGTATGGCGTTGATGAGCCCACAGTCTATCTGCCACCCGTCGCCACCCATCGGGAAGACCACGGTCCGTGGCGGCGCCGTCGCTCGGTGATGGCGGTCGCGGCGTCGTTCCTCGCCGTGGTGCTGGTCGGCACCGGGATGTTCCTGGTGCTCCGCCCCGATCCACCGGCTCAGTGGGCCAGTCCCACTCCGGACGGGTCAAGTTCACCGACGGCCAGCGCCACGCCCTCGCCATCACCCTCCCCGTCACCCTCGCCGACACCGTCGCCGACGCCGTCCCCGTCACCCTCGTCCGCGCGGACCAGCAACCCGGTGCCGACCGCGCCGCCGACCGTGGCGCCGCCGCCCGCCGAGAAACCTCCGCCGCCGGAGCCGCCGCCCGCACCGGAGCCCGACTGTCCGACCTACGACGGCGAGAACGCGCCGTTCGACGAGGTCCGGGCGGCGTTGGAGGCCGCGGCCAGCAAGCACTACTGGCAGGGGGTCGCAAAGCCCGAGGAATACACCGGCGACGGGACGGACATCGAGATCCCGGTCAACTTCGTCAAGGCGATCGCGTACCAGGAGAGCGGCTGGCAGTCGGCGATCCAGGCCTGTGACGGGGCATGGGCACGATGCAGCTGATGCCGGGAACCATCGAGCACCTGAACCTGCGCTTCGGGATGGGGTACAGCATCCCCCTCGACCTGCGGGAGAACACTGAGGCCGGCGTCAACTACCTCCAGTGGCTGCTCATGTACTTCGGCCTGTACTACTTCGGGCACAACTTCGACCCGTTCGTCGAGGCCAACGTCGGCCCGAATGGGCAACCGCTGATGCTCATCGACGTCGTCGTCGCGGCCTACAACGTCGGCCCCGCTGCTCTGGAACGGCAGGCCGACGGAACGTACTACCTGCAGATCCCGAACTGGAACTACGTCAACGCGGTCTGGCGGTTCGCCATGGAGGACTGCCCCTGCGACGACCTGTAGCCGGGCCCGGGCAGCGAATTCACCGGTCGGCCGCTCACCGGTCAGAGTGCAAGAACTTAGGCAGCTCTGACCGGTGAGTGTCCTGATCGGACAAACCTCCAGAGGTAACAAGCCCCGACAGGTACCAAAGCCCTTACGGGTAACCAGGCCGCTACGGGTAACCAGACCTTTACCGGTAAGGAATCCTTACAGGTAGAGGCCGGCGGCCACCTCGGCCTCGGCGGTGCCGACCGGCATGGTGCCGTCCCGCAGGGCGATGAGCTCGGCGAGCGTTGCGCCCTCCCGGGGTACCTGGGCCGCGGCCGGGTGGTCGCCCAACCAGGCCACCGCCTGGTCGTACGGCAGGCGTCCGACCTCGATGCGCGCCAGGCACCGGCCGGGGCGGGTGATCGCGGGATGCAGCCGGGTGATGTCCTCGTTCGTCGTGATGGCCACGAGGACCTGCCGGCCCTGCCCGAGCAGGCCATCGGTCAGGTTCAGCAGCCGCGACAGCGCCTGACCCGCCGACGCCTTGGCCCCGGGGCGGATCAGCTCGTCGCAGTCCTCCAGCAGCAGCATCCGCCACGGCTTCTCATCGTCATCGTCGTCACCCATGATGACTTCGATGAGGTAGCCGGGGGAGGCGAACAGCTGCTCCGGGTCGAGGACGAAGTCGAGCTGGCACCACGAGCGCCACTGCCGGGCGAGCGAGCGCAGCGCCGTCGTCTTGCCGGTGCCGGGCGGCCCGTGCACGAGCAGGATCCGCCCCGTGAGCGTGGTCCCGTCGAGCGCCATGAGCTGGTCGAACGCCGCCGCGGCCGGGGCCGGGTAGTTGCGCCGGATCTCGGCCCACGGCTGCGCGGTGATCGGCAGTTCCCGCCGGTGCGCGCCGTTGGCGGTCCGGTGCCAGAAGCCGATCTCCACCCGCGGGTCGTCGACCGGCAGCTCGGTGGCCGCCCCGTCGATCGCCTGCTCCAGCACGGACTTCGCGAGCTCCTCGGAGGCGGCCACGACGTTGACGTTTGCCCCGCCCTCGCTCCAGCGGACCGACAGCAGCGTCCACCCGTCGCCGGCGACGAGCTGTCCGGTGCGTTCGGCCGTCACCACCGTCCGGATGGGCTCGGTACCGGCCGGGCGCAGGGTGGCCTCCTCGCGGACCGACGCGAGCCGCTTCGAGCGGGCGAACGGCTGGCTGCCGTTGAGAAACGGCCTCATCAGGAACACGTCGAGCGCGGCGAGCGCGCTGCCGCCGTGATGGTTGAGGATCTGGGCGAGGTCAGCCGCGCCCGCGACGCCGTCGAGCGGCCGGCGGGCCGTCCGGGGCGCCGTACCGCGTCCCGCGCGCATGGCGGGGACGGAGAGCGGACGGTGCTGAGTCGTGGTCACCCGTCACATGGTCCGGAGAACATCACCCTCCGTCGAACACATTTCGGCATCCGACCGAGACATCGGCCAGTTTGTGCGACACGCCGAGCACGCGGTCGTGGTGAAGCGTGCACACCCGCAACCCCATCTGTCCGGGCGGTAACGACCCGGACGGCTGCGCGATCGCGGAGTCGTAGCCCGCATCGGTGTCCGGGTCGTGGCGGCGGACGTACGGTCAGGCCGGCTCGGCGAAGGTCCAGGACCGCTTGCTGGCCCGACGGTCGGCCGCGGTCAGGTGCGCGCGGGTCCAGCCCGAGACCGTACGGCCGTCGTCCTCCGTGCTCGCGGTCGCTCGCTGGCCGTCGGTTAGATCAGCACATTCGCGTATGTACGGGTGCTTGCGTACCACGGCGCCGAGGAAGGCCAGGCACAGGTCGTCGGCATCGTGCCCGCGTTCGTCCAGGACGTCGTAGCTGCCCTGGTCGTACGAGACGCTCGCGACCGGCCGGGAACCGTCGAGCACCGAGCGGGTAGTAAGCACCCAGGCGTCCGGGCCGACCGGGAATGGGAACGTCGGACCGAGTTCACCGACCAACCGCCAGGCTCCCTCAGGATGCTCCGCGACTGGAAGCCACGCGAAGGCCTGCCGGGCTCGACTGCTGGGCGTCGCCTCGTCCTCCCAGGGCCAGCGGCCGTGGCGGTCGGGCCAGACGAGCTGGCGGAACGGCACCGCGACGCCCCGGTAGAAGCTCAGCGCCGCGCCGAACATGGCCCGGTACCACGACCGGTGCACGTCACGGACCTGGGTGCGGAAGCCCTCGATCACGCCGTCGAAGGGCTGCTCGGGCTCGGGCCAGCCCTTGTCACGGCCCAGCTCCACGGTCGTGTTGAGCCAGGCCGCCATGTCCTCGCCCTGCAGCCCGAACATCACCAACTCGGGTTGGCCGAACGTGTGGTACACGCCGATGGTGTAGGCGAAGTCGAGTGATCCGGCGACCCACAGGGTGCTCCATCCGTAACGGGTCACCGCTTCGACAGTGGCCGATCCGGAGATCTGCGGGTCGGGGTGGCAGACGAGGCAGGTGCACGACGGGGAAGTAGGCACTCGCCAGACCGTAGCGCCTCCCCGAGCCGCCCGCTACCACCCCCCGGTGCCGTTACCTCGCGCGGCGAGGGCGGAAGCCCTGGGGATTGACCCCCTCGACGCGGTCGACCGTGATGGGGAGGGAGCCCGCGGGGAGGTCCAGCCGCGCGCCGAGCACGACCTCCGGGTATCGCTGCGCTGGCGCGCACCAGAGCGCGTCCTCATCAACGTAGTGAAGCGGGCCTGTGTCCGGTGGCCCGCTCCGCGGTGCAGCCCACCACCCCACCAACCAGCGCGATCACTCCCAGGCGGGTGACCGCCCGCAGCCGGCCTCCGCTCCCCGCATCCGCCGCGCCCCGGCCGACCCGTCGCCTGTCCGCCATGCGGTGACCGTACCGCCGTCGAGCCGGTCGCTGAAGCGCTTGGGGTCCGCAGTGGACCAGGAGCGGACCGTTCGGTAGCGGCGAGCCCGGGTCGGGACGACCGCCCGGTATTCAGGCCGCTGGCGTTTCGGGGCGCAGCCAGAGGGCACCCAACGGCGGAATGCGCAGCGTCGCCGAAGCGGGGTGGGAGTGCCAGGGGTCGTCCTGAGCATCGACGTGGCCGCCGTTGCCGACCCCGGAGCCGCCGTAGGAGGTGGCGTCGGTGTTGATGACCTCGAGCCACCGCCCGGGCCGGGGCAGCCCGAGGCGGTAGTTCTCGTGCGGTACGCCGGCGAAGTTCGCCACGCAGACCAGCACCTCGCCGCCGTCGCCGTACCGGGCGAAGACGAAGACGTTGTTGGCCGCGTCGTCCGCGACGATCCAGCCGAACCCGTCCGGGCTCGTGTCGCGGGTCCACAGCGCCGGTGAGGAGCAGTACACTGCATTGAGGTCGGCCACCAGCCGGGCCACCCCGGCGTGGTCCTCGCGCTCCAGCAACGACCAGTCCAGGCCGCGTTCCTCGCTCCACTCCCGACCGTCGGCCAGCTCGCACCCCATGAAGAGCAGCTTCTTGCCGGGGAACGACCACATGAACGCCAGCAGCGCCCGCAGGGTGGCCCGCTGCCGCCACCAGTCGCCGGGTGCCTTGGCCACCAGCGCCTTCTTGCCGTGCACCACCTCGTCGTGGCTGATCGGCAGCACGAAGTTCTCGCTCCACGCGTAGACGGTGGCGAAGGTCATCTGGTTGTGGTGGTACTGCCGGTGGATCGGGTCCTTGCTGATGTAGCCGAGCGTGTCGTGCATCCAGCCCATGTTCCACTTGAACCCGAAGCCCAGCCCGCCGTCGCTGGTCGGCCGGGTGACGCCGGGCCAGGCGGTCGACTCCTCGGCGATCATCATGACGCCCGGGTGGTGCTTGTAGACGGTCGCGGTCAGCTCCTGCAGGAAGCTGATCGCCTCCAGGTGCTCCCGTCCACCGTGGACGTTCGGCAGCCACTCGCCCTCGGCCCGGGAGTAGTCCAGGTAGAGCATCGAGGCCACCGCGTCCACCCGCAGCCCGTCGGCGTGAAACTCCTCGACCCAGTACAGCGCGTTGGCCACGAGGAAGTTACGCACCTCCGGCCGGCCGTAGTCGAAGACGTACGTGCCCCAGTCGGGGTGCTCGCCACGGCGCGGATCGGGGTGCTCGTAGAGGGGAGTGCCGTCGTAGCGGGCCAGGGCCCAGTCGTCGCGCGGGAAGTGCGCCGGGACCCAGTCCAGGATCACCCCGATCCCGGCCTGGTGCAGGCGGTCCACGAGCAGCCGGAACTCGTCCGGGTCGCCCCACCGGGCGGTCGGCGCGTAGTAGCCAGTCACCTGGTAGCCCCACGACCCGCCGTACGGGTGCTCCATCACGGGCAGGAACTCCACGTGGGTGAACCCCATGCGCTGCACGTAGTCGACCAGCTCGGTCGCGAGGTCCGCATAGGACAGTCCGGGTCGCCAGGACCCCAGGTGCACCTCGTAGATGCTCACCGGCTCCCGCCACGGCGCCCCGGCGTCGCGGCGGGCCAGCCAGTCGGCGTCGCCCCACTCGTAGGTCGAGCGGTAGATGACGCTCGCTGTCCGCGGGGGTACCTCGGTCGCCCGGGCGAGCGGGTCGGCCTTCTCCCGCCACACCCCGTCGCGGCCGAGGATGCGGAACTTGTACCGCTGGCCCGGCTGGGCGTCCGGGACCAGCAGCTCCCACACCCCGCTGGCGCCCATCGAGCGCATCGGCCAGCCGTCGTGCGGCCCCCACCCGCTGAAGTCGCCCACCACCCGCACGCCCTGGGCGGTCGGCGCCCACACCGCGAACGCCACGCCGTGGGGCTTGGGGTTCGCCCCGAGCACCGTCCACAGTCGCTCGTGCCGGCCCTCGCTGATCAGCGCGAGGTCGAACTCGCCCAGCGTGGGCAGGTGCCGGTACGGGTCGTCGGTGACCCGCCCGTCCACCTCGATGCGGTAGTCCGTCACCCGTCCGGGCACCGTGATCTCGAAGATGCCCTCCTGGATGAGGCGCTGCATCGGATACCGCTGACCATCCACAATGGCCGCGACGGTGCTCGCCCCGCGGCGCAGCGTGCGGATGACGGTTCCCTCGGCGACCGGGTGCGCGCCGAGCGTGGCGTGCGGGTCGTACGTCGGGCCGACGATGATCTCGGTCACGACGCCCTCGCGATCGTGCCCGGGCCCGCGGCGGCCGGCGGCGCTGACGCCGTGGCGTTTGGCGCCTCCGGCGCTGTTGCATGTGGTGGCGCCTCCGGCGCGGTGGCCTGCTTGGGGATGACCAGGAAGATGTGGGCGGGCTCGCGGGCCGGGTCCAGGTGGGCGGCGTTGTACTGGCCCCAGTCGTACTCGGCTCCCGTGATCAGGTCCCGCACCGTCATCCGGTCCGACCAGTCCAGGCCGAGCGCGGGCATGTCCAGTGTGGTGTTGGCCCAGTGCGCGTGGTGCGGGTCCAGTGAGCAGACCACGAGGATCGTGTTGCCGGTGTCGGGGTCACGCTTGGACCAGCAGAGCACCTGGTCGTTGTCGACGTCGTGGAAGCGCAGGGTGCGCATCTGCTGCAGCGCCGGGTTCTCCCGCCGGATCGCGTTGAGCCGGGCCAGGAACGGCGCGAGCGACAGACCGGCGCGCTCGGCCTCGGCCCACGGGCGGGGCCGCAGCTGGTACTTCTCGTTGTTCCGGTACTCGTCGACGCCCTCGCGGGCCTCGTGCTCGTACAGCTCGTAGCCGGCGTAGATGCCCCACGACGGCGACAGCAGCGCGGCCAGGATCGCCCGGATCTTGAACATGGGCGGTCCGCCGGTCTGCAGGTGCTTGGGCAGGATGTCCGGCGTGTTGGGCCAGAAGTTGGGCCGCATGTGATCCAGCGAGGCCACCAGCTCCTCGCAGTAGGACCGCAGCTCCCAGGCGGTGGTGCGCCAGGTGAAGTAGGTGTACGACTGGGTGAACCCGATGGTCGCCAGCGCGTGCATGACCGCCGGGCGGGTGAACGCCTCGGCGAGGAACAGGACGTCGGGGTCGATCTGCTTGACCCGCCAGATCAGCCAGTACCAGAAGTCGATCGGCTTGGTGTGCGGGTTGTCCACCCGGAAGATGCGCACCCCCTGCTCGACCCAGTACAGGACGATCCGCAGGATCTCCGCCCGCAACCCTTCCGGATCGTTGTCGAAATTCAATGGGTAGATATCTTCATATTTCTTGGGCGGGTTCTCCGCGTAGGCGATCGTGCCGTCCGGACGCGTGGTGAACCACTCGGGGTGCTGGGTGACCCACGGGTGGTCCGGGGCGCACTGCAGGGCCAGGTCCAGCGCCACCTCCAGGCCCAGCTCCTGGGCCCGCTTCACGAACGCCCGGAAGTCGGCCACGGTGCCCAGCGACGGGTGCACGGCGTCGTGCCCACCGGCAACCGAGCCGACCGCCCAGGGCGAGCCGACATCCCCCGGGCCGGCCTGCAGCGCGTTGTCGCGGCCCTTACGGTTCACCTCCCCGATCGGGTGGATCGGCGGCAGGTACACCACGTCGAAGCCCATCGCCGCGATGCCGGGCAGGCGCTCCGAGGCGGTGGCGAACGTGCCGTGGGCCACCGGGTTGCCGGCCTCGTCCACGATCGCCCCCTCGGAGCGGGGGAACATCTCGTACCACGCCGAGAAGAGGGCCCGGCGCCGGTCCACCCAGATCGTCGATGGCACGCTGCTGGTCACCAGATCCCGCACCGGATACGTCCACAGCAGGTCGGCCAGGGCCAGCGCCGGGCCCACCCGCTCGGACAGCGGGGAGTTGCCGTCACGCAGCGCCGCGGCCGCCGCCCGGACGGTCGGCGCCTCGGCCTCGGGCACCACCCGGGCCGCGCGGTCGAGGATGAGCGCACCGGTCGCGAGGTCGGCGGCCAGCTCGCGTTCGGTCTGGCCGGCCTCGAGCTTCGCGGTGATCGCGGCCCGCCAGGTCGCGTAGGGATCGGCGAAGGCGACGATGCGGAACGTCCACCGGCCGACGGCGTCGGGGCGGATGGTGGCGGTCCACGTGTCGGTGCCCGGCGAGTCCGTCATGCGCACCGCCGGGCGGGCCGAGCCGTCCGGGGCGTTCCATTCGACGTGCACACCGATGCGCTCGTGCCCCTCCCGGAACGCCACCGCGCGCACCGGTACGAGCTCGCCGACGACCGCCTTGGCCGGGTAGGCACCCTCGGCCAGCCGAGGACAGATGTCGCCGATCCAGAGCCGTCCGGTCACGCTGGTCATCCTAAGGAAACCGATGGGCACCCTCGCGGCGGTCGCGGGTTCACGGCTCGACCCGTTGGTTCTTGCCGAGCACGACGATGCCGCCGGGCGAGATGGTGAAGCCCCGGGCCCGGTCGCGCTCCGGATCCACCCCGATCTGCGCCCCCTCGGGCACGACGACGTTCTTGTCGAGGATCGCGTTGCGCACCACCGCGTGCCGACCGACGTCGACGCCGTCCATGAGCACCGAGCCCTCCACGTGGGCCCAGGAGTGCACCCGGACGTTCGGGCCGATCACGCTGTTCTCCACCAGGCCGCCCGAGATGACCGCGCCCGGCGACACCATGGAGCTGATCGCCCGGCCCATCCGGCCCTGCCAGCCGTGCACAAACTTCGCCGGCGGCCACGGCCGGCTCTCGGTATAGATCGGCCACTCGTAGTTGTAGAGATTGAAGACTGGTTTGACCGCAATGAGGTCCATGTTGGCCTCGTAGTACGAGTCCAACGTCCCGACGTCGCGCCAGTACCCGCGGTCCCGCTCGGTCGAGCCCGGCACCATGTTGTCCCGGAAGTCGTACACATTGGCCTCGCCGCGCTCGACCAGCATCGGGATGATGTTGGCGCCTATGTCGTGGCGGCTGTTCGGGTCGGCCGCGTCCTTGGTCAGGGCGTCGATGAGCACGTCGGTGGTGAAGACATAGTTGCCCATCGACGCGAAGATCTGGTCCGGGGCGTCGGGCAGGCCGACCGTCTCGGTCGGCTTTTCGCGGAACGCGGCGATGCGCCGCCCGTCGGAGGCCACCTCGATGACGCCGAACTGGTTCGCCATCGACAACGGCTGACGGATGCCGGCCACGGTGACCCCCGCCCCGGAGTCGATGTGGGCGGCGACCATCTGCGACGGGTCCATGCGGTAGATGTGGTCGGCGCCGAAGACGATGACGTAGTCCGGATTCTCGTCGTAGATGAGGTTGAAGCTCTGGTAGATGGCGTCGGCCGACCCGGCGAACCAGCGCGGGCCGAGCCGTTGCTGGGCCGGCACCGGGGTGATGTAGTTGCCGAGCAGGTTCGACATGCGCCACGTCTTGGTGATGTGCCGGTCCAGCGAGTGCGACTTGTACTGGGTCAGCACGACGACCCGCAGATACCCCCCGTTCACCAGGTTCGACAGGGCGAAGTCGATCATGCGGTACACGCCGCCGAAGGGCACCGCCGGCTTGGCCCGGTCGGCGGTGAGCGGCATCAGACGCTTGCCCTCGCCACCGGCGAGGACCATCGCGAGGACCTTAGGCGAGGCCATGCCTCGACGCTATCGACCCCAGGGTCACCGCACGAGCCGAACACCGACAGATGAACGCGGTGCGGCGCTAGTCTGCTCGGGTGCGCGTGGATCTGCTGACCCGGGAGTACCCACCCGAGGTCTACGGCGGCGCGGGTGTCCACGTGGAGTACCTCGCGCGCAGCCTGCGCGCGCTCGCGGGTGAGCATCGGCCGGGCGGGCCCAGCCTGACCGAGGTGCGCGTGCGCTGCTTCGGGGCGCCGCGCGCCGAGCCCGGCGTGACCGCCTACGCCGACCCGCCCGAGCTTGCCGGCTCCAACCCGGCGCTGCGCACGCTCGGGGTCAACCTGGCCATGGTCGACGGCGTCGCCGGCACCGACCTCGTGCACAGCCACACCTGGTACGCCAACATGGCCGGCCACCTAGCCAAGCTCCTGCACGGCGTGCCGCACGTGGTGACCGCGCACAGCCTCGAGCCGCTGCGCCCGTGGAAGGCCGAGCAGCTCGGCGGCGGGTACGCGGTCGCGTGCTGGTGCGAGCGGACCGCGTTCGAGGCGGCCGACGCGGTGATCGCCGTCTCCGCCGGCATGCGCCACGACATCCTCGCCACCTACCCGGCCCTCGACCCCGACCGGGTGCGGGTCGTCCACAACGGAATCGATACAGACGAGTATCGGCCCGACCCGGGCACCGGCGTGCTGGAGCGCCTGGGCATCAACCCGAACGCGCCGAGCGTCGTCTTCATCGGCCGCGTGGCCCGGCAGAAGGGCCTGCCGTACCTGTTGCGGGCCGCCGCGTCCCTGCCCCCCGAGGTGCAGGTGGTGCTGCTCGCCGGGGCCGCGGACACGCCCGAGATCGCGGTCGAGGTGAACAAGCTGGTGGACTCGCTGCGCGCGCGGCGGTCGAACGTCGTGTGGGTGCCGGCGATGCTCCCCAAGTCCGACGTGATCCAGGTGCTCACCCACGCCACGGTCTTCGTCTGCCCGTCGATCTACGAGCCGCTGGGGATCGTCAACCTCGAGGCGATGG
>Ga0310830_101313_pt1 | contig 12627 bp, 10 predicted proteins | sample WT_ome_5_FD_201301 | JGI IMG/M metagenome (GOLD analysis project Ga0310830, IMG submission 201301) | Sorghum-adapted microbial communities enriched on wild type (WT) sorghum from Joint BioEnergy Institute, Emeryville, California, United... ...
CGCCGCCAGGGCCGCCACCAGCGCGTGCTCCCGGCCACCTGAACCGAGGACAAGTACCCGCACGACGCCCACTCTAGGCAAACCGGGTGGACCGGGGTGCCGCCGGGTGGACCCGGGAATCCGTGATCTCCGGTACGACTATGGCCCGTAGCGAGCGGTCCGCATCCGCGCGGTGATGGGCTCGGGACCGGTCAGGTCGACCCGGGCGTGCGCCTGCCGGCCGAAGAGGAACAACAGCAGCTCCGCGGGCTCGCCCGCCAGCACCACGGCGGGACCGCCGCGGCCGGCCCGGTACGACCCGAGCCCGGGGGCGGTGACCGTCACGGACGCCGGCGTGCGGCGCAGGGCCAACCGGGCGCGCAGCCGTACGTCCGGCCACAGCGCGGCGGCCATGTCCGCCGGCAGGGACCGCGGCTCCCAGCCCGGCTGCGCGCGCCGCACGTCCTCGTGGTGGACGAAGTACTCGGCCCGGTTGGCGAGCTCGTCGAGCCGCCCGACCGACCACACGGGCCGGCGCCGTACCTGGGCCACCAGCGTCTCCCAGGGACGGGCGGCCACCCGGTCCTGCACCCGCTTCAGCGGACCGGACAACGCCGGGATGAACAGGCCACCGAGCACGTCCGGCCGGGTGGCCCGCACGATGAGGTGGGCGGCCAGGTCGCGGGTGGTCCACCCCGCGCACAGCGTCGGCGCGTCCGGCCCGACCCGCGCCAACAGGTCGGCCAGGGCGTCCCGTTCCAGTGACGCGTATCGGCGCGATGCCGCCCCACGGCCCACGCCCGCATGCTAGCCGCGCCAGCCGGTGTCGGCGCGGACACGGCCGTCGCGACCGGCGCTGGCTGACGCTGCGACCGTCTCAGGCGCCGCGTAGGCTGCTGCACACCACAGCACCACGAGAAGCACCACGAGAAGCACCACGAGGAAAGGACTGCCGTGAGCCTAGGTTCCCTGCTCGCCAGCCTCGATGCGCAACTGCAGCCGGGTGCGGAGGCTGTGGTCAGTGTCGGGGTGGCCACGGTCTGGGCGGCTCCCGACCGGGTGCGGGCGGTGGACGAGCCCGCGGTATGGGTTCCGGCCCGACCGCGCGACTGGGTCGAGGCGATGAGCGACGAGGACCGCGCCGACCTGCGGGGGCGGGCATTGACCCAACTGCTGCTCGGCGAGAAAGTCCTGATTCGCGAAATCAGCGGCGACTGGGCGCGGATCGTCGCGTTGGGCCAGCCGAGCTCGCTCGACCCGCAGGGCTACCCGGGCTGGGTGCCGCTGGACCAGCTCGCGCCCGTGGATGGCTTCCACGCCGCCGGTGTCCGGATCGCCGCGCGGCACCGCGACCGTAGTGAGGAGGTCGAGGACCGCTCGGGCGTGTGGCACGTGGTGACCGCGACCGCGACGGCGTTGCGGGACGACCCCGACGGTGCTCTCGTGGTTCCGGGCGTCACCTTCGGGACACGGCTGCTGGCGGTGGGCGTGCCGTTCGACGGGTGGCTGCCGGTGGCCGTGCCGGGGCGGTTCGAGCCGGCCTGGGCGATCGAGGACGACGTGGCGGCGATTCCGCTCGCCCCGCCGAACGACCACGCCGAGGTGCTGCCGTGGGCCGACCGGCTGCGGGACGTGCCCCACCTGTGGGGAGGCGGATCGGCGTACGGGGTCGACGCCGGTGGGCTGGTCCACCTGGTCTGGCGCCGGTTCGGCGTGACCCTGCCGCGCGACCCCCACGATCTGGCGCAGGCCGTGATGCCGCTGTCGCCCGGCGAGGAGCGGCCCGGCGACCTCTACTTCTTCGGCGACGGCTCCGTGGTCAACCATGTGGCGTTCGTGGCCGCGCCCTCCGAGGAGGCGTCCGTGCGGCCGATGCTGCACGCCGACGACGTCTCCGGCCGGGTCGTCCTGGAGGACATGCCGCCGGCCCGCGCCGAGACCCTCGTCGGCGTCGGCCGGGTCCGGATCTGACGCCCGCCGGGGTGATCAATTGGGGGCAGGCCGGCCCGGGCCTGCCCCGGTTGCCGTCTGGCGCCCCGGGCGTTCCGTCGCCGCGGGGGTCGCCGGCTAGCGGCGCCGGGTCGGCTGACGCCGGTTCGCGGCCGCCGGCCGCTTGCCGGACGGCGCCTTGCGGGGCGGATTGTCGCGAGTCGGCCCCTGGCCCGCCGGGGCCGCGGCCGCGGCGGCCCGGATACGGTCGTTGCGGGTGCTGATCAGGCTCAGGGCCGTGGTCACCCCCAGCGTGAGGCCGATTACCCCCAACGAGAACCAGATCGGCACGTGGGGGGCCCAGGACACGGGCTGGCCGTTGTTGATGAACGGCAGGTTGTTTCCGGCGAGCGCCTCGAGGATCAGCTTCACGCCGATGAACCCGAGCACGACGGCCAGGCCGTGCGACAGGTACTTGAGCCGGTCGAGCAGATTACCCAGCAGGAAGTAGAGCTGGCGCAGACCCATGAGGGCGAAGACGTTCGCGGTGAAGACGATGTACGCCTCGTGGGTGAGGCCGAAAATAGCCGGAATCGAGTCGAGGGCGAAGATGAGGTCGGTCGTGCCGATGGCAATGATCACGATGATCAACGGGGTGAGTATCCGCCGGCCATCGGGCAACGTGGTGACCAGGCGACCCTTCTCGTCGTAGTCGGGCGAGGTCCGCAGCCACCGGCGGGCCACCGTGATGAACGTGTTCTCCTTGAGCTCGCCCTCCTCCTCGCCGCCGTGGCGGACCATCTTGACGGCCGTGTAGAGGAGGAACGCGCCGAAGATAAAGAAAATCCAGTCAAATCTGCTGATCAGCGCGGCGCCGGCCGCGATGAAGATGCCCCGCATGATCAGCGCCATGACGATGCCGATCATCAGCACCTTTTGCTGCAGGTGCCGGGGCACGGCGAACCGCGCCATGATGATGACGAAGACGAAGAGGTTGTCGACGGAGAGGCTGTACTCGGTCAGCCAGCCGGCGAAGAACTGGCCGGCGAAGCCGCCTCCCTCGAACAACCAGATGCCGATACCGAACAGGACGGCGAGCGTCAGGTACAGGGCGACCCAGATCCCCGACTCCTTGGCCGACGGCTCATGGGGCTTCCGCCCGATGATCAGCAGGTCGGCCAGCAGGATGCCGACGAGAGCGATCAGGGTGATAGCCCAGACCTGGGTTCCGACGCCCATGCGTCCACTCCTCCGCAGGACACGCGCCGACGCTGCGTGGCCGCAGACAACCCGCCCGCTCAGGACAGGCTGCCCGAGCCCGTCCTCAGTGGACAGGCGAACACGGCCGACGCGCGCCAGCAGAACCGTTGTTCGTGCGGAGGTCTCTCCCGGCCGCCCGACCCGACCTGGGTGGCCGGCCCGACGGCCCGCTGCGCCGGGTCTGCCTGCGGGTGGGCACCCGCAGGAAGGCCGTGCTGACGACGCGGCGGCTTTAGGGAATACTCCCCTCCTGGTGCCCCGCCATTCTGCCCGACGCACCCGGCTTCCACCCAGCCGGGTCCCGGGCGTGTCACACAGCGACCATGATCCGACCCATGAGCCCCACCCGACCGCCGCGACCCATGCGCCCCGAGGCCAACGGCTCCCCCACCGGTGGCGCCATCCGGGCTGAACCGCGGCGCCACCGACGAGCCCTCAGACCCGTCTTCGTGGACCAGTCCGGCCGACGCCGGCGGCTGGTCGTCGCCGCCGGCGCGGTCGTCGCCGTCCTCGTGGTCGGGGCCCTGGGCATGCTCATCGCGGGCCTGTTCGGCGCGTCACCCGTACCGTTGCCGGGCCTGCCCGATATGGGGCGGCCGGCCCCCACCCAGCCGGGGCCCGAACAGGCCGAGCCCGACCAGCCCAGGCCAACCCAGCCAGCGTCGGCGGTCACGCCGACCCGGCCGGCGCCCACCGGGCCGACCGCGGCCACCGAGCCGACCGCGCCCACCGAGTCGGCCGGTCCGGTGCTACCCACACAGGCGAACCCAACGGCGCCGCCCCGGCACGTGCCGACCCAGACGCCGGCGAATCCGGGCAGGCCCACGAGACCCTGATGGCGAACCACGCTCACCGACCGGAACCGCGGGCGCACTGGCTGCTGCTCGGGCTCGGCGTGCTGCTGCTGCTCGGCGAGCTGTCGCTGGCCGGCTTCGTGAACCAGGTCGGGGCCGAGGGCAGCGGCCCCCGCGCTCCGGTCGCGGCCGCGGCCCCCGCGCCGGAGGCCGTGCTGACCGGCGGCCCGGTGCTCCGCCTCGGGGCCGACGGGGAACTCACGACGCGGTCGATGCCCGCCGACACGATCGCGCTCACGTTCGACGACGGCCCCGACCCCGTGTGGACACCCCAGGTGCTCGACGTGCTCGCCCGGCACCAGGCACGCGCCACGTTCTTCGTCGTCGGCTCGAAGGTCAACGAGCACCCGGAGCTGGTGCGGCGCATCGTCGCCGAGGGCCACGAGCTGGGCCTGCACACCTTCACGCACGCCGAGCTCGTGACCCTGCCGCAGTGGCGGCGCGAGCTGGAACTGACCCTGTCGCAGAACGCGCTCGCGGGGGCGGCCGGTGTGAACACCATCCTCCTGCGCCCGCCGTACTCGTCGCGGCCGTCCGCGATGACCGCCGCGGAGTTCCAGGCCGTAGCCTCGGTCGCCGCCGGGCGCTACCTGACGGTGCTCACCGACCTGGACACCCGGGACTGGGCCAATCCCGGGGTGGACGCCATCGTGGCCGCCGGCACGCCCGCGCCGGGCCAGGGTGCCGTGGTGATGCTGCACGACGGTGGCGGCGACCGCTCGCAGACCGTGGCCGCGCTGGACCGGCTGCTGACCGAGCTGTCCGGTCGTGGGTACCGGTTCGAGACGGTGTCGGCCGCGCTGGACCTGGCGTCGGCCCATGCCCCGGTCGACCGCACCGCGGCGTGGCGCAGCCACGGCCTGCGGTTCGCGCAGAACCTCGGCTCCTGGCTGTCCAGCGCGATGGAGGTGGTGCTCGTCGTCGCCCTCGTGCTCGGTCTGCTCCGCCTGCTGGTCCAGGTGTTCGCAGCGCGTATCCACGCGCGGCGGGCCGAGCGGCGGCGGTCCCGGCAGCCCCTGCGTTACCTCGGCCCGGTCACCGTCGTCGTGCCCGCCTACAACGAAGCGGCCAACATCGCCGCCACCGTACGGTCTCTGGTGGAGAACGACTACCCGTCGATCGAAGTCATCGTCGTCGATGATGGCTCCACCGACGGAACCGCCGACATCGTCCGGTCGCTGGGGCTGCCGAACGTACGCGTCATCCGTCAGGCGAACGCCGGCAAGCCCGCCGCGCTCAACACCGGCATCGCCCAGGCGACCAGCGACCTGATCATCCTCGTCGATGGCGACACGGTCTTCGATCGCCAGGCGATCGGCCGGCTGGTCCAGCCGTTCGCGGACCCGTCGGTCGGTGCCGTGAGCGGGAATACGAAGGTGGCGAACCGGCGCGGGCTGCTCGGGCGCTGGCAGCACCTCGAGTACGTCGTCGGCTTCAACCTCGACCGGCGCCTCTTCGACCTCGGTGAATGCATGCCGACCGTGCCCGGCGCCATCGGCGCGTTCCGGCGGGAAGTGCTCTACGCGGTCGGCGGGGTGCCGGCCACCACGCTGGCCGAGGACACCGACCTCACGATGGCGACGCTGCGGGCCGGGTGGCGGGTGGTCTACGAGGAGACCGCGATCGCCTGGACCGAGGCACCGGCCACGCTGCGCCAGCTGTGGCGCCAGCGCTACCGGTGGTGTTACGGCACGATGCAGGCGATCTGGAAGCACCGGGCATCGCTGCGCGAGCGCGGCCCGGCCGGCAAGCTGGGGCGGCGCGGCCTGGTGTACCTGATCGCGTTCCAGATCCTGCTGCCGCTGGCCGCCCCGGCCGTGGACGTCTTCGCCCTGTACGGACTGGTCTTCCTGCCGCTGTCGCAGGTCGCCGGTGTATGGCTGGGCTACACCGCCGTCCAGCTGCTGGCCGCCGGCTACGCCCTCCGGCTTGACCGGGAGCGCCTCACTCCACTCTGGACGCTGCCGTTGCAGCTCGTCGTCTACCGGCAGCTCATGTACCTCGTCACCGTGCAGTCGACGGTCGCGGCCCTGACCGGCATCCGGCTGAGATGGCAGACGATCACCCGGACCGGAGCGGCGGACCGCATGCTCAGCGAGGCCAGACGGTGACCGGCCGGTACGCTGCCGGCATGGTGCTTGAGGTCGCAATCTTCGACGTCCACCCCGGGCAGGAGGACCAGTTCGTGGCCGCCTACCGGACCGCGCGCGAGGTGCTCGTCACCACACCCGGGTGCCGGTCGGTCCGGATGACGCGCGGCATCGAGTCGCCGTCGCGGTTCGTCCTGCTCGTCGAATGGGACTCGGTCGAGGCCCACGAGAAGAACTTCCGGGCCACCGAGCGCTTCACCACCTGGCGCGGCCACATCGGCCCGTTCTTCGCCGCACCGCCCACCGTCGAGCACTTCGGGGACGTGGACGTCGCCGACCCCACCGCCGCTGAGTAGCCGTGACCACCCTCGATCTCGGCCGGGGCCGCACGACCGCGACCCGGTACGCCGCCGACGGGACACCCATCGACGCCTGCCACGACCCGGGGCCGTCGACCCGGCTCGCCATCGTGGTGGCGCACGGTTTCACCGGATCGTGGCGCCGGCCGGCGGTCCGCCGGGTTGTGGCCGCGCTGCGTGAGCACGCCGGCGTGGTGAGCTTCGACTTCCGGGGTCACGGCCGGTCGGGCGGCCTCAGCACGGTCGGCGACCGGGAGATCCTCGACGTGGCCGCGGCGGTCGCCTGGGCCGCCGAACTCGGCTACGAACGCATCGCCACCGTCGGGTTCAGCATGGGCGCCTCCGTGGTGGTCCGGCACGCGGCCCTGCGCGCGGCCGACGATCCCGTGCCGGCGGCGGTGGTCGCCGTGAGCGGGCCGGCCCGCTGGTACTACCGCGGCACCCCGGCCATGCGTCGGGCCCACTGGGTCATCGAGCGCCCGGTGGGCCGCCTCGTCGGGCGGGTCGCCCTCCGCACGCGCATCGCCGCCGACGGGTGGACGCCGGTGCCGGAGGCGCCGCACGAGGTAGCGGCCCGCATCGCTCCGGTGCCCTTCCTCGTCGTGCACGGGGACGCCGACCACTACTTCCCGGTGGAGCACGCCGAGCAGCTCTACGCCGCGGCCGCCGAGCCCAAGGAGCTGTGGGTGGAGCCGGGCTTCGGCCACGCCGAGAACGCCGCCACCCCGGAGCTGCTGCACCGCATCGGGGCCTGGATCACGTCACGCCCCTGACCGGCCGGCCCTCCCACCGTCCGCTCGCGCGCCGACCGTACGGTCTGCGCCCGGCCTTCGGTGACCGTACGGTCCAGAGCCGTACGGTCAGGTCGCCCCGGTGGTCAGACCCAGCGCACGTGGGCCTTGCCGGTCCACACGTCGAGCACGGCCGGGTCGCCGTCGACCCGCAGCGCGTGCACCGGGCTGCGGTTCCACAGCGCGTAGTAGACCTCGCTCGCCCCGCCCCGGACGGTGCAGTCCCCGGCGGCGTCGCTGCGCTCGGCCCGGGCCCCTTCGAGTCCTATGTGGACCAACCAGCTTGCCTCGTCGGTGCGGATGGAGAGCGTGCACGGCGTCTCGCCGCGCAGCCGGGACCGCGGTCGCCCGTAGAAACCGAAGAGGAGCTCGTCGATCCCGTCGAGGGCGAAGTCGACCGACACGGGCTCGATCGGGCCGGCGACGTGCTGCGCGTCGACCCGGTGGATCGTCAGCTCGTGCGCCTGCCGCCGCGCCCAGAACACTCGCGGCAGCGGCGAGTTGGGCAGGAACGTCCAGCAGGCCAGGTCGGGCGGGGCGGCCTCGAGCGCCGCCACCAGCCGGTCGCGCGTCGCCCGGTACCACGCGACGACTTCGGCGTCGCCGGGCATCGTCCCCCACACCACCTGCTCCTCGTCCTTGGTGAGCGGTGTGTCGCGGGCCTGCTCGACGTGAACCGATGCCCAGATGTGCGTACGCCCCAAGTGGTGGGCCAGTTCCCGCAACGTCCACTCTGGACACGTCGGGACGGTCGCGTCCAGTTCGCCCGCGGCCACGGCCGCCGCGAAGAGCTCACCCTCGCGCCGGATCGCGGCGAGGTAATCGTCGAAGGGAAGGATCATGGTGGGGGTGCTCCGTTCGGCGAGGGGCCGGGCTCAGCGAGAGCCCGCGGCATCCATCTGACGGATCTCCTTCTTCAGCTCGGCGATCTCGTCGCGGATGCGGGCGGCCAGCTCGAACTGCAGCTCCCGGGCCGCGGCGAGCATCTGCTCGGTCAGCTCGGCCACGAGCTTGGCGAGCTCGGCGCGGGCCATCCCCTCCGTGGGGGCGGTGATGGTCTTCGACACGCGGCTGCGCGTCTCCTTCACCGGCGCCTTGCCCCGCGACATCTGCCGGCCGCTGCCACCGACCTCGGTGGTCGGGCGCCGGACCGCGCCGCCGGGGCCGTGCCCGCCCAGCGCGCCGAGCACCTCGTCGGAGTCGTCGGCCTCGCGGTAGATGTCGTCGAGGATGTCGCCGATCTTCTTCCGCAGCGGCTTCGGATCGATGCCGTGGGCCTCGTTGTAGGCGATCTGCTTGGCCCGCCGCCGGTTGGTCTCGTCGATCGCCGCCTTCATCGAGGGCGTGACCTTGTCGGCGTACATGTGGACCTGGCCGGAGACGTTGCGGGCGGCCCGACCGATCGTCTGGATCAGCGACGTCTCCGAGCGCAGGAAGCCCTCCTTGTCGGCGTCCAGAATGCTGACCAGCGACACCTCCGGCAGGTCGAGACCCTCGCGCAGCAGGTTGATGCCGACCAGCACGTCGTAGTCGCCCCGCCGCAGCTCCCGCAGCAGCTCCACCCGGCGCAGCGTGTCCACCTCGGAGTGCAGGTAGCGGACCCGGATGCCGTGCTCGAGCAGGTAGTCGGTCAGGTCCTCGGCCATCTTCTTGGTCAGCGTGGTGACCAGCACCCGCTCGTCCCGCTCGGCCCGCACCCGGATCTCGTGCATGAGGTCGTCGATCTGGCCCTTGGTCGGCTTCACGATGACCTCGGGGTCGACCAGGCCGGTCGGCCGGATGACCTGCTCGACGACGTCCCCCTTCACCTTCTCCATCTCGTACGGGCCCGGGGTGGCCGAGAGGTAGAGGACCTGGCCCACCCGCTCCTCGAACTCGTCGAAGCGCAGCGGCCGGTTGTCCGCCGCCGACGGCAGCCGGAACCCGTGCTCGATGAGCACCCGCTTGCGCGACGCGTCGCCCTCGTACATGCCGCCGATCTGCGGCACGGTCACGTGCGACTCGTCGATGACCGTGAGGAAGTCGTCCGGGAAGTAGTCGAGCAGGCAGTGCGGCGGCTCCCCCGGCTTCCGCCCGTCGATGTGCATCGAGTAGTTCTCGATGCCGGAGCAGAACCCGACCTGGCGCATCATCTCGATGTCGTACGTGGTCCGCATCCGCAGCCGCTGCGCCTCCAGCAGCTTGCCCTGCCGCTCCAGCTCGGCCAGCCGCTGCTCCAGCTCCTCCTCGATGCCCCGGATGGCCCGCTCCATCCGCTCCGGCCCGGCGACGTAGTGGGTGGCCGGGAAGATGAGCAGCTCGCGCACCTCCCGGACCACGTGGCCCGTGACGGGGTGCAGGAAGTACAGCTTGTCGATCTCGTCGCCGAACAGCTCCACCCGGACGGCCAGCTCCTCGTAGGCGGGGATGACCTCCAGCGTGTCGCCCCGGACCCGGAACGTCCCCCGGTTGAACGCCACGTCGTTGCGCGTGTACTGCATGTCGACCAGCCGCCGCAGCAGCTTGTCCCGCTCGATCTCCGCGCCGACCGTGAGCCGCACCGACTGGTCGAGGTACTCGTGCGGCGAACCCAGGCCGTAGATCGCCGACACGGTCGCGACGACCACGACGTCCCGCCGGGTGAGCAGCGACATGGTGGCCGAGTGCCGCAGCCGCTCGACCTCCTCGTTGATCGAGGAGTCCTTCTCGATGTAGGTGTCGGTCTGCGGGATGTACGCCTCGGGCTGGTAGTAGTCGTAGTACGACACGAAGTACTCGACCGCGTTGTTGGGCATGAGCTCGCGGAACTCCTTGGCCAGCTGAGCGGCCAGCGTCTTGTTCGGCGCGAGCACGAGGGTCGGGCGCTGCAGCTTCTCCAGCACCCACGCGGTCGTGGCGCTCTTACCGGTGCCGGTCGCCCCGAGCAGCACCACGTGCCGGTCGCCCCGCTTGATCCGGCGGACCACCTCCTCGATCGCCGCCGGCTGGTCGCCCGATGGCTTGTACTCGTGAACCACCGACAGCGTGCCGTCCAGACGCGGAATGTCGAGCCCCATGCTGTCGAACCTACGCCGGCCCCCTGACAACGCGTACCCCCGCGCCATGTGACCGATCAGACGAGGCCGCCCCCGCCGTACGGGTCCGGCCACCCCCGCCCGGACGGGCGCAACGCCCCGACAATCGACGGTCGCCGAAGATTTCCATTGTGTGTCAGGTCACTGTCGGGGTACCGTCATTTACGTAGGCCGTCCGCGACGGCCGACCGGATGCGCGACCGCCCCCACACCGGTGGTCTGCGCCGGCGCCCAGGTTGTAGCCCACGGCTCCCTAGGCGGACGAGCCACCGCTCGCCGGCCATTCGCGGACGGCCCCACTCTGCGCCACCCTGTGCTCGCGCCAGTTGGCGACTCGCACCCGGTCGTGGGGCGACATCTGCTGGGGGCCAAGCCCTCAGACCCCAGCCGGCGCCGTCGGTCAGGCCGAGGGTCCGCCGAGGACCGCAGGTCGAATCGATGGCGTAGGGCTCCGCCCCCGGACCCCGAAGGTCGGCTCCGGCCCCCGCGCTCACGCCAATCGGCCACCGCCCGGCCGCAGGGCCGTCACAGGCGGGGGACGATGAACTGCTCCCAGACGGCATCCACTGTGGAGCGCAGTTCCTCGAGCGTCCCCTCGTTGACGATCTCCACGTCGGCGACCGCTCGGCGCTGCTCGTCGGTGGCCTGCGCCGCGAACCGGGCCCGCACCTCCTCCTCGGTCATGCCGCGGTTGTTGACGAGCCGGGCCAGCCGGATCTCCTCGCTGGCCAGCACCACGATGACCAGATCGAACTTGCTCGCCAGCTTGGACTCGACGAGCAGCGGGATGTCCTGGACCACGACCGCGTCCGGCGGGGCGGCCGCGATGATCCGCATCGTCCGCTCACGCACGCGGGGGTGGATGATGGCCTCCAGACGGCGGCGCTTGGCGTCGTCCCCGAAGACGATCTGCGCCACCTTCGCCCGGTCCATGGCGCCGGACGAGTCCAACACCTCCGGCCCGAAGGCGGCGACGACCTCGGCCAACCCGTCGGTGCCGGGCGCCACCACTTCCCGGGCCAGCTCATCCGCATCGATAACGACGGCGCCCAGCTCGGCCAGCCGCCGGGCCACCTCGCTCTTGCCTGAGCCGATGCCGCCGGTGAGTCCGACCATCAACACGCGCCTCAGTATGCCATCGGCAAGATCGTCACCTCGACGCGCAGGGTAACCAGAGCACTGCGCAAAGTTCCCCATTGGTCACGGTCAGGACAAGCCGACCAAGCCCGGCACGGCCGAAAGAACGCGCCTTCCGGACCCGCGACCTCCCCGGAACCTGCGAAAGAGTCACCTTGCCGGGCAACCAGCCAGGAACACCCCAAAGGGGTCGCCGGGCATGGTTCAGCGCGGGGCACCCGATCCCGCCCCGAACGACGGGAAACTGCCGCCGTCGGCGCTGCGCCGGAGCCGGTGACCAGGGCGGCAACGAACGAGGGCACCCTCGGCAGAGGGTGCCCTCGTGTCCGTCCGTACGCTCGGCGCTCAGCTCTTGCCGCCGGCCAGCTTCTCCTTGAGCGCGGCGAGTGCCTCGTCGGTCGCGAGCGTGCCCTGCGGCTCCTCCTTGGCGCGGCCGGACTCCTTCTCGCCCGCCCCGGCCCCGCCCTCGGCGGCCGAAGCGGCCGCGGCGGCGGCCCGGGCGTTCTGCACCTGCCGGGTGTGCGCCTCCCACCGGGCGCGGGCCTCGGCGTACTGCCGCTCCCACTCCTCGCGCTGCTTCTCGTAGCCCGGCAGCCACTCGCCGGTCTCCGGGTCGAAGCCCTCGGGGTAGACGTAGTTGCCGTGCTCGTCGTAGGTGGCGGTCATGCCGTAGAGGGTCGGGTCGAAGTTCTCCTCGCCCTCGACGAAGCCCTCGTTGGCCTGCTTGAGGGACAGCGAGATCCGGCGCCGCTCCAGGTCGATGTCGATGACCTTCACCATGACCTCGGAGCCGACCTGGACGACCTGCTCGGGGATCTCGACGTGGCGCTCGGCCAGCTCGGAGATGTGCACCAGGCCCTCGATGCCGTCCTCGACGCGGACGAACGCACCGAACGGCACCAGCTTGGTGACCTTGCCCGGCACGATCTGCTGGATCGCGTGCTTGCGGGCGAACTGGCGCCACGGGTCCTCCTGCGTCGCCTTCAGCGACAGCGAGACCCGCTCGCGCTCCAGGTCGACGTCGAGCACCTCGACCTCGACCTCCTGGCCGACCTCGACCACCTCGGACGGGTGGTCGATGTGCTTCCAGGACAGCTCCGAGACGTGCACCAGACCGTCGACGCCGCCGAGGTCGACGAACGCACCGAAGTTGACGATCGAGGAGACCACGCCCT
>Ga0310830_101314_pt1 | contig 12626 bp, 6 predicted proteins | sample WT_ome_5_FD_201301 | JGI IMG/M metagenome (GOLD analysis project Ga0310830, IMG submission 201301) | Sorghum-adapted microbial communities enriched on wild type (WT) sorghum from Joint BioEnergy Institute, Emeryville, California, United... ...
CCAGAACTGCTCACGCAACGCGCGGACCTCGGCCAGGGCCTTGCGCAGTCCGGCGTCGCTGCGCTCCATCCCGCAGTGGTCCCACATGATCTGGCCCAGCTCCCGGTGGAACGAGTCGACGGTCCGGTCACCCCTGACCGCGAGCAGGCGGTTGAGCCGGTCGGCGACGTCCTCGCGGGCCGCCACCACGTCCGGGTGGTCGTCGGTCAGCTTCTCGAACGGCCCGGCGGCCAGGTAGTTCGCGATGGTGCAGGGCAGCACGAAGTAGCCGTCGGCCAGGCCCTGCATCAGCGCCGAGGCACCGAGCCGGTTGGCACCGTGGTCGGAGAAGTTCGCCTCCCCGATCACGAACAGGCCCGGAATCGTCGACTGGAGGTCGTAGTCGACCCAGAGCCCGCCCATCGTGTAGTGCACCGCGGGGTAGATCCGCATCGGCACCTCGTACGGGTCCTCGCCGGTGATCCGCTGGTACATCTCGAAGAGGTTGCCGTACCGGTCGGCGATGGTTCGCCGCCCGAGCCGTTCGATGGCGTCGGCGAAGTCGAGGTAGACGCCGAGTCCGGTCGGGCCGACGCCCCGCCCGGAGTCGCAGACGTTCTTGGCGGCCCGGGAGGCGATGTCCCGGGGGACGAGGTTGCCGTAGGCCGGGTACATCCGCTCCAGGTAGTAGTCGCGCTCGTCCTCGGGGATCTCGCGGGGCGGGCGCCTGTCGCCGACCGCCTTGGGTACCCAGACCCGGCCGTCGTTGCGCAGCGACTCGCTCATCAGGGTCAGCTTCGACTGGTGGTCGCCGGAGACCGGGATGCAGGTCGGGTGGATCTGGGTGAAGCAGGGGTTGGCGAAGTAGGCGCCCTTGCGGTGCGCCCGCCAGATGGCGGTGGCGTTGCAGCCCCTGGCGTTGGTGGAGAGGTAGAAGACGTTGCCGTAGCCGCCGGTGGCCAGCACGACCGCGTCGGCGTACTCGGCGGTGATCTCGCCGGTGACCAGGTCGCGGACCACGATGCCCCGGGCCCGGCCGTCGACCACGATGAGTTCGAGCATCTCGTGCCGGCTGTTCATCTCCACCCGGCCGAGCCCGATCTGCCGCTCCAGCGCCTGGTACGCCCCGAGCAACAACTGCTGCCCGGTCTGGCCCCGCGCGTAGAAGGTCCGCTGCACCTGGGCGCCGCCGAAGGACCGGGTGTCGAGCAGGCCCCCGTACTCCCGGGCGAAGGGGACGCCCTGTGCCACCGCCTGGTCGATGATCTCCACCGAGACCTCGGCGAGCCGGCGGACGTTCGACTCCCGGGACCGGAAGTCGCCGCCCTTGACGGTGTCGTAGAAGAGCCGCTGGATCGAGTCTCCGTCGTTGCGGTAGTTCTTGGCCGCGTTGATCCCGCCCTGGGCGGCGATGGAGTGCGCCCGCCGCGGGCTGTCCTGGTAGCAGTACGACCTGACCCGGTAACCCTGCTCGGCGAGGGTGGCCGCGGCCGACGCGCCGGCCAGCCCGGTGCCGACCACGATCACCGTCAGCTTGCGGCGGTTGGCCGGGTTGACCAGCTTGGCGGCGAACCGGCGACGCTGCCAGCGCGTCTCGATCGGCCCGTCCGGGGCGGCCCGGTCGACGATCGGGTCGCCGTGGGTGAAGAGGTCGCCGTCCGGGCTGCCCGGCGCCGCTCCGGTCCGGGTGCCGACGTTCTCCTGACGGGTGTACTCCGTCGACGCCTGGCCCGTCTCCGTGACCCTGGGGCGCCGGCCGAACAGGTTGGTCACCGCCGCGCGCAGCCGGCCCGCCGGCGCGGCCTCCCGGCGGCCCGTCGCCTCGTCGGCGGTCGCGGGCCGCACGTCGGCGTTGGTGCTGGTCGGTACGGCGGCCCGGGGGTCCATCCGCTCGCCGACCACGGGGTTCGTGGGTTCGTCGGCTCGTGGGGTCATCGTGGTCACCTCACCAGGCCGGCGAGAACGGCGAACGGTACGACGAGGTAGCCGGCGCAGAGGGCGACGGCGAAGATCAGCGCGCCCGTCCGGGCCCGGCGTTCGCCCCGGGGGGTCTGCTGGCCCAGGCTGCGCAGTGCGCTGAACATCCCGTGCCGCAGGTGGAAGCCGAGGGTGACGATGCCGACGACGTAGACCAGGGTCACGTACCACCGCTCGGGGGCGAAGTCGGCGACCACGTTCGTGTACGGGTGCTGCTGGTCGGCGACCGGGTTGAGGTCGCCGGTGGTCAGGTCGAGCAGGTGGTAGACGACGAAGAGCGCGATGATCACCCCGCCCCAGCGCATCGTCCGGGCGGCGTAGCTGACGTGCACCTTCGGTCGGTGTACGTACCGGACCGGGCGGGCGGCCCGGGCCCGCCGGGCCAGCACGGCGGCGGCCCAGATGTGCGCGATCAGGGCGGCGCCGAGGAGGATCCGCTGCCCCCACAGGTACCAGTCCTCGGGCAGTACCGGCGCGCCGATGGTCCGCAGCCAGTTCGCGTAGTGGTCGAACTCCGTCGCCCCGAAGAAGATCTTGAGGTTGCCGATCATGTGGGCGATCAGGAAGAGCACCAGGAGAATGCCCGTCACCGCCATGACGGCCTTCAGACCCACGTTGGATCGGATCGGTGAGCGCGTCGCTACTGCTGTCACTCACCAAACGCTAGGTGACCTCGAATTAGTCGTCCAATGCATCGAGGTGGCAGTCTCGATAGCCATAGGCTATCGAAATGAGACTGCACCAGCTCAGATACTTTGTGGAGGTCGCCGAGACCCGACATTTCACGCATGCGGCCGACAATGTCGGAATCACCCAGCCGTCGCTCAGCAAACAGATTCACCTTCTGGAGGACGACCTCGGCGCGCCGCTTTTCGAACGGGTCCGGGGCAGAATCGCACTGACCGCCGCCGGCGAGGTCCTGCTGCCGATCGCCAAACGCATCCTCGCCGACGTCGACACCGCCCGCCGGGAGGTCCAGGAACTCGTCGGGCTGCGGCGCGGCCGGATCCGACTCGGCGCCACCCCGAGCCTGGTCACCGCGCTCGCCCCGGCGGTGCTGCGCCGGTTTCGCGACGCCCACCCGAACGTCGAGGTGCGCATCGAGGAGAGCGGCTCACAGGACCTCGTCCGCGACCTGCTCCGCGGTGAACTCGACCTGGCGATGATCATCCTGCCCGCCCAGGGCGCCGATCCGGCGCTGCGGGCCGAGCCGGTGCTGCGGGACAGTCTGGTGGTCGCCTCGCTCGACCCGTTGCCGATGGCCGAGCCGGGTGGCGCCGTACACCTCGCCGAGCTGCGTGACCAGCCGTTGGTGATGTTCCGCGAGGGGTACGACCTGCGTGACGTCACCCTACGGGCGTGCCGCGAGGCGGGCTTCGAGCCGTCGCTGTCGGTCGACGGCGGGGAGATGGACGCGGTGCTGAGCTTCGTCGAGGTCGGGCTCGGCGTGGCCCTGGTGCCCGGCATCGTGGTCGCCCGCCGGCCGCGGCTGCGGGTCACCCCGCTCGCCCCACCCGGAGTGCAGCGGACGATCGCCCTGGCCGGGCGGCGCGAGGCGGAGCCGACCCACGCCGCCCGGGCCTTCCGGCGCATCCTGGTCGACCACATCCGCGCCGCCGCCGAGAACGGCACCCTGCCGCCGGGTGTGGCGCCGTACTGACGTCGCGCGGCCGGCTGCCACGCGCCGGAGACCGGCGTCGCCGGCGGCCCGGCGCCGTGGCCCCCCGCCGCGGGGCCGTCCGCGCCGAATCTCCTCGGGGCCGCCGCGGGACCCGACCCGGACCGGCCCGATCACCGGGGCCGTTTCCGGCTTGCACCTGACGTAACGTCAGGAAATAGCTTCGGTCCCGTCGCCGCCGCGGCGACGTGAGGAGGTACGGGTGGGTGCGACTGGCGGTCGGACCTGGAAGATCGGCGAACTGTCCCGGATGACCGGGCTGACGGTGCGCACACTGCACCACTACGACCACGTCGGGTTGCTCCGGCCGTCGGCGCGCACCGCCGCCGGCCACCGGCTGTACGACGCGCGGGATGTCGACCGGCTCTACCGGATCGTGGCGCTGCGGGAGTTGGGTCTGCCCCTGGAGTCCATCGGCGAGGTGCTCGCCGGTGGCCCGCGACTGGTCGACCTGCTCCGTGAGCACCTGGCCCACGTGGACGTACGGCTCCGCGCGGTGCGTGCGCTGCGGGACCGGCTCGCGGCCCTGGTCCGGCGGGTCGAGACCGCCACCCCGCCCACCCCGCTCGACCTCCTCGACGTGATCGGAGAGGTGACGAGGATGGAAGAGACGATCCGGAGCTACTTCAGCGAGGAGCAGCTGGCCACGCTCGCGCAGCGGCGGGAGCGGATCGGCGACGAGGCCGTCGAGGCGGCCCAGCGGGAGTGGCCCGAGCTGATCGCCAGGGTGCAGGCCGAGCTGGACGCCGGCACCGACCCCGCCGAGCCGCGGGTACGTGCGCTCGCCCGGCGTTGGATGGAGCTGCTGGAGCTGTTCCACGGTGGCGACCCGGGGCTGCGGGATTCGCTGTACCGGATGCAGGCGGAGAACAGCGACCAGATCCGGCAGCAGTACGGCGGCCCGACGCCGGAGCTGATCGAGTACGTCACCAGGGCCAACGCCGCCGGCTGAGCCGGCCGGTCCGGTGCGTCACGTCCGGTGCCGCCGGCCGGGGAGCGCGTCGACCGGCGGCACCCGGGCACCCGGAGTGTCGGCCGGCCACGCCGGGCACCTGGAGTGTCGGGGCCGGTGTGGCCGGCCCCGACACGTCAACGTTTGCGTACCAGGGTGACGCCGTCCCGGACCGGCAGCATGACGGCCTCGACGCGGCGGTCGGCGGCGATGGCCCTGTTGAGCCGTTGGATGGCGCGCGGGCCGGGGTCGCGGGGATCGGGGTCGAGGACCCGTCCGCCCTGCAGGACGTTGTCGAGGACCAGCAGGCCGCCGGGGCGCAGCCGCTGGATGAGAGCCTCGTAGTAGTCGGGGTAGCTGGGTTTGTCCGCGTCGATGAACCCGAAGTCGACGACCGGCTCCTCGGGCAGCGCCCGGAGGGTCTGGAGGGCCGGCGCGACACGCAGGTCGATCCGTTGCGCGACGCCGGCGCGCTGCCAGTACCTGCGGGCGACGGCCGTCCACTCCTCGGAGACGTCGCAGGCGAGGAGCCGGCCGTCGGGAGGCAGTCCCCGGGCGATGCAGATCGACGAGTAGCCGGTGAAGACCCCGACCTCGACGGCGTACCGGGCGCCGGTGAGCCGGACCAGCATGGTCAGCAGCTGACCCTCGTCGGCGGAGATCTGCATACCGGCGGCGTCCGGGAACGTGGCGGCCGTCTCCGCCGCGAGGTCGGCCAGCAGGTCGTCGGCGGGGGAGGAGTGGGCGAGGACGTAGGCGGCGACGGCGGGCGAGAGTGGTTCGGTCACGGACTCCAGGGTCGCCGATTTCCCGCGTCCGCGCACCGGGGTCGTCGACGGGATCTCCGGCTCTCTCTCCACCCACCGGGCGGTCGATCCCACCCCGTGGCCGCGACACAACCGTCGGCGCCGGGGACGATCCCCCGCGACCCTCAGCGTCCCTCGACCAGGTCCATCGCGCGGTAGATCCGCTGCTCCGAGACCGGGTACGGCGTGCCGAGCGCCTGCGCGAAGACGTTCACCCGCAGCTCCTCGATCATCCAGCGGATCTGTCGGACGCCGTCCTCGTCCCGGCGGGCCGGAGGCAGCGCGGCCAGCATCTCCTGGTACTCCCGCTGCACCTGCTCGATCCGGGCCTGCTGCTGCCGGTCCCGCTGGGGGTTGCTGACCAGCCGGTCCAGCCGCCGGTCGATCGCCGCGAGGTAGCGGGGCAGGTCGGCGAGCCGGGCGTACCCGGTCGCGGTGACGAAACCCCGGTAGACGAGCCCGGCGAGCTGGGCCCGGATGTCGGTCAGCGCCGGTACCAGGGCGAGGTTGTTCGTCCGGGCGAGCCGCTGCTCCACCGCGTACGCCGCGGCCAGCACCCGGCGCACCCGCTCCACCACCTCGACGGTGGTGTCGACCAGCCCGGCACGGACCCGGTCGCGCAGCGCGGCGAAGCCCTCGGCGTCCCAGGCCGGGCCGCCGGCGTCGGCGATCAGCTTGTCGACCGCCGCGTCGGCGACGTCGTCGAGCAGGTCGAGCACGTTGCGGTACGGGTTGCGGCTCAGCGTCAGCTTCGCCTCGTTCGTCAGCCGGCCCTGCAGAAACCTCGCCGGTGAGGCGAGGGTGAGGCGGAGCAGCCGGCGGGTGCCGGCCCACATCCGGCGCTGCTGCTCGGCCTCGGTCTCGTAGACCCGGACCGCGACGCTGTCACCCTCGTCGGTCAGCGCCGGGTACGCCGTCACCGGGTACCCGCCCCGCATCTGCTCGATCGAGCGGGGCAGGGTGCCGATGCTCCACTCGCGCAGCCCGGTCCGCTCCACGTCCGGGGCGGCGGCCGCCATCATCCGCCGGACCTGGGTGGTCAGCTGGCGTTGCAACGCCCGCAGGTCCTTGCCCTCGGCGACGGTCCGTGCCTCGTCGTCGACGACCCGGAAGGTCGGGCGCAGGTGCGGCGGCAGCTTCGTCAGGTCCCAGGCGTCCCGGGGCACGGTCACCCCGGTCATCCGACGCAGCTGTCGGGTCACCGCGTCGAGGAGGGGTTCCTCGCCCGGGTTGATCGCCGCCAGCACCGCACGGGCGTAGTCCGGTGCCGGCACGAAGTTGCGGCGGATCGCCTTCGGCAGTGTCCGGATCAGGGCGATCACCAGCTCCTCGCGCAGCCCCGGCACCAGCCAGTCGAAGCTCTCGGCGTCGAGCCGGTTCAGCACCGGCAGCGGAACGTCGACCGTCACCCCGTCGGTCGCGGTCCCGGGGTCGAACCGGTAGGTCAGGGGCAGCGCCACGCCGGCGGAGTGCCACTCGTCGGGGTAGTCGGCCGGGTCGACGCCTCCCTTCCCCTCGTTGACCAGCATCTGGCGGTCGAAGGTGAGCAGGTCCGGCTGCTGGCGGCCGGCCCGTTTCCACCAGGCGTCGAAGTGCCGGCCGGAGACCACCTCGGCCGGGATCCGGGCGTCGTAGAAGGCGTACAGGGTGTCGTCGTCGACGAGGATGTCGCGGCGCCGGGCCCGGTTCTCCAGCTCCTCGATCTCGTCGAGGAGCTTCCGGTTGTCGTGGAAGAACCGGTGGTGGGTCTGCCAGTCGCCCTCCACCAGCGCGTGCCGGATGAACAGTTCACGGCTCAGCACGGGGTCGATACGACCGAAGTTGACCTTGCGGCCGGTGACCAGGGGGATGCCGTACAGGGTCACCCGCTCGTACGCCATCACCGCGGCCTGCTTCTTCTCCCAGTGCGGCTCGCTGTAGCTGCGCTTGACCAGGTGCGGGGCGAGTGCCTCGACCCACTCCGGCTCGATGCGGGCGGCGACCCGGCCCCAGAGCCGGGAGGTCTCGACCAGCTCGGCGGCCATCACCCACCGCGGCGGCTTCTTGAACAGTGCCGACCCGGGGAAGAGGGCGAAGCGGGCGCCCCGGGCGCCGAGGTACTCGTTCTTCTGGGCGTCCCGGAGCCCGATGTGGCTGAGGAGCCCGGCCAGCAGGGACTGGTGGATCCGCTCGGTGTCGACCTCGCGCGGCGCGCCGCCGGCCCCGCGCCGGTCCACGCCCGGTGCGGCCGCGCCGCCGGCCTCGTGCCGGTCCGTCCGCTGCCCGCGTCCGCCGCCCGCCCGCGTGCCGGCCCCTCCGGTGGCCTCGCCGGAGGTCGTCCGCAGAACCTGCTTCAGCTGGCTGTAGATGTCCTGCCACTCGCGGACCCGCAGGTAGTTGAGGTACTCGGTCTTGCACATCCGGCGGAACGCGCTGGACGACAGCGTCTGCTGCTGCTCCTGGAGGTACCGCCAGAGGTTGAGCAGGGTCGCGAAGTCGGACTCCTTGTCGGTGAACCGGGCGTGTGCCTGGTCGGCCTGGGCCTGCCTGTCCGCGGGACGCTCCCGGGGGTCCTGGATGGAGAGCGCGGCGGCGATCACCGCCACCTCGTCGGCGCAGCCGTTGCGTTCCCCCTCCAGCACCATCCGGGCCAGCCGTGGGTCGACCGGGAGCTGGGCCAGCCGGCGCCCCAGCGGGGTCAGCCGGTGGGTGCCGTCGCCGGTCGTCTCCAGCGCGCCCAGCTCGTGGAGCAGGTTGATCCCGTCGGCGATGTTGCGCCGGTCGGGCGGGTCGATGAACGGGAAGGCGGCGACGTCGCCCAGCCCGATCGCGGTCATCTGCAGGATGACCGAGGCCAGGTTGGTCCGCAGGATCTCCGGGTCGGTGAACGCGGGACGGGCCAGGAAGTCCTGCTCGTCGTACAGGCGGATGCAGATCCCGGGCGCGGTACGCCCGCACCGCCCCTTCCGCTGGTTGGCCGAGGCCTGCGAGATCGGCTCGATCGGCAGCCGCTGCACCTTCAGACGGTGGCTGTAGCGCGAGATCCGGGCGGTGCCGGGGTCGACGACGTAGGTGATGCCGGGAACGGTGAGCGAGGTCTCCGCGACGTTGGTGGCCAGCACGATCCGGCGGCCGCGGTGCGGCTGGAACACCCGGTGCTGCTCGGCGGCGGAGAGTCGGGCGTAGAGCGGCAGGATCTCGGTGTCCCGCAGCGTGGCCCGGTTGCGGACGAGCTTGCCGAGCGCGTCGGCGGTGTCCCGGATCTCCCGCTCGCCGCTGAGGAAGACCAGGATGTCCCCGGGCCCCTCCGCGGCGAGCTCCTCCACGGCGTCGCTGATCGCCTGGATCTGGTCCCGGACGATGTCGGGGTCGTCCTCCTCGGCCGCCGCCTCGACCAGCGGCCGGTACCGGACCTCCACCGGGTAGGTTCGGCCCGAGACCTCCAACACGGGCGCCGGCCGGGGTTCGCCGCCGGACGCCGGGGGCGACGCGAAGTGTCGTGCGAAGCGCTCCGGGTCGATGGTCGCCGAGGTGATGACCACCTTCAGGTCGGGACGGCGGGGCAGGAGCTGTTTCAGGTACCCCAGGATGAAGTCGATGTTGAGGCTGCGCTCGTGGGCCTCGTCGATGATCAGGGTGTCGTACTGGCGGAGCATCCGGTCCTGCTGGAGTTCCGCCAGCAGGATGCCGTCGGTCATCAGTTTGACCAGCGTCCCGTCGCCGACCTGGTCGGTGAAGCGGACCTTGTAGCCCACCACGCCGCCGAGCTCGGTGCCGAGTTCCTCGGCGATCCGGTTCGCCACCGTCCGTGCCGCGATCCGTCGCGGCTGGGTGTGGCCGATCATGCCCCGGATCCCCCGGCCCAGTTCCAGGCAGATCTTGGGAAGCTGGGTGGTCTTCCCCGAGCCGGTCTCGCCGGCCACGATCACCACCTGGTGGTCCCGGATCGCGGCGAGGATGTCGTCCTTCCGCTCGCTGACCGGCAGGTCGGCCGGATAGCTGATGACCGGAACCGCCGCCCGGCGGCGGGCCAGCCGCTCCTCGGCACGGGCGACCTCGGCGGCGATCTCGGCGAGGATCGACTCCCGGCGCCGCTGGTCACGGAGCCGGGCCAGGCCGTCGATCCGACGCCGGATCCGGCGCTGGTCACACAACATCAGCTCCGGCAGCCGGGCCCGCAGGTCGGCGAGGTCGGCGGTGGGCACGGCTGGGGCGGGCGGTGGCGTCTGCATGTCGCCGCCAAGAATAGGCAGGCGACGTCGGGCTCCGCCCCCGAGTTCCGCCGGGACGGGGCGACCCCCGGGCGACCGGTGGCTGCCCCGTCCCGGACCCGCGGCTACCGACCGCGGTCGGCGACCGTCTCCCGCCCGCCGGGCTCGGCCCCGTTGGCCGCGTCCCGCGCGCTCGGCACCGGTGACGCGGAGGTCGGCGCGTCGCCGACGGTGTGGTCCGCCGTCACCGGCGGGGTGTCCGGTCCCGCCCCGGCGGCCCCGTCCGACACCGGCCCGTCGACCGTCCACCCGGCCGGCAGTCCGGTCACCTCGGCCCGCCCACCCTCGGCGGAGATCCGCAGCGTGGCAGGGCCCAGCCGCAGGTCCGACAGGGTGAGCCGACCCCAGTGCCGGGGCAGGTGCGGGGTCAGCCGCACGGTACGGCGGGGCACGTGCGGATCGAGGCCCAGCGCGGCCCGCACCAGCAGCAGCGGCGCCGCGGCCGCCCACGCCTGGGGCGAACAGGACGTCGGGTACGGCACCGGCGGGGCGAACTCGTCGCGGCCGAACCCGCAGTACAGCTCGGGCAGCCGGCCGCCGAAGGCGGCGGCGGCGTCGATCAGTCCCGCCGCGAGCCGGTGTGCCAGCTCGACCGCACCGGGCAGGTGCGAGTAGCGCAGCAGCCCGGCCACCGCGATCGCGGTGTCGTGGGGCCAGACCGAACCGTTGTGGTAGCTCATCGGGTTGAACGCCGCCATCTCGGCCGAGAGGGTCCGCAGGCCGTAGCCGCTGTCCATGCTCGGGTCCGCGAGCCGTTCGATCAGGACCGCGGCGTGTTCGTCGAGCGCGATGCCGGTCCAGAGCGCGTGGGCGGTGTTGCTGGTCAACGAGTCGACCGGGCGTTTCGCGCCGTCCAGCGCCAGCGCGTACCAGCCCTGGTCGGGAAGCCAGAAGCGCTCGGCGAAGGCCTCGCGCAGTCGCGCCGCCCGCTCGCGGCACCGCTGCGCACGCTGCGGGTCGTGGAACGCCTCGGCCAGTTCGGCGCGGGCCAGCCAGGCGGCGTACGCGTATGCCTGCACCTCGCACAGCGCCAGCGGGGTGCGGGCCGGCGTGCCGTCGGCGAAGCTGATCGCGTCGAAGCTGTCCTTCCAGCCCTGGTTGGCCAGCCCGCGGTCGGTGGCGCGCTGGTACTCGACGAACCCGTCGCCGTCCCGGTCGCCGTACCGGTCCAGCCAGTCCATCGCCGCGTCGACCGCCGGCAGCAACTGCCGGATGGTCGCCTCGTCGGCGCCCCAGCGCCACGCCTCGGCGGTGAGCATGACGAACAGCGGGGTCGCGTCCACGCTGCCGTAGTAGTGGCTGCCACCCAGCGCCTGGTCGCTGTCCGGGCCACGCCGCAGCTCGTGCAGGATGCGGCCCGGCTCCTCCTCGGTGACCGGGTTGACCGTCCGGCCCTGGCCGGCGGCCAGGGTCTGCAGCGTCCCCACCGCCAGGGTGAGGTCGAGCGGGAGAACCATCCAGGCGGTGAGCAGGCTGTCCCGGCCGAACAGGGTCATGAACCACGGCGCTCCGGCGGCCACGAAGGGACGCCCGGTGTGCGGGTCCGGGATCTGCAGGGCGCCGAGGTCGGTCTCGGTCCGTTCGAGCACCGACGACAGGGCCGGGTTCGTCACCTGGATGCCGGTGCTCGCCATGCGCCAGGCGCGCAGCTTGCGGGCCGCCTCGCTGCTGTCCAGGTGCTCACCGGGGCGGAAGCCGGGGGCGATCCACCGGCCGGCCGCCATCGGCTCCATCACCACCTCGGTCGACCACTGCCCGCGGGCGGGTACGACGATGCGCCAGCTCAGGCAGCCCGGGGTGACCAGCGGGTCGGCCGAGGCGGTGATCCGCAGCCGGCGTCCGGCGTCGCCACGGGAGGCGAGCTGCATCTCGTGTCCGGTCACCACCGTCTCCGCGCCGCCGCCGGGTTCGCGTCCCTCCTTCACGGCGAAGAGGTCGGCGAAGTCCGCCTCGGCGAAGAGCGTCAGGACACAGGTGGTGGCCTCGACTCCGAGGTTGCGTATCGTGATCGTCTCCCGGAGGCCCTCGCCGACCAACCGTTCCCGGACCAGTAGGAGGGTGCTGTCGGCCAGCCCCGGCAGGGGCGGGCGCCGGAGCACGAAGCGGGCCGCGTACGCGTCGGGGGCCAGGACGGTCAGCGACTGCGGTCGACGCCCGTCGAGCCGCAGCTCCCAGCGCGACAGCACCCGGGCGTCGCGGACGAAGAGACCCTGGGCGGTACCGGGGGTGATGTCACCGGCCGCGTCGGACAGACAGAAGGTCGAGCCCTCGACCAGGGTCACCACCTCACCGGCCGGGCCGGTGATGACCGGCTCGCCGCCGTTGAACACCTGCGGCGCGGCGGGGCCGGCTCCGCCCTCTCTCACGGGCCCTCTGGTGCTCGGGGCGCCGAGCGGGGCGATGGGCAGCCCGGATCGATGGTCGCCGGTGAACCCGGTACCGGGAACCACGGTCGTCATGCGGTGCTCGCCTCCGTCGCCCGTCCGGCGGTGCGGTCGATGCTGTTCATCCGGTCGATGCCCCGGTCCGCCGTGGTCCGCGAGTGCGTGGCGCCGCTGTGCCGGCGGCGCGAACGGCTGTACCGACGGTCCAGCGCCGCGTCGAGCTCGCCGTACTCGCGACGGAGCCGCTGCAGCGCGTCGCCGCCGGCACCGGCCGGGGTCGTGACGGCGGCCGTCCGGGAGAGGATTCTCCGGTACGCCGCCTCGTAGCCGGCACCGAGCCGGTCCACGTCGAAGTGGTCGACGACGCGTTGGCGGCAGGCGGCCGGATCGATCTCCGGCAGCCGGCGCAGGGCGTCCGGAAGCTGCGCCGGATCGTCACAGACGAACCCGGTGACGCCGTCGACGACGACCTCCGGCACCGCGCCGCCACGCAGCGCCACAACCGGGGTGCCACAGGACATCGCCTCGATCATCACCATGCCGAACGGCTCCTCCCACTGCACCGGGAAGAGCAGGCAGCGCGCCTCGGCCAGCAGCCGG
>Ga0310830_101316_pt1 | contig 12612 bp, 9 predicted proteins | sample WT_ome_5_FD_201301 | JGI IMG/M metagenome (GOLD analysis project Ga0310830, IMG submission 201301) | Sorghum-adapted microbial communities enriched on wild type (WT) sorghum from Joint BioEnergy Institute, Emeryville, California, United... ...
CAGCATCTTTCTTTTTAGCCGATATAGGGAAAACAACTAAAGTGCTTAGTTTATCGAAAGTGGGGAACGCTTGTGTGGCGTTGATGAATGTTTCTCGACACCATTTGTCATTCATTTGCCGAATTTGTTGATTTTTCTTCACTCCTTTTTCCGTTTTTTCCTTTTATAATCATAAGTAGGAATGGATGAGAGGGGAGAGCAATTAGAATGAAAGAATTGTGCCAACAGCTTTCGGTGTGGATTGCCCAGAAGCAGCCAGTGCGCGTGCAAACGGCGCAAGGGGAGGAGACGGTTGTGCTGCCGGTCAAGTTGTATCAGGAAGCACGCAAACTGTTCGTTTATAATCGGCAAATGCGGTTGATGAACATTCCGTTAGATGGGATTATTTCTGTGCAGCCGACGCGCATTACCGGTTCGTTTGACCGCCGGGGAGAGGAAGCCATCGTACATACTCGCTGAGACGGTGACACGCGCCTTTTAGGGTGCGTGTTTTTTCATTGCCTAGGCGGGGGCGATCTTTTAGAATGGAAAGGACGAATGATCGACGACGGGAGGGAAACGAATGCGCGGCAAACGGGTCGCCTTATGCGCTTCGCGCAAGTTAGACGAAATGACAACACTCATTGAAAAGCAAGGAGGAACGGCCGTCATCCGCCCGGCGCAAGGGACGGTTTTTTTAAAAGGAAGTGAACTCAGTGAGGAAATGCGCGCGATCATTATGATGCGGCCGGACTGGATAGTGTTTACAACGGGCATTGGGGTTGAAGCGCTCTGGAAAACGGCTGAAAGGGAAGGGATCGCGGTTGAGTGGAAGCGCGTGATCGAGAATGCTGATATCGCTGCGCGCGGCTATAAAACGGTGGCGGCATTGAAAAACATCGGCGTTATCCCAACAGCGGTGAGCGAAGACGGGACGACGAAGGGATTGATTTCCGCCCTTAACGCGCATGACTTTGCCGGCAAGAGCGTCGTCGCACAGCTATACGGTGATACGGCGCCAGTCTTGAAGCAATTTTTCCTTACGCGCGGTGCGTCTTACACAGAGCTATTCCCGTATCGGCATGTCGCCCCGGATCACGAGATGCTGGAGACGCTATACAACGAAGTCGTCGGGCGCAAAATTGATGCGGTCTGTTTTACATCGGCGATACAAGTCCGCTTTTTCTTTTCGTTTGCCCGGGAGAAACAAGATATCACTCCGCTGCTTGAGGCGTTCTGCACCGATGTCGTCGCCTGTGCTGTCGGGAAAGTGACGAAAGAAGCGCTGGAAGAGGAAGGAGTCAGCCGCGTCATCGCCCCTGAACATGAGCGGATGGGAGCGATGATCGTGACGCTTGCCCGTTATTTTCAACAATAAGCCCCGTTGGGGCTTTTTGTTTTATATCAATTGTCCCATCTGTTATATAAGAATTTATCTTGTTATTCACTGTTTTATATTATGTGTTTCACCAAAATCTACAAACTGTTTGATTTTTGTCACAGTTTTTCGAACATTTTCCACTTATAATAAAACTGGGGATGTATTTTTCACATGGGAGGGGATGACGATGCTGCCAAAGACGAATGAGCAAGGTTTTTTTGAGATTCGCCTCGAGTCGATCGGCGGGTTGGGGGCGAACTTGGCGGGGAAAATGTTCGCTGAGGCTGGAGTGTTGTGGTCGGGGCTGAATGGGGCGAACTTTTCTTCGTACGGTTCCGAGAAAAAAGGAACACCGGTCAAAAGCTTTATCCGCTTTTGCGAGCCGCATATTGAAATTCGTGATCATAGTCCGATCGCCACTCCGCACGTCATTGGTGTGTTTCATGAGGCACTCGCCAAAATGGTCGATGTGACGAGCGGTCTTGTCGCTGACGGAACGGCCGTCGTGAATTCAACGCGCGAGTTCGATGACATTCGCCGCGATTTACGCCTGCCTTACGGGACGTTGGTGATAGTCGATGCGCTCGGCATCGCTGTCGAGGAGCGAGTGAAAATCAACATGCCGATGGTAGGGGCGCTGTTGCGCGTTTGTTCTTTTATCCAACCGGAAGCGATGGAGACGGTCATTCGCCGGACGTTCGCCACAAAAGCGCCGCATCTCGTCGAAGCAAATATTCGCGCTTTTCGTCGCGGGTATGAGGAAGTGCGGATTCAAGCATCTCCCGCTCCGGCGGAGGAAAGAACGTTCGTCCGTCCCAGTCCTCGATTTGGATATGAAACACAGCTGATCGGCGGTGTGATTGTCGCTGGCGGAAATAGTTTGTTGAAAAATGTAAGCGGTTCCCGTCAAGGGTTTTTGCCACGTTGGGAAGCCGACAAATGTATTCATTGTGTCGCCTGTGACAACGTCTGTCCCGATCTTTGCTTCGTTTGGGAGGAACGGGTGGACAAAAAAGGGCGCAAACAGATGTTTTTAGCTGGCATTGACTATCAATATTGCAAAGGTTGTTTAAAATGTGTCGAAGCGTGTCCGACGGCTGCGCTTGTGGCCGAACGGGAAGTGCCGGGATTTGCTGAAGCACATTCCTTGAAACATTCGTTTTCGTTTATGAAAGGGGGAATGGAAGCATGGCAATGATTGAAAAAGATGTTGAGATGGCCAACCAAGCAGTACAAGAGATAACGTTTGCCTCCGGCAATGAAATGGCGGCGTTAGCGGCGAGTCAAATTAACTATCACATTATGGGTTACTTCCCGATCACGCCGTCAACGGAAATCGCCCAGCTGCTTGATCAAATGAAAGGGCGGGGCGAACATGAAACGATGCTCATTCCAGCGGATGGTGAGCACGGTTCAGCCGGGATTTGCTACGGCGCGTCGCTCATGGGGGCGCGCGTGCTGAACGCCACGAGTGCCAACGGGCTGATGTACATGCTTGAACAACTGCCAGTGCAATCAGGCACCCGCTTTCCGATGGTATTGAATCTCGTCACCCGCTCGGTCAGCGGTCCGCTCGATATTCACGGCGACCATTCCGATTTGTATTTTACGCTCAACACCGGCTGGGTTGTGCTGCTAGCCCGCACGCCGCAAGCCGTTTACGATATGAACGTCATGGCGCTCAAAATCGCCGAACATGAGGACGTCCGCCTGCCGGTCATCATCGCGTATGACGGGTTTTTCACCTCACATCAAAAACGGAAAGTGCATTATTTCCGCGATCGTGAAACGGTGCAGGCGTTCATCGGTCCGCGCAAAGAAGGGTTCCCGACAGCAGCCGATCCGAAACGCCCTGTGACGATCGGAGCACATATGGGCGGCGATGATTTGATCAACAACCATTATCAACAGTCTGTCGCCTTGTACCGGGCTGGCGACGTATTCCGGCAAGTGGCCGCGGAATATGAAAAATGGTCGGGGCGTCGCTATGAGCCGCTCGATTTATACCGGATGGAAGATGCCGAAGTGGCGCTGTTTTTGCTCAACTCGGCGGCAGAGACGGCGAAAGACGTAGCCGACCGCCTGCGAAAACAAGGGATAAAAGCGGGCGTCATCAGTCCGAACATTATTCGCCCGTTCCCGGCCGAGGAGATCCGCCAAGCGCTAAAACATGTGAAAGCACTGTTGATCGGTGAGCGGGCCGATTCGTACGGGGCGCACGGGGCGAATATGACGCATGAAGTGAAAGCGGCACTGCAGGAAGACCGCGATAATCAGACGATCGTATTAAGCCGTGTTTACGGCCTTGGCGGCAAAGATTTTTACGCCGAAGACGCTGAAGCATTGTTCCGGATGGCCATTGATGCGATGGAAAAAGGAAAAGCGGAAAAAACGTTTGACTATTTCGGCCACGTGCCTGGACGTCTTGAGCAGCAACCGAAACGGCTGCTTGAACCGATCCATGGCGATGCGTTCCGCAGCGGGCTCATCCACGTGACGGTCGATGACAAAACGAAACGGCTAAACGTCAAAATTCCGCCGCTGCGGGCGCTGACCGCCAAGCCGAAGCGTCTCGCCCCAGGGCATGGGGCATGCCCAGGATGCGGCATTTTCCCGGGGCTCGAGCTGTTTTTCAAAGGAATTGAAGGCGATATCGTCGTCTTGTTCCAAACCGGATGCGCGTACGTCGTTTCAGCCGCGTATCCGTACAGCTCGCATAAACAAACGATGGTGCACAATTTGTTCCAAAACGGGGCGGCAACGCTCTCGGGCATGGTTGAAGCGTTCTTCGAACTGAAGCGGCGCGGCGAGCTTAATGTCTCGGATGATGTCACGTTTGTCATGGTCACCGGTGACGGCGGGATGGACATCGGCATGGGGTCCGCCATCGGGACGGCGCTACGCAACCATAAGCTGATCATCATTGAATATGATAACGAAGGTTATATGAACACCGGGGCGCAAATGTCGTACTCGACCCCGATGGGCCATATGACCACAACAACCGGGGTTGGAAAAGGACAACGCGGAAAATCGTTCCATCATAAAGATACGCCGCAAATTATGGCAGCAACGAACATCCCGTACGTTTTCACCGGGACAGAAGCGTTTCCGCAAGATTTGGTGAAAAAAGCGGCGAAAGCGCAATGGTACGCGCAGCATGAAGGAACGGTGTATGGTAAGCTGCTCATTACTTGTCCGCTCAACTGGAAATCGGAGGAGCGGTACGGGGAAACCATTTTGCAGGCAGCGGTGAATTCATGCTTTTTCCCGCTGTATGAAGTGGAGCGGGGGAAAACGACGATTACGTACAATCCAGAAGCAAAAGGACGCCGCATCCCGTTAAGTGAATGGCTAAAATATATGGGAAAAACGAAGCATTTGCTTCGGGAAGAAAACAAAGATTTGCTGCGCGAGTTGGAGGAGGAAGTGGAACGGAGATGGACGATCTTAAAAGCGAAGCATGAACATCCGTATCTATAAAAGGGTGTCGCAGCACGCTGTGCGCGTGCTGTTTTTTTATGCTTGCCCTTTGGTTGGTGTGATATGGCTCACAACGGGGAAGAGGATGCGCACGGTATAATGGAGACAACGAACAGATCATCAAAAGGGGGAAACGTTGATGCATTCATTTTGTCATATGGGCGGCCCTGAAGGGGTAAAGCTATGCGCTGGCTTGGCGCAATTAAAACAGGAACACGGCCCGCTGCGCGTCCAAATGGAGCAGCTACTCGCTACAGCGGAAGCGATCGGACAAGGGGCAGATGACCGCAACTGGCGCGAGCCGCTCGCCGAATTGAGAGAAAAAGTCGAATCGTTCGTCTCGGTTTTAGATCCGCATTCAGAGCGGGAAGAGGGAGTGTTGTTCCCGATGATGGCCGAGTACATCGGGCGGACGACCGGACCAATCGCCGTCATGGAATACGAACACGAACAGGCAAAAGCACGTCTTTCCATGTTTTTAGAAAAAGCTGCCCAACTGCCAGAGAAAGTTGACACCGATCAGGCGTTGACGCTCGCTGGCGCGGTCATTGAGGCGCATCATATTTTGGATGAGCATTTCATGAAAGAAGAAAATGTGCTCTTCCCGATGGCCGAGCGGCTGTTGTCGGACGAGGAGAAAGAGGAACTGTTTGTGCGCATTAATGAGTAACGAATGGAAAACGGGATGCCTCCTGATTGAGAGCATCCCGTTTTTTGTTTGTATTTCATTCATGGTGTGATCTTGTTGGCGGATGGTGATGGATGATTGTTGGGATATGAACGCGTATGTTTCTTTATTTCAGCTGCTATCAAGGTTGAAGAGCCGCAGTCGTATAAGAAGGCGAGGGCAACTTGTCCTCGCCTGCTCCATGATCGCCGTGTTTGGCGTTCCTGGTGTAGCTCGCCGCTCGCTCATTGAGCGCGTTTGAACGGTTCTGCTTGTTTTGGCATTCGCTTCCGATAAACGACATAGCTGCGCTGCAAGTAGCGGATCGGAAAGCTGAACACGTGAACGAGACGGGTGAATGGCCACGAAGCGAACAAGCCGAACGCAGCGAGAATATGGATTTGAAACCAAAGCGGCACCGTTTCCATATAGGCTGGATTCGGACGGAACGTAAGAAGGCCACGGAACCACGGGCCGATCGTCGTCCGGTAGTCAAACCCGTGCGAATCGACGTTCAGAAATGTCGATGATAGTCCGCTGGCGATGACGATGGCTAAAAATCCGAGCGCCACCCAGTCGCCAGTGCTGCTTGTCGCCCGCACACGTTTCACCGTGAGGCGGCGACGGAAAAGGATCACTAAACCGACGAGCGCGGCCAAGCCGGCTGGGATGCCGCCCGCCAAGGCGATGACGTGGTACATCTCTTCGGTGATGCCTAACGCTGTATAAAATGATTCAGGAATGAGAATTCCCATCACGTGACCGACGAAAACGAACAAGATACCCCAGTGAAAGAGAAGGCTTCCAAGGCGCAACTGCCGTTTTTCGAGCAGTTCGCTTGATTTTGATGTCCAGCCGAACTGGTCGCGTTGGTAGCGCCAAATATGGCCAGCAATAAAGAGCACAAGCGACAAATAAGGAACAATTACCCAGAGAAATTGACGAGCCATGCCGTTGCACTTCCTTTCGGTATCGGCGTGACGCCGAGTTGAGTAAAGGTAAGGTTGAGCGTTTCAAATAGCTGTACGTACGGGCTGCCCGCGGCTGCCAACCGCTCGCCGATTTCGCGGATATGGTCGGCATAATCGGCGAGCAAGGAGATGGCATGAGGTTCCTCCGCATAGGCGAGAAATTCAAGCATAAGCGGCAAGTAGTCGGGCAGTTCGTGCTCGGAGACGGTGAATCCGGCCGCCTCGTAACGTGCTTTTAAGGCGACGAGTTCGATTCCGCGCTCCCGTTGTTCACCATTTGTCATATACGTAAGATACAAATTCGTTTTTTTGCCGAAGTCAAATGTTTCGACATATTGCTCCATCCGATCTCGAGCCGGAGTGGCTGCAAGCTGCTCGGCAACCGCCAAAAGCGGCGTGCGGACGGTTTCATCTTCGAGCGAACGGATGGCTTCCAAGTAGTCAGGAAGCGATTCAGCCCACTGTTCGTCCGGATAGGACAACAAATAGGACACACATAAAAAGATGGTTTGCCGTTGTTCGCTGTTCATCATGCATCCTCCATTTTCGTTGTTTGAGGGGAAGGGGGCGAAGCCCGCCCTCATCAAAGCGTGCCGCAAGCGCCCGGACCGCCGGCAAATGCGAGCCCACAGCTGCCTTGTTCGGTGTAGAGATCCGCTACTTCCTCGCGGTGTGACGCCGGGATGACAAAGCGATCTTCGTATTTGGCGATCGCGAGCAAGCGGTACATCTCTTCGATGTCCTCATGGCTTAAGCCGAGTGACTCGATGAGACGAATGTCCGGCTGTTTGTTCGTCTGTTTCGCCCTCATGTACGAACGCATCGCCGCCATTTTTTTCAATGTCGTGCGGATGTGCGCTGTATCGCCGGCCGTCAGCAAATTCGCCAAATATTCGATCGGAATGCGCATTTCATCAATGGCTGGGAAGATGTCATCGGCGTTCGCGCCGCTTCCTTTTCCTTCGATCGTATTCATGATCGGGCTTAACGGTGGAATGTACCATACCATTGGCAGTGTCCGATATTCCGGGTGCAGCGGCAAAGCGATTTTCCAGTCAACGATCATTTTGTAAATCGGCGAGCGCTGCGCCGCTGCAATCCATTCGTCCGGAATGCCGGCTTTTTTCGCTTCTGCGATGACAGTCGGATCGTTTGGGTCAAGGAAAATATCAAGTTGGGCGTGATACAGCTGTTTCTCATCTGTGACGCTCGCCGCTTCCTTCACTTTATCCGCGTCATACAGCATGACGCCGATGTAACGGATGCGGCCGACACATGTTTCCGAGCAAATTGTCGGCAAGCCGGCTTCGATGCGCGGGAAACAGAGCGTGCATTTTTCCGCTTTGTTCGTTTGCCAGTTGAAATATACTTTTTTGTACGGGCAGCTGGTGACGCAATATCGCCAAGCGCGGCAGGCGTTTTGGTCGACGAGGACGATGCCGTCCTCGTCGCGTTTGTACATAGCGCCCGATGGGCAGCTCGATACGCATGACGGATTGAGACAATGTTCACAAATGCGCGGCAAATACATCATAAAGACATCTTCGAATTCTGCTTGGATCGCCTGTTCCATTTTGACAACGTTCGGGTCGCGCAAGCCGGTGACATGGGCCCCGGCCAAGTCGTCTTCCCAGTTCGGTCCCCACGATACTTCCATCCATTCACCGGTGATGGCCGATTTCGGCCGGGCAACCGGCTGATACCTCTTTTGCGGGCTGTTCGTCAACGTTTCGTAGTCGTAGTTCCATGGTTCGTAGTAATCGTCGATCGTCGGCTGGTACGGGTTGTAGAACAAATTGACGAGCCGCATGGCTTTCGGGCCGGATTTAAGCCGCAATTCGCCGTCTTTTAATTCCCAGCCGCCTTTATATTTATCTTGATCTTCCCACTGTTTCGGATAGCCGATCCCCGGCTTTGTTTCCACGTTGTTAAAGTACATATATTCGGCGCCGGGCCGGTTTGTCCATGTGTTTTTGCATGTGACGCTGCACGTATGGCAGCCGATACATTTATCCAAATTCATGACCATGCCGACTTGCGCTTTAATCTTCAAGCCAATCAACCTCCTCTAATTTGCGGATGACAACGAACAAGTCGCGTTGGTTGCCCGTCGGTCCGTAATAGTTGAATCCGTAGCTTAACTGCGCGTATCCGCCGATCATATGCGTCGGTTTCACATGGATGCGTGTCGGGCTGTTGTGCGTGCCGCCGCGGTTGTTCGTCAGCTTCGTGCCCGGCACGTTAATATGGCGGTCTTGCGCGTGGTGCATAAACGCCATGCCGCGCGGGAGACGGTGCGAGACGACGGCGCGGGCGACGACAACGCCGTTTTCGTTGAAACATTCGATCCAGTCGTTGTCTGTAATGCCGGCTTCGGCTGCGTCGTCTTTGTTCATCCAGACGGTCGGTCCGCCGCGGAACAATGTCAGCATTGGCAGCGAATCGAAATACATGCTGTGAATCGACCATTTGTTATGCGGTGTCAAATAGTTTAAGACGACCTCTTTTCCGTTTTCCGTCGGCCGTTTGTTCGAGAATGGGCGGTGCGGCAAGACTGGCTTGAACGTTGCCATCGTTTCACCGAACTCGTGCATCAGTTCATGGTCGATGTAAAACGACTGTCTGCCGGTCAGTGTCCGCCACGGAATGAGCCGTTCGACGTTCGTTGTAAACGGCGAGTAACGCCGTCCGCCTTTTTCCGAACCGCTAAAGGCCGGTGAAGTGATGACCGTTTTCGGCTGAGCGGTGATTTGTTCAAACGTGAAGCACTCTTCTTCGCGTTCTTTCGCCAAGTCAGCAAGCTCCAAATTCGTCTTTTTCTCGAGCGCTTCCCATGCTTTGACGGCCATTTTTCCGTTTGTGGTCGACGACAGCGTCAAAATCGCTTCAGCTGCTTTTTTCGCTTCGCTAATGTCCGGGCAACCATCGGCGATGGAAGCGCGTCGGACAGTGCCAAGCCGGCGTTTCAGCTGTTCGTATTCGTCTTTCGCCGTCCAGGCGATCCCTTTTGTACCGATCGGCTGGCGGGCGACATTCGGACCTAAAGCGGTCATTTGGTCGTAAAGAAGGGTATAGTCGCGTTCAATGACGTGAATGTTCGGCATTGTTTTGCCCGGAATCGGTTCGATCTCGCCTTTGCTCCAGTCTTTCACTTCACCAAACGGCTGCGCCAGTTCTTGCGCCGTATCGTGCAAAAGCGGGGTGGCGACGACTTCTTTCATCGGCTTCAAGCCGGCTTGTTTGGCGACATCAGATACGGCTTTAGCGAGTGATTTGAAAATATCCCAGTCCGAGCGTGCTTCCCAGAGCGGAGGCACGGCTGGATTGAACGGATGGACGAACGGATGCATATCCGTGCTGCTTAAGTCATGTTTTTCATACCATGTCGCTGCCGGCAGGACGACATCGGAGTAGAGCGCTGTGCCGGCCATGCGGAAGTCCAAGTTGACAAGCAGATCGAGCTTGCCTTCCGGCGCTTCATCGCGCCAGCGGATTTCTTCCGGGCGCAGGCTGTCGCGGTCATCGTTTAACAAGCCGTTCGTCGTGCCAAGCAAATGTTTTAAGAAATATTCATGCCCTTTGCCGGAGCTTGAGATTAAGTTAGCGCGCCAAACGATCAAGTTGCGCGGGAAGTTCGCTTCATGATCCGGATCTTCGATAGCAAACTGCAATTCTTTATTTTTCAGCTGTTTCGCGACATAGGCGCCGATCTCTTCCGGCGTGCGAGCTCCATGGCTTACTGCTTCGTTATACAGCTCGATGCCATTTTTGTTAAACGTCGGGTACGACGGCAGCCAGCCGAGCCGGGCGGCCAAAACATTGTAATCGCCAGGGTGCGAATAGCGCGCTTTTTTAGCCAACGGCGAGATGAGTTCATCGATTGGCCGCTCTTCATAGCGCCATTGGTCAGTCGCAAAGTAGAAGAACGACGTGCCGTTTTGCAATTTTGCCGGTCCAACCCAGTCGCGAGCGGTGGCGATCGTCTGCCATCCTTCCGCTGGGCGCAGTTTCTCTTGCCCGACGTAATGGGCCCAACCGCCGCCGTTGACCCCTTGGGCGCCGACGAACAAGACAAGGTTCAGCACAGCGCGATAAATCGTATCCGAGTTAAACCAATGGTTAATGCCAGCACCGACGATGATCATCGACCGGCCGTTCGTGTCGATCGCATTGTCAGCAAACTCGCGGGCGATTTTCACGACAAGTTCGCGCTTGACGCCGGTGATGGCTTCTTGCCATGCCGGGGTGAACGGCACATCGTCATCGTACGAACGGGCGACTGTGCCGCCGATGCCGCGGTCGATGCCATAGTTGGCCAAAATCAAGTCATAGACGGTCGTGACGTAAACGTCTCCCGTTACGGTTTGCACTTTTTTCACTGGAACCGCGCGTTCGATCGTTTTTCCGCCGTCAGCGGTGAAATATGGAAGCTGAATCGAGATGACTTCATCTTCGCTCCCTAAAAACGACAGGCGTGGCTCAAGCGGCTGTTCTGTTTCCTCATCAACAAGACGCAAGTTCCATTTTCCTTTGTCTTCCCAGCGCGTGCCGATCGTTCCGTTCGGCACGGCAAACGAGTCGGTGTTCTCGTCGTAGATAACCGGCTTCCATTCAGCATTTTCGGTATGTTTGCCAAGATCTTTGGCCAACAAGAAGCGGCCGGCCGTCCATGCACCGCCGTCTTGTTTTAAAGTGACGATAAACGGAAAATCGGTGTACGTTTTTGCATATTGTTCAAAGTACGGGATAGTCCGTTTGACATAATATTCGTTTAAAATGACGTGCCCCATTGCCATAGCCAAAGCGCCGTCCGTTCCTTGTTTCACCGACAGCCAATCATCGGCAAATTTCGTCGACTCGGCGTAATCAGGGCTGACGGACACAACTTTCGTGCCGCGGTAGCGCACTTCAGCTAAAAAGTGAGCGTCCGGCGTCCGGGTGAGCGGGACATTTGAGCCCCACGTGATGATGTAACCGGCATTGTACCAGTCGCTTGATTCCGGCACGTCCGTTTGATCGCCCCAAATTTGCGGCGATGCCGGCGGCAAATCGGCGTACCAATCATAGAAGCTTAACATCGGTCCGCCCATCAGTTGCATAAACCGTGACCCAGCGGCATGACTGACCATCGACATCGCTGGGATCGGAGAGAAGCCGACATTGCGATCTGGGCCGTATTTTACGACCGTATATAATAAGGAAGCAGCGACAAGCGTCAATGCTTCGTCCCAGCTGACGCGCACGAATCCACCTTTCCCGCGCGCCTGTTTGTAGCGCTTTGCTTTTTCCCGGTCTTCGACGATGCTTTTCCACGCTTTTAGCGGATTGTTTGGGTAATAGGTAAGCGCCTCACGCCACATGTCAAGCAAGATGCCGCGAACATACGGGTATTTGACGCGCAGCGGGCTGTACATATACCATGAGAAGCTCGCGCCGCGCGGGCAGCCGCGTGGTTCAAAGTCTGGCATATCCGGTCCGGTCGACGGATAGTCGAGCTGCTGTCCTTCCCACGTGACAATGCCGTTTTTGACGTAAATGTTCCAACTGCATGACCCAGTACAGTTGACGCCATGAGTTGAACGGACGACTTTGTCGTGCTGCCAGCGTCGGCGGTATGCATCTTCCCAGGCGCGGTCGCCGTAGGTTACTTCGCTATGTCCATCGGCTTGACGCTCGATCGGACGAATATATTTGAAACGGTTAGCGAGTGGAGATCGTCTTCGCTTCATTTTGTTCACTCCTTAATTAGCGTTTTGTACTTTTAACTATAGCCATGATGTCAATAACGCGATGTTAATTTTGTCACATTTGGTCGCATTGTCACAAATTCGTCAAAGAAGCGAACAAATATTCTTTGTTATGGTATAATGGGAAAAACAAGGAAGTTTGAGGGGATGTTCGTTGCGGTATTCGAGTCATGTGATCGTTTCATTATGCCTCGGGGCGTCGGTATCCACGTATACGGCGCTTCCGTTTACTGCTGCCTATACGGCTGGTCTTGTCATCGGCAGCCTTCTTCCTGATATTGACGAGCCGTCGTCGTATGTCGGACGCCGTTCGTTTGGCGTCGCAAGTAAAGTCAAAGAAGCATTTGGCCATCGTGGCATGACGCATTCGTTCATCGTCTGGGG
>Ga0310830_101331_pt1 | contig 12472 bp, 9 predicted proteins | sample WT_ome_5_FD_201301 | JGI IMG/M metagenome (GOLD analysis project Ga0310830, IMG submission 201301) | Sorghum-adapted microbial communities enriched on wild type (WT) sorghum from Joint BioEnergy Institute, Emeryville, California, United... ...
CCCGCTTCGGCGACGTCATGAGCTGCAGGTAGTCGACGACCACCAGCTTGAGATCGTGGCGCTGGCGCAGCCGGCGCGCCTTGGCGCGGATCTCCATGAGCGTCATGTTCGGGGTGTCGTCGATGAAGATCGGTGCCTCGGCGATCTCGCCCATGCGCCGGGCCAACCGGGTCCAGTCCTCGTCGGAGAGCTGGCCGGACCGCAGCACCTGCAGCGGCACCTTCGCCTCGGCCGAGAGCAGGCGCATGACGATCTCGGTCTTGCTCATCTCCAGCGAGAAGATCGCGCTCGCCTGGTTGTGCCGGACCGCGGCGTTGCGGGCGAAGTCCATCGACACGGTCGAGTTGTGCGTCGGGATCATCGCCCGGCCGGCCAGGAACAGATGCTCGTCGTTGTCCACGGCCACGCACCGCACCGGCACGCTGGGCACGGGCCGGACGTCGACGATGTGCCGCCGGCCGACGTCGCGCGGACGCAGCAGGCGGCGGCGCCGCTTGTGCAGCAGGGCCTTCTCCTCGTCGCGGAACACGTCGTCGAGCGCGGCGAAGGTGAGCACGAACCGGGTGCCGTCGCCGGCGGTGGTGCACTGGTAGCCCAGGCCGGTGATGAGCTCGGCCACGTCGCGAGCCAGGCGCGCCGACCGTACGGCCAGCCGCACATGGCCGTCGGCGGTGACCGTGCCGGCGGCGTCGAGCAGGCCGGCGAGCAGGCCGCGCCGCTGGCCCTCGGCCGCGCGCAGGTACGCCATGGGGATGTGCCGCTCCCGCAACACCCCCAGGCTGCGCAGCAGGCCGTACGAGATCCGCACAGGCTGGCCCGTCCCGGCCAGCCAGGTGCCCAGCGGGTACGGGGCGACCAACAGCTCGGTGAACGGCAACTGCAGGGGGGCCGTGGTGACCACGCTGTGGTTGACCCGACCCGCCCGGCCCCGGCGGATGCCGCGCGGTCGCAGCGTGGCCCGGATCTCCTCGGTGGTCCGCACCGAACCGGGCCGGCCCTCCCGCCGCTCACGCCGCGTCTGGGTCACCCAGCGATGGTTGGCGTCCGCGACGATCACCGACCCGTCGGAGAACTCGACCTCGTAGCAGGGCCGGCCGACCATCACCTCGCTGCACGCGATGACGGTCGTGGGACGGCCCGCCGCGTCGAGCAGCCGGTCGCCGACCCGGACCTCGCCCATCGTGGTCCACCCCGTCGGGGTCGGCAGCGGCGTGTCCAGGGCCAGCGCCTTCCCGAGGCCCGGCCGGCCGGCGACCACGATGAGCTGGCCGGGGTGCAGGCCCCCGAGGAGCCGGTCGAGGTCGGCGAACCCGGTCGGCACGCCGGCGAGCACGCCGTCGCGCGAGCCGATCGCCTCGATCTCGTCCAGGGTGGGCTGCAGGAGGTCGGCCAGCACCGCGAAGTCGTCGCCGGTGCGACGCTCGGTGACCTCGTAGATCGCCTGCTGGGCGAGGTCCACGATGTCGTCGACGTCGCGCCCCTGCCCGTGGGCGGCGCCGTAGCCCATGGCCACGATGCGCGTCCCGGCCTCGACCAGGCGACGCAGCACCGCCCGTTCGGCCACGATGCGGGCGTAGTAGGCGGCGTTGGCCGCCGTCGGCACCAGCGAGATGAGGGTGTGCAGGTAGGCGGCGCCCCCGACCCGGGCCAGCTCGCCCGAGGTGGTGAGGGCGTCGACCACCATGATCGGGTCGGCCGGTTCGCCCCGCCCGTAGAGATCGAGGATGGCGTCGAAGATGGTCGCGTGCGCGGGGCGGTAGAAGTCCGACGACCGCAGCACCTCGACGACGTCGGCGATGGCGTCCTTGGAGAGCATCATCGCGCCGAGGACGCACTGCTCGGCGGCGATGTCGTGCGGCGGTGTGCGGTCGAAGGTGGGCTCACCCGACGGACCGACGGCCTCCGGCATCCGTACGTCGTCGGTAATCGACACCACAACCCCCCACAGCTCACGTCGCCATCCGGCTCCCTGAGCCGACACGAGTCGCTAACGACACCTGTGTAATCCGGGGGTCTGACATCCCATCGCGGTGAGCTTCGCCGACGGCGTTCCACGCCGAACCCGCCCGCGATCCCCCCGGCCGCTCGGGCTGGCCCCCCGACCAGCCCGAGCGGACGTCCGTGTGGTCGCACCCCGAGCGGCCACACGATAGCGGCGGCCGGGCGACGAACTCAACGACGCCTGTTGATAGAGCTGTCGACAAGCCTGTGGACAACCACCGCGCGGATGTGCACAACCCTGTGGACAACCTGGGGATTCGCCGCGCCCGCTCCGCGCGGACCGCCTCTGACCAGGCACGACGTGGTGCTCAGCCTGTGGAGGAAAATTCGTCGGCGGCGTGTCCTGGACGCGCCGGTCGACGAGCCGCGCGCTGCGGAGAATTCTGGCGGTTTGGGGGATACCGAACGATCGGCCGTATCAGGGAGGCTCCGCCTTGTGGAGTCGACCGATGGCCGTTACGGGTGGGCGGCCGACGACCCTCGGTGGACCGAACCGCGCGCGGGTGGCCAGGGCCGACTCGAGCCTTCCCCGCCACCGCGGTTCCGGGAAGCCGACCTGGAGGGTCCGCCGCCGGCCGACGGAGACCCCGGCCCGACAACGGGCCCCGATCTGACCGCGGGCCTCGGCGACACCACGACCAGTCCCGGTGACGCACCGTCGGCGGGTGGTGCCCCCGACGATCCAGCCCCGTCCCGGGTCCGCCCGTTCACGCTGCCCCAGTGGCCGCCACCCCCACCCATTCCGGATCGTCCGCTCCCGGCACCCGCGCCGGCCGCGAGCCCGCTACCACGGCGCAGCCCGTTCGGGCCGCCCCTCGCCATCACCGCGGCGCCGGCATCCCCACCGGCCGCGTCCCCGGGGCCGGCGACCACGCAGTCGCCCGTTCCGCCGCCCTCCCGGTCGGGGCCGGACGGCCGGACCATGCCGCCCCCGCGGCCGGCACCTGCCCCGGGGCCGAGCATGCTGCCCAGCGCCATACCGACGGCGATCCCGCTCCGCCTGAACACCCGGCCGGCTGCCCTTCCGGGCCCGGCGGCCGCGCTGCCCGCGCCGACCGGCGTCGAGCTGCGCACCGGATACGGCCTGGGCACGGCGCTGACCACGGGCGTCGGCCAGGCGAACGGCGGGCTGGTCGGGCGCGACGCGCGGCCGACGCGTCTGGAGCGCCGCGTGCGGCTCCGGTCCCGCTGGCGGGCGGACGACGAGTTTCGCCAGGCGGGTCGGGCCGAGCTGTTCAGCGACGACGCCCGCTACCAGGTCATCTTCACGCTCACCGCGCTCTGGTACGCCCCGGTCGCGGTGATCGCCCTGGTGTGGGTGCTGCTGGTCAGCGGTGACGGGACCCTCGCCGGGGCCCTCTCCGGCCTGGCCTGGCTGGCCTTCGCGGCCGGGGTGTCCATGGCGATCGCCGGCCTGTTGCGGTGGGCCTCGGTCGGCTGGCGGGCCATCACCCTGAGCATCGCCTCCGCGCTCATCGGCGGTGGGCTCACCACGATCGCGTACACCCTCACCGGCTGACGCCGGAGCGGGTCGGCGCCCGGCCGGAAACCGAAACGCCGGTGGGGCGCCGCGGTCGACCCGCAGCGCCCCACCGTTGGCCAGAGGTGCCTACTTCCTGGCCGGAACGCCGACCCCTACTTCGTGGCCGGAATGCCGACCTACTTCTTGGCCGGAATGACGTTGAGCGAGAACGTGGCGGTCACCTCGGGGTGCAGGCGCACCGAGACCTTGTACTGGCCCAGGGACTTGATGTGCCCGGGCAGCTCGACGCGCCGCCGGTCCAGCTCCGGGCCGCCAGCGGCCTTCACCGCCTCGACGACCTCGGCGGGCGTGACCGAACCGAACAGGCGGCCGCCCGTGCCCGCGCGGGCCGTGAGGTTGACCTTGAGGGCCTCGAGCTGGGCCTTGACCTCGTTGGCCTGCCCCAGGTCGCGGATCTCCCGCGCCTCGCGGGCGCGCTTGATCGAGATGACCTGCTTCTCGGCGCCCCGGCTCCACGGGATGGCGAACCCCTGCGGGAGCAGGTAGTTGCGCCCGTACCCGTCCTTGACCTCGACGATGTCGCCCGGTCCACCCAGGCCGGTCACCTCGGAGGTAAGGATGATCTTCACGCTCGAGCCTCCCCTCAGCGACCGGTGGTGGTGTACGCCAGCAGCGCCATCTCCCGGGCGTTCTTCACGGCCCGGGCGATCTGCCGCTGCTGCTGCGCGCTGACGCCGGTCACCCGCCGAGCGCGGATCTTGCCGCGGTCGGAGATGAACTTGCGCAGCAACGCGGTGTCCTTGTAGTCGATGTAGGTGATCCCCTCCTTGTCGAGGGGGTTCACCTTCTTCTTGGGCTTCCGTTGTGCCGCAGCCTTCGGCATGTCTTTCCCTGACTCTCTGTCCCGGCCCGCCCCCGCGAGCCAGGATCGGGACTACTGCTAGAACGGGGGTTCCTCGTCAAAGGTGCCCACCGAACCGCCAGACGCACCGGTCCGTACCGGCTCCGCGCTGGCCCACGGGTCGTCGTAGGCCCCACCGCCAGCGCTGGCCCCGAACCCGCCGCCGGAGCTGCGCGACATCTTCTGCACCTTCGCCGTGGCGTACCGCAGCGAGGGGCCGACCTCGTCGACCTCCAGCTCCATGACCGTACGCTTCTCGCCCTCCCGGGTCTCGTACGTCCGCTGCCGCAGCCGCCCGGTCACGATGACCCGCGCCCCGCGCTGCAGCGACTCCGCCACGTTCTCGGCCGCCTGCCGCCAGACCTGGCACTGGAGGAACAGCGGCTCGCCGTCCTTCCACTCGTTGGTCTGCCGGTCGAGGTACCGCGGGGTCGACGCGACGCGAAACCTCGCCACGGCCGCACCGGATGGGGTGAAGCGCAACTCCGGGTCGTCGGTCAGGTTCCCGACGACGGTGATGGTGACGTCTCCTGCTGCCATGATCCACACTCCCTATGCCCGCTCGACCCCGGGCCGCCGCAGTCGCCACGACGCTATGCGGCGCTCCCGGCGCCAGCCGGCGCGACCGAGCCCACATGTTGTTGTCGGCTCAGGCTGCCACATGGCTGCGACGGTTCGGCGGATTGCGCGCCTTCCGCGTCAGCGCGCGTCGGGGCGGATCACCTTGGTCCGCAGCACCGCCTCGTTGAGTCGGAGCTGCCGGTCCAGCTCGGCCACCGCCTGAGGCGTGGCGTGCAGGTCGATCACCGCGTAGATGCCCTCGGACCGCTTCTTGATCTCGTACGCGAGGCGTCGGCGCCCCCATACGTCGACCTTCTCAACGGAGCCGCCCGAGGCGCGGATCACGTTGTTGAGGTACGCCTCCAGGGCCGGGGTGACGGTGCGCTCTTCGAGGTTGCCATCGAAGATCACCATCATTTCGTAGTGACGCAAGACGACACTCACCTCCTATGGGCTAAGCGGCCACGGTCTCTCCGTGGCAGGAGGTCATTGCGTCCGCTCACGCCCGACGGGCGTGGCGCGCCGGACAGCGGACCAGACAGCTGGCGCAGGCCGGCGGTGCCCAAGCGTACCGGCCGTCCGGGTGACGCGACGCGCCGGGCTCCGCCCGTCCGTCGCACCCGGGCCACCGGCCGCCACGAGAACGTCCCGAGGGCGGGCGCCCAGCCGGACCGCGGACAGGAACGCCCGCCGAACGCCGGCACAAATAAAGCCGCGGAGCGCCCGTCCAACATCTACAGGGTGGGACCTGGGGAGGAACGACCACACCGACGAGCTTGGATTGGAGCGCTCCGCGGAGCTTGTCCGCCCACGGAGGTCCCTAGCCGGGCCCCCGCTAGGCGTCTAACCGGACAATAGACCGGATTATTGCCGCTGTCACGCCTAACACGCAAATCGCCGCGATTACTGCCAGAAGACGTACTCCTTTCGGGTCCTCCGGCTTCGTCCAGGGGATCGCCTCGGCCTGGACCACCCCCGTCGGGCCGGGGGCCGGCCGCGTGGACGCCGTGGCCGGGCCCGTGGGCGACGCCGGTTCCGCCGGCAGGGGCGTGCCGCTCGGCGTGCGCTTCGGCGGTGCGCCGGCTGCTCGGCCGGCCGACGACCCGCCGTCCCCCGAGGTCGGACTGCCCGGCGCCGCGGGACCCAGCACCGGCGGCGGATCGTCGGACTCCGACCCGCCAGGAGGCGGCGACGCGGACTCGGGAGGTCCCGGCGACGAGGGCTCCGGCGGTGGCGACGACGCGGACGCCACGGTCACGGTGAGCGGAAACAGGTTGGCGACCACGACGCACTGCGGCACCAGCTCCACCGAGTAGCTGCCCGCGGCCAGCGTCAGCAGGCCCGCCGCGCCGTGATCGACGGTGAGGACGGTCTGGCCGGCCACCACGACCCGGGCGGGCACGCCCGTGTGGTTGGCCACCACGACCGCCGTGCCCTCGGACACCGACACGCTGTTGACATCCGGACGGGCCCCGCAGGCGAGGGGAGGAGCGCCGATCGCGGTGAACGTGACGGTCGGGGAATCGGCCGCGTGGGCCAGCCCGCCCACCAACAGCCAGGCCACGACGCCGCCGACGACCAGTCCCCACGCCCCCAGCCGGGCCCGAACCATGCGTCCGCCCTCCCAACGTCCGGGTCGGCGCCCGGGCAGGCGCCACCGTCCCGCGTCACCGCGCCCCCGTGCAAACGCGCCCCCGTTCAACGCGCCACTGTCGCTTAGGTGACGGGGCGACACGCGACACGCCGCGCCATTCGCCGGTCGGCGGGGCGACGGCGTCACGCGGCCGGTGAGCCCCCGGCATCGGCCGGTCGCCGACGGGCCGGGTCGGCCCGGCCGCGCCCCGGCGCGGGAGTCGGAGATGTCGGGGTCGGGTCGTAGGCTCCCCGGTATGCAGACGCGCATCGGTGCCCATGTCGACTCCGCCGACCCGTTGGCAGCCGCACAGGCCTGCGGAGCCGAGGTGATCCAGTTCTTCCTCTCCGATCCGCAGAGCTACGACGCACCGACGCCCCATCCGCACGCCGACGCGATCCGGGCCAGCGGCCTGGACGTCTTCATCCACGCGCCGTACCGGCTCAACGTGGCGACGACCAACAACCGCATCCGCGTCCCGAGCCGCAAGCTGCTCGCCCAGCACGCGCAGGCGGCGGCCGAGATCGGAGCGAAGGGGCTCATCGTCCACGCCGGCTACGTCGACCGGGGCGCCGACGTCTCGGCCGGGTTCGCGAACTGGCGCAAGACCTTCCTCTACGCCCAGGAGAGCGGCGGCTTCCCGCTGCCGATCCTCATCGAGAACACCGCCGGCGGCGACAACGCCTGCGCCCGGCGCTTCGACGCCCTGGCCCGGCTGTGGGACGCGATCGGCGAGTTCGGCCCCGGCTTCTGCCTCGACACCTGCCACGCCCACGCCGCCGGTGAGGACCTGGCGGGCATCGTCGACCGGGTGCTGGCGATCACCGGGCGGATCGACCTGGTGCACGCCAACGACTCCCGGGACCCGTTCAACTCCGGGGCCGACCGGCACGAGAACCTCGGCAAGGGTCAGATCGACCCGCAGCTGATCATCGAGGTGGTCCGGACCGCCGGCGCCCCGGCCGTGGTCGAGACGCCCGCTGTCGGCCACGCCGCCGACATCGCCCTGCTCCGGTCCAGCCTCGGGGCGTGACCGCACCGCGCCGGCCCCGGCTCGCCGGGCGTGCCTGGGCAGCCCTTCGGCACGGGCTGCGACATGAGTGGACGCTGGCCGGCCTCGCCGCCGTCGCGCTCGCCGTCGGGCTGAACCGGGGTGCCCTCGCCGACCCGACCCGCACGCTGCCCCGCGACATCTGGGACCCGTCGCTGGTCGCCTACCTCATCGCGTGGCACGGTCACGCGCTGCGCCACGATCCGACGAACCTGTGGCACCTCAACGCCTTCTATCCGGCGCCGTTCGGCCTGGCCTACTCCGACGCGCTGCTGGGCTACGCCCCGTTCGGCCTGATCGGCACCGGCCCCGAGGCGGCGCTGCTGCGCTACAACCTGATCTACGTCGGCGCGTACGCGCTCGTGCTCTTCGGCGGCTACTGCCTGGCCCGCCAGCTCGGGCTGCGCCCCGGGCCGGCGGCGCTCGTGGGGGTCGCGCTGGCGGCCGCGCCGTGGCGACTGGCCCAGGCCGGGCACCTCCAGGTCCTCTCCACCGGCGGCATCTTCCTGTCCCTGGCGATGCTCGCCCGCGGGCACGGGGTGCGGTGGCGACGAGAACCCGGGGCACGGCCACCGATGCGGCCCGGCTGGGCGTTCGCGGGGTGGCTGGTGGCGACGTGGCAGCTCTCGATCGGCTTCGGGGTCGGGCTGCCGTTCCTCTACGTCCTGCTGGGTTGCCTGCTCGGTGGCGTGGTGGTGTGGGCGGTCCGCCACCGGCACGACCTGGCGGGACGCGGCTGGCGGTCGGCCCTGCCGCCGCGGGCGCTGCTGGTGGCGGACGGCGTCGGCGGGCTGATGTTCGCGGTGGTGGCCCTGCTGCTCGCCCAGCCGTACCTGCGCGTGCTGGAGCTGTACCCGTACGCGCGCCGCGGCCCCGCCTGGGTCGAGCTCTACTCGCCCCCGGTGACCGGCCTGTTCCTCGCCCCGGCCGAGTCGACGCTCTGGGGGCAGGTGCAGGCGGGGGCCCGGGCGGCGCTGACGGTCCCCGGTGAGATGACGCTGCTACCCGGATTCGTCCTCTACGGGCTCGCCCTCGCCGGGCTGGTCCACTCGGTGTGGCCCCGCCCCGTCCGGATCGGTCTCGCCGTCGGCGCGGTCGGGTTCGCCGTGCTCAGCCTCGGCACCAACGGGCCCGCCGGCGGGCGCCTCGGCTACCTGGCCCTGCTGCACCTGCCCGGCTTCGAGGCGATCCGCACGCCCGGCCGGCTCATCCTGTGGGCCACCCTGATGCTCGCCCTGCTCGGGGCGGGAGCCGTGGGCGCGCTGCTGGCCGCAGCCCGCGGACGGCCGGCGATCGTGGCGCGCGCCGCCGCGGTCGTGGCCGTCGCGGCCGTGCTCATCGAGGGTCGCGGCGCGATTCCCCACGTGCCGATGCCGACCGCGCCGCCCGTCCTGTCCACTGTGGCGGCCCCGTACCTGGTGCTGCCCACGCACGAGGTCGCGGACATGAACGTGATGCTGTGGTCCACCGACCGGTTCGCCCCGGTGGTCAACGGCGGCAGTGGCCTGGTGCCGACCGAGGTGCGGCAGGTGCGGGAGGTGGTGGCCACGTTCCCCGACGCGGCGAGCGTCGCCCACCTGCGCCGGATCGGGGTACGCAGCGTGGTCGTGCTGCGTGGCCGGGCCGCCGGCACGCCGTACGCCGACGCGGACGTGGTGCCGATCGACGGCCTGCCCCTGACCCGCGCGGTGTACCCCGACGCGGTGGTCTTCACGATCCAGCCCTGACCAACCCTCGCCCGGCGCAACCCGACCAGCCCGCCCCGGCGGAGCCCGGCCGGCTCGGCCCAGCGAGCGCGGAGGCCCTCAGGCGGAGGGTGCCCCGGCCGACGCCCGGTCCCCGGCGAGGCGCCGACCCCACGCGTCCAGGCGCTCGTGCAGCCACAGGCGGGACGCGCCGATCCACCAGCCGTCGCGGGCGCCGGCGAACGCGCCGCCGTCGGGGTCGTCGCCGTAGGTGGCCCACACCACGTCGTTCTGGGGCCGGAGCACATCGCGGACCACGAAGGCCGCGAGCAGCAGCAGCGTCAGCCAGCGGGCGGCCGAGATGTACACGTAGATCGACTCGGGCATGACGTCGACGCCCTCAAGGTTCAGCAGGTGCGCGTAGAAGCCCAGGAAGTAGGCGATCTCCGCGGCCTGCCAGACGAGGAACGCGCCCCACCGGGGCCGGGCCAGCGCGATGAGCGGGATCAGCCAGAGCACGAACTGCTGCGACCACACCTTGCTGGTGAGCAGGAAGGCCGCCACGACGAGGAAGCTGAGCTGGGCCAGCCGCGGGCGGCGCGGCGCGAGCCAGGTGAGGATGGCGATGCCCGCGCAGCCGAGCCCGAAGAGCACGTAGCTCCACAGGTTGAGCGCCGGGATGTCGCGAGCCAGGTCGACGAACGGCTGCAGGCCGAGGCACGGCTGTCCCTCGATGCAGTCGGACCGCAGCGGGAACGGCCACTCCTTGCCGATGTACCAGAACGTGCCCCAGTCGACCGGCCGCGTGCGGCTGAGCTCGAAGAAGCGGGACCACCCGTCGCGGGCCACGAGGAAGGGGTAGGCGTTCACCGCGACCCACGTGGCGGCCGCGGTGCCGATCGTGGTCGCGGCGGCCCGCACCCGCCCCGTACGGGCGGCCAGCACGATCAGCGGGCCGGCGAGGAAGAGCGGATAGAACTTCGCCGCGACCGCGAGCCCCAGCATCACCCCGGCCAGGACGGGTCGGTTCCGGGCCCAGGCGTAGAAGTAGAACGCAGTCAGCCCTACCGCCAGCAGGTCCCAGTTCACCGTGGCGGTCACCACGAGGGCCGGGGCGAGCACGAAGAGCAGCGCGTCCCAGGGCCGCCGCCGACGCAGCGCGAGCGTCACCGCGATCGCGGCGAGCCCGAAGGCCATCAGCACCAACGCGGTGATGGTGTAGAACGCCTGTCCCTGGTTGAGGTCGGGCCGATCCTGGGCGATCGCGTGCACGGGCAGGCCGATGATGCCCATGAGGAAGCCGGTCAGCACCGGGTACTCGACCTCGTGGTCGAGGTAGGGGACGGCCCCGTGGTGGAGGTTCTCGGCGTAGTAGAGGGCCAGGACGTCGGTGTAGCAGAACCGCTTGTACTGCTCGTAGTCGGACCACGCCCCGTCCTGGCACGGCGACTTCTGAATCCAGTGCAGGACGAAGACGACCACCGCCAGCGCCATGACGATGCGGACGGGGGTCCACCACCAGTGGGTGCGCCCGCCGCTTACCGCATGATCACCGAGCGGGCCGCCCACCACCTCGGACAACCCGCGGACGACGCCGTCCTCCCGGCTCGGACTGACCACATCGGCCACCGGCGACGTCGCCCCGTCGTGGGAGCGCGGGGCGTCCGGGTCAGTCCGACCCCCCGAACCGGTCTCCGCCATAAGGATGGATCCTGCCGTACGCCCGGCCCGGCACCCCGGCTGGGGCGCTGAGGTGGGGCCGGGCGAGACGGATCAGGGCCGGTCAGGGCTCGTCGTCCTCGTCGTCGGACGACGTGGTGCTGGACGTCGGCGTGGTGCTGGTGCTGCTGCCCGTGCTGCTCGGCCGCGTCCGCGTCGGGGTCGGGGTCGGGGTCGTGGCCGTCGGGGTCGGCGTCGCCGACGGCGTGGGCGACGGGAAGGAGCCGGGCGGGTCCAGCCGGCCCACCGAGTCGTTCGGCGGGTTGAACCGCTTCGGCCCGTCCAAAGCCATCGCCGGGATGGCTTCCCTCATGTACTGCTCCCAGATCCGCCGGGGCAGCCCGCTTCCCCACAGCGGGTTGCCGTTCTTCTCGTACAGGGCCTCCTCGTCCTTCTTCGGGCCCACCCAGACGGCCGCGGCGAGAACATTGGTGTAGCCGACGTTCCAGGCGTGCGCGTTGGCGTTGGCCCCGCCGTTCTGGTACTCCCACGTGCCGGTCTTGGTGGCGATCTGGTACCCGGCGATGCTGGTCTCCCACACCTTGCTCAGCGTGTAGTTGAGCACATCGATCTGGGCCTGGTTCATGATGCGCGGGCCGTTCGGGTCCGGGAGCGTTTCCCGGAACAGCACCTCCCCGTTCTTGGTGACCTCCTTGACGAAGTGGGCGTCCGCCCGCAGCCCGCCCGCGGCGAAGGTCGCCATGCCGTTGGCGTGGTCGAGCACGGTGTACCGGTACTGACCGATGGCGACCTCCAGGCTGATGCCCAGGTCCTGCACCACGCGCTCGACGTCCCCACCGAGGTCCTTGATGTCGGCGCGCTGACCGCTGTCGTTCCAGATGTGCTCGATGCCGGCGTCGTACGCCATCTGCAGCACTTCCCGCGCCCCCTCCCGCACGGAGCCGCCGAGTGAGGCGGCCACGGAGTAGAACGGCACGTTCAGCGACCACACCGTGGACTCGAGCAGCGAGCACAGCTCGGACTTGGGCTTCTTGGTCTCCTTGTCCATGTCGCTGCTGCACTCGCTGGCGTTCTTGACCGGGTTGCTGGGGTCACGCCCCGGCTGCGGGTGCGGGGTCCACCGCCAGTACGTGTGGATCGAGTAGCCCTTCCGGATCGCCGCCGCGAGCGTGTACACCTTCGCCGACGAGCCCGGCGGGTGGGAACCGAAGCCGGCGTAGCTGCCGTCCTCGGTCCTGAAGATGCCGGCGTAGTCGGAGCCGGAGCCGTCGTGACCGCCGAAGTAGGCGACCACGCGGCCGGTCCCCGGCTCGACGCTGACGAGCGCCGCCTGCATGTTCTCCGACTGCCCGTACATCTGGCTTTCGGGAATGGTCTCGTCCGCGGCCCGCTCCGCCGCCGCCTGAGCGCCCGGGTGGATGGTGGTGATGATGTGGTAGCCACCGGAACGGATCTGGTCGTAGGACATGCCCTGGAA
>Ga0310830_101340_pt1 | contig 12441 bp, 10 predicted proteins | sample WT_ome_5_FD_201301 | JGI IMG/M metagenome (GOLD analysis project Ga0310830, IMG submission 201301) | Sorghum-adapted microbial communities enriched on wild type (WT) sorghum from Joint BioEnergy Institute, Emeryville, California, United... ...
ATCGGGGTGGGGGACAGTGTCTGGCGGGTAGTTTAACTGGGGCGGTTGCCTCCTAAAGGGTAACGGAGGCGCCCAAAGGTCCCCTCAGCCTGGTTGGCAATCAGGTGGTGAGTGTAAGTGCACAAGGGGGCTTGACTGCGAGACCGACGGGTCGAGCAGGAGCGAAAGCTGGGACTAGTGATCCGGCACTTCCGTGTGGTTGGGGTGTCGCTCAACGGCTAAAAGGTACCCCGGGGATAACAGGCTGATCTTCCCCAAGAGTCCATATCGACGGGAAGGTTTGGCACCTCGATGTCGGCTCGTCGCATCCTGGGGCTGGAGTCGGTCCCAAGGGTTGGGCTGTTCGCCCATTAAAGCGGTACGCGAGCTGGGTTTAGAACGTCGCGAGACAGTTCGGTCCCTATCCGCTGCGCGCGTAGGAGACTTGTGGGGGGCTGTCCCTAGTACGAGAGGACCGGGATGGACGAACCTCTGGTGTGCCAGTTGTGCCGCCAGGTGCATGGCTGGTTGGCTACGTTCGGTGTGGATAACCGCTGAAGGCATCTAAGCGGGAAGCCGTCCCCGAGATGAGGTCTCCCACCCTTGCGCAAGCAGGGGGTAAGGTCCCCGCGAGATGAGCGGGTTGATAGGCCGGTGGTGGAAGCTCTGTGAGGGGTGGAGCTGACCGGTACTAATCGACCGAGGACTTGACCGCACGCGGTGCAGGCGGCGCCGCATCTGGTGCGGGTGTGCAAGGCGTTTGTGTTCGCTGTGTGGTTTTCGAGCAGCAACCGGCTGTGGTGTTGGTTGTTGTTCCTTGGGTGTCGTTTCGGTGGTTATGGCGGAAGGGAAACACCCGGTTACATTCCGAACCCGGTAGTTAAGCCTTCCTGCGCCGATGGTACTGCACCTTGGCGGGTGTGGGAGAGTAGGTCGCTGCCGGACGGCTTTTTGTGGGGGCCCCTGGTCTTTGTGGCTGGGGGCCTTCGCATTTCTCAGGACTTTTTGCAGGGTCCCGGTGAGAGCCGGGGCCCTTTTTGTTTTCCCGGTGGGCGAGCGGAGCCTCGGTGGGGCCCGGCAGCGCGCGACGAGTGCCGGCGGCGATCGCCTGGTTGCCTGTCGCCACGCCTGTGACGAGGCCGACGAGGTTGCCTCAACGATGTGAACTGCGATTTCGCCTCCGGTTTCGCGGCACGTCGATGTCATTGATCTCGCCGTCGCACGACGAGGCCGGTGGCTCGTTTGCAGTGTTTCTCGAAATCCGGGGGATTTTGGAGGACGCTGCTTTATTCAGATGGCGACGTATATGCCTTGTTCGCGCATCAGACGGCTGCGGTGAAGCCGCGGAATGACAGATCGCTTCGCCGAGTCGTGGCGACGATTTTGTAGACGATTTCTCGGTTTGCGTGATTTCTGAAGTCCGGTGAACCCGGGGGGAGAGGCCGGCTTCTCGAGGATGGACACCCGGGTGAAACCGTAATAGAGATGACAAACGTTATAAGTGTTCCGAAAGGACCCATGAAACGCCCGTCGTCGGATGGCCCGGGCCGGCTCGTGCGCTGGTGACGACGCCGGCGGTCGGCCAGGAGTGCTGGGAGGTCGTGCGGTGGTCCGCGTTCCTCGCCGGACGGGGTGCAGGCGCGATGGCCTGACACCCGATGCGCCCGTGTGGGCGGGAATCGCTCGCGGTCACGCTCCGTGAGCGCCGGTGATCATGCGGCGGAGGTGTGACGTTCGGCCTGGTGCGCTGACTTTGTCGCTCACTATTGCTAACAGAGGGTGTGATGTTGCCTGATTTGATATCGGAATGAGCGTGACGCAATTGGTGATTTGTGAAGGGTGACACGCTACGCTACTCACACTCAGGACATCTCCCGCAAATGGCTCGTCTCGCCTGATTTGGGTTGGTCAGCGTGAGTGGTAGGCACCATGGTCAGGAGCTCGCAGACCGATGGGATCGGGGTGGTCCGCAGCATCGCCGGAAGAACGGCCAGGTCCGGACGATCGCCGGAATCGTCGTCGGCGCGAGCCTGCTCGTCTCGACGGCCGTCGGCGCCTACGCCCTCGTCAGCGGGCCGACCTGTGATCAGCGGTTACAGCTCGACGTGGTGGCGGCCGCCGAGATCCAGCCGGTGCTGGAGGAGGTCGCGCGCGGCTTCGAGGCCGAGCACAGCTGCGTGTCGATCGAGACGCGCATCCGTCCCCCGGCGGACGTCGCCGAGGGCATCGTGAACATGGCCGACCGCCCCGACGTGTGGGTGCCGGACGCCTCCGTCTGGGTCGACTACGCCAACCTGCGGGCGCAGGACGGCGCCGCCGGGGAGTCCGGCGAGGAGAGCACGGCGGAGCAGGTGAGCCAGACCGCGCTGTTACAGCCCATGCTCGACCAGGGCCGGTCGATCGCGCGTTCCCCGGTCATCCTCGGCGCGGCCGCGGACACGGTGGAGCGGCTGCGCAAGGAGGGCGAGCCGAGCTGGACCATGCTCATCCCGGGCACCGCGGAGCACAAGCGGCTCGGCGAGAACACGGTCCTGCGCATCGCGACCCCCGGCACGTACGCGTCCGGCCTCGCCGCGCTCAACGTGCTCGACGCCGTCGCCGACCTGCGCCCCGAGCTGATGGACGCGGTCCGCGACGCCGCCTTCGAGCTGCGCGAGTCGATGATCCCCGACGAGCGCACCCTCTTCGACGTCTTCCGCGAGGCCGAGGGCGACGACAAGGACGAGAAGAGCGACGAGAAGGACGAGAAGAAGGACGAGAAGAGGAAGGAAGCCGTCGTCGTCGCCAGCGAGCAGGCGATCTGGCGGTACAACCGGGAGAACACCGCCAACCGGGTGATCGGCATCTACCCCACCGAGGGCGCGATCGCGCTCGACTACCCGTACGTGGTGACCGCCACGACCGCCACCGGCCGCCGCCTCGCCCAGCAGTTCTACCAGGCGCTCACCTCGCCCGCGGGCCGGGAGGCGATCCACGCCGCCGGCTTCCGCACCCCGGACGGCAAGGGCGGCCGCGGGCTGAGCTCGGCGATGGGCCTGCGGTCCAGGGAGCCGGCCCGCATCCCCAACCCGGACGCGGCGACCACGCTGCGGAGCCTGCTCCAGGCGCGGCTGATCACCGCCGACACCCGCGCGCTGCTGCTCATCGACGTCAGCGGCTCGATGGACCGGAAGGTGCCCGGCACGAAGCTGACCCGCGCCAAGGCGATCGTCCGGCTCGCCGAGGAGGGCGTGCGGGCGCTGCCCAAGGGCAGCGAGGTCGGCCTGTGGGCCTTCGCCTCCAAGCTCGACGGCGACAAGGACTACCGCGAGCTCGTGCCGATCGCCCCGCTCGACGAGAAGGTCGACGGCCGCACCCACAAGGACGCCGTGATCCGGGAGCTGCGCCGCCTGCCGCGCAAGACCAAGGGCGACACCGGCCTGTACGACTCGGTGCTCGCCGCCTTCCGGGCGGCCTCGGAGAACCCGGTGCCGAACAAGCTCACCTCGATCGTCGTGTTCACCGACGGCAAGAACGAGGACGACGACGGCATCTCGCGCAAGGAGCTGCTCGCCACCCTGCGGCGGGAGTTCGTGCCCACCCAGCCCGTCACCGTGTCGATCGTCGGCTACGGCCGCGACATCGAGTACGACGAGCTACGCGAGATCGCCGCCGCCACCAACGGCGTGGCCAAGGTCGCCAAGGACTTCGAGGAGGCCGAGCGCATCTTCCTCTCGCTGATCGCCCGGCGCGCCTGCATGGAGTGCGAGGCCGACCAGGCGGACGAGAGCGACGAGAGCTGACCTCCCCCGCGCGTCCGCCGCCGCGGCGGCGCCGTACCGGGCGGTCGGGCCCGGGTCATGGTTCGGTGATCCGCGGGTCTGGAGTTCCCCCGGCCGCGCGTGCCGGATGGACGGACGCGGGGCCCGGCCACCACGGTCGAACGTGGCGGACTCGCGGGGGTGGACGTTTGAGACTGTCGACTGTGGCGTTGGCCGCCCTGGTCGTGGGGTGGAGCTTCCTGTGCGGCCACCCGGCCCCCACCCCGGGGCAGGGCGCACGGCCCGCGCCCGCGGCCTCCCGTGCCGCCGCCGGCGCGGCGGCCGCCGCCCCGGTGGCGTTCCGGCCGTCCGTGCTGCTGCGCTCCGCCGTCACCGCGGGGCGGGCGGGCGGCAAGCGGCAGCTGCGCGTCCCGCCGCAGCGGCGCCCGTTCGACCCGGCGCGGCTCGCCCGCACGCTCGACCGTCACCTCGCCGGCTGGCCGGGCCGGCTCTCCGCGGCCGCGGCCGACCTCGGCACCGGCCGCACCTTCCGGTACCGCGCCCACGAGCGCATGATCACGGCGAGCACGGTGAAGGTCGAGATCCTCATGGGGCTGCTGCTCACCGCGTCCTGGCGCGAGCTCGGCGCGCACACCCGCCGGCTCGCCGGGCTGATGATCCGCGCCAGCGACAACCGGGCGGCCGACCGGCTGTGGGAGGTCCTCGGGTACGCCGCCGGCCTCAACCGGGTGAGCTGGGCGTTCGGCCTGCGGCACACCGGCGCCGTGGACGGCCGGTGCGTCGACCTGTACTGCTGGGGCGTGGTCCGCACCACGGCCGCCGACCAGGTCCGGCTCATGCGGCAGCTGGCCACCGGCGCCGGACCGCTCGCCGCGGCGGACCGCCGCGCCGTGCTCTCGCTCATGCGGGACGTGCTGCCCCGCCAGCGGTGGGGCGTGTCGGCCGGGGCGTGCGCGGGCGACACGGTCGCGGTGAAGAACGGCTGGATGCGCCGCGTGCACAACCACCTGTGGGTGATCGCCAGCGTCGGGCTCATCACCCGGCACGACCGGCACTACGCCATCGCCGTGCTCAGCGAGGGCAGCGCCACGATGGCCGAGGGCGTCGCCCGGGTCGAGCGCGTGGCCCGGGCCATCATGACGGCCCTGCGCGGCGGAGGCTGCGGGCCGGCCGCCGAGGCCCCCGTACGGCGCGCCGCCGCCGGGCGCGCCGTACCCGGCGGTCAGTCCGCGGGCGCGACGAGCCGGTAGCCGACGCCGCGCACGGTCTGGATGAGCCGGTCCTCGTGGTCGCGCAACCGCCGGCGCAGGCGCTTGACGTGCACCGCGATCGTGTTCGTGGAGAGGTTGTCCTCCGAGTGCCACACGTGCCGCATGATCTGCTCGCGGGTCACGGTCCGGCCGGCGTTGCGCATGAGGAAGTGCAGCAGCTCGAACTCGCGTAGCGGCAGGTGCACCACGTCACCGCCCACGCGCACCTGGTAGGCGCTGACGTCGAGCTCGACATGCCCGACGGTGAGCACGGTCCGCTCCCTCCTCGGCTCGCCGCTGCAGGCCCCCTGGACCAGCGGCAGCAGCTCGGGCACGCGGTACGGCCGCGCCACGCACGCGGTCGCCCCGGCCGCCAGGGCGCGCACCGCCCGCTCGGCGTCCCCCTCGCCGACGCCGAGCAGCACCGGAACGCCCTGCACGTGCCGTACCGCGCGGACGAAGTCGACCGCGTCGACCACGGTGAGGGTCGCGCTCACCAGCACCACGTCGGGCCGGAGCGCGCCGGTCTGCAGGAGGGCCTGCGCGCCGTCGGCGACGCCGGTCACCTCCACCCCCTCGGCCTGCAGCGCCGAGGCAAGCTCCTTGATCAGCCTGACGTCCGGATCGGCGACCAGCAGAGCGGGCGCCGTCCGGGACCTTCCGTCCGCCTCGGCCGGCGTCCGCGGCTGGACCAACCCTGTCCTCCAGTCTCACCCGAACGTTCTGGCATGGGACGGTGTGCGGTGGATCAGCCGAACCGGCCGGTGATGTAGTCCTCGGTGCGCTTGTCGCGGGGATTGGTGAAGATACGGCTCGTCTGGTCGAACTCCACCAGCCGGCCGTACCGCTGACCGTTCTCGTCGACCTCGGCGGTGAAGAAGGCGGTGCGCTCGGAGACGCGGGCCGCCTGCTGCATGTTGTGGGTGACGATCACGATCGTGTACTCGCGGGCCAGCTCCTGCATCAGGTCCTCGATCTTGGTGGTGGCGATCGGGTCGAGCGCGGAGCACGGCTCGTCCATGAGGATCACCTCGGGCTTCACCGCGATCGCGCGGGCGATGCAGAGCCGCTGCTGCTGGCCGCCGGAGAGCGACAGCGCGTTCTGCTTGAGCTTGTCCTTGACCTCGTCCCAGAGGGCCGCCTTGGTGAGCGCCTCCTCGACGATGTCGTCCATGTTCCCCTTCATGCCGTTGACCCGCGGGCCGTAGGCGATGTTGTCGTAGATCGACTTGGGGAACGGGTTCGGCTTCTGGAACACCATGCCGATGCGGCGTCGCACCTCGATCGGGTCCACGTGCTCGCCGTACACGTCCTCGTCGTGGTAGAGGATCTTGCCGGAGACGCGGGCGTTGGGGATGAGGTCGTTCATCCGGTTGAAGCAGCGCAGCACCGTGCTCTTGCCGCAGCCGGACGGGCCGATCATCGCGGTGATCTCCCGGCGGCCGATCACCATGTTGACGTCCCGCACCGCCGCGTAGTCGCCGTAGTGCACGGTGAGGTTGGAGACGGTGAACACCGGGTCCAGGGGCTCGGGAGTGCTCGGCACCCTGGCGCCGGTGACGTCGACCTGCGGTGCGGTGATCGGGGGAGCTACGTGTCTGTCCATCGAAGGCCTTTCGTGCGATGCGGGCCGGGCGGGCTCAGTAGCGCTTCTGGTACCGGTTGCGGAGCAGGATCGCCGCCGAGTTCATCAGCAGCAGCAGCGCGAGCAGGATGACGATCGCGGCGGCCGCGAGCAGGTGGAACTCCTCCCGGGACTGGGTGATCCAGAAGTAGATCTGCACCGGCAGCGCGGAGAACCGGTCGAACAGGCTCTCCGGGTTGAACGGCACGAACGTCGCCGCGCCGAGCACGATCAGCGGGGCCGCCTCGCCGATCGCGCGGGACAGCGCGAGGATCGACCCGGTCGCGATGCCGGGGATGGCCGCGGGCAGCACCTGCCGGTAGATCGTCTGCCACTGGGTGGCGCCGAGGGCGAGCGATCCCTCCCGGATCGACGGGGGGACCGCCCGGATCGCCTCCCGCGCCGAGATGATCACGATGGGCAGCACGAGGAGGGAGAGCGCGATCGCCCCGGTGAGCACCCCGAACCCGAGGCCGAGCACGCGGGCGATGATGCCCAGCGCGAGGATGCCGTAGATGATCGACGGGATCGCCGCGAGGTTCTGGATGTTGAGCTCGATCACCCGGTTGTACCAGCGGGTGCGGTCGGCGTACTCCTCCAGGTAGATCGCGGCGAGGATGCCGGTGGGCAGCGCCATGACCGCGGTGAGCCCGATCAGCCACATCGTGCCGGTGATCGCGGACTGCGCGCCCGCCGCCTCCGGCCGCCGGATCGACGGCATGTTCTCCCACAGCCGGGCGTCGAACCGCCCCATGCCCTTGGAGATCATCGAGTAGAGCACGAGCGCGAGGAAGCCCAGCGCGATGACGAGGCTCGCCACCAGGGCGAGCCGGAACAGGTGCTCGCGTAGCGGCCGCCCCTTGGCGGCGAGCCGCACGGCGGTCTTGGGGGTGGTGAGGACCGTCACTCGTAAACCTCCCGGAAGCGGCGCACGATCCGGGCGCTGATGTAGTTGAGCGCGAACGTGGTGACGAACAGCAGCGAGCCGACTGCGAACACCGCCTTGTAGACCGTCGACCCGACCGGGATGTCACCGGAGGCCGCCTGCGCGATGTAGGAGGCGAAGGTGACCATCTCCTGCAGCGGGTTGACGGTGAGGGCCGGGTTCGATCCGGCCGCGATGACCACGATCATCGTCTCGCCGAACGCCCGGGAGACGGCGAGGATGACGCCGGCGATGATGCCGGAGAGCGCCGCGGGGAAGACCACGCGCAGCGAGGTCGTCATCCGGGAGGAGCCGAGGGCGAACGCGCCCTCGCGCAGCCCGTTCGGCACCGCGGCCATCGCGTCCTCGGCGAGCGAGGCCACCAGCGGGATGATCATGATGCCGACGACGATGCCCGCGGACAGCCCGTTCTTGAAGCTCACGTCGAACGGCGTCCACTCCCGCAGGAACGGCGTGACCACGGTGAGCGCGAAGAACCCGAGCACCACCGTGGGGATGCCGGCGAGCACCTCGAGGGTCGGCTTGATCACCTTGCGCACCCGCCGGGAGGCGTACTCCGACAGGTAGATCGCGGCGAGCAGGCCGAGCGGCACGGCCACCAGCACCGCGATGAGGGTGATCACCACCGTGCTGGTCACCAGCGGCAGCACGCCGTACGTGGGCGGCCGGAACCCGGGGCCCCAGCTCGTGCCGGTGACGAACTCGACGATGCCGACCTCGGCGAAGAACTCGATCGTGGGCGACACCAGGGAGGCGACGATGCCGATCGTGGTGGCGATCGACACCAGGGCGGCGACGAGCAGCACCACCTTCACGATCGCCTCGCCGTAACGCGGGCGGGACCGCCCCAGGCGCAGGCCCGGGGCGGTCGCGGCACGGGAGGACCGCTCCATGGCTCAGCTCGCCGACAGGGACTCGACGGCGGACTTGAGCTTCGCCTCCTGCTCGGAGTTGAGCGGGATGTACTTCGCGTCGGTGGCGATCCGGTTGATGTTGGTCGCGTAGAACTCCACGAACGCCTTCACCTCGGGACGCTTCATCGACTCGTTCTTGACGTAGATGAACAGCGGCCGGGAGAGCGGCGTGTAGGTGCCGTCCTGCGCGGTCTGCACGCTCGGGGCGACGCAGCCGTTGCCCGCGTCGATCTCGACCGCGGCGAGCTTGTCCTGGTTCTCCTCGAAGTAGGTGAACCCGAAGTAGCCGAGACCGCCCTTGGCGCCGGCGACCGCGGCCACGATGTCGTTGTCGTTCTCCGAGGCGCTGTAGTCCTTGCGGCTCGCGCCCTCCTCACCGTTGATCTCGTCGGTGAAGTAGTCGAAGGTGCCGGAGTCGGTGCCCGGCCCGGCGAGGGTGAGCGGCTCGTCCGGGAACTTGGGGTCGACGTCCTTCCAGCTCTTCACCTTGCCCTCGGCGGCCGGCTCCCAGATCTTCTTGAGCTGCTCCACCGTGAGGCACTTGGCCCAGGTGTTCTCCTTGTTCACCACGACCGTGAGGGCGTCGGTGGCGACCGTCAGCTCGGTGTAGGTGATGCCCTTCGACTGGCAGGCGGCCTTCTCCTCGTCCTTGATCGGCCGCGAGGCGTTCTGAATGTCGGTCTCGCCGTTGCAGAACTTCTCGAAGCCGCCGCCGGTGCCGGAGGTGCCGACCGCCACCTGTACCCGGGGCTGCTGCTCCGCGAACAGCTCGTACGCGGCGGTGGTGAGCGGGCCGACGGTGCTGGAGCCGTCGGAGTTGATCTGGCCGCTCAGCTGCGCCGCGGCGCCGCCGCCGGTTTCCTCGGTCCGGGAGGTGTCGGCGCCCCCGCCGCCGCAGGCGGCCGTGAGGGCGATGAGGAAGGTCGCCGCGGTCATCGCGCTCAGGCGGCGCTGTCCTCTGGTCACGGTCTTCGTCCTTCTCCGTAAGTGGATCTTCATCCAGGCTCGACGGCCCTCAGTGAACTCGGCGAAGGTGAACGGCGATGAAACGATCTGTGACGCGTGACGGAAGAGGTCGGCTTTACCGGATGAACACCGAAATCGCCGTGACCTTCGCCCGGCCGTTACCGCCGGTGGGTCCGGTGGCGCGCGGGCGTTCACCGACCTGACATGCTTGAGGGCATGGCTGGAGAAAGCGCGAGGGAGATGTCCGAGGCCGGCGCCGGGGACCGGCCGGGTACGGCGCGGCCGTACCGCATCTGCGTGGTGTGCCTGGGCAACATCTGCCGGTCGCCGATGGCCGAGGTGGTGCTGCGGGCCGTGCTCGAGCGGCGCGGCCTTGCCGACGCGGTCGTCGTGGACAGCGCCGGGACCGGCGGCTGGCACGTGGGGGAGCCGATGGACGAGCGTGCCGCGGCGACGCTCGCCGCCGCCGGGTACGACGGCTCCCGGCACCGGGCGCGGCGGTTCGAGCCGAGCTGGTTCGCCGAGCGGGACCTGGTGCTGGCGATGGACCGGGAGAACCTGCGCACGCTGCGGCGGCTCGCCCCGCCCGAGGGCGCGGACGTGCGGCTGTTCCGTTCCTTCGACCCGGACGCGCCGGAGGACGCCGAGGTGCCCGACCCCTACTACGGCGGCCGCGAGGGCTTCGTCCGCGTGCTGGAGATGGTCGAGGCCGCCGCGGAGGGCATCGCCGACCACGCGGCCCGGGTGCTCGGCCGCGCGCCGGAACGGCGGTGATCGGCCGGTGGGCGCCGACGTGCGGATCGTCTCCGACCTCGGCCGCAGCCACCGCTGGACGCTGCACCGGGGCGTGCTGCCCGACGGCCGGCCGGTGTTCGTCAAGCGGGGCGCCGACTTCACCTCCGAGGCGGCCGGGCTGCGCTGGCTGGGCGAGGCCGGCGCGGTCGCGGTGCCGGAGGTGATCGACTGCTCCGGTGACCGGCTCGTGCTCGAGTGGATCGACCAGGGCGTGCCGAGCGACGAGGCCGCCGAGCGGTTCGGGCGGGACCTCGCCCGGCTGCACCGGGCCGGCGCGGACGCCTTCGGCGCGCCGTGGCCCGGCTGGATCGCCGAGCTGCCGATGGACAACACCCCGTCCCCGGACTGGCCGACGTTCTACGCCGAGCGGCGGCTGCTGCCGTTCGTACGGCTCGCGCGCGACCGCGGGCGGTTGTCCGGGTCGGACGTCCGGCTGCTCGAAACCGTTATCGAGGAATTGCCGGAATTGGCGGGCCCGCCGGAGCCGCCGAGCCGAATTCACGGCGACCTGTGGAGCGGGAATGTGCTGTGGTCGCGCGATCGGGGGGCGGTGCTCATCGACCCGGCCGCGCACGGCGGGCACCGCGAGACCGACCTGGCGATGCTCGCGCTGTTCGGCGCGCCGCGGCTCGACCGCATTCTCGGCGCGTACCGGGAGGAGGCGCCGCTCGCCGACGGCTGGCGCGAGCGGGTGCCGCTCCACCAGCTGCATCCGCTGCTCGTGCACGTCTGCCTGTTCGGCGAGGCGTACCGCGGCAGCCTGCTGGAGGCGGCCGGGCGGGCCCTCGCCCGCTGAGCGGATCACGACGCAAATTGGCGAGGAATGTTCCGCTATGTCCACATTAGGGCGAAAGGTTCAGATATTACCTAATAAAATTGCTTAGCGTATGATATGGGGTGCTAATAATCGGTAAACGGGTGACAAGATAGCGCGAGCGGCCGTTTCGCCGCCCCCCGAACCGGTGAACTCTCGTGATGCGGCCAAACCACAAAAATCGGGCCGCAACCAACCGTCGGGGGCAAGATGAAGAAAATCGCAATCGCGAGCGTCGCAACGCTCGGAATCGTTGGAGCGGCTGCGGTACCGGCGTTCGGTGCGGTGTCGAGCCTCACCCAGACCCAGCAGACGGCCGTCGCCGCCAACGTGCACTGCAAGGTCCGGCACTGGGTCGACCGCGAGGGCTACCGCGACGCCATCCGCGGCGACGCCTTCGCCGGCCGTAAGGGCCGCTTCCACCACAAGCGGCACCGCTTCCACAAGGACGTCGACCACGAGCGTGACCACGTCGACGCCGTGGACACCGTCGACGCCAGCAACGAGTTCGACCACCACCGGCACTCGCCCCGCGACTACGACAAGCGCAAGGATCACCGTGGTCGCCACCTGCACGACCACCTGATCTGGAAGCGCGACGCGGGCCGTATCGCCCAGCGCTACAAGGAGCGCAAGCGCTGGGGCACCGAGAAGTGGTGCCGTGGTAAGCCGGTGGCCGGTGTGCACGCCGGTGGCGGCTGGCACGCCAAGGTCAAGGCGAAGAAGCGGAAGAAGTGATCCGGTTTTCCGGATTGTCGGGATCGGCCGGTGGACCCGCGGGTTCGCCAGACAGGCCGGCGCGCGACCGCCGCGTGACCCACGCGGCGGTCGCCGTCCCCGCCGCGGCCTTCGGTCCCGACGCAGGCGCCGGCCCGGTCCGGGCGGGGGGCCGGGCCCGAGCCGCGCTCCTGGCCGCGGCGCTGTCCGTGGCCGCGGGACTTGCCGGGGTCGTGGCACCGGCAGGCCCGGCCCGCGCGACGGGCTCCGCCGTACCGCGCGTGCCGGAGCCGCCCGCACCGCTGATCGCCGAGTGGCCCGAGCCGGACGCCGGGTTCGACGCGGGCTTCGGCCCGGACGTGTGGGAGGGCGCCGCGGGCTCGGCCGCGAGGCCCGAGGAGCAGGCCGCTCCGCGGCCCGGCGCCGCGACGGCCGAGGAGCCCGCCGCCGGGGACGCCAAGGCCGGTGACGCCAAGGCCGGTGACGCGAAGGCCGGTGACGCGAAGGCCAAGGGGTCCGCCAAGGCCGGGGAGGCGGCCAAGGCCAAGGACACCGCGAAGGCCAAGCGCGCCCGCAAGCTGAGCATGCGGTACTCGGTGCCCGTGCGGATCCGCATCCCGTCGATCAAGGTCAACGCGCCGCTGATGAAGCTCGGGGTGGACCGCAAGGGCAGGC
>Ga0310830_101341_pt1 | contig 12435 bp, 7 predicted proteins | sample WT_ome_5_FD_201301 | JGI IMG/M metagenome (GOLD analysis project Ga0310830, IMG submission 201301) | Sorghum-adapted microbial communities enriched on wild type (WT) sorghum from Joint BioEnergy Institute, Emeryville, California, United... ...
CGACCTGATCCCGGTGAAGTGCTTCTGGTACGTCACACTGGCCAACCTCGCCGCCTCGAGCGAGAACCGCCAGACGATGCCCCCGTTCGACTTCAGCGTGCCGGCCCAGGGGGACGCGCTGGTCCGGGCGGTCATCGATGCCCCGGTCGAGGAGGTCTATGCCGCCCTGCTGGACCCGGAGCGGGTGAGCCGGGTGGCCGGCGCCGCCGCGACCATCGAGCCGCAGGTCGGCGGGCGGTACGCCCTCGCGTGGGAGGGGTACGGGCCGGACCGGATCGTCGAGCTGGAGACCGACAAGACGCTGGCCTACACGTGGCGCAACCACGGCGGGGCGGGCGAGTCGCTCGTGCGCTGGTCGTTGCGCGGCTCGCGGGGCGCCACCTACCTGACCCTGGTGCACGAGAAGATCCCCGACGACGCCCTGGCCGAGCGGTACCGGCAGGGGTGGCCGCCGTATCTGGTCGAGCTCAAGCGGCTGCTTGAGCTGGGCCAGGCCTGGCAGCCCCTGGCGAGCTGATTGCCGCCGCCTCGTCCGCCGGCGCGAGGCCACGCCGGCGGAGCAGCCACGCGTCCAGGGCGCTGCCGAGCAGGATCAGCATCGCCACCCGGGTCGCCACGGCCTCCTGCACGCCGAAGCGCTGCAACTCGCCGGTCACCATGACGATCGTGGCCGTGGCGGAGAGCAGCGCCGCGGCGAAGACCCCGACGGCGCACCACACCAGGCGGCGGTGGCTGCGCAGCGCCCCGGCCCACCAGGCCAGGGCGAGCGTGGCGGCGAAGCCGAGCAGGGCCAGCGGCAGCCCGAACCGGCGGGACGGGAAGGCCAGCTTCTCGATCGGCACCACCCGCGGCACGTCGGCGTAGACCTCGCCGCCGAGGGTCAGCGACAGCTGCCGGAGGAAGGTCTTCACGAAGAGGGCCGGGTCGGCCGTGACCAGGTCGGCCCAGAAGTACCGGCCCTTGCGTTCCTGCACCCACTCCACCAGGGCGGGGCACCGGCGGTACGCCTCCGCCCACTCCCGGCCCCGCCAGTTGAGGGTGTCGCTGGTGAACGCCTCCAGCTCCGGGCAGGTCGGCATGCCGATCTTCGTCGTGTAGGCCGCCCACAGCTCGGGGTTGGTCGACACGTCCACCCGCAGCCGGTAGACGAACCGCTGCTCGTCCTGCGCCATCGGCGGGTTCGGCGCATCCGCGTCGTAGGGCACCATCGCCCGCTCCATCCGCGGCGTGATGGCCGCGTACCACCCGATGCTCAGGCCGAGGACCAGGCAGGAGGCCACGGCGGCGGTGACGGTCCGCCGGGTGGCGGTCGCCGGTCGGCCGGCCGTACGAGCGGTGGCGCCGGGCGCGCCACCCACCGCCGCGGGTCGGCCGCGCCGGGCCCGCCAGACGGCCCGGCCGGCGATGAGGAGCAGCACCGCCATGACCACGACGGTGAAGACCCGGATGTCCGGCCGGATGAAGGTCCACCAGATCCCGATCAGCGTCATGGCCGCCACGGCCACCCACGAGCCGGTCCGCAGCCAGCGCAGCAGGAAGGTCAGCACCAGCAGGCCAAGGCTGATCGAGGTGGACTCGGTGAGGATCGCCAGGTCCCAGCTGGCGACCTCGCGGACGCAGGCGAAGACCAGGATCGCGGCGACGACGCCGACGCGGGCCGGGCGGGTGCGCAGGTGCCGGGACACCTCCCAGGCGAAGGCCGCCCACGCGATGGTCGCCAGCGCCCACTGGCCGACCGCCCGCCACTCATCACTGCCGAACAGGGAGTAGAAGAGCGGCAGGCCCCATGGGCGGGGCGCGTTGCCGACGAACGAGAGCAGGGGCCCGTGGTTGCGGGACGGGTCCTCGCGGGGCGCGTAGACGGCCGAGTCGTGCGACTCGAACACGGTGCCGCCGAGGATGATCACCAGCCGGGCCGCGAGGTAGGCCACGGCGATCGTCGCCCCCACCGCGACCGTGTTGGCGGCGTACCGCCGCCACGCCCTCGTCACCGCCGTCCGCACCGACGCCACCGTCGTCCCGCCTCTCCGCCGACTGGCCCGATCGGGCGCTGCTGTCGATGAATCCCCTTCCGGGCGCCCGGAGCCTACCAGCCCGGATGTCGGCGCACGCCGGCCTCGGTGGCCGTCGTACCCCTCCCCGGCCGGGCCTCGTGCCGTGCCTTTTCGTCGCCAGACAGTTCGGGCCCCGGACATGACGGCTGTGGTCCGGACATGCATGCGAGTTCGCGCTAGCCGGCTAGGCGGCGCGGCGAGTTCCCTAATCCTGGCTGGCGCTGTTGGTGGGCTTGGGGAAGCCGTTTCGACGGCTCGGCCGGAGGTGGCGTGCGCGGGGGCTGTGCCGGTCGTCGTCGCCGGTGTTCCTTGGTCCGGACATGTGTGTCCGCGCTAGCCGGCTGGGCGTCGTCGCCAGCGCGGCGAGCCCCGCAGCGCTGTTGGCGGGTGGCGTCCAGCTAGGGAGGCTTTGACCGTCGGGGAGCTCATCGCCCGCTACCCCCGGGCCGACCTACCGAGGCTGGCTCTCTGCGTGACCTACCGAGGCTGGCTCTGCGTGATGTTTCGGCCGCTTGGCTGGCCCGCGTTCTTGGTGTTAGGCCGCTCGCCTGGGCGAGCGTTCTCCGTCGGACCGGGTGGTCGGACTGAGCCCGGTTGCTGGCGTGAGCGGCTTCGCCAGGCGAATCGACTTACTCCTCTGCTCGGCAGCTAGGCCTAGCCGGCAAGCGTAGACACTCGTGTGTTGGGCCGCGGGTTGGACGAGCGTCCGAGGCGGGCAAGGAAGGCCTGGGCGTGGCGTGGCCCGGCTACGCGGCGCCATTCCTCGGTGACCTGGAGGCGGTTTTCCTGCTGACCTGCGGACGGCCGCTCGCGCCCGTCTTCCCGCATCGATGAGCGGATCGGGGCGACGCCCCATCGGTCATCGATCAGCTCCTAATCCGGTATCGCGTCGTCCGCGTCGCCGCTCCCCTTCACTGACCCTTGACTACACCATAACGGTCATTATGGTGTAGTCAAGGCCTAGGGCAATTTGTCCGTTTCTCGAAATTATCGGATTACATTAACCGGCAATCCGATAATTCTCAGAGAGGCCGTGACCTGCGTAGATGCCCCCGAGCAGGCGCGAGGACGGGTATTAGGGAACGATCGGTAATCCGAGGCAGCGGTCGACGAGGTCACCGGCCGGCATGCCGACGGAGGCCCTGGGGCGCGGGGGGCGGACCCGAGCGGCGTGGCGGGCGACGAGGGCAGGCCCGGGCGCGCGGCGGACCCGAGTGGGCGGCCGGCGACGACGTGACGCGCGGGCGCGCGGTGGAGTGGGGCGGCGGGCGACGACGTCAGGCCCGGGCGTCGGCGAGGTTGAGGATGACCACGCCGACGATGACGAGGGCGATCCCGAGCAGACGCTGGAGGGTGGCGGCCTCACCGAGGAAGAGGATGCCGATGGTCGCGATCAGCGCGGTCCCGACGGCCGACCAGATCGCGTACGCCGTCCCGACCGGCACGGACCTGAGGACGAGCGACAGCAGGTAGAAGGAGAGGCCGTAGCCGACCAGCGTCCCGAGGCTCGGCCAGAGCCGGGTGAACCCGTTGCTGAACTTGAGGGAGGTCGTCCCGGCGACCTCGGCGAGGATGGCGAAGGCGAGCAGGACGTAGGCCATGGCTGACTCCCGGGGGTTCTTCCGTCGTCGGTTCGGTCGTCCCAGCATGCCCGGGACCGGTATGCCCGAGACCAGCTCGGTCACGATCGTCGTCGCCGGAGGCTCCGGCGGCGGGTCAGCCGGATGAGTCCTCTCCCCCGGCTCACGAGGTCGACCGGCGGTGCCCGCCCGCCCAACCGTTGCCCCCGGCGGCGGGCCAACCTCCGCTACCCGCGCCGCCACCCGCGAGCTTTCCGGGCGCCTCCGTGTCACCGGTCGGGGCTACTGTGTCGGGTCATCGGACCGAGGGGAGGCACGATGGGCGACGCCGCGGCTCAGCTGGTCGACGAGGATTCGTTCGTCATCCCCGCGTCGTGGGGGAAGAGCATTCACCCCCGTCGCGGTGGCGTGCCCGGGCCGGCCCTGAAGACCACCGGTGATCCCGAGGTCATTGACCGGCTGAAGGCGTACGCGCAGGAGGCCGTCCACCATCCCCGCAGCGACGCCGAGATCGCCGGCCCCGCCCGCGCCTACCTGACCGGCGCGGACGTGACGCCGCTCGGCGCGGGTGTCGTGGCGGCCGCGGCCCTGATCACGCTGTTCGAAGGTCTGGGCGAGTACGAGTTCGCGTCGGCCACCCGGCTCGCCGACGCGCTGGTCCACGAGCACGGGGTGCCCTTCGCCGCCGCGGCCACCGTGCACGCCGTCGGCGTCGCCTTCCGGCAGGGTCAGTACCTGGTGCGGCGCGCGGACCGGTACCTGTCCCCGCCCCTGGAGGCCATGGCCCAGCGGGTGCGAGCCCACCTCGCGGCTGCCCCGGACGAGCCGTACGCGCAGGCCGTCCGGGCCCTGGCCGACCTGCGGGGCGGCCCGACGGTGCAGCGGATCATCGCCGCCTACCTCGTGCCCGACCAGGTGGCCTGGGTCGACGAGCTGTGCGCCGAGCTGGCCGTGGCCGGGACGCGAGTGACCGAGCCGCAGGTCCTGTGCGCGCTCAGCACCGCCGAGCAGCTTGACCGGATCGCCGATCTCGTCCACCCCTGGGTGCTGGTGTCGTCCGGGGTGGCGATGACCCTGGCCGAGGCTGTCGGCCCGGCCGCGGCCACCGCCCTGATGCGCTGGTTCGACGACGTCGATGCCGACGGGCGCCGGCGCCTGCTCGCGGTCGTGGCCCACCTGCCCAGCGACGAGGCCGTCCGGGCCCTCATCGACCGGATGGACCAGAAGTTCGTGGCGCCGGTCCTGGGCGAGATGTTGAGGCGCTACCCGCGGCGGGCGGTGCGGGTACTGGGTGAGGCGTCCGGCGGGTCATCGGCCAAGGCCCGCGCCGCTGCGGAGCTGCTGCGCCGACACGTCCTGGCCTACCCCGACGCGGTCACGGCGGTGGCGCCGACGTTGCCGCCCGCGGTCCGCGCACGGGTGGAGTCCGCGGTCGCCAGCACCGCCCGGGTCAGGGAGGCGGACCCGGCGACGCTCCCGAGTTTGCTCGTCACTCCACCGTGGACGGTCAAACGCACCGCGCCCAAGCCGGTGGTCGTCGCCGGCCTGCGGCCGACGATTGAGCGGGGCATGGCGTGGGCCCCGGGTGAGCGGCAGCAGTGGGCCACACCCCGGGGATGGCGGATCCCGGATCCCACGTGGAAAAAGTTGGCCCAGCGTCCGGTCGAGAACCTGCCCCCACAGATACCGAGGGCCGGCGCTGGTCTACGGGCCCGAGAGCTACGTGCGGCCACTGCTGGACACGTGGCAGCCCTGGGAGACCCACCACATCAAGCCCTGGATCCAGGGCATCGTGGCTCGGTTCGAATCCGACGCGGCCCCGTTGGCGGTGCGCGCGGCCCGGATGTCCCCCGCGGACCTCGGCTCGGCGCTGCTCCCCTTCGCCTACGGCGATATCGCGCCGCTGATGGCGGAATGGCTGGTCCGGTTCAAATCGGCCCGAGGGGCGGCGCTGGCCTGGCTGACCCGCCACCCGCGGGTGGCGGCGCTGGCCCTGATCCCGGCCGCGCTCGGCAAACCGGGCCCCGACCGGCGCGCGGCCGAGGCGGCGCTGCGGGCCATTGCGACCGTCGGCCATCATGCGACGGTTCGCGAGGCCGCGGCGACGTACGGCGAGCCGGCCGCCGCCGGGATTGAAGCGCTCCTCGGCCTCGACCCGCTCGACGTCGTGCCGACCCGCGTCCCGTCCCTGCCCGACTGGGCGGCGGCGGAGCGGCATCCCCAGGTGCTGCTGCGCGACCGCACGACGGCGCTGCCGGCCACCGCGGTCACGCACCTGGCGACCATGCTCGCCTTCTCCAAGCCCGGGCAGGTCTACGCCGGCGTCGACGTCGTGAAAGAAATCGTCGACCGCGAGTCCCTGGCCGAGTGGGGCTGGTCGCTGTTTCTGGCCTGGCAGGCGGCCGGCCTACCCGCGAAGGAGGGCTGGGTGCTCGACGCCCAGGGCATGATCGGCACGGACGAGACCGTACGGCGCCTCGCGCCGATCATCCGGGCCTGGCCGGGCGAGGGCGGGCATGCCCGGGCGGTCAAGGCCCTCGACGTCCTCGTCGCGATAGGCACCGACGTGGCGTTGCTGAACCTGCACGGCATCGCGCAGAAGGCGAAGTTCAAGGGGCTCAAGGACCGGGCCGGCGAGAAGATCGCCGAGGTCGCCGCCGATCGCGGGCTGACGCCGGACCAGCTGGCCGACCGGCTCGTGCCGGACCTCGGGCTGGAGCCCGACGGCCGCACCGTGCTGGACTACGGACCGCGGCGGTTCGTCGTCGGCTTCGACGAGCAACTGCGTCCGTACGTCGCCGACGAGGACGGCACGCGACGCAAGGACCTACCGAAGCCGGCATCCACCGACGACCCCACGCTCGCGGAAGCGGCCTACCGGCGGTTCGCCGCCCTGAAGAAGGACGTCCGCACCATCGCCAAGGACCAGGTCCGTCGCCTGGAGCAGGCGATGGTGATGCAGCGGCGGTGGAGTGCCGCCGAGTTCCGGGAGCTGTTCGTCGCCCACCCGTTGCTGTGGCACGTGGTGCGCCGGCTCGTGTGGGGCGTGTACGACGCCGACGGCGCGTTCGTGCACGGACTGCGCGTGGCCGAGGACCGGACGTTCGCCGACGTGCACGACGACCTGATCGAGGTCGATGCCGAGGCGAGCATCGGGGTCGCGCACCCGCTGCACCTGGGCGAAGCCGTGTCGGCCTGGTCGAGCCTGTTCACCGACTACGAGATCGTGCAACCCTTCGCCCAGTTGGCGCGCCCGACGTACCAGCTGTCGCCCGAGGAGCGGGACGCCACGCGGCTGGCCCGGTTCGAGGGGTTGACCGTCCCCAGCACCAGGGTGCTCGGCCTGACCAGCCGGGGCTGGGTGCGCAGCGACGCCCAGGACAACGGCGTGCTGGCGTGGATGACCCGGGCGCTTCCGGGCGACCGGGCGCTCGTCGTCAACCTCGAGCCGGGCATCCCCTACGGGATGGTGACCGTGCACCCCGAGCAGAAGCTGGAGGCCGTCTGGATCAACAATCGCCCCGAGGGTGACTGGCCGCCGAACCCCCACGTACGCTTCGGCGAACTCGACCCCGTGACCGCCTCCGAGATCCTGCGCGACCTCACCGACCTGACACGCTGAACCGACCTGACACGCTGAACCGACCCGGGAAGCGGAACCGACCCCGACGAGCTGACCAACGGACACGCTGAGCCATGGCCCAGACGAGGACTCCCCGCGCCCGGGCGCCCCGACCGAGCGATGCCCCTCCGGCGAGCGAGGCGCCCCGGGACGAGCCGGCGACCCAACGGCCGCCGGCCGAAGTGCGTTTCGCGGATGAGCTCGAACGGCTGAAGGCGGCCGACGACGGGGACCGGCCCCCGGGGTGGGCGATGAGCCTCACCGCGGCCCGGCGCTTCATCCTGGGCGACGAGTCCCTGGGCATCAGTCGGAAGTTCGTCGGTGACCCGTCGCTGGTGGATCGTGCGCTGGTCACCCTCGCGACGGGGCGTGGGCTGATGCTCGTCGGCGAGCCCGGCACCGCCAAGTCGCTACTGTCCGAGCTGCTCGCCGCCGCGGTCAGCGGCACGTCGACGCTGACCATCCAGGGAGGCGCGGCGACCACCGAAGACCACATCAAATATTCGTGGAATTACGCCCTCCTTATCAGCGAGGGACCGTCACTGCGGTCGCTCGTGCCGGCGCCGATGATGCGAGGTATGGCCGAGGGCAAGGTGGTCCGGTTCGAGGAGATCACCCGATGCCCGTTGGAGGTGCAGGACAGCCTGCTCTCCCTGCTCTCCGACCGCGTGCTGACCGTGCCCGAGCTGTCCGGGCCGGAGTCGCTGGTCTTCGCCCGGGACGGGTTCAACGTGATCGCCACCGCGAACACCCGCGACCGGGGCGTCAACGAGATGAGCGCGGCCCTGAAGCGACGGTTCAACTTCGAGACCGTCTTCCCGATCGCGGACTTCGCCACCGAGCTCGAGCTGGTCGAGTCGGAGGCGCGTGCCCTGCTCGCCCGCTCCGGGGTGGCCGTACCGCCCCGCCGGGACGTGCTCGAGGTGCTCGTCACCACGTTCCGGGAACTGCGCACCGGCGTCACCGAGCGTGGTGAGTCGATCGAGCGGCTGTCGGCGGGGATGAGCACGGCCGAGGCGATCGCCGTCGCCCACGCGGTCGGCGTGCGCGGCTGGTTCCTGCGCCGGGAGGCCGGCACCCCGGCCGACCTCGTGGAGTGCCTCGCCGGTACCGCGGCCAAGGACAACCCCGACGATCTCGCCCGACTGCGGCGCTACCTCGAGCAGCAGGCGCCCCGGCATCCGGGCCCGCACTGGCAGGCGTTCCACGCCGCCCGACACCTGCTGCCCGGATGACCGCGCCCCGCCCGACGACGCCGGAGACGGTGACCTCGAAGACGGTCACGTCGAAGATGGTCACGTCGAAGATGGTGTTGCCGGACAACCTCACGTTCGTGGGCGTACGTCACCACAGCCCGGCCTGCGCGGCGCTCGTGGCCCGCACCATCGAGGCGCAGCGCCCGGCCTTCGTGCTCATCGAGGGGCCGGCGGACTTCAACGACCGCCTCGACGAGCTGCTGCTCGGCCACGAGCTGCCGATCGCGGTGTACACGTCCTACCGGGCCGAGACGACCGTCCGGCGGTCGTGGACCCCGTTCTGCGAGTACTCCCCCGAGTGGGTGGCCCTGGCCACCGGCCATCGGCTCGGCGCTACGGTGCGCTTCATCGACCTGCCGGCCTGGCATCCGGCGTTGGCGGACCGGGAGAACCGCTACGCCGACACCGACCGCTACTACACCGAGGTGGTCGAGCGGCTGTGCCGGACCTTCGGAGTGGACAATGTGGACACTCTGTGGGACCACCTCGTCGAGATCGCCGACCCCGACGGCCTCGCCGACCGGCTGGCGACCTACTCCGACCTCGTGCGGGGCGAGGCGCCGCCCAGCCCGGCCGACCGCGAGCGGGAGGCGTACATGGCCGCCTGGGTCCGCGCGGCCGTCGCCGCGGCCGGATCGCGCCCGGTGGTCGTGGTCACCGGCGGCTTCCACCGCCCCGCCGTGATGCGCCTGGTGGCCGACGCCACGACCCCCGCCGAGTGGCCGCCGACGCCCCGGTTCCCGGACGGCGCCGTCGGCGGCAGCTACCTGGTGCCGTTCTCGTTCAAGCGGCTGGACGCCTTCGACGGGTACCAGTCCGGCCTGCCCTCGCCGGAGTACTACCAGCAGGTGTGGGAGGTCGGCCCGGAGCGCGCCGCCGACGCGCTGCTGGAGGCGGTGGTCACCCGCCTGCGTCAGCGGGGCCAGCCGGTCTCCACCGCCGACCTCATCGGGGCCCGCGCGATGGCCAGTGGCCTGGCCCGCCTGCGCGGTCATCCGTATCCGGCCCGCACCGATGTCCTCGACGGCCTCGTCTCGGCCCTGGTCACCGAGGCGCTCGACCGGCCACCGCCGTGGACCGGACGCGGCCGGCTCCCGGCCGGCACCGATCCGGTGATCGTCGAGATGGTCGCCGCGCTGAGCGGTACCCGCATCGGTCGGCTGCACCCGGACACCCCGATGCCGCCGCTGGTGCCGGCCGCCCTGGCCGACCTCGAGGCCTGCGGCTCGGGCGAACTGCGGTTGAACCTCACCAGGGAACGCGACCAGGAGCGCAGCCGGACCCTGCACCGGTTGCGGGTCCTCGGCATCCCCGGGATCGAGCGCCGGCCCGAGCGGACGCCGGACGACCTCGGCGAGGCGTGGCTGGTGGCGCCCGACGACCTGACCCGGGCCGCGCTGATCGAGGCCGCGGTCTACGGAGCGACGCTCGCCGACGCGGCCGCGGCCCGGCTCACCGAGTCAGCCGCGACCACCCCGGACATCGACAAGCTCGCCGCGATCGTCCTGGACGCCGCCCTCTGCGGTTTAGGCGAGCTGGCCGAGCAGGTGCTGGACCAGGTCGCCGCGGCTGTGGGCTCGGTCTCCGATCTCAGCGCGCTGGGTGAGGCGCTCGCGGTGGTCCTCGGCCTGTGGCGTCACGACCGGATCCGCGGCGTGGCGAGGACCGCCGCGCTCGGTTCCGTCATCGCGGCCGCCGTGGTCCGCCTGTTGTGGCTGGTCGAGGGTGTCCACGGTGGACCGTCGCCGGCCGACCTCGCCCGCCTGACCGCCGTCGTCGCCCTCCGGGACGCCGTCCGCCACGCCGGCTCGGTCCTGACGATCGACGCCGAGGCCGCACTGGCGGTGATGCGGCGCCTCGTCGCGGACCCGAGCCGGCCGGCGGACCTGCGGGGCGCGGCCGTGGGGTTCGCCTGGTCGCTGCATGACGCCGGTATGACGGGACCGGTGGTGGCCCGGGCGGTGCGGGGCGTGGCGGCGCCGCAGACGCTCGGGGACTGGCTCACCGGCCTGTTCGCGCTGGCGCGGGAGGAGGTGCTGGCCGACGCATCCACGGCCAACACGGCCAGTGCCGGGGAGGCGGCCGAGGGGGCGGCCGAGGCACGGGACGCCGACCACGGGGTGCTGGCCGTGCTCGACCGGATCGTCAGCGGCATGCCCGAGCCGGACTTCCTCGTGGCGCTGCCCGCGCTGCGTCAGGCGTTCACGTTCTTCCCGCCCCGGGAGCGGGAGGCGATCGCCGAAGGGCTGCTGGCCCGGCGGCGCATCGTGGGCCCGGCCCGGGCCCTGCTGCGGCTCGAGGTCGCGCCGGAGCTGATCGCCGAGGCCCGCGAGCTGGAGACCCGGGTCGACGAGCGCCTGCGGGAGGCGGGCCTGGTGGGTGGCCGGCCGGCGGAAGACCGTACGGCGTCAGGAGGGTGAGATGACGGTGGCGAGCGACGACGAGCGTACGTCAGCTGAGCGTCCGTCCTCTGTGGACCCAGCCCTGGAGCGGTGGCGGCTCATCCTCGGCAGCCCGGGCGAGCGGTGCCTGGCCGGCGGGCGGCCCTCGGCCCTGGCCCTGGCCCGCGACGCCGCGCTCGACTGGCTCTACGGCCGGGACGAGGACCTGGCCCAGCGGGGTATCCGGCGCGGCGGCGTCCGCCAGGGTACGCCGGGCTCCTCGCAGCTGACCACAGTGGACTGGCTCGACGACGTGCACCGGTTGTTCCCCAAGGAGACGATCGAGCGGCTGGAACGCGACGCCGTCGAGCGCTACCAGATCCACGACGTGGTGACCGATCCGGCCGTGCTGGAGCGCATCGAGCCCAACCCCACGCTGCTGCGGGCGGTGCTGCGGACCAAGCACCTGATGAACCCGCGGGTGCTCGCCCTGGCGCGGCGGATCGTCGAGGCGGTGGTGCGCGACCTCATGCGACGCCTCGCGGTCGAGGTGCGCTCCGCCTTTCTCGGTACCCGACTGCGGCGGCCGAGCCGGTTTCGCCAGGCCCGGGACTTCGACGTGCGCACCACGATCCGCCGCAACCTCGCCCACTACCAGCCCGAGCAGCGGCGCCTGTACCTCCGGACGCCGTACTTTTTCTCCCGCAGCCGCCGGCACCTCGACCAGTGGCAGGTCATCCTGCTCGTCGACCAGTCGGGGTCGATGGTGGGCTCCGTCATCCACGCGGCCGTGACCGCGGCGTGCCTGTGGGGCCTGCCCGGCGTCAAGACCCACCTCGTCGCCTTCGACACCGAGGTGGTGGACCTGACGGCCGACGTCACCGATCCGGTGGAGCTGTTGCTCAAGGTGCAGCTCGGCGGCGGCACCGACATCGCCCGGGCCGTGGACTACGGTGCCGGGCTCATCGAGAACCCACGGCGGTCGGTCCTGGTGCTCATCACCGACTTCTACGAGGGCGGCAACCCGGCCCACCTGGCCCGCTCGGTAGCACGCCTCGTCGAGCAGGGCACCCGCGTGGTGGGCCTGGCCGCGCTCGACGAGGAGGCGAATCCCGACTACGACCGGGACGTCGCCCAGTCCCTGGCCGACGTCGGCGCCCACGTCGGCGCGATGACCCCGGGCCAGCTCGCCGCCTTCCTCGCCGAGTGCATGGCCCGATGACACCCTTCCCCGCCCAGCCCCGCGCGAACCGGCCCGACCTGCTCGCGCTGACCGAGGACGCGCTGGTCTCGCTGGCCAACCGCGGTCTGGTGAAGCGGGCCGTCAAGGAGATCGACACCGGGCAGGGGCCATCGGTGAGCATCGACGCCGACGGGACCGTGTCCGGGGTGCATCCGGACGGCACGACCAGCACGCTGCCCCCGGGCGCGGGCCTCGCGGCGGCGACGTGCAGCTGCCCGGCGACCGGCGTGTGCCGGCACCTGGTGGCGACCGTACTGGCGTACCAGCGCCAGGCCGAGGCCGATAGGTCCACAGTGGAG
>Ga0310830_101343_pt1 | contig 12432 bp, 7 predicted proteins | sample WT_ome_5_FD_201301 | JGI IMG/M metagenome (GOLD analysis project Ga0310830, IMG submission 201301) | Sorghum-adapted microbial communities enriched on wild type (WT) sorghum from Joint BioEnergy Institute, Emeryville, California, United... ...
CCTATGACGACATCATGAAGGATCTCAACGACGCTTGGGTGAAATCCCGCGCCAAATTCGTGAAATAACACCGGTCACAGGGGAGGACAAAGTTGCAGGGGGAACGTGCCGGATGCGCGTTTCCCTTGTGATTTTAGCCAAGGAGAGACAGAGATAGGCATTTTGCAGGATTTTTGGAGGTGTGAGTGGTGTTCAAAAATTTAAGCTACAAAACCCAGCGGAAAGTGATCATTTTTGCCTTCTCGCTGATCCCGGTCGCCTTGTTGTTCACTTTCGCCTACTTGCCGGTTTTTAATATGTTCAAATACAGCTTCACCAACTGGAACGGCTACAGCAAGCATTATGATTACGTAGGGTTTGAGAACTACAAGACGATCTTTACCGACTCCAAATATTTCACCGTCTTTAAGGTCAGCTTGTATTATTTTTGCGCGACCTTTGTTCAAATGGCAATTGCTCTTTATTTTGCAACGATACTTAGCTTTAAGGTGCGATTCAAAAACTTCTTTAAAGGCGTCCTGTTCTTTCCTTACCTCTTAAACGGGGTAGCGATCGGGTTTATCTTCCTGTTCTTCTTCCGTCCGGACGGTACGCTGGATACCTTGATGCAATCGGTGGGGCTTGGCACTTACACGCAGGGATGGTTGAAGAACCCGAACATCATTAATATTTCGCTGGCGGGCGCATCCGTGTGGAGATACATGGGCTTTAACTTCATCATTTTCCTGGGCGCGATTTCGTCGATTGGTTCCGATATTTACGAAGCGGCCGAGATCGACGGGGCCAACCGTTGGCATCAGTTCCGCCATATCATCATTCCCAGCATCATGAAAATTGTGCAGCTCAACCTGATCCTCGCCATCAGCGGTGCAATCAGCGCCTTCGATATTCCGTACATTATGACCGGCGGCTCCAACGGAAGTAATACGTTTGTCATCCAAACGGTGACCACCGCGTTTAAATATAACAAGCTTGGCCTTGCCTCCGCCATGGCGGTTGTCCTGCTGTTTATCGTGATCATTGTCACCTTGCTGCAGCGCTTGTTGATCAAGGAGGAGAAGTAAGCCATGTATAGACTGAAATACGTAGCCGCGGCCTTCATTAAATATGTCAGCTTGCTGCTGGGCGCTTTCGCCGCGCTCGTTCCGATCGTGGTGGTGCTGTTCGCTTCCTTTAAAACGAACAAGGAATACGGTTCGACCAGCCCCTTGACGCCGCCGGAGAACTGGCTGAATTTCGCCAACTACTCCAAGGCTTTTATTAATGGAAAAATGCTGCTTGGCTTCGGCAACACCGTCATTATCGTAGTCATCTCAATTCTTGGCGCGACCTTGATCGGCTCCATGATCGCTTATGTCCTAAACCGCTTCAAATTTCGCGGCAACAAGCTGTTGATGGGGGCCTTCTTGCTGGCGACCTTGATCCCAAGCGTGACGACCCAGGTGGCGACATTCCGAATCATCAACTTCTTCCACTTGGTGGATACACGATTTGCTCCGATTTTGCTTTACTTAGGCACTGACATTATCGCCGTGTATATTTTCATGCAATTCCTCGATTCGATTTCCGAATCGCTGGACGAATCCGCGATGCTGGACGGCGCGTCCTATTTCACGATTTACTGGCGCATTATTTTGCCGCTGCTCGCCCCAGCCATCGTGACGGTCATTATCGTCAAAGGCGTGAATATCTATAACGATTTCTACACGCCGTTCCTGTATATGCCAAGCGAGGACCTGCAGGTGATCTCGACCGCGCTGTTTAAGTTTAAAGGCCCTTACGGTTCGCAATGGGAAGTGATCTGCGCCGGGATCATGATAACGATTGTGCCGATCCTGATTGCTTTTGTGGCGCTGCAGAAATACATCTATAACGGATTTGCCCAAGGCTCCGTTAAATAAACGCACTTATTTGAGTTGATTTGGAAGGGGTAACCTCATGAGCACAGTGAAAATCATTGGAGAGAACCTGCCGAACATTCCTTGGCAAGACAAACCGGAGCATGCGGCAGGACCCGTATGGAGACATAATGACAATCCGGTCGTGAAGAGGAATCCGGCCAAAGGCATCGCGCGCATCTTCAACAGCGCAGTTGTTCCTTACGATGGCCGCTTTGTTGGCGTGTTTCGCGCCGAAACGATTAACGGCCGTCCTCACCTGCATACAGGCTGGAGCGAAGACGGCTATGAATGGAAGATCGACGAGGAGCGTATTCCTTTTGTGGATGAGGAAGGGAAGCCGTTCCAACCTCAATATGCCTATGATCCCCGGTTGGTGAAGGTGGAGGATACCTACTATATTATTTGGTGCACGGACTTCTACGGCGCTTCGATTGGGGTGGCCAAAACCCAAGACTTTAAGACGTTTGTCCGTTTGGAGAATCCGTTCTTACCATTTAACCGCAACGGCGTGTTGTTCCCGAAGAAAATCGGAGGCAACTTCGTGATGTTGTCCCGTCCCAGCGACAGCGGGCATACTCCGTTTGGCGACATCTTCCTTAGCGAAAGCCCGGATTTCGTCTATTGGGGCAAACATCGCCATGTGATGACCAAGGGCGGGCAAGGCTGGTGGCAGTCGGTGAAAATCGGCGGCGGTCCCGCTCCAATCGAAACGACCGAAGGTTGGCTGATGTTCTACCATGGCGTCACCGGGACGTGCAATGGCCTTGTTTACAGCATGGGTGCGGTCATTCTTGACCGAGAGGAACCGTCCCGCGTGAAATATCGCTCCAGTACGTATGTATTAACGCCGGAGGAATGGTATGAGGAGCGCGGCTTCGTCCCGAACGTCGTGTTCCCTTGCGCAACGTTGACTGATGCGAACACCGGCAAAATCGCGATTTATTACGGCGCGGCCGATACGTATGTGGGCGTGGCTTACACGACGGTTCAAGAAATCGTCGATTACGTGAAAGCGACGCATGAAGAAGTCGGTGATGATGCCGAAATCGGCATCATGTAATTTTTGACTACTAACTAATATTCTGAAATCTAGCTAACCATGCATTTCGAAAACGGATAACTCTACGAAGAATTATCCGTTTTCGAGTTTCAGGAGGGATTCGAATTGGCAAACGATCGGATTGAGGAATTGCTGAAATATCAGGGGAGCAGCCCGAAGCCCCAGGATTTTGATGCTTATTGGGAACGGGCGCTCAAGGAGCTGGATGCCCAGCCGCTGGACTATGAGCTGGTGAAGGCCGAGTTTCAGACCCCGCTTGCGGAATGTTACCATTTGTACTTTACCGGCGTCGGCGGTGCGAGAGTGCACGCCAAATTTGCCAAGCCGACCAGACAGGATGCCGGAAGCCGCAACGGAATCGGCCTGGCCCTGTTCCACGGCTACCATACTGGGAGCGGCGATTGGTTCGATAAGGCCTCGTATGCGGCACACGGGATTACCGTGATCGCGATGGATTGCCGTGGACAGGGAGGTCTCTCCGAAGACAACCTGTCGGCTAAAGGAACGACGGTCAAAGGCCACATTATCCGCGGTATCGATGAGGAGAACCCGGATAAGCTCTATTACCGAAATGTATTTCTCGACCTCGTGCAAACGGTACGGATCCTGATGTCCATGGATCATGTCGATCCGGACCGGATCGCGGTCCACGGCTGCTCTCAGGGTGGAGCGCTGACCGTGGCCTGCGCCGCATTGGAACCGCGCGTGAAACTGGCGATTCCTGTTTACCCTTTTTTGACGGATTACAAAAAAGCTTGGGAAATGGACGTTACGTCATCCGCATACGAGGAACTCGCTTACTATTTCCGATTCATGGATCCGCTGCACAGCCGGCATGACGAAGTTTTCAACAAGCTCGGCTATATCGATATTCAAAACCTGGCCGACCGGATTCGGGCGAGGGTTGTTTTCGTAACGGGATTAGCGGATACGATTTGCCCGCCGTATACGCAGTTTGCTACCTACAACAAGATTCGTTCGGAAAAAGAGCTTGTCGTATACCATGAATACGGTCACGAGTATTTGCCATATTTGGGCGATCGCGTTATTCAGGAGTTACTGAAACTATAATTGAAATTCTTTTCGATATTTGAACAGTCGCAAGGGGGAAGCAGGCATGAAAAACAAGATAACTATAGATAAGACCCGCCTTATTGCCGGGTTACGCGAACTCAGGGTTCACCCCTCCAAATCGGTGGGGGCACGGCTGTTTATGATCTTCTTTTTTGCGACCCTTGCTTTTGTATTGTGTCTTGGAAGCGTATCTTATCAGATGTCGAAAAGCACGATCAAAAATATCGCCAAGGCGTCGAACCAGCAAACCGTCAGCCAAACGGCCGAGAAGCTGGATTTGGTCCTGAAACGCTATGAAGATTCGCTGCAGCAATCGTTGTTCGGCAAAGAAATTCAGGAGCTTGTCCGTCAAGGCTCACTTGCAGGAACGGATGCCAGACAGCAAATTATCATCAAGCAGAAGCTGGTCTCTGCTTTGGGAAATTGGGCTTTTTCAAACCCCGGGGTACTGGGGGTGTACCTAATCCCCGAAAATGATTCGATGCAAAGCGTGACTACAGGGATGAAGGATGATGATTTCCTGGAGGGGGCAAAGCAGTCGGAATGGTTTAGCGAATCGCTGGATTCCGGCCGAACCCTGTGGATGCCGGACCAAGTTGCTCCCGAAGCGGGCGGGCCGACCTCCCTGTTCCGCATGGTAAAATCGCTAACCGGTTCGTTTGGAACGGGATATGTGGTCGTTGCCGACATCAAAAGCTCGATCCTTGGGGAAGAGCTGGGAAAAATCAGCCTCGGGAAAAAATCCGTCGTACAGCTTGTCACGGCCGATCAGCGATTGATCGCCACGTCCGCTCCCCAAGGAGACCGGGGATACAACCAGATCTGGAGCGCGGCGAAAACTGATCAGGAGCAGGACAGCCTGCAGGGCAAAGATGCGGAGGGGAAGGAGAGCTTGACGGTGTACAGCACCCTTGGCACCTCCGGATGGAAACTGCTAAGTGTCATTCCTGTTGGTGAATTAACCCTAGAAGCTAACAAAATCATGTTGACAACTTATTTGTCAGCATTCTTCGTAGCTATCCTCGCGATCGCCATCGGTTTTTTGATGGCAAGAACGATCGCGGGACCACTCAATAAAATGAAGAAATTGATGCAAGAAGCAGCGAAAGGCAATCTCAAGGTGCGTATGGAGAATCGAAGCCGGGATGAGATCGGCGAATTGACCGTATCTTTTAATGAAATGATGGAACAGATCACAGAGCTCGTAGACCAGACTAGCAAGACCGCGTTGGAAGTGTTGGAAACGGCAAAAGAACTAGGAGAAGCCTCACGCAAAACGGCCATTTCCGCCAGAGAGATAGCGGCATCCACCGAACAGTTCGCTACGGGAGCTGCGAATCTTGCTCGGGAAGCGGAGCGAGGCAATGAGTTGACCGAGCAAATCACAGGGCTAATGAAATATTTTGCTTCAGTGAATCGGGAAATGGGAGATTCCGCTTTGAATGTCGGGGAATCGAGCAAGCGGGGAATCGATCAGCTGGCAGAGCTGGAAGTGCAGACCGATTTGACCGGGCAAAAAACCGCGGCGCTCACGGAGCGGGTCAACGGTTTGAAAGAAACCGCCTCATTGGTGCTTGATGTCCTTGACGTCATACAAAATATTACGAAGCAAACAAATATTCTGTCTTTGAACGCCACCATTGAAGCAGCGAGAGCGGGAGTGGCAGGAAGGGGCTTTATGGTCGTGGCGGACGAAATTCGTGGACTTGCCGAGCAATCCAGGCAATCGATCGAAATGGTTGCGGGCATTGCGGACGGCATCATGAACGAAATGAACGAAACGGTCAATGCCTTGTCCGAGGTTACGCCGTTATTCGGCAAACAACGGGAGGCCGTCAAAGAAACGAATGCTATTTTCTATGACGTTCAGGAGCAAATGCAGGCGTTTATCGATCGGCTGGACTCGGTAACGGCTTCAATCGAACAGCTTGTTGTCTCGCAAGGCGTGTTGTCCGAATCGATGGGCAACGTCAGCGCCGTGGCCCAGCAATCTTCCGCGACTTCCGAAGAAGTGGCCTCACTGAGCGGAGAGCAACAGAATGTCAGTGAAATGCTTGTTCAGCTATCCAATAACTTGGAGCAGGCTTCTACAAAATTGGAACAGAAATTGGCGCTATTTAAGATATAACTCTCTTAGTTATCATAAAGTTATTGTATAATTTATTTCGTTCATTAAATTAGCACTAATATTATTGTTTATTCTGCTTCATGATGCTAATATTTTATGCGAAAGCAAAAGTTAGTTAAAGTTAGTTGATGAAGGGAGGTTAGTGCTACTTTTCTTTTTTTGATTCTTTTATGAATACGAATCAAGGAGTGAGACTTTTGAGCAGAGTTAAAAGAGGATGCATCACCGCCCTGGCGGCGCTCTTGTCCGTGCAGTTCGCCATGCCGGCAGGCAATGTCCATGCCGTGGACAATACCGAGCGGAAAGGGTATATCGCCCAGGTTCAAACCGGTGCGCATTGGGCGCAGGCGAGCATTGACAGATGGCTGGTCTTGGGGGTGGTTCAAGGGTATCCGGACGGATCCTTTCATCCGAACGAGAAAGTGACCCGGGCAGAGCTTGCGGCCATCATCAATCGTTTGTTCGGTTACACCGACAAAGCGGAGGTTCCTTTTGCCGATATCCCCCAAGGAGCCTGGTACGGCGAGACTTTGTCGCTTGCCAAAGCGGCGGGCTATTATGAAGGGTTTCCGGGGAATCTGTCCAAAGCGACCGCTTATATATCGCGGCAGGATGCTGTCACCCTGATTTCGAAAGCGTTCTCATTAAAAAATGAAAGCGCTACAAATCCTGTTTCGTTTACGGATGCGGCCGAGATCAGCGGTTACGCGAGGGAAGCGGTAGCGGCGTTGGCCGGAGCGGTTTCCGGTTATCCGGACGGGAGCTTTGGTCCGGAACGGACCATGACGCGAGCCGAGCTCATCACGGTTATCGATCATCTGGTCGCCAAGTTTTACCGGAATCCGGGAGCGTTCTCGGACGGGGAGATTTCGGGGAATGCGATCGTTAAGCAAAGCGACGTCACCCTGAAGAACGGTACGATTGCCGGAAATCTGTATCTTGCTCCGGGCATCGGGGACGGGAACGCGGAGCTTCAAGGACTCACGGTAAAAGGAACCGCATTTGTATCGGGAGGCGGGGAGCATTCGATACAAATCGGCGATTCTACCTTATCGAAACTGATCGTCAAACGAACCGGCGGCAAAGTTCGGATCGTTTTCTCGGGGAAAACGAAAATAGTTCAAGCTTCCGTAGGCACGACGGCCGTCATGGAATTGGGGAACGAGTCCGTCATTACCGGCATGGTGATTGGCAGCGGCGCCGAAGGTACGACACTGGAAGGACAGGGCAGCGTGGACGTGATCAACGTTTTGGCCGATAACGTCATTATTAACGGTATGGCTGTAGAAAAGAACAAAAAATACACCTTGAAAAACGGCAAGTTACAGGATGAAGCTCAATTGGACACTACACCTCCGGCTATGGTACGGGAACCGGGCGGATCGGGTTCGGGCGGTTCCGGAGGCGTAGTCACCAATCCGGAAACTCCGGGAACCCGTGCTCCTTATCTGGTGGATTCCCGGGCAACCGCCGAAACCAAATCGCTGTTTGCGTTCATGAACGAAACGCGGGGCAAGGAAGTTTTGTTCGGGCACCAACACGACACGACGGTTTCCTTTGCCGGCAAGGACGATCAAGGCAAAGTCGTTTCCGATGTGAAAAATTCGGTCGGCGATTACCCGGCCGTGTTCGGTTGGGATACGCTCAGTCTGGACGGCCTGGAGAATCCGCCGGGAGTAGCGGGGGATTATGAAGCCAGCCGTATCGCATTGTCGGCGGCCATGAAGGAGGCGTACGAGCTTGGCGGTATCGTGACGCTGAGCACGCATCCTTACAATTTCGCCACAGGCGGAAGCTTCAACGACACTGGAAACACGCCGGGAGCGACGCAATCCGTCGTCACCCGCATCTTGCCCGGCGGCGACAAAAATGCCGATTTCCGGGAGTACCTGGACCGCATCGCGGCTTTCGCCACGCAATTGAAGGATGACGAAGGCAAACCGATCCCCGTTTTGTTCCGTCCGTTCCATGAGCAGAACGGCAGCTGGTTCTGGTGGGGTGCGGCCACGACGACGAAGAGCGAATATGTGGAACTGTACCGTTACACCGTGGAATACTTACGTGACGTGAAGCAGGTTCGCAACTTCTTGTATGTATTTTCGCCGAACGGACCGTTTAACGGAAACGAAAATGAGTACCTGGCGACTTACCCGGGCGACGAATTTGTGGACATTCTCGGGATGGACCAGTACGACAACAAGGACAATGCGGGAAGCGCCTCTTTCCTGAGCGGGCTGGTGAAAGATTTGAAGATGATCTCCAAGCTGGCTGACGCCAAAGGCAAAGTCGCGACCTTATCTGAATACGGTTACAGCGCCCAAGGGATGAAAACAACCGGAAATAATGACCTGAACTGGTTTACCAACGTGTTGAATGCGATCAAAAGCGATCCAGACGCGCGCAGGATTGCGTACATGCTGACCTGGGCCAATTTCGGAGAAGGCAATAATTTATTCGTTCCTTACAAGGATGTTCCGGGCAAGGGAAGCCATGAGCTTCTGGAGGACTTTATTGATTATTACAATGATCCCTATACCTCATTTGCCGGCGAACTCAAAGGGAAAAACGTATATAACCGCACTGTCGCAACGGCATCGGGCAAACCGTTCATGCACATCGTCACGCCGACGAACATCGGCACGGTTAGCGAAGCACCGTTCATCATCCGGGCGAAAGTGCTGAATACGATGCCTTCCAAGGTGACCTACAGCATCGGTCAAACAGGGGAAGAAATCGAAATGAAGCTGGATGCGGACGGTTATTATTCGGCGGCTTGGCTTCCCGAAGCGGCGCTGAACGGGAAATCGGCGGAGATTACGGTCCGTGCGCATCAACCGGGCAAAGCCGCGCTCGTTCAAACGATCTCCGTGTTTGTTAAGGTAAGGGAGCTGCCGGTCAAGCAGATTACTTTTGACACGGCGGACAGCCTCGGGCTGGTCCAAAATAACGGAGCATGGCCCGATACGATCAAAATGAATTTGACGCACGGTGTGCTGGACGGAGACGGGAAGCTTGAGCTTCAAGTTTCCGAAGGCCTTTCCGCCGGGGATTCCTGGCAGGAGCTGAAGCTTCAATTGACGGACAAAGCTTTATCGGACGTCGACCTTTCCCGGATCGGGCGTTTGAAACTGTCGGCGCTCATTCCGGCGTCGCTCGCCGGTCAAGGAGCGGCGATTCAAGCTATCGCCATGTATCCAGAGGATTGGGACCGTAAATACGGGATGGATGCCACCAAAAAAACGCTAACCGATTTGGAACAGGTGACCGTGGACGGCAAAACCTACTATAAATATGATGCCGTTATTGAACTGGACGATGTCCAGGCGGCTGCAGACGCAACGGGTCTGGCGGTTTCCCTGGTGGGAAGCTATCTTTCGCAGGGCGGCAGCGAATCGATCTATGTGGACGATCTCGGATTGTTCAGTGCCTATACGGCACCGGTTCTAGATACCTCCCTTGTGGATGATTTCGAATCCTACGGGGGTTCGGACGACGCGGTAACCGCAAAATATCCGAAGGCGGGCGGAGACGATGTGAGCGTAAGCTTGAGCGCGGATTACAAACTTTCCGGCGACTACGGCATGAAGCTCCAATATGCCATCGATACCGCTGGATATACCGGGGTGGGCAAAAGCCTCGGCACCGTGGACTGGTCGGATACGAACGCGCTTCATGTATGGATCGGAACCGGCGACACCGGCGCTTATGCGAAGGATGGCCAGCCGCTCAAATTGGTGATACAAATCAATATGAACGGTACCGCCTATGAGGCTTATCCGCAGTTGGAAGCTTCCAAATCCTACGATCTGACGATTCCGTTCAGCGAATTCGTCGTCGCGCCTTGGAGCTCGGGAGGACCCGTATCCAAGGAAAGCCTGAAAAAAGTGACGGGCTTCAATCTTTACGTGAATGCCATGGACCAAGGAAAACATAGCGGTGTCCTTTACTTTGACGACATCCGGGCGGTGAAGGATGCCGGCATTCCGGAAGTTCCGGATCACGGCGGGGAGCAACCAGGAACGCCTCCCGGCGTATTGTACAAATTCGAATCTGCGGCGGATATTGCCGGATGGAGATTAGAAAACAGTACGACGCAAGCGAAGGACCCGGAATTTGATTCGGGCGAAGGAGCGCTCAGCGTTGAGTTTCCTTTGACGAATACGGGGATAGAAGCTTTCGAACTCGTAACCTCCCCTTCCAATCTGGATTTGCAAGGTTTGGACAGTATCACGGCACGGATCAAATTAAGTAGCGGTTCGGCAAAAGCTCGGCTGTTCATGAAGAGCGGTTCGGGCTGGGCTTGGTCGGACAGCGGATCGCCTCTTCCCGTAGACGCCAACGGATTTACGACGCTGGCTATTTCCTTGACGGAGGCGGCTAAATCGGCAGGCGTCGATCTAAAGGATATCAAGGCGATCGGCGTTAAAATCGAGGAAATCGGGAATGACGGCGGGACCGCGAAGCTGCTCTTAAAGGACGTGACTTTGAACGGCGCCGAACCCGCATTCCGCTTCGGCTTTGATCAGGATGCGGAAGGGTGGACGAAGGAAGGCGGGAATGTGACCGTTACCCAAGGGGTGTATTCGGAAAACGGGCAGACCTGGACCGTTTTGAAGAACGACCTATCCTGGCAAAATAACGACGAATATATAGCTGTCAGCAAAGTAGGGGCTATCGACTTCAGTGCTTTTGACGGCATCGAGGCGAAAGTGAAGATCGTTTCCGATATTCCGAACGTTCAGGCGAAGCTGTTTATCAAACTGCGGAACTACGCCATCTGGGTTGACTCGGGTGCGATGAACGCGGACGGTGCGGGATTTGCGACCTTAAGCATTGATTTTTCAAGCATGAGTCCTTATATCGGCGATCCTAACGAACCTCCGTTCTCGGCGGAGGACCTGAAGAAAGGGAACGAGGTGGGCATTCAAGTCGTAACTCCATCCGGCACGGTGGGAAACGCAACCGTTTATATTGATGAAGTTAAGGCCTATAAAAACTGAATAATTCTTGAAGAAAACAGGGGTATTTCCTTCATTGTTCATGTTGAAGGATTACTCCTGTTTTTTTTTGCAGTAACAATGTTATAATGTGAGGAATTAAGCATCTTGGTTCATTTCGAACCAATCGGAAGGTTTGGAGAGGAATTTTCATGGGCAAAAAAATCACCATGCAGCATGTGGCGGATGCGGCGGGGGTATCGAAATATGTCGTTTCAAAATCGCTCTCGGGTAAGGGAGGCGTAAATCCAGCAACACGAGAAAGGGTTCTTCAAGTAGCCGCCAAGCTGGGTTACCGCTTTCACGCGCGTCCCACGAACGTGAGTCAGGGTACTGTGGAGGCAATCGGAAAGACAAGAAAGTCGACAGTCGTAGTACTGTTACCGAATATTCGTTATCAGCTTCGTGATTCTGTTTATTGGGGCCGGATCGTCGATGGAATAACGCAAGAGCTTCAAATGAACGGATCTAGAGCAGTTGTGATTACCGATCAGACGGCGGATAGCTTTTTATCGCTTGTTGATGAGGATAATATTCAAGGATTTATCGGCGTCGGACAAGTTAGTACCCAAGTTCTTCAGGAGGCAGGGAAGCTTGAAGTTCCTATCGTATTGATCGATCACCGGGAGCCTCTAGTTAAATCCAGCGAACTGTTCGCGAATAATCGGGAATGTGTCTATCACTTAACAAATCATTTGCTGTCCTTGGGGCACAGATTTATTTATTTTGTGGGAAATATAGATTATTCTTTCAGCTTTCTTAGCCGTTGGAATGGTTATAAAGATGCAATGGAGGAGGCAGGACTTCCGGTATCCAAGCACCACCCGTTGAGTTGTCTTGAAGGAGAAAACCGAGTGGAGCATACGGAACAGATCCGGGCCATTCTTGAATCTTGGAAAGGCCGGAATGATTTTCCGACTGCACTTATTTGCGCTAATGATGCGATTGCGATTTGCGCGATTAATGCGTTAAAGTCGTTGAATGTTAGAATTCCCCAAGAAGTGTCAATTACGGGGTTTGATAATATTGAGGACGCATTTTTTACCGAGCCCGCGCTTACGACGGTCAACGTGGAAAAAGAACTGATGGGCAGAAGGGCTGTACAGGTTTTATTTAATCATATGACTCATACTAATTTCCCGAGAGAAACGCTTTATATGTCCGGATCGATCGTTTATCGCGATTCTAGTGGGCAAGCGCCACAGAAGGGTATCACGACGGAATAAACCCTTTTGATTAACGCGCATTGCTGCTTGCCCCTGCAACTGCTAT
>Ga0310830_101350_pt1 | contig 12404 bp, 12 predicted proteins | sample WT_ome_5_FD_201301 | JGI IMG/M metagenome (GOLD analysis project Ga0310830, IMG submission 201301) | Sorghum-adapted microbial communities enriched on wild type (WT) sorghum from Joint BioEnergy Institute, Emeryville, California, United... ...
CCACGGTGACCCTCCTGCTCGCCACCCTGACGGTGGGCCTGATGGCGGGGATCTTCGCCGCGTTCGCGCTGTCGGTGATGCGCGGGCTGGCCCGGACGTCCGACGCCACGTTCGTGGAGGTCATGCGCCGCATCAACGTCGAGATCATCAACCCCTGGTTCGTCTTCTGCTTCCTCGGTGGGGCGGTCTTCACGCTGCTGGCGCTGTTCTTCACCGTGCGCGGCTACCCGGTCGGGGCGCCCGAGCGCGGCTCGCTCGGGTGGATCATCGCCGGGCTGGTCCTCTATGGACTCTCACTCGGCGTGACGTTCCTGGTCAATGTGCCGCTCAACGGCGCCCTGGCCGCCGCCGACCCGTCCGACCCGACGGCGGCCCGCGCCGCGTTCGAGAAGCGCTGGGTCCAGTTCAACGTCGTCCGTACGGTCACCGCGGTCGCCTCGTTCGCCTGCCTCGCCTGGGCCCTGCACGTCGCCGGCGCCTGACCCGGGTAACGCCCGCCCCGGGCGCTGCCAGAGGCTGACCTCCTGGGTACCCCCGACCCCGGACACCGCCTTGGAAAGTGACCTTCTGGGCACCCCGCCAGCGCAACCCGCCAAGGCGATCAGGGCGTCTGCGGGACCGGGACGGGCCCACGGTTGCGGACCACCGCGAGGCTGACCGCGGCCAACGCCAGTCCGAACAGCACCATGGGCAGGGCGAGCGCGGTGTCGGTATCGGCGGCATGGACGGGCGGGTTGCCCGCGAGGCCAGTCATCGCCGGTCCCAGAGGGAGCGAGACAAGGAGGAATGTCGCGAAGGCGAGGACGGGGGTGAGCACGATGGTGATGCCGCCGGTGGCGAGGAGGCGGGCGACCGGCACATCCGTAGCGGCGGGCGCGATGGTGGCGGCGAGGACCACCACTCCCCAGGCGGCTAGATTGACCGATGGCTCACCCACGATCATCGGCACGGCCGCGACCAGCGTCACCGCGGCCCCGACCGGTACCAGCCAGCGCGCGGATGGTATCCAGCGCCGGCGCCAGCATCGCCACGGCGACGGCCAGGAAAGCGACCGCCGTCGCCAGCTTCATGGTGGTCAGCGCGGTGTCGATCGAGACCCCGAACGCCCCGTTGGGTTTATCCCACGGCGTCGTGATGGTCGTCGGCGCGAGCGCGAGTACGGCGGCCGTACCGGCGGCGAGATGCCGGCCCGACCGTGACGGCGCCCCGCCTCGGGACCTCACCGCCGCCAGCGCGACACCGGCGCAACCGGCGGCGGCGAGGCCCACGAGCGCGGGGCGACCATCGATGTCGATGCGGTCCAACCACAGGTCGCCGGCGAGCCAGACGGCGCCGAGTCCGCCGGCGCCCACGAGGGCCCGTTTGGCGGCCTGCCCGATCAGCACCAGTCCGGCCAGCGCCAGCAGGATGCCGAGCTGCCGCATCTCCCGGGGCCAGTACGTGAAGTTCTCCGCGAGCTTCAGCGTCTGCGTGCCGTCGTCGAACACGTGGAAGCCGCTCGGCTCCATGACCGGCTGGTAGACCGCCAGGCTCACGGCCCACACGACCGACCCGACGACGCCGGCGGCCGCGCCGACGACGGTTCCCCACGGCACGCGCATGGCGGCCGATTGTAGCCATGGAGCCGAGGCGATCGCTGTCCCCTCGGCCGGGCTAGAGCTCCTTGAGGATGTCCTCCACCCGAGCCTTGGCGTCGCCGAAGAGCATGTACGTGTTCTCCCGGTAGAACAGCGGGTTCGGCACGCCCGCGTAGCCGGACGCCATCGAGCGCTTGAAGACGATGACGTTCTCCGCCTCCCAGACCCGCAGGACCGGCATGCCGGCGATCGGGCTGTCCGGGTCCTCCTCGGCCGCCGGGTTGACCGTGTCGTTCGCGCCGATGACCAGCACGACCGACGTCCGGGCGAAGTCGTCGTTGATCTCGTCGAGCTCGAGCACGATGTCGTACGGCACCTTCGCCTCGGCCAGCAGCACGTTCATGTGGCCGGGCAGGCGACCGGCGACCGGGTGGATGCCGAACCGTACCTCGATGCCCTTCTCGCGCAGCCGCCGGGTGAGGTCGGCCACCGGGTACTGCGCCTGCGCCACCGCCATGCCGTAGCCGGGCGTGATGATGACCGACTGCGCGGCGAGCAGGAGCTTGGCCGTCTCGGCCGCGGTGATCTCCTTGTACTCGCCCATCTCGGTCTGCCCGGACGAGGCGGTGGTCGCGCCGAACCCGCCGGCGATGACCGACAGGAACGACCGGTTCATCGCCTTGCACATGATGCGGGACAGGTACGCACCGGAGGACCCGACCAGCGCGCCGGTGACGATGAGCAGGGTGTTGTTGAGCAGGAAGCCCGCGGCCGCGGCGGCCCAACCCGAGTAGCTGTTGAGCATCGACACGACGACGGGCATGTCCCCACCGCCGATCGAGGCGACCAGGTTGATGCCGAGCAGCAGCGCGATGACGGTCACCGCCACCAGCAGCCACAGGTTCGGCGACAGCACGAACCACACCGTCAGGCCGAGGAAGGCGATCACCGAGCCGAGGTTGAACACGTGGCGCCCCGGCAGCAGGAGCGGCGCCGAGCTGAACCGCCCGGAGAGCTTGCCCCACGCCACCACCGAGCCGGTGAACGTGACCGCGCCGATGAACACGCCGACGAAGATCTCGGCGTTGTGGACGTTCAGCAGGGCCCCGGTCAGCTCCTCGGTGGCGACCGCCGAGGCCTCGTGGTCGAGGTAGCCGTTCCACCCGACGAGGACGGCGGCGAGACCCACGAAGCTGTGCAGGATCGCGATGAGCTCCGGCATCGCGGTCATCTCGACCGTGCGGGCGCGCCACAACCCGACCACGGCGCCGATCACCAGGGCGGCGACGAGCAGGGCCACGCCCAGCGCGTCGATCGACTGGGCGGTGATCCCGATCGTGGCGGCCAGCGCGATCGCCATGCCGGCGATGCCGTAGCCGATACCGCCCCGGGCGGTCTCGTGCTTGGAGAGCCCGGCGAGGCTCAGGATGAACAACAGGCCGGCGACGATGTACGCGGCCGACGCGGCAGAGGTCGCGGTCATGGCGTCATCCCTTCCGGAACATGCCCAGCATGCGGCGCGTGACCGCGAAACCACCAAATATGTTGATGGCTACCAGCACCGTGGCCACGAAGGACAGCACGGTCACCAGGAGGTTGCCCTGGCCGAGCTGCAGCAGCGCGCCGACGATGATGATGCCCGAGATGGCGTTGGTGACCGACATCAGCGGGGTGTGCAGCGCGTGGTGGACGGCCCCGATCACGTAGAAGCCGATCACCACGGACAGCACGAAGATCGAGAAGTTCGTCGTCAACTGGTTCGGCGAGAACGCGGTGAGGGCGAACAGCGCCGCCGCGAGCAGCGCCACGAGGGCGTACCGCCGGCCGGGCCGGACGGGCTTCTCCTCCTCGGCCGCCGCGGGCCGCGCGGGCTTGGTCGCCGCGGGCGGGGCCGCCGACACCGCGACCGGCGGCGGTGGCCACAGGATCTCGCCGTCGCGGACGACCGTGATCGACCGCTGGACGGGATCGTCGAAGTCGAGCGTCAGCACCCCGTCCTTGCCCGGCGTGAGCAGCTTGAGCAGGTTGACCAGGTTCGTGCCGTAGAGCTGGGAGGCCTGCGCCGGCAGCCGACCGGGCAGGTCGGTGTACCCGATGATCGTCACGCCGTTGGGGGTCGTCACGACCTCGCCGGGGACGGTGCCCTCGACGTTGCCGCCCTGCGCGGCCGCCATGTCGACGATCACGCTGCCGGGCTTCATGCTCGCCACGTGCTCAGCGGTGATCAGGCGCGGCGCGGGCCGGCCCGGGATCAGCGCGGTGGTGATGATGATGTCGACCTCGCGCGCCTGCTCGGCGTAGAGCTGCTCGGCCCGGCGGTTGTACTCCTCGGAGGTCGCCGCGGCGTACCCGGTGGTGGTCTGCTCGACGGGCACGTCGATGGCCAGGTACTCCCCGCCGAGGGAGCGGACCTGGTCGGCCACCTCGGGCCGGGGGTCGGTGGCCCGCACGATCGCCCCCAGCGAGGAGGCGGTCCCGATCGCGGCCAGCCCGGCCACGCCGGCCCCGGCGACGAGCACCTTCGCGGGCGGCACCTTGCCGGCCGCCGTCACCTGGCCGGTGAAGAACCGACCGAACGCGTGGGCCGCCTCGATGACCGCCCGGTACCCGGCGATGTTCGCCATGGAGCTCAGCACGTCCATGGACTGGGCGCGGGAGATGCGCGGGACAGCGTCCAGCGCGAGCGCCGTGACCTTCCGGGCGGCCAGCTTCTCGAGCAGCTCCGGGTTCAGGCCCGGATTCAGCAGACCGACCACAGTGGACCCCGGCCGCAGCAGGGCGATCTCGTCGTCGGTGGGCGCGTTCACCTTCAGCACGATGTCCGCCGACCAGGCGTCGCCGATGGTGGCGCCCGCCTCGACATAGGCCGAATCGGTAAAGCTCGATTTCAGACCGGCGCCGGTCTCGACCACAACCTCGTAGCCCAGGGCGAGTAACGGACCCACCGTCGCCGGGGTCGCGGCGACCCGCGTCTCCCCGGCCCGGACCTCGCGCGTCACTCCTATGCGCACGGCTTGCGCTCCTTCACCAAGGGACTTTCCGTCCGCGAGGGCTCGCGCGCCACCGGCCGGGTCGCCGGATCGAATCCTCACGGAGCACGACAAGCATTGATGCTCGACGCTGAACAGGATATCGTTAGGGTGATCTCCCTGGGTCGGCCGTGTGGTCCGAATCTCACGGGGTGGACTCGTGCTGCGCGCGGCGGGGCCGAGCCGGCGCCAGGCGGGATCGTCACGGCGCCCCAGCGGCCCGGCCCCGACCGGGACGGATGTCGAGCGGGGCCGGCTCCAGCGGAATCAGCCCACCGGCACCGGCACCGGCGTCAGGACGGCGGGACCGGGGCCGGGTCAGAACGAACCCCCTCGTCCCGCCCGGCGTCCGGGCGGGCGTCGTTCCTGGCCCGGGACGGGGCGGCGAAGGCGCCGGTGAGGACGCCCCCGACGACGAGCACCCCGCCGATGACGTCGGTGGCGTGCACCGGTTCGTCGAGGATCAGGGCGGCCGAGGCGATCCCGAAGAACGGCACGAGCATCGAGAAGGGCGCGACGGTCGTGGCGCTGTGCCGGCGGATCAGCGCTCCCCAGGCCGCCCAGGCCCACAGGGTCGCCAGGCCGGAGACGAACAGCAGCGCGGCGACCGAGCGCCAGGACATGGACCGGATCGCGGCGAGGTCGGCGGCGGGCCCGTCCACGGCGAGGGTCAGCCCGATCAGCACCGGGGTCGCCACCGCGCTCACCCAGACGATGAAGTTCAGCATGTCGCCGGGCGCGGCCCGCCGGATGCCGACGTTGCTCAGCCCCCAGGCGCCGGCTGCGGCGAGTACGAGCGCGAACGCCAGCGGTGGCCGGTCCGGACCCAACCGCCAGGCGACCAGCCCCAGGCCCAGGGCCGCGATCGCGAGGCCCGCGATCTGCAGCCGTACGGGTCGCTCGCGGAGCAGGATCGCGGCGAAGATCACAGTGAAGATGGCCTGGGTCTGCAGCACCAGCGAGGAGAGGCCGGCCGGCATCCCGGCCGCCATCCCGACAAACAGCAGGGAGAACTTGATCACGCCCAGCCCGAGACCGATAGCGATCACTCAGCGCCAGGCGACCACGGGCCGCCCGACGAAGAAAATGGCGGGTACGGCGGCGAGCGCGAACCGCAGCGCATTGAACAGCAGTGGCGAGAGATCGTCGAGTCCGAATTTGATCGCAACGAAGTTGACGCCCCAGACCGCGGCCACCAGCACCGCGAGGACGAGATCCCGGAATCTCACCCGCTAACCATGCCGTCACCGGACCCCAAGCACCAGCGAATAGTTCTGTCGGGCTATTAAGTGCCGCTGAACTGTCCGTTCGCTGTCGCTTCTCACCCCACCGTCGCCACCCCTGGTGCGCACGCTGGCCCCCTCCACCGACGCGCACGAGGTGTCCGATCGACCGCCAGCCGGTGACCCGAGCGAGAAGGTTGAACAGTCAACTATTGCCGGGTAAGCTACCCGCATGCGGAGCATCCTGTTCCCGGAGGTGCCGGCCGGCGCCTTCGACGAGTTCCTGCCCGCGGCGTCGCAGGCCAGCGCCCAGCAGGCGCCGTGGACGCCGGACGACGGCCCGCTCCCGGCGCTCTACCTCAGCCACGGGGCGCCGCCGCTCTTCGACGATCCGGAGTGGATGCGGCAACTGCACGCCTGGGCCCTGTCGATGCCGAAGCCCCGGGGCATCCTCATCGTCTCCGCGCACTGGGAGTCCGCTCCGCTCGCGCTGTCCAGCTCGGCGGCGAACGTGACCCCGGTCTACGACTTCTATGGCTTCGCGCCGCGGTACTACACGATGCGCTACGACACCCCGGACGCCAGCGACCTGGCCCGACGGGTGATCGCGACGCTGCCCGCCACGCAGCGGCCGTACGAGCACCCCAACCGCGGCCTGGACCACGGGGCCTGGGTGCCGCTGAAGGTCATGTACCCCAACGCCGACATCCCGGTGCTGCAGCTCAGCCTGCCGACCCACGATCCGACGTCCCTGATCGAGCTCGGCCAGCGGCTGCGTCCGCTGCGGGACGAGGGCGTGCTCATCATCGGGTCGGGTTTCATGACGCACGGGCTGCCGTTCGTCACCCGTGAGATGCTGCTGGAGAACAAGCCACCGGCGTGGTCGCGCGACTTCGACGCCTGGGCGGCGCAGGCGCTGGCCAACGGCGATGTCGAACAGCTGTGCCGGTACGCCGACGTCGCGCCCGGGATGCCGTACGCCCACCCGACCGTGGACCACTTCATCCCACTGTTCGTGACGCTCGGCGCCGCCACCGATCCGGAACAACCGGCGTCCACCGCCATCGAGGGCTACATGATGGGTTTGTCCAAGCGATCCGTCCAGGTGGCCTGAGCGATACCCGCGACCCGTCCGTTGAGCCGGAAAGGACGTCCTCTGGCCGGTTGACTCCACTGGGCGGTTACCGCCGGGAAGGCGTCGTCGACCAAGCCAGGGCGCGACCCGGGAAAGGAGCCCCGATGACCGATGTGATGGAAGTTCCCGAGGGGTACCGCGACCTGCTGGAGGCCCCGTACGCGACGCTCGCGACGATCGACCCCAGCGGCCGCCCGCAGTTGTCCTACGTGTGGTTCCTCGCCGAGGACGGCAAGGTCAAGGTCTCGCTCAACACCAAGCGGAAGAAGGTCCGCAATCTGCGCCGCAACCCGGCCTGCACCGTGTTCATCGTCGACCCGAAGAACCCGGGCCGGTACCTGGAGATTCGCGGCGACGCCCGGATCGAGCCGGACGACGACTACGAGTTCGCCAACCGCGTGGGCGCGAAGTACGGCGCCGACCTGCGCGCGTTCGACGGCCCCGACCAGAAGCGGGTCGTGGTCACGCTCGAGCCCGTACGGGTGAACGGCGTGACCATGTTCTGACTCGGCCGGGTTCCGATCGGCCGGTTCCCACTGACCCGGTTCTGGCTGGCCCCGGTTCCGGCCGACCCCGGTTTCTGATTGAACCGGCCCCCGAGTGGGTACTCGTGGAGCATGCCCATCCAGGCACAGCCCCCAGGTCGCGAGGGCACGCATGACCGGCCCTACAGTGCGCTGAACCTGCGGCTCGGCCTGGCCCTCTTCGGTGTCGTCTTCTGCGGCGTGGTCGGTTTCCTGATGCTGCGGGCCGGCCTCACCGTGCCCGGCTGGGCCCTCATCGGTCTGGGGGTCATCGCCGCGATCGACGCCGTGGTGGTGCAGCTGCGCCGCCGGTCCCGCATCCGCGCCGGCGAGCGAGGGCATTCGATATTTGAGTGACGCGTCACCGCCGGCCACCGTCGCCCGGACCGGACACGGGCGCCGGCGCGCCAGACGCGTGACGGCGCGACCCTACTTGAGGGCGCCGTCGAGCATGCTGCGCAGGAAGTAGCGCTGGAAGGTGAAGAACAGGATCAACGGCACCGCCATCGAGATCAGGGCGCCCGGGGCGATGACGTCGATGTTCGAGGCGAAGGCGCGGGTCTGCTCCCGGATGGCGTAGGTGATCGGCGGGTTGTTGAAGCCGAAGACCAGCGCCACCAGCAGGTCGTTCCACACCCAGAGGAACTGGAAGAGGGCCAGCGACCCCAACGCCGGCCAGGCGAAGGGCAGCGCCACCCGCCGGAACACGGTGAACTCGCCGGCCCCGTCAGCCCGCGCCGCCTCGATCATGTCCTCGGGCAGGCCGAGGAAGTAGTTACGCAGCAGGAAGACCGCGAACGGCAGGCCGAACGCGACGTGGAACAGGATGACGGCCGGGATGTCGCCGAAGATGCCCAGGGCCCGGAACACCGCGGCATCGGGGATGAGCGCCACCTGCACGGGCACGATGGTCAGCGCCACCGCGAGGACGAAGAGGACGTCGCGGCCCCGGAAGTCCAGCCAGGCCAGGGCGTAGGCGCCCAGGGCGCCCAGGGCGAGCACGAGCACCGTGGACGGGACGGCGATGAGCACCGTGTTCCACAGCGACCCGGTGATCCGCTCGTTGCTGAGCAGGGCGGCGTAGTTGTCCAGCGTGAGCTGGCTCGGTGCGGTCAGGGCAGTCCACCAACCGGAGGCGCTGTTGTCGGCGGCGGTGCGCAGGCTCGCCACCGCCAGGCCCAGCGTCGGGAAGAGCCAGAACAGACCGATACCGATGACGAAGACCCGCGCTGCCCCGCCGCCCAGGATGGCGACGAGCCGCTTGAGCGGGCTGGGGCGGGGTTCGATGCGCACCGCCGTGCCGGCCGGCTCGAGCTCGGGAATCGGCATCGGCTCCAGCAACGACACCGGGTGCGCGACGGGCGCGCTGCGCTGCGACGTCACAGCCTCTCCCTTCGGCGTCGGCGGATGGTGAACAGCATGGCGGGCAGCACCAGCAGGAAGAGCAGCACGGCCAGCGCACTGCCGAGCCCGTAGTCCAGGCCGCCGCCGAACGAGACCCGGTACATCTCCAGCGCCACCACGTTCGCCTCGTCCTGCACCGAGTCGGGCGGCAGCACATAGAGAAGGTCAAAGATCTTTAAGACATTGATAGAAAGCGTAACCAGGACGACGACCAGGATCGGCCAGACGAGCGGCACCGTCACCCGCCGCAGGATCTGCCAGTCGCTGGCCCCGTCCGCCCGCGCCGCCTCCAGGACGTCGCGGGGCAGCCCGGCCAACCCCGCCTGGATGAGGATCATCGCGAAGCCGGCCCAGATCCAGATGTAGGCGCCAATGACCGCGGGCGTCACCAGGCGCGGGCCGAGCCAGGTCACGCCGCGGAACGGCTCGGTGAAGTTGGTCGCCGCCAGCCGCACGATGTAGTCGCCCTCGGTGAGCCCGGGGAAGACGAACCGCCCCGACGCGTCGGTCGTCGTGGTCGCCACGACCTGGCCGTCCCGTACGGCCTCCACGCGCATGCCCGGCAGGCCCACCTCGGTCGCATCGATCTCCCCGGCCTCGCCCCCGCCGCCGCGGGTGAAGTCCAGCCACACCACGCCCCGCAGCTCGACGCCGGCCTCCGGCGGCGAGGCCGGCGCCGCCTCCGACGGGATCCGGTCCCGGGGCAACCCCACCACCGGCATCGCCACCGGCTCGGACGCCGGTACGGGGTCGGCCGTCTCGTAACCGCCGTCGGCCGGCACGAGCCCGGTGCCGTCCCGCGGCGCCACCCCGTAGTACCGCGACGGCGGGGAGAACGCGTCGTGGACGGCGACCAGCGCGGCGTTGAGCGCGCCCCGCTGCGGGTCCTCGTCGTAGACGAGCCGGAACGTCACGCCCACTGCGAGGAACGAGATCGCCATCGGCATGAACAGGATCGTCTTGAGGGCGGTGGACCAGCGCACGCGCTGCGTGAGGACGGCCAGCATCAGACCGAGGACGGTCACGATCGTGGGGGCGACCACGACCCACACGATGTTGTTGAGGATGGCCCGCCGGGTCTCCTCGGTGGAGAACATCCGGCCGTAGTTGGCCAGGCCTACGAACGCTCCGGTGTTCGTGTCGCGCAGGCTCAGCCACAGCGTGTGGGCCATCGGATAGGCCACGAGCACGAGGACGGTCAGCGCGGCCGGGCCCAGGAACAGGGCCGCGATCAGGCGACGCTCGTTCCGCCACCGTCGCCCCGGGGGCCGCCCCGCCGGGCGTTGCTCGCGGATTCCGCTCCGGCGAGCTGCGCGGGATTGCACTCCCTGCCCGCCACCCCCGCCCAGCCACCCGAATTGCCGTCTCATCCGTAGTCCTTGAAGTCCCGGGACGCGGCCTCCTCGAGCCGCTGCGCCACCTCGGCCGGCGACATGTCGTCGGCCAGGAAATTCTGCAGGAGCACCCACATGTGGGCGTTCGACGCACCGCCGAACGCCTGCGGGGTGAGATCGGAGAGGTCGAACCGCAGCAGGGGCGCGTCGGTCACCGCCGCGGCCAGCGCCCGGGTGACGTCGTCCGGGTAGTAGGCCGGGTCCAGGTTGCGGTTGACCGACAGGAACCCTCCCCGGCTCGCCATGATCTGCGCCGCCTCGGGCGAGGCGAGGAAGGTCATCAGCGCGTGGGTCTCGGGGGTGTCCCGCAACGCCACCGCCTGGTCCCCCGCCACCACGACCGCGGGCGGGGAGCCGTCGATGGACGGCCACGGAAAGAAGCGCGCGTCCTCACCGACCGTGACCCGGTCGAGCGCGTGGATCTCGGCGGCCACGAAGTCGCCCTCGACGAGCATCGCGCAGCTGGGCCGGGAGCCGAACACCTCGGCGACCGCCTGGGTGAAGGTCACCTGGGTCGCCCCGGCCGGTCCCCCGTACACGTAGCGGGGCGTGCGCCAGTAGTCGGCCAGCAGCGTCAGGGTCTGCACCACCGTGGGGTCGGTCCACGGGATCTCGTGCCGAGCCAGCGCGTCGTAGCGCTCCGGGCCGGCGATGCGCAGGTACGCGTTCTCGAACCAGTCGGTGAGCACCCAGCCGTCGGCGCCGCCGGTCGCCATGGGGGTGATGCCGGCCTCGACCAACGTCCGGGAGACCTCGAGCAGTTCGTCCCAGGTGGACGGTGGCCTGACCCCGGCCTCCTCGAACGCGTCGGCCCGGTACCAGATCACGGACTTGTTCGCCACCTTGAAGTACAGCCCGTACAGCTGGCCGTTGACCGTACCGAGGTCCTGCCAGGTCTGGGAGAAGTTGCGCCGGACCGCGTCGGCGGCCGCCCCGCGCAACGGCACCAGTGCCCCGCGCCGGGCCAGCTCGGCCACCACGCCCGGCTGTGGGATGAACGCGATGTGGGGCGGCTGCCCCCCGGCGATCTGGCTGTTCAGCAGCACGGCCAGGTCGCTGCCGCCGGAGGTGTACTGCACGGTGGCGTGCGTCCGCCGCTCGAACTCGTCCAGCACGGCGCGGAAGTTCTCCTGCTCGGTCCCCGACCAGGTGGCGAGGACGTGCACCGTCCGACCGCGCAGGTCGCCCAGGGTCGGGTCGGCCGCCTCGGGCGTCGCGACGGTACAGGCGCCGAGGACCAGCAACGCCACCGCGGCCACGGCAGCGCGCGCCGATCGGGGCATACGTTCCTCCCCCGCACTCCGACGTTCTCGCAGTCTCGCCGACCGGTGGGAGCTCGCACCACCCCGGTCGGCGGCCGCGTTACGGAACCGATGGTGTGTTCACAAGATCAGCCGCCGCGGCCGGCCTGGACCGGCCGCCGGCAAGATCGGTGAGCGGATGTTGACCCAACCGTGACCGTTGGCAACGATCCTGTCACCGGCCTTTCACGGGAAACTGCTCGTGACGAGACCCGAGTGCGCCCCCGGCCCAGCGGTGCCGGGCGGCCGCTGGCACGCACTGGTGCCCCTCGCTCGGCCCGAGGGCACGGCGCCGCTCGCGGCGCCCATCACCGCTAGACCTGGGTCTACCGCCGCCCCACCAGCGTCGTTGGGGCGCCGGGGAAGGGAGGGCACAACGTGGTGACCGCCAGGGATTCGGCCTCCGGGCCCTGGCGCCCCTCCGACCGCGGTCACTCCGCTGATTGCGGCCGCTCCGCGGATCGCGGCCGCACTGCGGGATCGGAGGTACTCCCGCTCGTCGGCTTCACGGTGGCGCTCGCCACCGACCGGCGCAACCACGAGATGGCGGCGTGGCTCGCGGCCGAGGGCGCGCGCATCATCGGCTTCCGCGCGGTGCACACCACGCCCCAGCCCGACCCGGCCGCGATCGCCGCCGCCGTCCGCGAGAGCGTCGCCCAACCGGTGCACGAGGTCATCGTCTCCTCCGCCTACGGTCTGCGGCTGTGGCTGGCCGCCGCCCGCCGCGAGGGCCTGCTCGACCAGATGGTCGCCGGCCTGGCCGAGGCCCGCCTGCTCGCCCGGAACGCGGTGACCGCCGACGGGCTGCGCGAGCTCG
>Ga0310830_101365_pt1 | contig 12318 bp, 11 predicted proteins | sample WT_ome_5_FD_201301 | JGI IMG/M metagenome (GOLD analysis project Ga0310830, IMG submission 201301) | Sorghum-adapted microbial communities enriched on wild type (WT) sorghum from Joint BioEnergy Institute, Emeryville, California, United... ...
GCCGGCCTTCAGGAACTCGGAGACGTCGACCGGGACCGGCTCGAAGCCGCGGGCGCGCACCTGCTCGGCCAGCCCGGTGGCCTGGGCGGGCAGCACGACGTGCTTGCCGTCACAGACGGCGTTGAGGCCCAACCATTCGGCGTCGGCGATATTCGCCTCGATGGCGTCCGGGAAGAGCCGGCGCAACACGCGGACGCTGCCCGGGCTGAAGGCCTCCGGCAGGAAGGCGATGGTGTCGCCCAGGACAGCCAGCGCCGTATCCAGGTGGTAGAACCGTGGATCGATGAGTTGCAGGCTCACCACGGGGCGGCCGAAGACCTCCTGGGCCTCGGCGTGGGCGGTGTAATCGGTCCGGAACCCCGTCCCGGCGAGCAGGTACCGGTCGGTGAGCAGGAAATCCCCCTCACCTTCATTGATCCACTTGGGCGCGCTGACCTCGAAGCCCAGCTCGGCCAGCCGGGCGGCGTAGGCCGGGGCCTCCGCGGCCCGTTGCGGATAACGGAACTGCGCGCCGTAGGCGATGCCGTCGATGACGGTAGCGCCGTTGGCGGCGAAGACCATGTCCGGCAACCCCGGAAGCGGATCGATCTCCTCCACCGTGTGGCCCAGCGACAGGTACGCGTCACGCAGGTTCGTCCACTGCGCCACGGCGAGCGCATTGTCCGTGGGCACCGTCGGGTGCATCCAGGGGTTGATCTGGTACTCCACGGTGAAGTACGTGGGCCGGCACATCAGGTAGCGACGGGGGGTCGCCTCACGCGACGTCATTGTCGAAGTCCTCCACTGGTCGCGCGTCGTCGTCGGCTCGTGGTGGGACGCGAATACCACCGTCGAGATCAACCCTAGGCGCGGGATCATGCCCCCATCCATTGCTGGATTTTGCGTTCCACCGGCGATTCGTTGCGGAAATGACGGCTTAGACGAACGATTCTTGCTCGACGGTCCCGGCCCACCCCGGCCCGCACCGGTCGGGCCCCCAGGACCGGCCGAGGCGAGCAGAATCGCTGACCATGAGGATTGGACTGCAGGTACCAGACTTCGCGTGGCCGGGCGGAGCCGACAGCCTCGGCACGGATCTCGCCGCGATCGCCCGCACGGCCGACGAGGTCGGGTTCGAGTTCCTCGCCGTGATGGACCACTTCTTCCAGATCGGCCTGATCGGGGCGCCCGAGGACCCGATGCTCGAGGCCTACACCACGCTGGGGTACCTGGCCGCTCACACCTCACGCGTCAAGCTGCTCACCCTGGTCACCGGCGCCGTCTACCGTCACCCGGGCGTCCTCGCCAAGCAGGTGACGACGCTGGACGTCCTCTCCGGCGGCCGGGCCTGGCTCGGCATCGGAGCCGGGTGGTACCAGGAGGAGTCGGCGGGCCTCGGCATCCCGTTCCCGCCGGTGGCCGAGCGCTTCGAGCGGCTCGAGGAGACGCTGCAGATCGTGACGCGCATGTTCGCCGGCGACGACGCGCCCTTCGTCGGCAAGCACTACCAGCTCGCGCGTCCGGTGAACTCGCCGGCCCCGCTGACCCGGCCCCGGCCGCCCATCATGATCGGCGGCGGGGGCGAGAAGAAGACCCTGCGGCTGGTCGCCCAGTACGGCGACGCCTGCAACCTGTTCGTCGGCCCGGAGCTGCCCCGCAAGCTCGAGGTGCTCCGCGAGCACTGCGCGCAGCTGGGCCGCGACTACGACAGCATCTACCGGACCGCCCACCTGAAGCTGGACGTGGGCGCGGACGGCCGCGGGGTGCCCGAGCTGTTGGACACGCTCCGGGGCCTCGCCGACCTCGGCATCCAGGCCGTGCTGGGGTACGTCCCCGACGTGCACACCCTGCGTCCGCTCGAGGTCATCGGCCGCGAGGTCATCCCGGTCGCCGCCGGCTTCTGACCCGCCCGACGGGGCGTCCACCCGGTCGGGCCGTCGAACGTGGTCGAGTCGTCCGATCCGGCCAGGCCGTCAGGCTCGGTCAGGGCGTCAGATTCGATCAGGCCGTCAGATTCGGTCAGGCCGTCAGTTTCGATCACGACGCCGTGCCCGGGTCGGTCGACCCGGGCACGGCTGGCGACGGCGGCCTCACGAGGGCGGCCTCACGACGGCGGCCTCACGTCTGCGTTGGCACCACCGGCGTGGGCGGCGACGGCAGCGGGCCGGTGGTCTGGCCGGGCGACGGCTGCGCGGGCATCGGGACCGTGTCCGACGGCGGCGGCAGCGGCTCGCCCGCGACCGGCGCCACGTTGTTCTCGTCCACGATGGACAGAATCGCGCACTGCACCCGGCCGTCCGGTGTGTTGGTCGGCACGTCGATCTCGGCCTGGGCGACCTCGCGCGGTGCCGCGGTGATCTGGATGGTCTCGACCGCGACCGGGGCGTTCCGGTCCCCGAGGGCGACGCGCAGGGTGAACGTGTGCGGCATCGTACCTTCCTGCCGCACCAGCACCGTGGCGTGCGCCCGGCCGGCCTGGACGAAGCAGTTGCCGACGGCCCATGAGGCCCGCACGATCTCCTGCGACCCGGTCGGCGTCGGGGAGGTCGGCGACGTCGCGGTGGGCGACGGGGTGCCCGTCGGCGATCCGGTCGGCGCCGGTGACGTCGTCGGTGACGTGGGTGGCGACGCGGTGGGTGAGGTCGGTGGCGAGGTCGTCGGGCTCGCGGTCGGCGACGGCGACCGCGTGGGCGACGTCGTGGGCGAGGGCGACGTGGTCATCCCGGACGGTGACGCCGGAGGCGACGGCGAGATCGTCGGCGTGGCCGTCGGGACGACGCCGGGCGGGGGCGGCGGCGAGCCGGGCGTGATCGTGCCGCTGGTCGGCGGGGGTGGCGGCGGCGAGGAGGGCGGCACCAACGTCGACGGCGCCGGCGAGGGGGCCGGGGCGTCCTGGCGGCCCGCCGTGCCGGCCGGGCGCTGGAACGACTTGCCGCTGTCCGGCTCGACGAGAACGAACTGCTGCACCGTCTGGGTGACCGGCACGACGACCGTGATCCGGTCCGGCGAGAAGCTCGGCCACTGTGGACCGACGAACTTCACCGACGTGGTCTGCTTGGGCGGCTTGAGCGGGTTGCCGCAGAAGCACTTGGTCACGGGTGCTCCGTGGACGTCCACCAGCACCGCGGTGCCGGCTTGCAGCACCGCCGGGATCTCGACGGCCTTACCGTCCCGGAACCCGTGGTTGATCACCTGGGTGTCCGTCCGCAGCAGCACGGGCGTCAGCGAGGCGACGAACGCCGGGATGTCGTCGACCGAGATGCCGACGACGCCTGCCCAGGCCTCCGCCTTCGCCCGGTCCTGCTGCAGGAAGGCGACCAGTTGCGCCTTGTCGCACGTCGCCTCGTCCTCGGTCCCGCCGAACAGGCCAACTGTGTCGCCGGGGAAGGACCCGCCCGCCCCGGGCGGTGGCGTGACGTCGGACCGGTCGCTGCCCACGGACGGCGTGAACGGGGTACCGCCCGGGAACGACGCGACGGGTTCGCGCTGGACGGTGGTCTCCTGGGCGTTGCCCCGGCTGCAGCCGGCGAGCGCGACGCCGGTCAGCACCATCGCGAGACCGAGCAGTGAGCGAAGACGGCGTGAGCGGAGACGAGGTGAGCGGAGACGAGGTGAGCGGAGACGAGGTGAGGGCATGGTGGTGGCTCCCGTACGGCTTGGGACCGACGGTTCGGTCGAGGGGCCGGTCGCCGCCCGTATCACGGGACGCTCCCGGCAGGCCGGTCATGGTCACCGTAACGCCCGACCGGGACGGATTTACGGCATTCGTGGGGATACGGGAAAGCCGCCGAATCAGCCCCGTGCCCCGCGTAGGATCGCGCACTTCCCGACAGGTCCCAGCCGCCGGGCCGCGCCGCCCGTCCCGCCTGTCCGCGAGTCGACACGCTGTGTCGGATTTCCTCTCAAGATCTTTTCGACCCCGGTCTCGCTTTTGTCGGACCCCCCATGCACAATCGAACACATGTTGCCAGCACCGCTGTTCGCTCCGCTCGACCTGCCCGCCGCGATCGAGGCGGCCCGCCGCACTCAGGGCGCCCATGGCGTCGTCGACCTCCTCGTCTCCGCTCTCACCGACCGCCGGGTCCGCAGCGACGTGGAGATCGATGAGCATCTCGACACCTTGAAGGCCGCATGCCGGGCCACCCGCCGCTGGGCGGAGATGATCCCGGTGCTGGAGCGCATCGCCGCGCTCAACCCCCAGCGCCGCCCTGAGGTCGCCGCCGAAGTGGCCATGGTGCATGTGCACCTTGGTCAGCACGGAAAAGCCTTGTCACTACTGGAATCCGCGCTCGCGCAGCAGCGTCGGCTGCCCGCCTGGCGGCGCAGCCTCGCCTTCAGCGTCGTCGCCGAGGTCGTGGCCCACCTGCTCCACGCGCCGGTTCTCGCCCAGGAGTGCGCCGCCCTCGCCGAGTCCACCGCGACCCCGCGGCCGGCTCGCGCCCACCGCGTCGCGGCGCCCCGCCGGCGGGCCGGGCTGGCCCGGCCGGTGCTCGTGAGCGACTCCGAGGGGGCCTTCGCCGGCCCGACGCGGCCCAAGAGCCAGGCCCGGCTGATGCTCCTCCAGGGCTCGGCCGCCTGACCCCATGACGATCATCCACATCGGATAGTGCTGTCCGTTTGTGATAACCAGACGGATACCGATCAGTGGTCACGGGGCAGCGGATCACGACCGGTTGTGGTCAGATACAGGCCGGCCCGTTCGCCTGCGGGTCGCGTCCGGCAAGACCCACCGGACCCGACGGGACCCACGAGACACGTGGGGTCCGGCAAAGTCATGGGTCCGACGGCCCTGGAGGGACCGACAGGCCCAACGACCCGGCCGAGCCCGGGGGACCGGACAGGCTCACCGGGCCCAACAAACTGATTGGGACCCGCACCTGGGGCCCACCGACTCGTAGGGACCGGGCCCGACCGCGACGGCGCCGGCAGGAGGGAGCACGATGACGCCGCAATCGTTGGCCAGCCGCCTGCTCAGCCCGGCCGGCTTCGGGCTGGCCCTGCTGCTGTTCCTGCTGCCCTTCGTGACCGTCTCCTGCGAAACCACGACGGGCGCGTCGCCGTTCACCGTCGAGTACACCTTCACGGGGCTGGATCTCGTGACCGGCGGGCCGCCCGAGATCAGCGGTGTGCTCCCGGACGACGACGGTTCGCCGATGACGGTCAGCGGCGCCTCCGACGACGTGTGGTTCGCCGAGCAGGTCGGGCGGCCGGTGCAGCCGCTGGCCGTCACCGCCGCCCTGATCCTGGTGGCCGGGCTCATCACCGGGCTCGTGCTCCCGGTCGCGCTCCGCGGCCGGGTCGCCGGAGCGCTCGCCCTCGCCGCCGTCACGCTCCTGGTGGTGGAGGTGCTCGCGGTCGCCCCGGCGGAGGCCGCCGAGGAGCTCGCGGCGGCGCTTCCCGACCCCACGCTGGCCACCCACACGACGCCCGCGATCGGCTTCTACCTCACGGTGGTCGTGCTCCTGGCCATCCTGGTGCGGGAGGTCGTCGCCGCTCGCCGACCGCCGACGCTGACGGTCCCCAGCGACTCGACCGGCCCGCCCGCTCAGGCGACCTGAGACTTCACCTGGTCGGCGATCAGGTCCAGATGGTCGAGATCGGTCAGGTCGAGGACCTGCAGGTGCAGCCGGGACGCGCCGATCTGAGTGAGCTGAGCGATCTTGTCGACGATCTCCGCCGGGGTGCCGCACAGGCCCGTGGCCTTCAGCGCGTCGATGTCACGGCCGATCGCCTCGGCTCGACGGCGGACCTCCGCATCGGTGCGCCCGCAGCAGATAGTCTGGGCGGCCGACAGGCGCAGGCTCGCCGGTTCGCGCCCCGCCGCCTCGCAGGCGGCCGCCGCGGCCCCGAACAGCGTCCGGGTCTGCTCCAGCGAGCAGAACGGCACGTTGAACTCGTCGGCGAACCGGGCGGCCAGACCGGGCGTACGCCGGGTGCCCTTGCCCCCCACGATCACCGGCGGGCGCGGAGCCTGCACCGGCTTCGGCAGCGCCGGCGAGTCGACCAGCTCGTAGTACTTGCCGTGGAAGGTGTACGTGCCGCCCACCGGCGTCGTCCACAGCCCGGTCACGATCTCCAGTTGCTCCGCGAGGCGATCGAACCGCTCCCCCGTCGGCGGGAACGGCACCCCGTACGCGCGGTGCTCCGCTTCGAACCACCCGGCGCCAAGACCCAGCTCGACCCGCCCCCCGCTCATCGCGTCCACCTGGGCCACGGTGATGGCGAGTGGGCCGGGCAGCCGGAAGGTGGCGCAGGTCAGCATCGTCCCCAGCCGGATGCTCTGGGTCTCCCGAGCCAGGCCGGCGAGCGTCACCCAGGCGTCGGTCGGCCCGGGGAGCCCGAACGTGCCCGACTCATCGCGGCCGACGCCGCCGATCGCCAGGTAGTGGTCGGAACGGAAGAACCCGTCGAACCCGCACGCCTCGGCGTGGCGGGCGACCCGGAGCAGGTCCTCGTACGAGGCGCCCTGCTGCGGCTCGGTGAAGATCGTCAGTCGCATGGGGCCCATTCTCCCGTGCGGCCCCGGAGCCGACCGGCGCCGCGCAGGACACGGTCCCTAGCGGTGACCGCCGACGCGGAGATCGCCCGCGAGAGTGAACGGTCAAATACGGTCAGCCTCGGCTCAAATACGGTCAGTGTCAGTAGAGAAAGAAGTTTCCAAACTTGTATCAGGCTGGGGCCTTGCCGGCCCTGCGGTTCCGGCAGTATTAGGCGCATGCCCGAGGGCGACACCGTCTGGAACACCGCGCGGGTCCTCGATCGTGCGCTGGCGGCGTCGGTGATCCGGCGCAGCGACTTCCGGGTGCCGTCGCTCGCCACCGTCGACCTCACCAAGTGGCGGGTGCGGGGCTGCGTCAGCCGCGGCAAACACCTGTTGCTGCGCCTGGCCGGGCCCGGTGACGGCCGGCTCATGACGCTGCACTCCCACCTGCGCATGGACGGAGCGTGGCGCGTGTACGGCCAGGGCGAGCCGTGGCGGGGCCGGCCCGCCCACGAGATCCGGGTCGTCCTGCGCACCCTCACGACGGTGGCCGTCGGCTACCACCTGCACGATCTCGCCCTGGTGCCCACCGGCCAGGAGGAGAGGCTCGTCGGGCACCTCGGCCCCGACCTGCTCGGCTCGCCCGACGAGGTGGGCGGCTGGGATCCCGAGGAGGCGGTGCGGCGGCTGCGGGCCCGGCCCGAGCGGGCCATCGCGGACGCCCTGCTCGACCAGCGCAACCTCGCCGGCCTCGGCAACCTGTACAAGGCCGAGGTGCTGTTCCTGCGCGGGATCCATCCGCTCACGCCCGTGGGGGAGGTCGCCGACCTGGACGCGGTGGTCGATCTTGCGCACCGGTTGCTGATGGCCAACCGCGGCCGGTGGACCCAGGCGACCACCGGATCGGTGCGCCGAGGCGAGGAGTCGTACGTCTACGGCCGCGCCGGAGCGCCCTGCCGGCGGTGCGGCACGCTCATCGAACGGGACTCGGTCGGCGAGCGGGTAACGTTCTGGTGCCCGTCCTGCCAGCCCGCCCGGACCGCTCAGCAGGCGACCACCGCCGCCTGACCGGCTATCCAGACCCCGGCTATCCAGGCCGGAGCGGGTGTCCCGACCGAGGCGGGCGGCCTCGAGCGGGAGACAAGTGAGCGGGCGACGGGTGAGCGCGCGGCGACCCGGCGCCTAGGCCTGCTCGCGCCGCTCGGCGGCGCTGGCGGATTCGATCGCCGGCGACGGCTCGGGCGCCTCGACGGCCGGCGCGGGCTGCGATGACTCGACCGCCGGCGCCGGCTGGGATGGCTCGACCGCGGGCGCCGGCTGGGATGACTCGACGACGGACGCCGGCCCGGCCTCGACCGGTCCGGCCATGGAGCGACGGATCTCCTCCAGGCGCGACGCCCCGGCCAGGTCCAGGGTCGCCTTCTGCACCTCGAGTCGGCGCGCCTCGATGGACGTCGAGGCGAGGTCGGCGCGACCCAGCGCGGTGGCGTACCGACGCTCGATCTTCTCGCGGATCTCGTCCAGCGACGGCGTGGTGCCCGGCGCGGTCAACGAGCTCATCGACTCGAGTGACCGGGCCACGGTCTCCTGCATCTTGGCCTGCTCGAGCTGGCTGAGCAGCTTGGTGCGCTCCGCCAACTTCTGCTGCAGGAGCATCGCGTTGTTCTCCACCGCCTGGCGGGCCTGGGTCGCGGCGGCCAGCGCCTGGTCGTGCAACGTCTTGAGGTCCTCCACCGCGGCCTCGGCCGCGACGAGCTGGGTCGCGAAGGTCTGCGCGGTGGCCTCGTACTCGGCCGCCTTCTTCTCGTCGCCGGCGGCGCGGGCCTTCTCGGCCAGAAGCAGCGCCTGGCGAGCGTTGTTGGTGAGCTGCTCGACCTCGCTGAGCTGACGGGAGAGCTTCATCTCGAGCTGGCGCTGGTTGCCGATCACCGCGGCGGCCTGCTGCACGAGAGCCTGATGCTGACGCTGGGCCTCCTCGATCGCCTGCTGGATCTGCACCTTCGGGTCGGCGTACTCGTCGATCTTGGCCCCGAACAGCGCCATGAGGTACTTCCAGCCCTTGACGAACGGGTTCGCCATCTCGCGTCCTCTCCACAGTCAGCCCGGGGCCTGACGGCACCGGCGGTGGCCACCGACCCCCATCTTGGCAGGCCGAAGCCAGCCGCGGGCCAGCCGCCAGCGACGCATCGCACCGCCAGCGAGAGGGAGAGCGCTCAGCCGACGAGCAGCTCCGACCGCGGACCCGGCGTCCGCCGTGCCGTGAGCGTGTGGCGCAGCGGACCGTCGCTGCGCACGCTCACCGTGATCTCTCCATCGGTGACGGAGTCGGTGACGACCGCGGGCTCCCGCGCCGGCGCGGGGGCCGGCGCCTGGCCCGGAGCATCGGCCAGGGCCTCCTGCATCTGTTCGGCGAGCGCGAACGTGGCGGCGACCTCGGCCATCACGTCGGACAAGCCGGTGCCCAGCGCCTCGCAGATCGAGGCGAGCAACTCGCTGGACGCCTCCTTGTGGCCGCGCTCGATCTCGGACAGGTAGCCCAGGCTCACGTTGGCCGCCGTCGACACGTCCCGCAGCGTCCGGTGCTGCGCCTGCCGACGGGCCCGCAGGACGTCACCGATGACCTTGCGCAGAAGAACCACAGCCACCCCCTTCGACCGGCCGCTTCACGAGCAGCACCGGTCGCTGCAAGGCTACCCGCATCCGCCAGATTCGACATTCACAGGCGCCAGACGCTTCCGTCCCGCGTCACCCGCCTGCGCCCGGCCCACAGAGATACCCGAACAATCGTACCAGTTACCGATAATCATCTTAATCTATCCCGAATCGGGCACGGCGGGCTGGCGGAGGGCGATGGCGAGCAGATCCAACGCTGCGGCGACGGCACCGGCCCGGATCGCCGCCCGGGAGCCGGTCAGGTCGAGCCGTTGGACGGCCTCGACGACCGGACCGACCTCAGGCACTGGGCCGGCCGGGCCGCCACCGGGCGCTGGGCCGGCGGGACCGGACTCGGGCGCTGGGCCGGCGGGACCCGGCTCGGGCATCGGGCCGGCGATGGCCACGTACACCGTGCCGACCGGGATGTCGTCCTGCGGGTCGGGCCCGGCCACGCCGGTCGTGGCCAGACCCCAGTCCGCCCCGCAGCGGGTCCGCGCGCCCCGGGCCAGGGCGAGGGCGACCTGGGGGTCCACGGGCCCCACCGCCCGCAGCAGATCGTCGGCGACCCCCACCAGCGACGCCTTCAGGTCCGTGGCGTAGGCGATCACACCGCCCCGGAAGGCCCGGCTCGCCCCGGGCACGTCCACGAGGGTGGCCGCGAGCAGTCCGCCGGTGAGCGACTCGGCGACCGCCAGCGTCTGCCCGCGCGCCACGAGGGCGTCGAGAATCTGGGCCGCCACCGTCTGGGCCGCCGCCGTCGTCTGGGCCGCCGGAGTCTGGGCCGCCGTCGCGGCCGGCGACGCGGTCATGCCCGGGCCGCGGCCCGCAGCCGTACGGCCCGGGCCACGTAGTCGACGCCGGTGATCAAGGTGACCGCGGTGGCCAGCCCCATCAGCCAGGGGCCGACCGCCGCCAAGGGGGCCGGGAACGGGAGGAGGTACCAGGTGATCGCGGCGACCAGCAGCGCCGTCTTCAGCTTGCCGCCCCGGCTGGCCGGGATCACCCCGTGCCGGATGACCCACAACCGCAGCAGCGTGACGCCGACCTCCCGCACCATGATCACAACGGTCACCCACCACGGCAGCCGGTCGTAGATCGACAACAGGACGAGGGCGGTGCCGGTGAGCGCCTTGTCGGCGATGGGGTCCGCCACCTGCCCGAACGCCGTGACCTGGTTCATCGCCCGGGCGAGCCGGCCGTCGGCGAAGTCGGTCAGCGAGGCGATGCCGAAGGCCAGGGCCGCCCCGATCCGCAGCCCCGGCGAGACCATCCCGGAGGTGACCACCAGTACCGCGAAGACGGGGACCAGCACGATCCGCAGCAGCGTCAGCGCGTTGGCCGCCGTGACCAGGCGGCGGCTGACCGGCGACCGCGTCGACGATGCTCCCATGACCGCCGGCCCGTTCACGGCCGTCCCGCCCGGACCGCGACGGGTACGGCCACGAGATCCACGCCATCGGTCCCGGTGACCCGGGCCCGCACGAGATCGCCGATACGGATGTCCCCGATCCGGACGTCACCGATCCGGACGTCACCCACCGACGCGTCCCCGCCCGGCTCCGGATGGTCGGTGCCGGCCGGGAGCACGAGGCGGGTCGAGCCGTCCTCCGGTCCCTGGTGCGCGGCCCGTCCCTCCGCCACTACCGCGTCGGCGCCGCGCGCGTCCGCGGGCGGCACGGACTCGACCAGGACCTCGACCTCGGTGCCGATGCGGTCCTCGGCGCGCTGGTTGCACAGTTCGTCGGCCAGGTCGCTGATGCGCTCGTACCGCCGGCGGATCGTGGCCCGGCTGACCTTCCCCGGCAGGGTGGCCGCCTCGGTCCCCTCCTCGTCGGAGTAGTCGAACACCCCGATGGCGTCGAGGTTCGCCGCGGTCAGGAACCGCTCCAGCTCGGCGACGTCGGCGCGGGTCTCGCCGGGGAAACCGACGATGACGTTGCTGCGGGCCCCGGCCCACGGGTCATGGGCGCGCACGGAGGCGAGCAGGTCCAGGAACCGGTCGGTCGAGCCGAACCGGCGCATCCGCCGCAGCACGGGCTCGCTCGCGTGCTGGAACGACAGGTCGAAGTAGGGCGCGACCCCGGGCGTGGTCGCGATCGCCTCCACCAACCCGGGCCGGATCTCGGCCGGCTGAAGGTAGCTCACCCGCACGCGCAGGATGCCCGGGACGGCCGCGAGCTGGGGCAGCAGTTTCTCCAGCGCCCGCGGGTCACCCAGGTCCTTGCCGTAGGACGTCGAGTTCTCGCTGACGAGGATGATCTCCCGGACGCCCTGGCCCGCCAGCCACTCGGCCTCGGCCAGCACCTCGTCCGGCGGGCGGGAGACGAACGCGCCCCGAAACGACGGGATGGCGCAGAACGAGCACCGCCGGTCGCAGCCGGAGGCGAGCTTCAGCGAGGCGACCGGGCCCTGGTCCAGGCGGCGGCGCAGCACACCCCGCAGGTGGGCCGGAACCGGCCCGTCCGCCGTCCGACCGTGACCGGGCGTCACCACCGCAGCGGAGCGCCGCTGCACCGGGGTGATCGGCAACAGGCGACGCCGGTCACTCGGGGTGTGCGCCTCCAGCCGCCGCCCGGCCAGCACGTCCTCCAGCCGGGCGGAGATCTCCGGGTAGTCGTCGAAGCTCAGGACCGCGTGCGCCTCGGGCAGCGACTCGGCCAGCTCGCGCCCGTACCGCTGGGCCAGGCACCCGGTGGCGACCACCTTGGCCCCGGTGGCCGCGGCGGCGAACAGGGTGTCGATGGAGTCGCGCTTCGCCTTCTCGATGAAGCCGCAGGTGTTGACGATGACGACGTCGGCGCCGTCGGCGTCGGCGACCAGCTCCCAGCCGCCGGCGTCGAGACGGGCCGCGAGCTCCTCGGAGTCGACCTCGTTACGCGCGCATCCCAGGGTCAGCAGGGCGACTCGCCGGCCCGGACGCGGGTCGCGGGGGGACGCCTCCGACGCGGGTGTGCTGCTGACGGCCAGGGACACCTACCGAGGGTACCGGCCCACACCGGCCCAAACCTCGCCGACCGGCGCCACACCACCCGAGTCGACGGCCGGCCCGTGACCGCCCTACCCCGGCGGCTCGTCGACGCGCCGGGCCCGCCCCCAGACCCGTCGGCCCGGGCTAGGGCAGGCCCTCGAGCACCTCGTCGAGATCCTCGGGGCGGACCAGCACCTCGCGGGCCTTCGACCCCTCCGACGGCCCGACGATGCCG
>Ga0310830_101368_pt1 | contig 12302 bp, 4 predicted proteins | sample WT_ome_5_FD_201301 | JGI IMG/M metagenome (GOLD analysis project Ga0310830, IMG submission 201301) | Sorghum-adapted microbial communities enriched on wild type (WT) sorghum from Joint BioEnergy Institute, Emeryville, California, United... ...
CCAGATCAGTTCGCTGACCACAAGCCGGAAGGATACGCGTTTGGTCGTCAGAAGCGGAAATCCTTCGTTCAAGTCGAACCGCATCTGGTAGCCGAAAACGGACATCGTGCCCGTCCCGGTCCGGTCCGTTTTGCGCGTGCCGTGCTCCAGCACATGCGCAAGAAGCTGCAAATACTGCCGCTCGTTGCGACTCATGACGCACCGCCTTTCTGCCATTTGGCCTTCTTCGTCAAATGTTGCCTGCTCCATCCGCATGGGCCTTTTCGCGTGTCATCACGGTTTCCCCGTCCAACCAAACCGGCTTGTTCGTCGGCATCGGCGTTCCGTTTGCCCGGACCTTCCATAAAATTTCCATAAAATAGGCCGTGTCCGTCAGCATTCCCACCCGTCCATCACTTTGGCGGGAAGCGTGACCGGACGGCCCGGAAGCTTGGACAAATCCAGCGTCCCGACCAGCTCCGCGGGTTTGACCGGCTCAGGCTTGTCGATCAGGCCGTACAAATGGGCCAAGTGACCGACAACGCGCTCCGGCGCGACGTTCATGCGGCGCAGCGCGGCCAGCGCCAAATCTTTGTGCCGTTTGGACAGGCGATGGCCGTCGGGCCCGTGCACGAGCGGCACATGCGCATATCGCGGCGGCTCCTGCCCGAGCGCTTCATGCAGCATCAGCTGTCTCGGCGTGGAATCGAGCAGGTCGCTGCCGCGCAGCACATCGCTCACCCGCATGGCGGCGTCGTCCACCGTCACCGCCAGCTGATAGGCGATGAGCCCGTCCGCCCTTTTGACAATGAAATCGCCGCCGCTTCCGGGCGGGAACTGTTGCGGACCGAGCGCGAGATCGCAAAACCGCACCGGTCGCTCCGGGACTGCAAAGCGCAGCGAAGGCGTTTTGCGGGCCGAACGCCGGCGCCTTTCCTCCTCGCTCAAAGTCCGGCACGTGCCGGGATACACCGGCCCTTCCGCGCCGATGCCGTGCGGCGCGCTGGCCGCGGACAGCAAGTCCGCGCGGCTGCAATAGCACGGATACAGCCGTCCGGTCTCGCCGAGCCGCTCTAGCGCTTGTTCATAATATGCGATTCTCGCGCTCTGCGTGTAGGGTCCGTACGGCCCGCCGCAGTCCGGTCCCTCGTCCCAGTCCAAGCCGAGCCACCGCAGGTCGTCGACGATTTGCTCGGCAAATTCCGGCTTGCATCTCGGTTGGTCGATATCTTCCATGCGCAGGATAAACCGGCCGCCCGCCTGTCTCACCTGCAGCCAGGCCAGAAGCGCGGTCGCCGCGTTGCCGACGTGGAGCAGGCCGGACGGAGTCGGAGCGAACCGGCCTCGCATCACGTCATCGCCACCTCTTCATCGCGGTAGGGCACGAGCATCGCGTGTTGCGCCGCGGTGTGCAAATCCCGGAACACGCGGTTCAAGGGGTCGCGCTCGAACAGGCCGGCCATGCCCAAATACGGAAACAGCGTTTCGCACGACGCCACCGCTTGTCTCGTCACCGCTTTGCAGACGGAGCTGACGCGTTCCTGCATTTCGGACGGCAAACCGCTTTCCCGCACATGAAGTTCCCAGGACCGGTTCACGGTATCGTAAAAAGCGTCGATGCGGCGATTCAACGCGTCTCGGCTGCGCCGCGCCAGCAACGACACAAAGTCCAACCGTTCCGGATGGGACTGGAGCCGATCGCGGATTCGCGTCTCCGCCTCGTCCAGAAAACGCCCGGCAAGGCCGATGCATACCGCCGCAAACGACGTTTCCGCAAACGATACGAACGGATACCGGTAGACGGGTTCCTCCGCGTACGCTTTCCGCTCTTCCAGATTGAACGTCATGCCTTCCGGCACAAAGGCGTCCTCCACAACGATCGTATGGCTTTCCGTGCCCTTCATGCCGAAAGCGTCCCAATCGCGAACGATGTTTACCTGCTGCGGGCGAAATATAAACGCGCGGATGGACGGAGCATCGCCTGATGCCGGTTCTCCGGTTTCCACGATCGCGTTGGCCGTAAACGTGGTGGCGAACGTGGAGCCGCTGCAGTACTTCCACCGGCCGCTGACGCGGTACCCGCCGTCCGTCCTGCGCGCCGTGCCCGTGGGCATGCCGCTGCCCGCGATGACGGCATGCCGGTCGGCGAACACTTGTTTCGCCGCGTCCGGTTCCATATAGGCGGCGAAATATCCGCCCCCGGATCCGATCGTCACCAGCCACCCGAAACTGCCGTCGACGCGGGAGGCTTCCTCAAACCATCGCAGCGCTTCCGGCAGCGGCGTCATCCGCCCGCCAAGCGCGTCGGGTACAAACAGTTTGAACAGGCGGCGCTCGTAACAATAATCCAGCACAGCCGGATCCGGCGCGCACGTCCGGTCGATCTCCAGCAGCCGGTTGCGGATCCAGCGAATGTCCGCTTCCGGAAACAAAGCGCGTTCAACGGCCATGTCGATATTCCCTCCGTTTCAGTACGCGGTCCCGGCGGCGCGCTCCGGCGGGTTCCGCTGCGTGACCGCCGGAAGGCCACCATGAACCGAGCCTCAACCCCCAAGATTTTGACGGCCGGATGCTACCGGGAACGATTGATGGACCAGCGGACGGGGCGCCGGCCCACCTTGCGGCCGGTATTCGTCCGCGCCCGCGGAAAAGTCGAAATGTTCTTCGCCATCCTTCCATCGATCAAAAAAAACGACGCGATCCACGGCATCGCCTGCGTGTTCCTCCGCCGCCGAAAGCGCGCCTTCGCTACGTCTTCAGGAACACGACAAACTCCAGCCGGTCTCCCCCCATCGGAAATCGCGATGTCATGACGGTTTCGATTCGTTTCCTATGATCAGTTTATCGAATCGCGAACCGCATGTCCATGCCGATTCGACGCGCCGGGAAACGAAAACAGCGGCAGCGTCACCCGCACCTGTCCGCCGTCTCCGCCTTCCGGGATATCGATGGTCCCCCCCATTTTTTCAATGATGACCTTGCTGACGCTCAGTCCGAGTCCGAGCGCCTCCTCTTTGGATGTGACAAACGGAATGAACACCGCCTCACGCATGCCGGAAGGAATGCCTTCCCCTTCATCGCAGACGCGGACTTCGAAATAGGCGTCGGAAACGTCGGTTTGCACCGTCACTTTTGCGCCGGGGAGGCTGGCTTCCAGCGCGTTGTCCAAAATGGCTTCCAGCGCCATGTGCAAATATTCGCCATGCGCGAGCAGCCAACCGTCGCGGATCGGATATTCGAAAGAAAGCCGGATCTGCTTGTCCAGCGCTTTTTTCATCACCCGCTGCTGCAAATGCTGCAAAAAATCGACAATGGCGAGCGGAGTCAATTCCATGGCAAACGGTTTGCCCAACAGTAAAAATTGTTGAATAATGTCGTTTATGCGCTGAATTTGGTCGTCGATCAGCCGGAAAAACGTGCGCATCCGGGAATGCAGCGAGCTTCCGACAAGGCCTTCGTCCACAAAAAAATCGTCCAGATGCTTTTCGATCATCTGCATCGAACCTTTGATGACGGCGAGCGGATTCAGGACGGCGTTGGCCGTGCCCGACGCCATTTGGCCGATCGTTTCCACCTTCTCCGTCAACATCCGCTGCCGAATGTGCCGCCTGGACGAGGAGGCGTCCGCGGCGAACACCGCCCAATCGGATTGCTTATTGTCTTCACAGGGGTACGCGAACAGCATCACCGTTACCAAATTGCCGTTCCATTCGTCGCGGATGACCGCCTCCGAAACGACCCGGCGTTCGCGAATGGCCTGGCGCAACGTTTGGCCCAAAACGGTTTTTTCCGACAGTTCATCTCCTTCTTTGAACCCGTACCAGCGGCGGAATTTCGGATTGGCGACGCGAACTCTCGCACGCGCATCCAAGATCAGCAGTCCAATATCGATCTGTTCGGACCGGATCAACATATCAAGAAGCATTTTCATCGAAACGCGTCCCCCAAGACATGGTAGCTGACACGCAAAATAAAAAGACACCTAGCGTCCGCTAACGTGTCGGAAAGAAAAGTACACGCGCCGGTAAAACATGGGCGATTATAACTATTTTACATGAAACATGAAAAGATGACCAGAAAGAAATCTCACATTTTTCGTGCAATTTCGAGTCTCGGCGAAAACGCCTCGGCAAACCGGGCGGGAGCGACGCCGGATCCGGCCGGGGAACAAAGCCGAATCCGGCGCGCCGTTGTCCGCGGTCCGTCAGCATGTCAGTTCGACACGGTGCTCCTTCCCGTCGTCCGTCAGTTCGATCACACAGCGGTCCTGCGCTTGCGCGGCGTTATTCGACGAGTGCGGTTCCGCCCCTGCTTCGTGGCGGCGGTTGCGCACGGCGATGCGGTAGGTCGTCCGGCCGAACCGGTAAGTCAGATGAAATCCGGGCCAATCATCGGGAAGCGCGGGACGGATCGTCAGCAGGTTTCCCTTCCTGCGCACGCCGAGCAGCCATTCCAGACACGCCTGATACATCCATCCGGCAGCGCCGGTATACCACGTCCAGCCGGCTCGCCCTTCGTGCGGCCGCGCCGTATACACGTCCGCCGCCATCACATAGGGTTCTCCCCGGTAACGCGCGACTTGTTCCATCGTTTGGGTATGGCGAATCGGATTCAGCAGGTGGAACAATTCCCACGCTTTTTCGTTCCTACCGAGCATGGACCAGGCGACCACTCCCCAGATGACGCCGTGCGTGTACTGCCCGCCGTTCTCCCGAATGCCCGGAGGGTAACCTTGAATATACCCCGGGCTGGGCTTCATTCGATCGAAAGGGGGATCGAGCAGCCGCGCCAGCGACAGCTTCCGGTCGACGAGCAGCCGGTCGAACGAATCCATCGCCCGTTCCGCCCTGTCTGCCGGCGCCGCGCCGGAAATGACGGACCACGACTGCGCGATGGCATCGATCCGGCATTCCGGGCCGCTTTCGGATCCTATCCAGCCGCCCGCATCGGTGAACGCGCGCCTGTACCAGCTGCCGTCCCAGGCGTGACGGTTCGCGGCCTCCACCAGCCTATTCCTCGCTTCGGCATACGTTCGGCTTCGTTCGTGCTCTTCCCGTTTGCGGGCGTATTCGGCGAACCGTTCGAGAACGGCGCACAGAAACCAGCACAGCCACACGCTTTCTCCGCGGCCTTCGTCGCCGATCGAACTCATGCCGTCGTTCCAGTCGCCGATGCCGATCAAAGGCAGTCCGTGCTCTCCGATTCGTCCGAGCGCCAGTTCGATCGCGCGCGTGCAGTGTTCGTACAGCGTGCCGGAGGCCGGCGACAACTCCGTTTTCTCGTAACGCTCATGCTCGCCGTCCGCCAGCGGACCGCTGCGCAAATAAGGCACGACGGCGTCCCACAGCGTATCGTCTCCGGTATGGTCCACGTATCGGCTTGCGGCGTATGGGAGCCACAAGAAATCGTCGGAAAAACGGGTGCGGATGCCCATGCCCGTCTCTTCGTGCCACCAGTGCTGCACATCGCCTTCTTCATATTGATGCGAAGCGTGCAGCAATATTTGCGCCCGGGTCAAATCGGGGCGGGTGTGCAAGAGAGAGAGCGAATCCTGCAGCTGATCGCGGTACCCGTACGCTCCGCCCGCCTGATAAAAACCGGTTCGCGCCCACATGCGGCAGCAGAGCGCCTGGTACAGCAGCCACCCGTTCATCAGCGCGTCGGTTTCCGCACTCGGCGTTTGCACTTCAATCTGCCCGAGCGTCCGGCTCCAAAACTGTTCGGAATCCGCGAACGCCTGCCGGCACCGCGCGCGATCGCGATAAGTTTGCGCCAGCCGGACGGCCGCTTCGCGGGAACGTTCGCATCCGAGCATCACATATAAGACGCGTTCCTCGTCCGGCTCCAGCGTGAACCCGACCCGTACCGCGCCGCACGCGTCGCCGGTGACTCCCGTGGCGCCGGAGAGGCGGCGGCGCTTCATCGCTTCCGGCGTTTCGCCCGACGCGCCTCCCCTGCCCCAAAATTCGCCGCGGCTGCCGGTCCAGGACCGTTCGTCCATGCTTTCAGCCGCCGTATCGCGTTCCGCGCGTTTCGCCTCCGGACCGGCATCCGTGCATATGCCCAGAAACGCCGTCGCACCGCGAAAATGTTCCTGCCGCATGTTGTGCGCGAGCAAGCAGGCGGACGCCTCGTGCCACTCGGTGACGATGAACGGTGCTTCCGGCCCGCGTCGGACGCCGAGCACCCACTCCGCGTAATAGGTCAGCGACAGTTTGCGGGGGCGGCCGCTCTTGTTCACGATGCGCACTTCCATCACTTTGACGGGGTCCGACGGGGGAACGACCCAGGTCGTTTCGTGGAAGATTCCGCCGCGCTCATGTCGAAATCGCGAATACCCTTGCGCGTGGGTCACCTCGTAAAACTGATCTTCGTGCGCCGGACCCGGATATAGCGGCCAGAAGGCGCCGGTTTCCTCGTCGCGGAAATAGCCCGCTTCGCCCGGCGGATCCAGCACCGGATCGTTGAACCACGGCGTCAGTTTGAATTCGCGGCTGTTTCGCCACCAAGTGTACCCTGTGCCGCGTTCGGTGACGAGACATCCGAATTCCGGATTGGCCAGCACGTTGGACCACGGAGCGGGCAGCGGACGGGCGGTGTGCAGCCGCATGCGGTACTGTTTGCCTCCGTCGGCAAATCCGCCCCAGCCGTTGAAGAAGGCGAGCTCCGCATCGTCCGGGAGCACGATCTTGTCAACGTGCGCATCCGCGGAGGCGGTGACGGCGGGAAACTCCGGGTCTTTTCGCCGCGTTTCCGGCGCCTTCCACTGCAGCTGCGCTTTCACGCTGCGGCCGTCCGCCCTTAGCACGACCCTCGCCGAAGCGATCAACAGCCTTACATCTTCGTCCGGCATCGTGCGCCTGCTCAGCACATGCGCCCCGCAAAATCCGCCGCGCCTCGGGAACGTTTCCTCCACCGTTTTTTGCAGCGCATGCTGCAGTTCCTGCATATACCCTTCGTCCGATTCGTTCAAGACGACCAAATCGAAGGAAAGGCCGAGCCAGCACAAATATTCGGCGCCGTGCAGCACTCGGGTCACGAAGGGCAGATGTTCGCGGTGTCCCGCCGCCACGAGCCAAATCGGCCGGTCGCCGGAAATGCCGTAGGCCCAAAGCGAGGACACGCCCTGTTCGTTGGCCGCGACGGCCTGCCGCTGTTCGCGGGTGAGCGGCGACGGGTACAGCAATTTCGCGGACAGCTGCTGCCAGTCGGCCGCGTCTTCCTCCGAAAGGCGAAGCTCTCGCAACACGATCCGGTGGCGCGTCCACATCATGCGAAAGGCGCGCTCAACCGCCGCGGGATCGGCATAGCTGCGAACGGCGCCGAGCACTTCTTCCCTCGATTCCCCGATGCAGCTGACGGCGATCAACTGCACCTGCGCCCGCGGTTTCAGGACAAACCGTCTGCGGATGGCGAATGCCGGATCGGTGACGGCCCCGGTACGTCCCGCAAGCGGCGTCGTCAGGGAAACGGGCCTTGCGAGACTGTGGCCCCTTCCGACGATCGAGGAACGGTCCGTGTCGTACTCCGCGGCGCCGGACTCCGGAGCGTCCGCGATAAACGCGTGCGCCGCCCACACTTCCTTGTCATCGTCGTGTCTCGGCCGGCGCCTTGCCACCAGACAACCGTAATCCTTCGCATATTCCGTTTCCACGAACAGTTTGCTGAATGCCGGATGGGCGTCTTCCACTTCCGGCGGCGCCAACACCAGTTCCATGTAAGTCGTCGCTTCCAGCGTTTTCGGCCGGTCGCCCGTGTTGACCAGCGTCAACCGACGCACGTCGGCGTTGTGCTCGGGGGCGGCGCTGATTTCCAGTGTAGTGCGCACGTCCCCGTCTTCCCGCATGAACGTGACGCGATCCCAGCCAAAGACGACCCGCTGCGCAGGAGACGGGATTCGCGCCGGTTCATAGGATGGCGACCAGAATGTGTTCGTCTCCGTGTCGCGTATGTAGAACGCGATGCCGCCGCCGTCCCGCGCCAAGTCATCGGACCAGCGCGTCAGCGCCGTCTTGCGCAGGCGCACATATCCTCCGCCGCTGTCGGTGACCACGGTCGTCAGCTGGCCGTTGGAGAGCACGGCGGTTTCCGGAACCGCGTCCGGTTTGCCGGGAATGTGGCGATCCCGAAATGCGCCGTGCCGCGAAGACTTCGACGTGTTCGCCGCAAGCGTCCTCGTCACCGCCGGTTTCCGGATGGCGCGCGGTCGTGCCGGCATTCGTTCCTGGAGCAGCCATTCCGCCGCCTGAACGCGTTTGTCGCGATGAAAGCGGCGAATCATGGCGCCGTCCATGAGGACGTTGACGATGGACAACAGCGCCATCCCCTGATGATGCGCCATGAAGCTGCGCACAATTTGATGCGTTTTGCCTTCCGGCATCCGCTCCGCGGTAAAATCCGCGGCTTCGTAAAACCCGTATTTGCCGCGCGCCCCGAGCGCCTCCAGCTTGCGCAAATGTTCGACGGCGAGCCGCGGTTCGAACATCAGCGCAAGCATCGTCGCATACGGCGCAATGACGAGATCGTTTTCCAGCCCCCGCTGAAACCCGAGTCCGGGTACCCCAAAGGCGCGATACTGATAGTTCAGCTGGTGGTCGAAGGCGTAATACCCGGATTCGGATATGCCGAAAGGCACCTTCCGTTCGGCGGCGTATTCCGCCTGCTTTCGCACGACGGCGCGGCAGGTATGGTCCCAAACCGTCTTTCCGTAGGTGCGCATGTACAGACACGGCATCAAATATTCAAACATCGTCCCCGACCAGGACACGAGCGCGTACCCGCCGCCCGCACGGGTCATGCTCCTGCCGAGTCTGCGCCAATGCGCGAGCGGGATTTGGCCGAGCGCGATCGCAATAAAACTCGTCTGTCTCGCCTCCGATGCGAGCAAATCGTAAAGCACCGGATCCTGCCGTCCGTGCGTTTCATTGTATCCGAGCGAAAACAGCTGCGCGGTCGAATCATACAGCGGCGAAAAATCGGTGCGGCGAATCCACGCCTCCATGCGCTCCGCCAGCGCCTCGCCGCGCCGCCGCACAGGCTCTGTCAGCCCTTTATTGTCCAGCGCCAGCCATTCCGCCAACCCTTCCTTCACGGCGATCATGGAGCAGACCAGGTTGCCGGAATCGACCGACGAAATGTAGCGCGGCGGCAGCACTTCCAACGTGCGCGTATCGATCCAGTTGAACAGATGGCCGTTCCACGTTTCCAACCGTTCCAACGTGTTCCATGTCCGCTCCAGACGCTCGATGAGGCCGGCGGTGTCGATGAAGCCGAAATCGCGCGCGGCCAGCGCCGACGCCAAATAAAGCCCGATGTTGGTCGGCGACGTCCGATGGGCGGTGCCGTTGGGCGGATCGATCTGCACGTTGTCGGGAGGCAGCCAATGATTCTCCTCGTTGACATGGTCTTCGAAAAACGCCCAGATTTGTTCCGCCAGCCGCATGAGCTCGTTCCGTTCGTCCGGTTCCGGCATTTCGCGGCGGATCCGGACGGGCTGGTTCAGCCAATATGCCGCCGCGGGCGCGATCGCCCAAAGGCCGGCCAATGCCAGCCCGGCGGCCGGCGCATGGGCGGGCGGCCACAAGGAAGCCGCCGCCATGACGAGGGCGGCCGCGGCGCCGCCTTTCCAGCCCAACAGGAGCGGAGGTTTCCGATTGCGGCTGCGGCGTTCCACTTCGGCGGCGCTGACCCATTCGAGCAAGTGTTTCTTCGAAATGCACAGCCGATACAGCGTGCGGCCGATGGCGTCCAGCATCAGGGCGGCCTGGTACGGCAGCATGACGAGCGCGATGAGCGACTGCGCAAATTCCGCTGCCGGCAGGCGGGGACGCGGCCACCACTGCCGCCAACCGGCCATGCTGCGGATCAACGGAATGAACAGCGTGGCCGCCGCGGCGGCCAGCCACCGCCATGAATTCCCCGGCAGCACGGTCACGCCGAGCAGCAAGAGCAAATAAAGCGCCGGCGGCATCAAACTGCGCCGCATATTGTCGATCATCTGCCAACGGGTGAGCCAAGTCAGGTCCACCTTTCGGGAAACGCCTTGCCGGTCGCACACTTTGGGGAACAGCCATCTGACGAGCTGCCAGTCGCCGCGCACCCAGCGGTGGAGCCTTTTCTGGTAGGCGGCGTAGCTGGAAGGCTGCTCATCCATCAATTCGACGTCGGCCAATAGCCCGGCGCGCAAAAAACCGCCCTCCAGCAAATCATGGCTCAACACCCGGTTGTCCGGAATGCGGTCGCACAGCACCCGGGAAAACGTGTCGACATCAAAAATGCCTTTGCCCGTAAAAATGCCCTCGCCCACACTGTCCTGATACGGATCGGACACCGCGAACGCGTACGGGTCGATGCCGGGGGCGCCGGACAATAGTTCGGTCAGCCGGGTGACGGTCGCCCCTTTGTAGCTCGTCGCGATTCTCGGCTGCAGCACGCCGTAGCCTTCGCTCACGCGGGTCCCCTGCGCATTCAAACGCGGACGATTGTACGGAAAATGAATCGCCGCGATCATTTGGCGCGCGCTTTCCAAAGGCAAGAGCGTATCGGCGTCCAGCGTAATTACGTAGCGGATGCGGGGAAATACCGACTCGTCGCCGACGACCGTGCGAAATGTCGTATCGCGGCGGCCGCGCAGCAGTTCGACAAACTCGACGAGCTTGCCGCGCTTGCGCTCCCATCCCATCCACGCGTTTTCGCATTCGTTCCACAGTCTTCGCCGCTGCAGGTAGTAGAAAATCGTTTCGCCGGGACCGGCGTATTTTTCGTTCAACGCCTCGATTTTGCGCTTCGCTTCCGCTTCCACGATCGCATCCTGCGGCAGGCGTTCCTGTTTCGCGTCGGCAAAATCTCCGAGCAGCGCAAACCGAAGATGCGGTTCGCGGTTGGACACATAATGCAGTTCGAGCCGGTCCGCCAATTCCTCCACGTCTTCGGGAGAAGACCAGATGACCGGAACGACGACCATGGTCATCGCGTCTTCCGGCACCCCTCCGGAAAAATCGTATCGCAACAGCGGGCGCGGCCGGACTCGTTGTTCGATCAGCCAATGCGCCGCGGCCACGCCCCATTCGCTGGCGGGCAGCGCCAATACGGCCAGCATGGCGAGCCATTCCGGCGCGGTGTGCTTCCCGCCGCCGCCGACGATCCAGGCGAGCAGCGCCAGCGCGATCGCGATGCAGGCGGCAAGGGCCAAAAAATAACGCTGCCGGTCGTTTCGCCACGGCGAAATCCCTCCTGCGCGTTTCAGATCGCCACAAATCGCCAGCTCTTTTTTTAACCTGCGCACACCTTCGGACTCGAGCAAATAGTAGGCGATGAACGATTCCCTCGGCATAAGTTCCGGCTGCGCGTTATCCGCGCGTCGTTCTCTGGCCGCAAGTTCGACGGCCGTTTCCGCGATGCGGCTTTCGGACAGTTTGCCGCGCCCGGCGAGCGACGCGATGGCGCCGCGCAGCACCCGCCTGCTGTTTTCGTCCATTTGTTCGTACAGTCCGGTGGGTTCACCTCGCAAAATTTGCTCCACCGCGCTGATTTGCCGGAACGTTTCCGTCCAGTCCGTTCGCTCGATCCGGCGCAGCGTGCCGATCAGCCTGGCCGTCGACCGTTCCCATTTGCGCTGCAGTTCCTGTTCGTATTGCTGCATCTGATCGATGCTGTCGGCGCCGTTTTCCAAGCGGCACAGCAGCCATTCCCGCACGCGGGCGGAATCTTCCTCGTATTCCCGCAAATGGCTGATCAAATGAACGATGACCGGACCGGAAAGCGGCATATGCATCCCCGCGCGATCCAGCGCTTCCGCCAGCCGGGCGGCGTCGAACCCTTGCGCCCGCACGTCGTCAAACAGCTGTTCCACGCGTTTGCAGAGGTCGCGCCGAAACCGGAGCTGCTCGGCGATCTTCGCGAGTTTCCGCAATGCGGCGAGGCGCATAAATAGCGGCATTGCCGACACTTCCGCCATCGTCAGCACGCTGACGTCCTGGTAGGAATGAAAAAAAGCGCGCAGTTTCTCTTCGTCCAGTTCGCCATCCGCCAGCTCCAAATATTCCTCGCACAAAAACAGCATCCGCGGCTGACGCTCCCTGCGCAGGAACGCAAACCGTTTCCATCGGACGTCCCGCAGTTCCTCAAGCAGAGACTGCCACTGTTCCAGCAAAAAACCCGCGTGATCGAGAAGCCATTGTTCCGCCGGCTGCTGGCACACCGTTTCGCAATCCTGCAGAGAATAAATGAAGTGAATGATGCCATTCACCTCGGACGCCCATTGGTGTTTCCATGCTTTAGGCGGGATCATGCCGTAACGCGAATCATCCGACAACGCCAGTTCG
>Ga0310830_101371_pt1 | contig 12279 bp, 9 predicted proteins | sample WT_ome_5_FD_201301 | JGI IMG/M metagenome (GOLD analysis project Ga0310830, IMG submission 201301) | Sorghum-adapted microbial communities enriched on wild type (WT) sorghum from Joint BioEnergy Institute, Emeryville, California, United... ...
CCGGCTCGGCGCGGGCGAGCTCGGCCTCGATCGAGGCCCAGTGGCGGGCGTCGTCGTTCGGGGCGAGCAGCACGGTCAGGCAGGCCGCGTCGCCGGAGCTGGAGATCGCGGCCTGGTACAGCTCGCCGCCGTCGGTGGGCCGGCGCGCGTGACCGAGCACGGTGAGGATACCGGTCGCCACCCCGTCGCCGAGCCGTAGCGTGTCGACGTCGACCCGGGACCGCATCCCGAGCTCGGTGGTGATCCCGTGCCACATCTGGCGGAGGCGTGCCGGCGGCGTGGGGCCGTCCAGCGTCGTGAACTCGTGTGCCAGCAGCCAGGGCCTAACGAGCACGGCCGGGCCCCTGGTCGGTTCCGTCGGGGCGGAGGTTCCCGCCACGGGGCGGGTGGGCGCCGAGGGAGAGCGGGCCACCGGTGGGTGGCTTCTTGCCCGCCGTCGGTGCGGTGGTGGGTGATGGTGGTGCGGCGGTGTCGGAGAGGCCGTACCCGTTGACGCCGAGCGAGTCGAGCTGCTCCACGATGATCGGGACCAGCTCGACGATCCGGATGCTGATCGGCTCCGGCACGGGGATCCAGCCCGGGTCGTCGATCCGGGTGACCGCACGGCTGCCCGGCTCGACGTCCTCCAACTGCCGGAGGACGGCGTTGACGCCCTCCGCGTCCTGCGCGGCGAGGTACCGGCCGAGGTTCTCGATCGCCCGGCCGGCGCGCGCCCACTGCGCCGGGCTGAGTCGCCACTCACGGTGTTCGGTCAGCAGTCGGTGCAGCGTCAGCAGGTTTCGGCGGTATCGCCGGTCCGTCATGCCAACCCTCCACTGCGATCGCCGTCGCCGACCTCACGGTACGGAGCCGGGGCAAGTCCGCCCTGTCGCTCCGCGCCCGTGCCCGCCGGCTGGCCGGACAGCCGCACCATGGACGGGGGACCCGACATCACGTGGTCCGCGCGATCCCCGGGAGAGGGTGAACCCGCATGCTGAGCGCCGACGAACTGCGCAGCTACGCACGGGGCATCCGGGACAAGACGATGGTCGCCGACGACCGGTTGCTGACCGTGATCGAGAATGACGTAGCCGCCTACCGGGAATACCTGCGTGAGCCACGACCGCAGCTTCCGCCGCCCGAACTCGCGGAGCTGCTGCCGCTGATGGGTTGGCTGCTGCTGGAGGCGTCGCTGGCGCAGCTGTGGCTGGTGGAGGCGGGCTACGAGAGCCTCGACAGCCGCCGGCGGGCGCGGAGCGAGGCCGCCGCGGCGCTGATCGACCGGGCGGCCGACGCCGCCCGGGCGCTGCCCTGGCCGGAGTTCGCGCCGCGTGCCCTGGGGGCGATCCGCGCCCAGGCGTTGGCGGCGTCGAAACGGGACACCGAGAGCGGCTACGACGACGCGTGGATCCTGCACCAGGAGGCGGCCGAGAAGCACGCGAGCTATCTGGACAGCCACGGGTCGGACCCGTCCCGGGAGCGGTATGTCCGGGACCTCGGCGAGATCCTGCTGCAGCTGGCCCTCGCCGAGACGGGTACGGCGTGCCGTACCGCCGAGCGGGTGCTGAGCCGGTGGGCCGAGGAGAAGGAGGCGGGGACCTGGGGCGAGCAGGACAGCGCGCGGTGGACCCAGCGGATGTTCCGGCAGCTCGCCGACGGGGTGGAGACCGGGATGCGGGCCCTGGACGTGGCGGCCGGGATCGCGCGGCGGTGGGGCTTCACCGACCGGGTGACCGAGGAACGGCTGGCTCTCCCGACGAGCCATCGCCTGCCGGCGATCATGACTGCCCGGGCCAACCTGCTCATGCTCTCGATGTGCCCGGAGATGGAGGATCTGGGGCGCCTGCCCGACGGCTTCGACAACTGGGCGGAGGCCCGCAGGGGCCTCGTCGCGCGGTTCGAGGAGTGCTACCGGCACATCGAGCGCCCGGTGCTGCGCGGGGACGGCCAACCCTGGCCGTTGCTGCCGGAGAACCAGCGCTCGATGGTGCAGCTACGCCTGCACCTGGCGCTGGCGGTACCCGGGCACGACTTTCCCGCCGAACTGGTCTTCGACCCGTGCGTCGGGATCAATCCGCTGACCGACGAGGCGGTGACGGCGATGTCGAGCTGGCTCGCCGAATCCGACGCGGAGGGAAACCGGCGCGGCGACGCCAACGTCATCGGCTCCGCCACCAAGCCGAGCTTCGTGCGCTCGGTGGCGGCGCTGCGCAGGATCCACGGCGGGACGGGTGAGGGGTACGTCGAGTGGCGCCGTGCGTGGTTCGTCCTTGACCGTCACGCCAACGAGGCGGGGCGCCGGCGGCGGGTCGAGGAGGCCCTGGCCGAGGCGGACGTCACCGGCTGACCGGGCGGTGGCTCCGGGCGTGAGGCAGGTCCGGCGGGCGCGGGCCCGGGGGCGTGGGCAGCGGTGCGGGTGCCCGTCGTCGAACCTCACAGCGGGCACCCGCACCACCGGCCCGGTGCGCCTGGACCGCTCAACCAGGTGTCCGACGCTCGCGTCACGACATGGGCCGAGGTGGCGACACGTCGGGCGACACGTCCGTGCTCGTGTCACGACATCCTACTGGACGAGTCGTGAATTTCAACGATTTGTTTCGATGTCATGATCGTCGCCGACCCGCTCGGGGTCGATCGACCTGGTGGCGCCGGTACTGACAGGTGTAGATCGGTTGCCGCCCGTGTGCGTACACTGCGGCCGTGACGGGGAAGGCTTCGGGCGGTCCGCGGCGCGGGCGACGGCGCGGTGAACCGACCGTCGCGACCATCGCCGAGCTGGCCGGCGTGTCGAAGCCGACCGTGTCGAAGGTGTTGAACGGCCGGTCCGGGGTGGCGCTGGAGACCCGCCGCCGGGTGGAGGCGCTGCTACGCGAGCACGGTTACCGACGTCCGGACCCGGCCCCGACCACGGCCAGCGTCGAGGTGGTCTTCTACAAGCTGGAGAGCCACCTGGCCATCGAGATCATGCGCGGTGTCGAGCAGGTGGCCCGCCAGCACGAACTGGCGGTCGGCTTCACCGAGGTCGACGGGCGCATGTCGCCGGGCCGGTCCTGGACGGAGCAGCTCCTCTCCCGACGACCGGTCGGCGTGATCGCCGTCTTCGCCACGCTCACCCCGGAGCAGCACGCCCAGCTCGCCACCGGGAGAATCCCCGTGGTCGCCCTGGACCCGACCGGGGAACCGCTGCACAGCACACCGTCGGTCGGGGCGACCAACTGGAACGGCGGGATCACCGCCACCCGACACCTGCTCGACCTCGGCCACCGCCGCATCGCGGTGCTCAGCGGCCCGCTGGAGTACCTGGCGGCCCGGGCTCGCCTTGAGGGCTGTCGCGCGGCGCTCGACGTCGCCGGGGTTCCACTGGACGAGCGGCTGGTGCGCAGCGGGCGGTTCTACGTCGAGGTGGGCCGTGACGTCGGCCGCGAGCTGTTGAGCCTGCCGGACCGGCCCACCGCCGTGATCTGCGGCAACGATCTGCAGGCACTCGGCGTCTACGCGGCGGCCTGGGAACTCGGCCTGCGGATTCCCGAGGACCTCAGCGTGGTCGGCTTCGACGACATCGAGTACACCCGCTGGTGCTGCCCGCCGATGACCACGGTGCGGCAGCCGCTGGCCGAGATGGGCGCCACCGCCGCCACCATGGTCCTGCAACTCGCACGGGGGGAGAAGCCGGTCCAGCACCGGGTCGAGCTGGCGACCACGCTGGTGGTACGCGACAGCACCGCGCCCCCGGCCCACACCTGACCGGCCGCACGGGCCGTGGGCACGGAAGCGCGCGCAACCGGGATGGGGACCGGCCGCGACCGGGGCCCGGCGGCGTGGCCCGCCAGGCCCACCCGGCCGTGGGTGTCCGTCGGTCGACGTGTCCGACCCCGGTGCCGTCCTGCCGGCGTCCGGGTTCGTCACGTGGGGCGGCCCGGCGGACCGGTCTGGTCAGCCGACCGGCGCCGGCGCCCTGTCCGGTACGACGGCTGTGTCCACCGTGGACCTCGCCTCGAGGGCCGCTCGTTTGCGGGCCCGGTGCGCGGCGACGTGCGAGCGGGTCGCGCAGCGCTCCGAACAGAACCGCCGGCAGCAGTTGGACGAGGTGTCGAGGTAGACGTTGCCACACCGGTCGTCGGCGCAGATCCCGAACCGGGAACTGCCGTACTCGCAGAGCCAGACCGCCAGGCCCCAGACCGCGCCGGCCAGGAACTCGGCGCTGACCGACGAACCCCGGCTGGTCACGTGCATGTGCCAGTCACTGGCGTCGTGTCCGGAAATGCGCGGCTGGATCGGATAGCTCTCCAACAGCGAATTCAGCTCGTTCACCGCGTCGGCGTCCCGACCGGCGGCGCCGAATTCGAAGACGTCCCGCAGCCGTCGCTGGGCTCTGCGGAAGGCAGCGAGATCCCGTTCGGTCACCTCATCGCGCATCCAGCCGTGCTCGTCGGAAAATACGGCCCGCAGGTCGTCGAGGTTGTCGAGTCGCGCGTTGACGAGATCAACCCCGGTCCGGGCGTACGCGTCGAAGTTCACCCGACAACCGTAGACGACTCAGGGCTCCCGTGGCGCGTCCACGTAGTGCGGAAGGAACCGGGCGTAGCCATCGGTGATCAGGCTCGTGCTCTCCCGGATCCCGGCTCCCGCGGCCTCCCCGGCCACGATCCAGCTGCCCAACACCATCCGATTGCCGTCGAACGACGGAAGGGGGCGGAATTCCTGGTAGCACCAACCCTCGGCGCCGTAGATACCGGGATTGTTGATCTCTCCGGCGCCGGTGACGATTCGCACCGACCCGCCCTCCCGGCCCAGCAGCGGCTTCGCCACGTATTCCGGCATCCCGCGGGGTGAGTCGAGGTACGCCGGCAGCAGATACGGGTGATCGGGATAGAGCTCCCAGAGGATGGCCAACAGGGCCTTGTTGGACAGCAGCAGCTTCCAGGCCGGTTCGATCCAGGTCGTCGGGGTGCCCGGATCCAGCGCCAGCCGCCCGTACGGCTCGGCGAGCATCCACTCCCAGGGATAGAGCTTGAAGCAGGTCACGATCGGAACGTCCGCCTCGCCGTCGGTCCCCGGCGCCACGAACCGCCGGCCGTCCCAGCCGATCGCGAGCATCGGCAGAAGCTCGACCTCCAGCCCCGCCTGTCGGGCGGTCTCGGCCAGATAGCCGGCGGTCATCTGGTCCTCGCCGGTGTCCTCCTCGTCCGACCAGGCCACGTGCACCCGCCGGTGGTGCAGGTCGGCGCCGATCCTCCGCCACGCCTCGACCAGCCGCTCGTGCAGGCTGTTCCACTGGTCGAGGGTGGGCCGGGTGTCCTCCAGCCAGTACCACTGGACCACCGACGCCTCGACCAGCGAGGTCGGGGTGTCCGCGTTGTATTCCAACAACTTGGGGGGCCACGAGCCGTCGTACCAGAGATCGAAACGGCCGTACAGCGTCGGCGGCTGTTCCCGCAGCGACCGACGCACCGCCTCGGCGGCCCAGGCCGGGATGCCGAAGTCGGCGAACCGGTTCTTCGCCACCACGTACTCGGCCGCGGCCACCGACATTCGGTGCAGCTCCTCGGTCGCCTCCTCCAGCCGCAGCACCTCGGACAGGTCGAAGGCGTAGCAGGCGGTCTCGTCCCAGTACGACATGAGGCCGCCGTCCGGCAGCTCGGTCTCGGCGTAGATCAGGCCCTGACGCTGGACCGTGGCCCGCCAGTCGGGCCGTGGGGTGGAAAGCTCCCGCCGCATCCGTCAGCCACCGCAGGAGGCCAGGTGGGTGCCGAAGCCACCCCTGCTGGGCACCGCGGCGGTCGGCTCCGGACCCGGCTGGTTGAACCGTGCCCGCACGGTGGGAACGGGAGCGGCGGTGGCGAGGGAGCCGGTACGCGTGGACGACCGCGAGTCGCAGTCGTCATCGTCACCCACCTGGTTACAACCGGTGAGGGTGAGCGCGAGAGCGGTGAGCGCGCCCAGATGCACGCTCGCGGACCGAAGACGGCGACGCGGCGACGTGTTCACGAGATCGTTTGTAACCGATCCCCGCCACCGGGCGTCGGCTCGGTGGCCGCTGCCCGGTGGTCCCGGGGCCCTCCGTCCCGACCTGTCGGGCAGCGGCTGGCGTTACGCTCGGCACATGCTCCGTTCGGTGATTCTCGCCGCCTCCCGGTCATCCCGGATCGAGCGGCTCGTCGAGACAGCCCCGTTCACCCGGGACGTCGTGCGGCGTTTCGTCGCCGGTACCACCACCGACGACGCACTGCGCGTCACCCGGCAGCTTGTCGACGACGGCCTGGCCGTCACCATCGACTACCTGGGAGAGGACACGCTCACCGGGGAGCAGGCCACCGCCGTACGGGACGAGTACCTGCACCTGCTCGACAGCCTCGCCGAGGCCGGGCTGACGTCGCGGGCCGAGGTCAGCGTGAAGCTCTCGGCGCTCGGGCAGCGGTTCGACGAGCGGATGGCCGTGGACCACGCACGGGCGATCTGCTCCGCGGCCGAGGCGGCCGGGACCACGGTCACCCTGGACATGGAGGACCACACCACCACCGATTCGACGCTCGACATCCTGGCCGAGCTGCGTAAGGACTTCCCCCGCACCGGCGCGGTGCTGCAGGCGTACCTGCGGCGAACCGAGGCGGACTGCCGTGACCTGGCCACCCCCGGCTCCCGCGTGCGGCTGTGCAAGGGGGCGTACAAGGAACCGGAGTCGGTGGCGTTCCAGTCCGCGCGGGAGGTGGACAGATCGTACGTCCGGTGCCTCAACATCCTGCTGTCCGGCCCCGGCTATCCGATGGTCGCCACGCACGATCCCCGGCTGATCGCCATCGCCGAGGACCGGGCCCGGTGGTTCGACCGTGGTCCCGACGAGTTCGAGTTCCAGATGCTCTACGGCGTACGCCCCGAGGAGCAGGCCCGGCTGGCCGCGGCGGGATACACCGTGCGGGTCTACCTGCCCTACGGCACGGACTGGTACGGCTACCTGATGCGTCGGCTCGCCGAACGCCCGGCGAACGTGGCGTTCTTCCTCCGGGCCCTGGCCAGCCGCAGGTAGGCCCCCGGCGAGAAGGCGTCGACCCGGGGTGCCGTGGTCGGTTCGAACCGGCGGACGCGCCGTCGTGTACGGCCCGTCGACCGTCCGTGGACAGCGGTGGGGCGCATCCGCCCCTCGGAAGCCCGGGTTGGTGGACCGTCTTCCGTAGGGGGCCGGATGCGCCCCGCGTGGCCGCCTGTCGGCTCGTCGTCACCGGCTGCCGACCCGTGCCGGCCTGGGCCTCGGCCGATCAGCCGAAGCAGTTCTCGATGTGCTCCGGGCTGCCGGCGCAGTTGCTGGGCCGGTTCCCGATGATGGTGGTTTCGTCATCCACGTCCACCTTGGTGGCCTCGGCGAAGATGCCACCGGGCCTGTTGGTGGAGTTGTTCTCGACCACCCTGCTCTCCACCAGGGAGAGCTTGCCCTCCTTGGTGAAGATGCCGCCGCCCCGCGAGTTGTTGCCGATGGCGTCGTTGTAGGTGACCTCGCTCTCCCGGATCGTGGTGTCCGAGTTCTTGGCGAGGATCCCGCCGCCGTCGCCCCGCGCGGTGTTGGCTTCGACCTTGCTTCCCTCGACGACGAGCGAACCGTCCTGGGCGAAGAAGCCGCCGCCGTCCAGGTTCGAGCTGTTCCGGCTGACCTCGGAATCGCTCACGTGCACCGTGCTCTTCGTGGTGGCGACGCCACCACCCACCCTGGCGGTGTTGAAGGTGACCCTGCTCCCGTCGACCGTGGTCCGGCCGAAGAGGCTGGCGATGCCGCCACCGACTGCCGCATGGTTGCCGTGGATCTCGGTCTTGCTGATCCGGGCGACGCCGTGGGTGTTCGCGATGCCGCCGCCGAAGGCGTGGGTGTTGTTGTTGGCGACCTGGACCCGGTCGAGGGTCAGTTCACCCGTGTTGGCGATGCCGCCGCCGGAACCCTTGTCGTCGGTGTTGTTGTCGTTGATCTGGCTGTAGGAGATCTCGGTGGCACCCTTGTTGAGGATCGCGCCGCCGTCACCGCCGTTGATCGCCGAGTTCCGGACGAACGTGGTGTCCTTCAGCCTGGCGATGCCGCCGTCCTCCACGAGGAGACCGCCACCGCCCTTGCCCCGGCCGTTCTCGATGGTCACGTTGCTCAGGGTCAGCTCACCGCCGTCGGCGACGGTCAGGATCCGGAAATCCCTGGCGTTGGCGGCCCGGGTGATCGTGGCACCCTCACCCTCGATGGTGATCGGAGCCGTGATCGCCGGCAGGCCCGATTCGTCCCCGTGGGTTTCGGAGCCGAGGCGCAACGTGTTGCCGACCGGTGCGACACGCTGGCTGAGCACGCCCGAGGGGTTGTTGAGCACGACATGCTTTATGTCCTTCTTGTCGTGCTTGTACCCATCGCCGGAAATGGTGAGGACGTAGGTGCACTTCGGAGCGAGCCGCAGGTATCCACCACCCTCGGCGTTGGCGTGCACCAACGCGGCGATGAGCTTGTCGGGGTCGCACGGCACGGACTTCTCGCCGTGCTCACCCGGCCTTCCACCGGGCCCGCCGGGCCGCTCGCCGGACTCGCCGGAGTTCTGCGGCTCCTCCGAGCGGCACTCGGTGCCCTGCGAGCCTGAGCCCTCCGAGCCGGGCTTCTCGCTCTGCCACCCCGAGCCGTTGGAGGCGGAGTTGCTCGACCCCGGGTTCCCGCCCTCCCCGGGCTTCTCGGGCTTCGCGGTCTTCGACTCGCTCGGCTTCGGCGTCGCGGTCTTCGACTCGCTCGGCTTCGGGGTCGGCTGTCCACCCGAACCGCCCTGGCCCGAACTCCGGCCCGTGGTCCCGCTGCTCCAGCCGGAGCCGTTGGACCCCGAGCCGTTCGACCCGGAGCCGTTCGACCCGGAGCTGTTCGACCCGGGAGCGCACTGCTCCTGCCGGTGGTGGTTCTTCGTCTCGTCGTCCTTGTTGCCGGCCTCGGACCCGCGCTCGTCGGTGTTACCCGAGTCGGCTTTGCCCTCCTCGGCCTTGCCCGAGTCCGCGCTCTTGCCGTCCCTGCCGCTGTCCGAGGCGACGAACGACAGCTTCCCAAGGTCCAGATGCGTCAGGCCCGGGTTGCCAGCCATGCTGGCCACGCCCGTGATGCCGGCCGCGCCGGCAACGAGACTCCCCGCGACGATGCCACCGGCTAAGAACCACCGGGACCGTCGCCTTGTTGAGCGCGTTCTGGGCTGACCGGGATCCACGTGGTTCCCATGGAGTTCGGACATGAGCTCCCTGCCTTTCGGATACAGACACGCCCGCACCAACAGGGGCGCGGATGGCAACAAATGGGTTTGCCACCACTGAAGGCCACCGTACGGCGACCTTCCGTGTCATCGCGGGCCTATGTGAAGAAAGCCCACGATTCAGCGTGAATCACCCGGTAGGTGCGTGAAGAGCGCCATGGGAATCTGTGTCAGTCAGGAATAATCACCGACAGTCTGGTCATCACAATTCAAATATCCTGTTTACGTATGTAGTACTCGTTATCGAGCAGACAGTCATATTCATGCACGATTCGTACATCGGGTACTTCTCGTGATGTTCGGTGTCGGACGCCCGTACCCCGGTCAGGGATCATCCCGATGGCGCGCCGACCCCCGTCCGCGAAGACTGGTGGGGTGCCGGATGTCATCGAGGACTACGTCTCGGCCGTGGGGTCTGCGCTGTGCGGCCCGGCCCGGGTCCGGGCGGACATGCTGGCGGAGATCCGGGCCGCCCTGCTCGACGCCGCGGAGAGCCACCAGCGGGGCGGGCTCGCCGCGGCCGAGGCACGCAGGGCGGCCGTGCGGGAGTTCGGCTCGGCCCGCCGGGTCGCCGCCGGCCTGCAGGAGGTGCTGGCCCTCGCCCACGGCTGGCGTACCGCCGCGCTGCTCCTGGTCGTCCTCGGGACGCAGTACACCACGGCGGCCCTGCTCGGGTGGCTTGGCGGGTGGCGGGCGTTCTGGGCGGACGGCGAGCCGGGTGCCGGCTACCTGTGGCTGGCCCGTGTCACCGACGTCGTCGGCGCGCTGGCGATTCTCGCCGCGGTGGTTCCGCTCGTCCTGCTCCGCCGCGGCCTGCGGTACGCCCGGATCCGACCAGCAACGGTGCGGACGACCGCCCTGCTGGTGGCGGTGGTCGTCACCGTCACGTCGGGGTGTGGCGTGCTGCTGGCCGTGCTACCCCCGTCGGCCGGGCCGGCCGTGACCGCCGCCGGCGTGGCAGGTGCGGCGCTGCCGTCCGCCGCCGTGCTCGTCGCGGCCCGGCGCAGTTGGCTCACGGCCGCCTCCGCCGACCTACTCGTCCGTCGCGGACCGACGGAGTCGTCGACCGAGGCGTCGCCCGCGCCTCGCGCGCGGTGACGACGGCACCACGCGGTGACGATGACATTCTGATCTCGGTTTCCCGTCCTGCTCCTCGGCGATTAGCGCGGCTGGATCCGAGGCCGTACGCTCCCGGCCGTGACAGACGGGGACACCGGCTCCCGCCCAGCCGGCGGTGACGACGCAACCGGCGGATACCCGCGCGCTGCGGGACGGCCGGAGGCGCGGGGCCACGGCCACCTGCCCTCCGGCCGCCAGGACGACACTGCTGCGGAACAGTCCCGGTGGGGACCTGGTGACGCGGAGGACAGCCCGGCACCGGGCACCTCCGCACCGGAGGGCACCGGCCCGGTGGCAGCCGGTGGTGACACCGGACAGGACCGAAAGGGCGCCACCGACCAGCCGGCGGTGGTGACCGCCATACCCATCTCGGGCTATCCGCTGCCCGGCGGTTACAACCCGCCGGCGGCCGAGGGCCACCGCCCGGTGCCCGTCGGGGCTCCGGCGGCGCCGTACGTCCCGCCCTCGCCGGGAGCGACGCCGCCCGAGGCCGGACCGCGTTCTCGACGGCGTCCCCGGCTGTGGCGGTGGACGGGCCTCGGGATGGTCCTGGCGCTGCTCTGCTGCGGGGTGCCCGTCGTCGGCGGAGTCGTGGCCCTCGACCGGTTCGTCGACGGGGCGGGTACGGCCGAGGTCGGCTCCGGGGCGCCGAGCCCCAAACCGGGCGACCCGCCGAGCGTGGAGCGGGACTGGCTCGGTGAGCGGGTGACCGAACTCCTCGCCAGGCAGGCGGCGGCGCTGCTCGCCGGTGACGAGGACGCCTACCTCGCGGTCGCCGAGCCGAACTCACCGATGGCGCGGGACCTGCGCCGTCAGTTCCGAACCCTGCGCGCCATGAGGGTCACCCGCTGGGAGCCGGAGATGCGTGGCAAGCTGGTCCGGTTGCCCGAGCCCGACGAGTGGCGGTCCGATCTTCGCGTTCACCACTGCTTCGTGCTGCCCGAGTGCGAGCCGCTCGAGATCTCGATCGGGTTGCGCTGGCGGAACGTGGCCGGGCGGATGCGGCTGATCGGTGTCGACGAGCCGGAGGGTGAGGGGGACCGGCCCAGGCCCTGGGAGGTCGACGAACTGGTCGCCTCGGTCGGGGAGAGGGTGTTGGTCGTGGCCCCGCGGGCCCTCCGGAACCGGCTGCCCGAGCTGCTGCGCGAGGGGGATCGGGCCGCCCGGGTCGCGGATCGGTACGCCGCGGACGGCTCTCCGCCCGACCACTACCGGATCTTCTACGCCGGCCCGAACGAGTGGAAACGGTGGTACGGCGGCAACCGGGAGGAGTGGACGGCCGGCTACGCCGTCTCGATCGGCTCCGGTCAGTACGACGTGGTCCTCAACTCCACCAGCCTGCGCGACGGCGGCTACGGGGAGCTGCTCCGCCACGAGCTGACCCACACCGCCTCGCTGTCCGGGACGTCCCGTACCCGCGACGACGTGTGGTGGCTGGTGGAAGGGCTGGCCGAGAACGCGGCGGCAGCCGGGGGGCCGGTCAGCCGGCACGTGGCGCTGGACGACGTCAGGCGTCTGGTCGACGGCGGGTGGAGCGGCGAGCTCGGTGACGTCACCCCGGGCGCCGACGCTCCCGACTGGCGTGTCTCGGCCAGCTACGGGGTCGGCTTCCTCGCGGTGCGCCATCTCACCGAGCGGTACGGGGAGGCCGACGTGCTTCGCTTCTTCAAGCTCGTCGTACACGACGGCAGGGCGGAGGAGGAGGCGGCGCGGGAGGCGTTCGGGGCGGACTGGTCGACCCTGCACGACGAGTGCGTCCGGTACGTCCGCAAGGCCGCCTCCTGAGCGTCGCCTCCCGGAGGGCCGCACCGGCGGTCGGGCGTGGGCCTGCGACAGTGGATCCGCTCCCAGCGGGGAGCCCCGCGCTTGCGTCCGGAAGCGAACGGGGCACCGGTCCGGTGGTTCCGGTGGCGCCACCGGAACCACCGGACGCCGCGTC
>Ga0310830_101373_pt1 | contig 12278 bp, 11 predicted proteins | sample WT_ome_5_FD_201301 | JGI IMG/M metagenome (GOLD analysis project Ga0310830, IMG submission 201301) | Sorghum-adapted microbial communities enriched on wild type (WT) sorghum from Joint BioEnergy Institute, Emeryville, California, United... ...
AGGGCGCCACCTGGGCCAGCGCCTCGTAGAGCGCCGCGATCGCCTCCCAGTCGGTCTCGGCGAAGCTGGGGGCGCGGGCGTGGACGGCGGCGATCGCCGCCTGCAGGGTGTAGGGGCCGAGGGGGCGGCCCAGCCGCGTGGCCCGGTTCAGCGCGGCCAGCCCGTGGGCGATGAGTCCTCGGCCAGGCCCACGTCGTTGACGAGGCGGGTCAGTACCGCGACGAGGTGGGCGGACTCGCGGCGCCAGACCGCCTCGACCGTACGACGAATGTCCATATCGGCAGTCGACCGTCAGCGGGTTCGGTCAGGCCTCGCCGCGCTGGGCGCGCACCTGCTCGGCCATCCGGGCCTCCCGCTCCTTCAGCTCCGGCGTGAGCGCCTCGCCGAAGTCCTCGTCCTCGGCGTACGGCCGGATCTCCAGCACACCGTACGCGCCCGACGGGTCGGTCGGGCACTGCCTGGCCCACTCGATGGCCTCCTCCAGGGAGCTCACCTGCCAGATCCAGTACCCACCGATGATCTCCTTGGCCTCGGTGAAGGGGCCGTCCACGACCGAGGTCGTGCCGCCCTGGAACACGATCTTCGCCCCGTGCGCGCTTGGCTTGAGCCCGGCGCCGTCGAGCATGATGCCGGCCTTGACGAGGCGCTCGTTGTAGGCGGCCATCGCCTCGAGCAGCTCGGTGGTCGGGGTCGTGCCCTCGTCCGCGGGGGTTCCCTTGACAATCACCATGACCTTCATGACGTCCTCTCCTTACTCGGTCGGTATCGTCCGACACCCCTTCGTCGAACCGGCGACCCCGTTCTTCGACATGCCGCCAAGATTTTTTCCCAGCCCGCCAAGATTTTTTCTGGGAAACCCGGCGTCGGCGAGGCATAAACGCTGAGTCGCGCTAGCCGGCTAGGCCTGGCGGGCTAGCGAAGGCACAGGTATCTGACCGGCTGGGCACTGTGCGAGGCTGGGCGGCATGCACGTCGAGACGATCACCATCTATCCCGTGAAGGGCTGCCGCCGGATCGAGGTCGACGAGGCGTTGGTCCAGCCGTGGGGGCTGGCGGCCGACCGCCGATGGGTGGTGGTGGATGCTCGTACGGACGTGGCGATCACGCTTCGCGACACAACCCGCCTGACGCAGATCCTTCCCGTGCCCGCGGGTGACGGCCTGGTGCTGCGGACGCCGACCCAGCCCGACCTCGCGGTCGCGGCGCCGGTCGACGGCCCGCTCCGGCCGGTCAGAGTCTCGTCCTTCACGGGTCCGGCGCGAGTCGCCGACGCGGCGGCCCACGAGTGGCTCAGCCAGGCGTTGGCGCGCGACGTACGGCTCGTCTGGCTCGACGACCCCACCCGGCGTCCGGTGGACGCGCGCTACTCGCGGCCCACCGACCGGGTCAACTATGCCGACGGATTCCCGGTGTCGCTGGCCAACGCCGCGTCCCTGGCCGCGCTGAACGACCTGATCCTGGCGTCCGATCCCCTGCAGGAGCCCGTCCCCATGACCCGGTTTCGCGCGAACGTCGTCATGGCGGGCGCGCCGGCCTGGATCGAGGACGAGTGGATCGGGCATCGCCTGCGCATCGGCGACGCCGTCTTCCGGGCGGTCAAGCCGAACGACCGGTGTGTGGTGACAACCATCGATGCAGAGACCGGTGAGAAGGGCCACGAGCCATTGCGGACCCTCGGCCGGCACCGCAACGTCGACCAGGAGCTGCTCTTCGCCACCTACCTGATCCCGGACACCCCGGGAACGATCGCCGTCGGCGACTCGATCGCGGTGCTGTGATTGCCGCGGCGTCCCCGTTTGCTGTCAGGAGGGCGTCCTTGTTGTGCACGGGACGTCAGGGGGGCGTCTTCGTCATGAGGGCGTCCTTCCTGGCAAGCGGTCCGCCCTAAAGAGGAGCTACAGCGCGGCGGCGACGTCGTCCAGGGCCCGGTCGATCACGCTGCGGACCCCGAGGCTCTCGCCGCCCATCTCGACCGCGTACGCCAGGCCCAGCAGGGCGATCTCCGGCGGGAAGCGCTCGGCATCGGCGAGGTTCATGGTCAGCAGCGGGCAGCACAGCAGGGCGGCCTTCAGCTGCTCGCGCCACCGGGCCCGCAGCCACCCCCGTCGGGCCAGCTCGACGACGATGGGCGTGAGCGTGTGCCGGATCTTGCTCTCGAAGAACATGCGGCGCACGGGGACCAGGCGATGGTCGTGCTCGACGACGATCATCCCCGACTCCAGGCGCCCGGAGATCGTCAGGCGTCGGCGCATCTCGTCGGGGAAGTACATCCACATCGCGAACACGTTGTGGAACAGCGGCTTGGTCAGGTCCAGCAGCGGATCGTGCCGGCCGGCGAAGGCGGGGTCGAAGTAGACCAGGCGATAGGGCCGACTGCGCAGGAACACGTTCCCGTTGTGCGCGTCGCCGTGGCCGATGATCGACGGTCCCCGCGCCGTGGGCGTCAGCAGCCGGATGCTGCGGGCCACGAGCTCGCCCAGGCTCGTCGCGTACTCCTGGCCGTTGATGCGCCACCGCAGGCGCATCAGCTCGCCGACCTGCATCGTCCCCATCGGCAGCTCGATCTTCGTGGTGTCGGCGTAGAACTGCCGGAACCGCGGGCCGGTCAGGCGGTGGTAGAAGAGCTGGTGCACCGGCGCGGTGGCCCCGGCCGGGTGGCGGTGGCGCAGGGTGGCGAGGTAGATCTCGGTCAGCTCGCGGTCGGCCCGGTGCTGGGCGGCGGTGAGCCCACGCAGCAGCGTGGTGTCCCCGTTCTCGATCTGCCAGGCGACGTCGAAGACCGACGGGTCCTCGACCACCTCGTAGACGAGCAGCTGCTGACCGGCCTGTGTGGAGGCGTAGACCGGCTGAATCACCGGGTATCCGGCCTCGGCGAGCGAGGCGGCGTTGTAGTACTCGCCGATGACCGATCCCGGCTCGGTGTGCGTCTTGAAGAACAGCCGCTTCCCGTCGGCGAGCGTGAGGAAGCCGTTGAAGGAGTTCAGCGACACGGCCAGCGGCCGCAGCTGCACCGTCACCACGTCCAGCGCCAGCGTCTGCCGCAGGAACTGAAGCAGCATCCGCTCGGCGCGGGCGCGGTCGGTGAACTGCGTCCGCTGGATCCGCGACAGCAGGTCTTCCATCGACGCAGGTATCCGCATCAACGGCGGGTGCGGGCCGAGACCCGCTCCAGCACGTGGCGCGCCGCCGCCGCGTGCGCCGGGAAGCCCTCGTACTCGGCGAGCGTGACCGCCACCTGCCCGATCGCCGCCGCTCCCTCGTCGCTGACGTAGGCGAAGCCGGAGCGCTTCATGAAGTCGAGGACGCCCACGCAGGACCCGCTGCGGGCCATGCGGCCTGTGGGCAGGATCGCGTTCACCCCGATCACGAAGTTCCCGAACGGGATCGACGTGTTCTCCCCGAGCAGCACCTCGCCGGCGTGCACGATCCGGGGCAGCACCTCGAACGGGCGGTCGACGATCACCCGCAGGTGCTCCGGGGCCCACTCGTTGACGAAGTCGATGGACTCGGCCAGCGACGACGTGTGCACGATGCCGCCGTAGCCGGACAGCACGGTCTCCACGAACGAGCGCCGCTGCGCGGGCAGCTCGGCCAGCAGGCCCGGGATGACCTTCTGCACGGCCGCGGCGAGCTCCTCGACGTGGGTGACGAGCAGCGCCGCCGAGTCGGGGCCGTGCTCGGCCTCCACCAGCAGCTCCCGGGCGACCAGCTCGGGGTCGGCGGTGCCGTCGCAGAGCACGATCGACTCGCTCGGGCCGGCCGGCGGGCCCGGGTCGATCTCGGCCGAGAGCATGCGCTTGGCGGCCGACACGTACTGGTTGCCGGGGCCGACGATCTTCTCGACCGGGCGGACGGTCTCGGTGCCGTACGTCAGGGCGGCGACGGCCTGCGCCCCACCGACCTTGTAGATGGTGGTGACGCCGCACATCTTGGCCGCGACCAGCGACGCGGCATCGACGGTGGCGTTCTCCCCGGGCGGCGTGCAGACCGCGATCTCCGGGACGCCGGCGATGACGGCCGGGGTGCACAGCATCGTCATGACCGAGGGGAACGACCCCTTGCCGCGCGGCACGTAGAGGCCGACCGAGGCGATCGGGGTCCAGCGCTCACCGGCGATCACGCCCGGCCGCACCTCGTGCATCCACGACGCCTGGGGGAGCTGGGCGCGGTGGTGCTCGCGGATGTTGGTGATGGCGATCTCCAGGGCCTCGGCCACCCGCGGGTCCAGCTCGCGCTCGGCGGCGGCGAACTCCTCGTCGCTGACCCGGATCGTCTCGGGCGTCAGCGTCACGCCGTCGAGCCGCTGGGTGTGCTCGATCAGGGCGGCGTCGCCCCGCGCGCGGACGTCCTCGATGATCTCGCGCACGGCGCCCTCGACGTTGCTGTAGTTCGCCCGGACCCGGCGCACCAGCGCCGACCGCTCCTGCGGCGTCAGCTCGGCGAGCCGATAATTGTTGATCTTCACTTCACTCATGGTTCACTTCCTGCCCTGTGCCGGTCGCCAACAGCCCGGCGTAAACCTCCATCACCCGAGCCATCTCGGTCTCGGTGCCGATGGCCATGCGGAACATTCCCGCCAGCGCCGGCGCGGACATCGGTCGGACGAGGATCCGTTCGGCGCGCAGCGCCGCGACGACCGCGGCGCAGTCGTGCGGCCGCACCAGGACGAAGTTCGCCGCGCCCGGCCAGATCGGCACCTTGTGCTGCTCGAAGAACGCCACGGTGGCCGGCTTGACCACATCCATCAGCGTCTTGACGTGGACCCGGACGTCGTCGAGGTGCGCCAGTTGCGCCTGCGCCGCCACCACGGCCAGCGCGTTGACGTCGAACGGCTTGCGCACCTTGACCAGCTGCGCGACGACCGCCGGGTGGGCCACGAGATACCCCAGCCGCAGGCCCGCCATCGCGAAGGCCTTGGAGAACGTCCGCAGGACGATGAGGTTCGGGTAGGTCGCCAGCAGCGGCACCACCGTCACCCCGGTGAACTCGTAGTACGCCTCGTCGACGATGACCGGGGTCCGGGGATTGTCCCGCAGCACTTCCTCGATGAAGGCGACGTCGACGGGCGTGCCGGTCGGGTTGTTGGGATTGATGATCACGATGAGGTCGGGCCGCTCGGCCAGCGCGGCGCGGAACGCCTCGTAGGGGAAGGCCAGGTCCGGACCGTACGGGACGCCCAGCGTGCGCGCCTGGAGCAGGTCGGCGGTCAGGCCGAACATGGGGAACTCGGGCCGCGCCACCAGCATGGTGTCGCCGGGGCCGAGGAACGCCCGCAGGCACACGTCGATCGCCTGGTCCGAGCCGTTGGTGGCCAGCACCTGCTCCTCCGCCACCCCGCAGTAGGCGGCGATGGCCGCGCGTAGGCCGGTCTCGTCCGGGTAGGCGTGGACCCCGTGGTCGCGGACGTGGCGGGCGATCGCCTCGGCGACCACGGGCGACGGGGGTCGCGTGGTCTCGTTCAGGTCCAGCCGGATGTACTCGCCGCGGTCAAGCCCGGCCGACGGCAGGGGGTACGCCGCGGCGGCGAGGACGCCGGGCACGAAGCGCAGGTCGGGGTGGCCGGTCGACACGGCGACTCACCCCCCGCCCCGCAGGTCGCGGTAGCAGACGTCGGCCAGCCCGCTGCTCACCAGGTCCTCGTAGGTGCTGGCCCCCGTCGCCACGCCCACGGTGAAGCACCCGGCCCGGCGGGCGGACTCCAGGCCGAGCACCGAGTCCTCGATGGCCACGCAGTCGCCGGGCGGCAGGCCGAGGCGGGCGGCGGCGGCGAGATACGGGTCGGGGGCGGGCTTGCGCGCCAGCCCGGGCTGGTCGTTGCCGACGACCGCGTCGAACCCGGCGAGCAGGTCGCAGGCGGCCAGCATGCGCTCGATCTCGACCGCCGGGTTGTTGGAGACCACGGCCCGTCCGAGCCCGTCCTGGCGGGCCGCATCGATGATCTCCCGTACGCCGTCGTGCACGATGGGGGCCTCGGTCCGGCGGACCTCGGTGTGCCGCTGCACGATCTCGGCCAGCTCGGTCGGCCCCAGGGCGAGGCCGAGCTCGGCGACGATCTTGGCCCAGAAGTCGTCCAGGGCCAGCGCGAACCACCGCCGCACCAGCTCCCGCGGCACCTCGACCCGCCGGCCCGCGTAGGGGGAGAGCAGGTCGGCGGCGATCTGATAGTCCTGCGTCAAACTGTCGATGAGGACGCCGTCCATGTCGAACAGCAGCGCGCGTGTGCCGGCGGGGACCTCGAGGCGGCCCGCCAACATGGTCCGTCCGGTCTCGGCAACCCGTTCGGTCATGGCCGTCTGCTCACCCTCGGCGGGATCGACCCGGGCGGCCGCCGTTGGCCCGGCTGCGCGTGGTGGTGACGGTCACCGCGAGGTCACCGGCGGCCGTGAGGTCATCGACGGCCGCGAGGTCACCGGCGGCCGTGTCATCGGCGGCCGCGAGGTCCTGGGCATTGTCGGTCGAGCGCACGGTCGGGTACTCCGAGGTGTCCATTGGGGACCACTGCTCGGCGTGACCGGCGTCGCTGTAGACGACGTTGAGCGGGGTCACCCAGGCGTCGCAGGCCCCGGCCGCGATGACCGCGGGGAGGGCCTTGTTGATGTCCCGCTTCTCGATGGTCACCACCGCGTGGAACTGCCGCTTGCTGCCGCCCTCGCTGATCGTCACGATCCGGCGGCCGTCGCCGAGGATCGCCTCGAGGTCGATGCGGCGCGGCGCCACCACCGACAGCTGCACGTAGTCGTTGGCCCGCTGGGCGCCGCGGATGAGGTGGGCGATCGCGTCGATCTTCTCCCGCTTCCACGCGTCGTACCGGTACGCCTCGCGGTTGGCGAAGAACTGGGTCGTGGAGCGGAACACCTCGGCGATCTCCCGTAGGCCGTTGGCCCGCAGCGAGGCCCCGGTCTCCGTGCCCTCGATGATGGCGTCGGAGAAGTAGGCCGCCTTGGCCTCGGTGGCGCCCCAGGAGAACTCCGTCTGCGCGTCGATGCCGTGCTTGTCCAGCCACAGGCTGGAGACCCGCGTGAGCTCGGTGGAGATGGTGAACGGCCGGCCCGCCGCCCGGCGCGCCTCGCACTCGGCCCGCAGGCTCTCGATGTCGGTGACGGGCGACTTCTCCGGGACGGCCAGCACCCACCGGATGGGCTGGGAGGTCTGCCGCGAGTACTGCAGCTCGGCCAGCAGCGACACGTGCTGGTCGACGTCCTGTTCCACGATCCAGTCCAATCCGGACAGTCCCGCGTCCAGGCGGCCGCTACGGACGTAGATCGGGATCTCCTGCGGCTTGAGCAGCACCGGCCGGATCTCGGGGTCGTTGGACGCGAGCCACAGCGACCTCGCCGCTCCCGTGAAATGGAGTCCAACGCGCTCGAAGATTGCGAGGGTCGGGGCCTCCAGACTGCCCTTGGGTATGCCCAGGGTTATGGATCGGGAGCTATTCATGACAAGGAATATGTCCAATCTCAATCAAAAGGCGTCGCGAGCATCTCGCGGACCGTCTCCACGAGCGCCTCGCGCGGGACCACCTTCTGGCCGACCGAGCCGGCCCGGCGGTACGCCTCGTTGTCGGTGATGTCCCGGCGGGCCGCGTCGCCCACCCGAAGGTCCTTGACCGCGACGGCGCCCTGCTTGGCCTCGTTGCGACCGATGAGCACCGCGACCGCCATGTTGCGGGCGTTGGCGTAGGCGAGCTGGCGGGTCAACGCGCCCATGGCCTCGCCGACATAGAGTTCCGTGGCGATGCCGGCCACGCGCAGGTCGTGCGCCGCCCGGCTCGCTTCCGCCTCAGGGACGCCCCGCATCACCAGCACGATCACCTTCGCGCCGGCCCGCTCGACGCTCGAGGCCAGGCCGAGGTTGCGCAGTCCGGTGACGATGCGGTCGATGCCGATCGAGGCACCGGTGGCCGGGATGGACTCGTCCCGGAAGCGGCTGACCAGACCGTTGTAGCGGCCGCCGCCCATGACCGAGCCGACGCGGGCGTTCGGGAGTGAGCACTCGAACACCGGCCCCGTGTAGTACTCCAGGCCCCGGGTCAGCGACGGGTCGAGCCGGGCCGCCGACTCGGAGACCGCCAGGGCGTTCAGGTGCTCGAGCAGCTGCTCGACCTCCTGGAAGGCCTCGGTCTTCAGGTCGCTCGGCGCGATCAGCTTGTCGAGCGCGGCGAGCACCTCGGCCCGGGTGTCGGCCGTGGTCTTGATGAAGCCGAGGATCTGGGTGATCCGCTTGCTGTCCAGACCGACGCCGGGAATTCGAGATCCCCATTCGTCGATGCGTTCCTTGCCCAGCTCCTGGATCAGCTGCTCCTCGGTCAGCTTGTCACGCTTGTCGATGACTCGCATGACGTGCTTGGCCCGCTCCGGCTCGGTGATCCCGATCCCGGCGAGGAACGCGTCGACCAGCCGGCGGCTGCTGATCCGGACGAAGTAGCAGTTGTGGGCGTTCGGATCGTCGGTGAGCCCGATCGCCCGCATGGCGTCGCTCATCGCCGCGACGATCTCGGCGTCGGCGGCGACCGAACTCGTTCCGGCCACGTCGATGTCGAACTGGGTGAACTGTCGGAACCGACCCTGCTCCGGTTGCGGGTCGTCGGCGCGGAAGACCGGACCGATGTGGTAGCGCCGGAAGGGGAGCTTGATTTCGTTCGGGTGGTACTGCGCGATGATGCGGGCGAAGGGGACGGTCAGATCGAAGCGCAGGCCGGCTCGCTGCTTCTCCGGCGTATCCAGGAAGAAGATCTGCTTGTCCGCTTCCTCGCCCCCGGTGCCGAGCAGCGTGCTGCGCTGCTCGAGAATCGGCGTATCAATAGGAACGTATCCGTACAGCTCGTAGACTGCGCGAATCTTCTCGATGACGTAGTTCCGCAGGTTCATTTCGTCAGGGAGAATGTCCCGGAACCCGCGCAGGGTCTGCGGCACCACCAAGCCAGTCATGCTTGTTCTCCCTTGGTCGGAACCCGCTGAGAAGTCGCACAGCCGCGAGAGGAGTGGAGTGCCGAGACGGGGAATCGAACCCCGACTTCCTGATCCACAATCAGGCGCTCTAGCCGTTGAGCTATCCCGGCAACGTGCGGAGCGGACGCGCCGATGCGATCATCGACGACAGTGGCGCGAACTACACAAGCCAGCCTTCACCCCTGGCGTCCCGCCGCGGACGCAGAGCGCGATGAGGCTGGCTAGATATGGCTGTGATGGCCGACCAGGAGCCGAGCGCACGGACGGACGAGGGCGCTGTCGACGACAGCTCCCATAACGACCGCAAGCTCCGTTCCGCTCATAGCGGGATCGATGCTAGCCGGCACGCGCGGAGACTGTCAACTTGACTCGTCGCGGGTCACTCGGGAGTGCTCGCACGCCGGCCCGCCCGCTCCCGCCCACGACGCACCCGGGCGGTCGGGGCGCGGGCACGCCGCCGCGACGGGCGGGTCGTGGGGCCGGTGAGAGTCGAACTCACACTGTGACGGACCTAAACCGTCTCCCTCTGCCGTTGGGGTACGGCCCCGACAGCGCCAACCGGCACCCTTGTGGCGTCACACGTCCGCGGCGACGGTCCCGAGCGCCGTCACCCTCGGGGGAACGTCCACCGTCCCCGGGAGCCGTCCGGCGAGGCCCCGCCGTCCCGGCCGGGCCGCCGCGGGCCGCGCGTACGCTCCGGCGATTCTATCGAGTGGTCGGGCCGGCCGCGTTTCGCGAGCCCGCGGGCGGAGCCATGCCAGATGCCGATTCGTCGCTGAATCCCGGTCGCCGGTGGCTAGTCGTCGATGCCGAGCTCGCGGCGCAGCTTGGCGACGTGGCCCGTGGCCTTGACGTTGTAGAAGGCGCGCTCGATCCGCCCGTCGGGCCCGATGACGAAGGTGGATCGGATGACGCCCATGACCGTACGCCCGTAGTTCTGCTTGGGGCCGTAGGCGCCGTACGCCGCCAGGACGGCCTTGTCGGGGTCGGAGACCAGCGGGAACGTGAGGTGCTCCCGCTCGCGGAACGCGGCGAGCTTCGCGGGTGGGTCGGGGGAGATGCCGACCACCGTGAGCCCGTGGGCCTTGAGGGACTGCAGGCTGTCCCGGAAGTCGCAGGCCTCGGTCGTGCAGCCCGGCGTCATCGCGGCCGGGTACGCGTACAGGATCACCCGCTGGCCGGCCAGGTCACGCAGACGCAGCGTCTCGCCGGTGTCGGTGGTGAGGGCGAAGTCGGGGGCCGGGTCGCCGGGCTGCAGGCGGATCGGCTCGGTCGTGCGTGTCATACCCGAACCCTAGCCTCAGCGGTCGGTGGGTGATCTTCCGGCGGTGCCGTTATTGCAACTACCTTGCAATAAGTGAGTGGTGGCAATAGTCTGGCGCCAACCACCTGGGAGGACGAATGTCCGAGTTCGCACTGCACATCTCCAACGGGATCATCAACGGCCCCGTCTCCGCCGCGTTCGGTGCGGTGGCGATCGTCGGACTGGCGATCGCGCTCGCCCGCGGCCGGGCCGACCTCGATGACCGGCTCGCGCCCATGGCCGGGCTCGTCGCGGCGTTCATCTTCGCCGCCCAGATGCTCAACTTCGCGGTGCTGCCGGGCGTCTCGGGCCACCTGCTCGGTGGCGCGTTGGCGGCCATCCTGGTCGGGCCGTGGATCGGCGCCGCCTGCGTCGCGACCGTGCTGGTCATCCAGGCCCTGCTCTTCGCCGACGGCGGCATCACCGCGCTCGGCTTGAACGTCACCAACATGGCGCTGCTCGGCACCGCCGCCGGCTACCTGCTGGTCGCGGCCCTGCTGCGCGTGCTGCCGAAGACCTCGACCGGCCTGGGCATCACCGCCTTCGTCGCCTCGGTGGTGAGCGTGAGCGTGGCCGCGCAGGGCTTCGTGCTGCAGTACCTGCTCGGCGGCACGACCGACTTCGCCGGCGGCATCGGTGCGCTGGCCGTGGCGATGGCGGGTCCGCACGCGCTCATCGGCATCGGCGAGGGCATCATCGCCGCGGCGACCGTGGTGACCGTGGCGAAGGTCCGCCCCGACCTGGTCTACGCGCTGCGCCGGTTCCATTCCGCCCCGGCCCGGGCGGAGGCCGCGGTTCCCGCCGGAGGTGCGGCGTGAACCGGAGGCTGGGGTGGTTCCTCGGGGCCGGCCTGCTCGTGGCGGTGGTCCTCGCCGGCGTGGTGAGCAACTTCGCCTCCAGCGACCCCGACGGCCTGGAGTCGGTGATCCACCAGGGCTGCGAACTCAACGAGGACGGTGAGATCGTCGGCGGCGAGTGCGTGGCCCGGCAGGCTCAGGACCACGAGCTGGGCGACTCGCCGTTCGCCGACTACGGGTTCGCGGGCGTGGACAACGACGTCCTGGGCACGGCCGTCTCCGGCGTGCTCGGCGTGCTGGTCACCTTCGCCGTGGGGGCCGGCCTCTTCTGGCTGGTGCGGCGACGGGGCGGCAACGGCGCCACCGCCAAGGCCCCGGAACAGGGCGGCGCGGCGGGCGGCCGCTGATGGGTGGCTGCCTGGTGGGTCGCTGGCCGGTGGGTGGCTGGCCGGTGGGTCGCGGGCGGAGAGGGTGCTGACCGATGGCGGCCGGGCACGCCCACGTCCTCTACCTGGACCACGACTCGCCCGTTCACCGGGCAGCGCCCCACGTCAAGATCGCATCGATGGTGCTCTTCACCATCGTGGTGGTGCTGACGCCGCGGGAGGAGTTGTGGGCGTTCGCGGGCTACACGCTCCTGATCGCGGTCGTGATGGGGCTGGCCCGGGTCCGCCCGGGCTGGCTGCTGTCCCGCTCGCTCATCGAGGTGCCGTTCGTCATCTTCGCCGTCGTCCTGCCGTTCATCGGCACCGGTGAGACCGTTCGGGTGCTCGGGCTCGACCTGTCGGTCGAGGGCCTGTACGGCGCGTGGAACATCCTCGCCAAGGGCACCCTCGGGGTGTGGGCCTCGCTGCTGCTGGCCGCCACCACCACGCCCCGCGATCTGCTCCTGGGGCTGGACCGGTTGCGCTGTCCGCAGGTCCTCACGCAGATCGCCACGTTCATGCTGCGATACCTCGTGGTGATCGTGGAGGAGGCGCGGCGGATGCGGGTCGCGCGGCTGTCCCGGGGGTACGACCAGCGGTTCCTGTGGCAGGTCAAGGCGTTCGGGGTCGGGATCGGGTCGCTGTTCCTGCGCTCCTACGAGCGGGGCGAGCGGGTCTACCTCGCGATGATCTCCCGTGGGTACACCGGGCGGCTGCCGGCCGTGGACGCCGCGCCGGCCGGAGCCCGGCAGTGGGGCGCCGCCGCGCTGCTGCCGTTGGCCGCCACCGCCATCGCCGTGGCTAC
>Ga0310830_101378_pt1 | contig 12239 bp, 9 predicted proteins | sample WT_ome_5_FD_201301 | JGI IMG/M metagenome (GOLD analysis project Ga0310830, IMG submission 201301) | Sorghum-adapted microbial communities enriched on wild type (WT) sorghum from Joint BioEnergy Institute, Emeryville, California, United... ...
CGAACGCGGCCGCCTTCGCCAGCGGGCTGGCGGCGGCCGAGGTGACGACCGTGGTCAGGTTGGCCACGTTCGCGGTGACCTGGGAGATGTGGGCGGTGATCGCGTCGAGGCGGGCCAGCTGCAGGTTCACCCCGTCGAGGGTCTCCTTGGTCTGGCCGAGCGCGGTGTTGACGCTCTCGATCGTCAGGTTGACGTTGGTCAGCACGGGCCCGAGCCGGTCGTTGAGATCGTTGAGCGTCTCGGTCGCCGCGTCCACCGTGTGCCGCAGCCGCAGCAGGGGAACCGCGACCGCGGCGCACACCAACAGGAACGCGATGGCCGCGATCAGGGCGGCAACCTCGGCCAGGGACACGCCGCACCCCCTCTCGACTGGGTTTGGCTCTCGAATGGGTTCGGGTCGCGCCACGGCTCGGCGTGAGCAACGGTGGCGTGCTGAGACTACCGGCCGCGCCGAGCGGGATCGTGACGGGATGCCACAAACTACGCAGCGGCCGACCCCGGCCCCACCAGGCGCCCGCCCGCCGGCCGGGGGTCACCCGCCGGGCGGTCCGCCGCGGGCCGTCGCACGCCGGTCGGTCACCCGCCGGTCGTCACTCGGCCCCCGGCGGCGGCTGGTAGTCGATGGCGTTCCAGATGGACATGGTGACGATCGCGCCGGGGCAGGCCGGACGGGTGGGGCTCGGCTCGGCGGTCGGGGTGGTGCCCGGGATCGTCGGGCGTGGTGCGGGCTCCTCACACAGGGGCTCCCGCACGTGCATCATCATCACGTACTCGTCCTTCTGCCAGCAGGTGATCACGCTGTCGTCGGCGGCCCGCTGGCAGGCGCCCTCGTACCGCCGCCATCCGTCGTCCAGCAGCGCCTGCGCGTAGGCGGCCTGGGTCTCGGTCGTGTCGCGCTCCGAGTGCCAGGAGCGGGCCCGGGTGAGGCACTGCTCGATACACCACCGGCTGCCCTCGGCCCGGTCGGCGTGCTCGTACTTGGCCCAGTCCGGCAGGTTGAGCCCGTCGAGCCCGCTGAAGATCGGGTCCCGGGCCAGCGACTGCGTGAACAGGTACACGGGGTACGCGGCCAGCAGCAGGAGAACGACGAGCGTCAACGTTATGGTCTTGAGCTGCTGCTGGATCTTCAACTGCCGGCGCAGCTCGGCCCGGCGAATCATGCCGGTGGTGACCATCGCCTCCACCGGGATCGCGGGCCCCGGTTCGACCGGGCCGGGCGGGCTCCCCGGGCCCGGGGCCACCGGACCACCGCCGGCCGGCGGAGCCCCGGGTGGACCAGCCGGACCGGCCGCGGGCGGACCCGCCGGGCGCGGGGCGGTCGGGCGTACGACCCCGGTGCGCAGCTCGCCGGGGCGCCCGTCACCCGGTCGAAGGTCGCCGGGCCGGAGGTCAGCGGTCCGCGGCTCGGCCGGGCGCCCGGGCGGTGGCTCGGGCGGCGCCGTGGCGATGCGGCCCGCGGCCGGCCGGGGCGGGGCCGGGGGTGGCGGCGGGGCCGGGGGTGGCGGCGGGGCCGGTGGAGCCGGCGGGGCCGGCGGCGGAGCGGCCTTGGCCGCCGGCAGCTCGCCGGTCAGGTCCGACCAGTCGATCATCGGCCGCGGCGCCGTCGAGCGGCTCGGTGGGGCCGGCGGCACCGGCGGAGGCGGCGGCGGAGCGGGCGGGGTCCGGCGCAGGCCGAGCCGGCCGGACGCCGGGGCCGGTGGTGGCGGCGGGGCCGGTGGTGGCGTCGCGGGGGACGCGGGTGACGACGGGGTGGCGGGCGGCGGACCGTCGGGCACCGCGGGCGAGCCCGGTGCCGGGGTCCGGCGGCCCGCCCGGGCGCCCGGACCACTGCCCGGGGCGGGCGTGGGCGGGGTGGCCGGGCCGGCGGGGCCTCGGGTCACGGCGCCGCTGGGCGGCTCCTCCAGGCGCAGCGTCCGGCGCGAGCGGCCGCCGAACGGGTCGCGGTTGTCCCGGTCCCCACGCAGGTCGGCGAGCCAGTCGAGGTCCTCGTCGGTGGGACCGTCCTCCCCCTTGCCGCGTCCCCGCCGCTTCTTCTCGGAATCGTCGCCCTTGTCGCGCGCCACCGCCGCTCCCTAGCCCTCGCTCACCGGTGTGCCTGACCGCTCGGCGCGCACGCTCGCCGCCGAACCGGATTGCTCGGCTCGCACGCTCGCCGCCGAACCGGATTGCTCGGCTCGCACGCTCGCCGCTGAGCCGGATTGCTCGGCTCGCATGTTCGCCGAGGTGTTTGACGATCGGACCACCGTACGCAATCTCGCCACCCGTTCCTGCAGGGCCCGCTCCGCGCCGTGCCCGGTTGGACGGTAGTACTCGCGGTCGGCCACGTCATCCGGGGCGTAGCGCTGCGGCACCACGCCCCGGGGGTCGTCGTGGGGGTAGCGGTAGCCCGCGCCGTGGCCCAGGCCCCGGGCGCCGGGGTAGTGGGCGTCGCGCAGGTGGCGCGGGATGGGCCCGCCCCGCCCGGCGCGCACGTCGGCCATCGCCTCGTCGATCGCCACGATCACCGCGTTGGACTTCGGCGCGGTGGCGAGGTGGATCGCCGCCTGGGCCAGGTTGAGCCGGGCCTCGGGCAGGCCGACGTACTCCACGGCGTGCGCCGCGGCGGTCGCCGCCAGCAGCGCCGTCGGGTCGGCCATCCCCACGTCCTCGCTGGCGAAGATCACCATCCGGCGGGCGATGAACCGCGGGTCCTCGCCCGCCACGAGCATCCGGGCCAGGTAGTGCAGGGCAGCGTCCACATCGGAGCCCCGCAGGCTCTTGATGAAGGCGCTCACCACGTCGTAGTGCTGGTCGCCGGCCCGGTCGTAGCGCAGGGCGGTCCGGTCGAGCGCCGCCTCCGCGATGGCCAGGTCGATCTCCGTGGCGCCCTGGGCGGCCGCGCCGGCCGCCGCCGCCTCCAGCGCCGTGAGCGCCTTGCGCACGTCACCGCCGGCCAGACGGACGAGGTGGTCCTCCGCGTCGGGCGCGAGGGTCACCGAGCCACCCAGGCCCCGCGGGTCGACCAGCGCCCGCCGCAGCAGGGTGCGTACGGCCTCGTCGTCCAGGGGTTGCAGCGTCAGCAGGACGCAGCGCGACAGCAGCGGCGAGATGACGGAGAAGTACGGATTCTCGGTGGTGGCGGCGAGCAGGGTGACCGTGCCGTCCTCGACCGCGCCGAGGAGGCTGTCCTGCTGCGTCTTCGAGAATCGGTGAACCTCGTCGATAAAGAGCACCGTCGCCTCGCCGCCGGTGCGCCGGACGCGCCGGGCCTCGTCGATCACCGCCCGGACGTCCTTGACGCCCGCGGTCAGCGCGGAGAGCGCGACGAACCGGCGACCGGCCGCCCGCGCGACGAGGTGCGCGATCGTCGTCTTGCCGGTGCCGGGCGGCCCCCACAGGATCACCGAGGGCAGCGACCCCGGTCCGACCCCCGCCTCACCCGGGCGCGGCTCGACCAGGCGCCGCAGCGGAGCCCCCGGCGCCAGCAGCTTGTCCTGTCCGACGAGCTCGTCGATGGACTGGGGACGCATCCGGACCGCCAGCGGCGCGTCCGGCCCGACCGGGGCGATCCCGCCGGCCTGTCCGGTTCCCGACGGTGCCGCCGCGCCGGCGGACGGCCGGGCCGGCGCGGCTGTTTCGTCCGGAAGCACGAAGAGCGCGTCGGAGTCCATCGTCAGCGACCCTACCCGCCCCGCGAGCGCCGGCCATAACGGCGCGGCGTACGCCCGACGCCCGTCGTCACTTCCGCCACAATGTGTCGTCCCCCTACCCGGAAGGCCTTCATGTACCGCACCCTGTTCGTCGCCACGCTCGCCGTCGTGGCGATGCTCGGAGTCGGCGCATGCGCGAGCGAAGCCGAAACGGCCGCCGCCGGCTCGCCCCAGACCGCCACAAAGACCGCTCAAGGCCGCGCTCGGGGAGGCCCGTGCGGCCTACGCCACGGCCACGGGAGTCGCCATGTGGGGTTCGGTCAAGGACATCCTCGCCCTGTTCGATGACGGCAACGACCTGGATGCCGCCCTCACGAAGGTAGGGACGATCTGCGACGCGTAGTGCACCTGTCCCAGCGGACCGGCCCGCGGGCACCAGACCCAGGGATCACATCACCGGATGGACATGCAGAAGGAACGCGTGGCCCGGACACCGGCGTGAGCACGGGTCGGCTCTGATCGCCGAGTACGGGTAACGTCATTCCTTTCAGCTGACAGACCTGACACACGAGGGGCGGGCCCGGGCCGCGGTCCCCAACAGGAGAGCACTATCCACCATGAATAGTCCGGAGCAACCGAAAGATCCCTGGGAGTCCGCGCCACCCGCCCAGTCCGGGCCACCCGCGTCGCCCGAGCCGTCATCCGGACCGGCCTCGTCGGGGCCGGACAACCCGCCGCCACCGGCCGACCCCTACACCCCGCCGCCGCAGCCCTCCGCGGCGCCCCCGCCACCACCCGGCGTGGTTCCACCCGCGCCCTACGGCCCGCCGGTGAGCGCCCCACCCGGACCGTACGGCCCACCCGTCAGCGCCCCGCCCGGGCCCTACGGGCAGCCCGGACCGTACGGTCCGCCGCCGTTCGGGGCGTACGGTCCGCCCGTGAGCGCCCCGCCCGGGGCGTACGGTCAGCCCGGGCCGTACGGCCAGCCCGCGGCGTACGGTCAGCCCGGGCCGTACGGCCCGGTGACCTGGCCCGGGGCGAGCCCCCCGCCGTCGCGAACCGGCCGGACCATCGGGATCGCGCTCGGGGTGACGGTGCCCGTGGTCGTCCTCGTGTGCGCCCTGGTCGGGCTGTTCGTGGTCCCCCGGGTCCTGGACGACCAGCAGGCCAGCCCGAGCTCCCCCACGCCCAGCCTGTCCGAGGAGCCGCTGGCCGTCCCCGCCGTCGGGGACTGCTACGTCGCCCTCCTCGTCCCGAGCCCGTTCAACGACAGCGCCGAGCAGGCCGAGCGGGTCGCCTGCCATGAGGAGCACATGGTCGAGACCATCGCCGTGGGCGAGCTGGCCGACTCCGCGTCACCCCCGGACCAGTACTCGCTCGAGGCCCGCCAGCTCTACCGGGAGTGCGAGCTGGCCGCGCAGGAGTACCTCGGTATGGCGTGGCGCTCGACCTACACGTGGTTGGTGCTGTCGGTGCCGAGCCGCTCGGCCTGGGCCGACGGGGCGCGCTGGTACCGGTGCGACCTGACGGTCAACGAGGGCTTCTACCAGACCAGGCCGGCCCGCACGACCGGCAACCTGCGCGGCAACGCCGAGCCCATCACCTGCCTGACCTGGTACGCCACCGAATCCAGCCTCATGGACATCGAGCCAAGCGAATGCGACGTGCCCCACCAGGGCGAGCTGGCCGGGGTGTTCCTGGTGCCCGAAGGCACGGACTACAGCGACGAGGACGCCCTGACGGAGCAGTTCGCCGACACGTGCGAGGACCTGGTGCTCGACTTCCTGGGCACGAGCGAGTTCCCCGACGAGCTGACCTTCTGGTTCGGCTGGCCGAACGAGGACGACTTCGACCAATGGGTGCTGTGCCTGGTGGCGGCCAGCGAGGCCAATCGGGCCTTCACCGACAGCGTGCGTGGCGTCGGCACGGGCCCGATCCCGTTCGCCTGACGCCGCCGGCGGCGTCCCACGGGGGCCGGGCTACACCAACGATTGCCGAATGATCCAGCCCATCGGCCGCGGTCGCGGGGCGGTGGGGTCGACTCACCCCGCCGCCCGCCTGCCCCACCGAGCGGTCCACTGTGGAAGGATCACGACGCATGAACCGATGCCGGCTCGTCTCCGCCCCGACCGGTCCGGTCGCCGGACGCTGAGGAAGGTTCTTCCCGAAAGGATCATCGCCTCTCGATGAATCGACGCCTGCTCACCGCGACCCTCGCCGTGGTGACGACCCTCGGCGCCGTCGGGTGTTCCGGCGGCCAGCCGGCGAGCACCGACGGCGCCATCGCCGCGACCTCGAGCCCATCCAGCCCGGCCAGCGGGCCGGCTCCTGTCTCCGCCCCCGCCGAGCCGACGGCCGCCCCGACCACGGCCGGTCAGGCCGATCCCGGCGGCGGAGGCGCCGCCCCGCCTCCCCCGCCACCGGCCTCGTCCGCGGACCCGAACGCGGCGTTCTGCCAGACGTTCGAATCGATCCTCGCGCTCTCGTTCCAGTTCGTCCAACCAGCCATGATCATCGAAAACTCGACCGATCCGGCGGAGGTCGAGCAGGCCTGGCAGGACGTCGAGCGCATCGCCCGGGAGGCCGCCGCGCTGTCGCGGCAGGCCGTCGGCCAGACCACCGACGCCGACCTCAAGGCCGTCGCCCAGGCCCTGGCCACGCAGTTCGATCACGTGGCGACCGCCGCCGCGGCCCGGGACAAGCGGGCCTTCGAATCGGCTTCCGAGCTGCCCGAGCCGCCGGGCTCCGTGTGCGGCTTCTAGCCCCCGGCCGCTCCGGTCGTCCGGATTGACAGAAGGGACGGCGGACCGCCATAGCGAAGGGTCGTGACGTCGGTCGCTGCCCCACGGGGCGCGCACCGGCCACGACCACGCCGCAAGCGACCCGGGCCGACCACACGGTCCGCCCGGGTCGACGCGGACGACGGTCAGGCCTTGGGCTTGGCGTCGACGCCGGCTTCCCGGCGCTGCTCGGCGGTGATCGGCGTGGGCGCGCCGGTGAGCGGGTCGAGACCGTTGCGGGTCTTCGGGAAGGCGATCACCTCGCGGATCGAGTCGACCCCGGCCAGCAGCATGCACACCCGGTCCCAACCGAACGCGATGCCACCGTGGGGCGGGGGACCGTACTTGAACGCCTCCAGCAGGAAGCCGAACTTGTCGGACGCCTCCTCCGGCGTGATGCCGAGCAGGTCGAACACGCGGCGCTGCACGTCCGAGCGGTGGATACGGATCGAGCCGCCACCGATCTCGATGCCGTTGCACACGATGTCGTACGCCTGGGCGAGCGCCTCCCCCGGCGCGGACTCAAACCGGTCGATCCACTCGTCCGTGGGCGCGGTGAACGGGTGGTGCAGCGAGGTCCAGGCGCCCGGGATCGGGTGGCCGGCGCCGTCGGTGGCCGGCTCGAACATCGGCGCGTCCACCACCCAGCAGAACGCCCACGCCGACGGATCGATGAGCCCGGTCCGGCGCGCGATCTCGATGCGGGCGGCGCCGAGCAGCTCCTGGGCCTCGCGCCGGTCGGCCGAGGCGGCGAAGAACACCGCGTCGCCGGGCTTGGCGCCGACCGCGTCGGCCAGCCCGTTCAGGTGGTCCGGCGAGAGGTTCTTGGCCACGGGTCCCCGCGGCTCGCCCGAGTCCGGCGCGAAGACCACGTAGGCGAGCCCCTTGGCACCGCGCGCCCTGGCCCATTCCTGCCAGGCGTCGAGCTCCTTGCGGGTTTGCGACGCCCCACCCGGCATCACCACCGCCCCGACGTACCCACCGGCGGCCAGCGCGCTGGCGAATACGCGGAACTCGGTGCCCGCGAAGTACTCCGTCAGGTCGACCAGCTCAAGACCGAACCTCAGGTCGGGCTTGTCGGAGCCGTACCGGGCCATCGCCTCGTGCCAGGTCAACCGCGGGATCGGCCGGGGCACCTCGTACCCGACCAGCTCCCCCCACAGGCGCGCCACGATCTCCTCGGCGAGCTCGATCACGTCGTCCTGCGTCACGAAGGACATCTCGATATCGAGCTGCGTGAACTCCGGCTGCCGGTCGGCCCGGAAGTCCTCGTCGCGGTAGCAGCGCGCGATCTGGTAGTAGCGCTCAAGTCCGGCCACCATGAGCAGCTGCTTGAACAGCTGGGGCGACTGCGGCAGCGCGTACCAGGTGCCCGGCTGCAGCCGCACCGGCACGAGGAAGTCGCGGGCGCCCTCCGGGGTGGACCGGGTCAGCGTCGGGGTCTCGATCTCGTAGAAGTCGTGGGCGTGCAGCACCTCGCGGGCGATCTGGTTGGCCCGGGAGCGCAGCTTCAGGGCCCGGGCCGGGCCGGAGCGGCGCAGGTCCAGGTAGCGGTACTTCAGCCGGACGTCGTCGCCCGCGTCGACGCGGTCCTCGATCGGCAGCGGCAGCGGCGCCGACTCGGAGAGCACCCGCAACGAGCTGGCCACGACCTCGACCTCCCCCGTGGGCAGCTCGGGGTTCTCATTGCCCTCGGGCCGGCGGGTCACCTCGCCGGTCACCGTGATGCAGTACTCGTTACGCAACGCGTGGGCCAGCTCCACGGCGGGGCCATCGAGTCCGTCCTCGCCCTCCGACGCCGCCCGCAGCACGACCTGCACGACACCCGAGTCGTCCCGCAAATCGATGAAGGTCACCCCGCCGTGGTCGCGCCGGCGCGCCACCCAGCCGGCCAGGGTCACCCACGTTCCCGCATCGGCGGCCCGCAGCCGCCCAGCGCTGTGCGTACGAATCACAGCGGCATTCTTCCAGTCCCGGCCCGTGAGGCCACGAAACGGGGTAGGAACCTGGGTAGGTCTACCGCTGGCACGGGGGGATTGGGATGCCCGAGTACGAACAGACCGGCACGATCATGGCGGATGCGGACACGCTGTTCGAATACCTGTCCGACATCGAGCGCCTGCCCGAGTACCTGCCGGTCATCACCGAGGCCGAGCAGCCCGGGCCGGACATCGCCGCCGTCACCACCGACATCCACGGCACCGAACAGCACGCGCAGGGCTGGGTGCGCATCGACGGCCTCGACCGCCGGATGGAGTGGGGCATGCCGGGCAGTGCCTACCACGGCTGGCTGCAGGTCGAGCCGGACGACACCGGCGAGGGCAGCGTGCTCACGATCCACGTGGTGCAGGACCATCCCAGCGACGCCGACGACGACCTGCTCGAGGCCATCGACAACATCCGTCAGCTCGCCGACGCCGGTGAGATCTAGCCGAACCGCGTACGAGCAACGCCGCACGGGGGCCGGCGACGCGTCTGGTCACCCGCCGCCGGCCCCTCGCCATTGCCCCGCCCCGGTCAGGAACGCGGCATGTCGTGCGCGCAGAGGGTCCGTGGCACACCCGCGAGCACCGCGCGGGCGTGCTCGCGGGCCAGGTTGAACTGGTACCAGGCGTCCGGCTCGGCCAGCTCGTCCCGCAGCCACTTCAGCACGCAGGCGCGCTGGGCCTCGGGGAGGCGGACGAGCTCGTCCACGGCGTCGGCGGACAGGCCGTCGAGGAACGCGAGGTCCACCGCCCGACCCTGCTCGAGGCGGGCGTCGATGGTCGTGCGGGCCATCACCGCCTCGGGGTTCACCGCGACCAGGGCGAACAGGACGCCCACGCCGACCGCCGCCGTGGCCCGCGGCAGCCAGGCCCCGCGCAGCCGGATGCCGGCGATGAGCAGGAGCACGAAGACCAGGCCCAGGAACACCTCGAACGAGAAGCTCAGGATGCGCAGCCAGGTGAATCCATAGACATCGACATAGAGAAGCATACGCTTCAGCGCGGACACCACGATCACCAGCGTGAGCAGGCACAGCAGGCCGCCCATCAACCGGATCAGGACCCGCTGGCGGCGCGTCTGGCGCCGGATCAGGCCGCCGAGCCCGGCGGCCAGCGCGAGCGAGATCAGGGTGACCAGGCAGAGCTGGCCGAACCCGCTGCGGGCGTAGTCGGCGTAGTCGGGTCCGCCGACGCCGAGCACATAGTCGTGCCCGCCGAAGAGCACATTGACCTGGACCACCACGAACACCGCGAAGATCAGGTCGACCACGGCCACGGGGAGCAGCCACTCCAGCCCGGCCCGGGCCGTCCGGCCCTCCTCGCGGACCCGGTTCGGGAAGGCGCCGCGGTAGGCGTAGTAGGCCGCCGCGAGGCTCAGGCCGGCGACCACGACCGCGCCCACCGCCGACCGGAACTCCAGCCGGGGCAGATGCCGCACCCACGAGTCGAGCAGGTTGGCGAAGACCGGGTCGGCGCTGCGCAGCAGCGGCACCAGGATCAGGACCAGCACCACCGTGACCACGACCGCGCCGCCGACCCGCGCCAGCGACTTCCCGCTCACCCCGGACCGTTGGCTCGCCCGGTGGGTGGCCATCCACACGATGCCCGCGACCACGCCGACGAGCAGCATGAAACCGCTGAACAGGACCCACGCCCACGTCCGGCCCCCGACCAGGGCGTACGACGCGAGCAGGAGCGACGCGAACAGGCAGAGCACCAGCAGGACGTTCGACGCCCGGACGGCCGGCACCGCCACGAAGACCAGCGCGGCGGCACCCGCGGCCCACCGCCAGATCCGGTCCCCTCGGGTGGGCGGGGTCGATTCCGGCCTCGGCCGGCCCAACTCGGGCCCCAGCGGGCCCGTCCCGGGCGCCACCGGTCCGGGCGTGGCGGTGCCCGTCGGTGACGCCGCCGCTCCTGGCGCCGCCGGGCCCTCCGGGGGTGCGGCGCTCGGCGCCGCGGCCGGCGTGTCCGGTGGCGCGGCCGTGCCGGGCGCCGACCGGGCGGTCGCCTCCGCCGTCCCCGGGCCGGCCGGTGGCGTGGTCGCGGCCGGGGCCGTCGATGACTCAGGTGATCCGGGGGCGGAGGCCGCGGCCGGGGCGGAGACGGTCGCGGTCGACCCCGACGAGACCGCGGGCGCGCCCGAGGGCGCCGACGCCGACCCGGGGAGGCCGGCCGGGGCGGTCGTCCCGGCTGCGGCGGTCATCCCGGCTGCCGCGGTTGGGCCGGGCGTGTCCGGGGCCGAGGACAACGCCACGAGCCGGCCCCGCAGCGTCCGGGCCGTCACCGCGACCCCGAGCGCCGCCAGGGCGCTGATGAGCCACCCGATCCCGACCGATGTCACCGGCATCGCCGCCGCCCCCACGACGACCGCCGCGGCGAGCGCCACGACCACCCGGACCATGGAAACCTCCTGCCCGCGCTTGTGCGGTGGGACCGTACCAACGCGGCCCTGGACCGAGCCGTCGGGTCGCTGACCGGCTCAGCCGGCGCACAGGAGCGACTCAGGCGCCTCACAGGCGACACCCAGGCCGGGCCGGGTCGGCCACGATCCGATCTGGCCGCGAGTCCCGACGGCCGCGAATTGCCTGGCGGCCACGAATCCGTGACGGCCGCGGGCTAACCGGCCGGGTCGGGCGGGCGGGACATCGACAGCGGGGGCCACCCGCCGCCGAGCGCCCCGACCGGCACCGGCCGCCCGGGGTCGTGCGGCACGACGCGATGCACGCTGAAGAGAACGACCGCCATCATCAGGTAGGCGGCCCCGGTCACCAGGAGCACACTGCCGACGTACCCCAGCCGCAGCATCGCCGGCGCCATCAGCTCCACCGGCTCGGTCATCCGCTGCGCGACGAAGAGCGTCACGGTGAGCCCCATCGCCGCGAGGCCGGTGCCCAGCACGCTCGAGGTCACCAGCGACCAGCCGGCCCGGTCGCGCCGCACGACGACCGCGGTCGGACGCTGGGTGAGCACGAGGACCAGCCCGGCGGCCGCGGCCCACCCGCCGACAACCAGGTAGGCGGCGACCACGTCGCTGGGCCGGTGCCACCCCGACGAGAGCGTGGCGACCCCCACGATCGCCGCGTAGGTGGCCCCCACGAGGCTCACCACGCCCCGGACCCGCGGCGGCAGCACGAGCGTGAGCCCGATCGCGAAGGCCGCCGCAGCGGTGGCGTGACCGCTGGGCAGGCTGTTGCCGGCGAACGCCCGGTCCGGGTCCACGCCGAGGTACGGCCGGTCGATCACCCGCTTGAGGACGTACGTGCTGGCCGACGCGCCCACCACGATGGCGGCCGACATCACCGCCAGGGCCAGCCGACGCCGGGCCAGGGCCACGACCAGGATGACGATCAGGATCAGGCCGACCGAGGCCGTGGAGATGGCGCCCAGCGCCGCGTCCAGCGGCTCGTCGAGGGTGCGACGGCCGAAGCTGTTGCCGTAGAGCGCCACCGTGTCGAGCATCTGCCCGCGGATGGACCGCACCGCCACCCACGCCACGGCCGCGAACAGGAGCACGTTGGCCACCCACAGCGTGCCCAGCCACGCCACAGTCGCCTGCCTACTGCCGCGCCGCACCGGCCCACTGTAGTAAGCACCGCCGAGGTAAGGGCCTTGATCACCAGGCATCGATGTTGAGCAGGTACGGGTTCGTGCGCCGCTCCCGGCCGATCGTCGTGGCCGGCCCGTGGCCCGGCAGCACCATGGTCGAGTCGTCCAAGGGAAGGATCTTGTCGCGGAGGCTGCGCCGCATCGCCTCGGTCGAGCCGCCCGGCAGGTCGGTGCGGCCGATCGACCCGGCGAACAGCACGTCCCCCGACAGGCAGATCTCGTCGCCGCCCCGCAAC
>Ga0310830_101380_pt1 | contig 12208 bp, 10 predicted proteins | sample WT_ome_5_FD_201301 | JGI IMG/M metagenome (GOLD analysis project Ga0310830, IMG submission 201301) | Sorghum-adapted microbial communities enriched on wild type (WT) sorghum from Joint BioEnergy Institute, Emeryville, California, United... ...
TACACCGGCCCCGGACGCGTGGTCGACCGCCTGGCCGACAGGATTCTGCTGGAGATGGGACAGATCGGCCACCACCTGCCGTGACCCGGTCCGGCGGCTCCACCGGGTCCGGGCGACCACCACACGGGGGGCACCCGCATCACATCGATGTGTGTCATCCTGTCTGGATGCGGGTCGCCTCGATTCACACGTACCCGGTGAAGGGATGCCGCCGGGTGGACCGCGACACCGCGCGGGTCGAGCCGTGGGGCCTGGACGGCGACCGGCGCTGGCTGATCGTGGACGACCACGGCGTCGGCCTGACCCAGCGCCAGCACCACCAACTGGCGACGATACGGGCGACACCCCGGCCGGGCGGGCTGACCCTGGACGCGCCCGGGCTGGCCCCGCTCGACCTGGCCGAGCCGGTCGGCGGCGAGGAGATCCAGGTTCGGGTCTTCCGGGGACGACCCCCCACACCGGTACGTGTCGCCGGCCCCGAAGCCGACGAGTGGCTCGGCCGGGTACTGGGACGCACCGCCCGGCTGGTCTGGCTCGGCGACCCCACCCGCAATCTTGTTCCCTGGCCGGTGCCGGCCGGCTCCAGCGCCGAGCTGAGCTTCGCCGACGGCACCCCGCTGCTGCTGGCCACCACCGCGTCACTGGACGCGCTCAACGGCTGGCTGCGAGAGTCGGGCAGCGCCGAGGGACCGCTGCCGATGACCCGGTTCCGCCCCAACCTGGTGATCACCGGCACCGCGCCGTGGGCCGAGGGCGGGTGGGTCGGCCGGCGGATCAGGATCGGCGGTGCGGTGTTCCACGGCGCCGCCGAGTGCGGCCGCTGCCTGGTCTCCACGATCGACCAGGACACCGGCCAGCGGGGACGGGAGCCACTTCGGACGCTCGCCGCGCGGCGGAACATCGACCGGAAGCTCCTCTTCGGCCTCCAGCTGACGGTACGGGCCGAACCGGGCGGGCCGTCCCCCGACGACCGCACGGTCAGCGTCGGCGACACCGTGGAGGTGCTGGACTGACCGGGACGGTCCTCGTCCGTCGCCCGACGGGGCGGGGCGGTCCGGCGGCCCGTCTTCGGTGGAGCCCGGCACCCGGGGGTCCGGGCTCCACCGACCAGGCGGCGATCGGGACGCCGGCGGTCGCGGCGCTACCCGATCAGGTTGCGGTGCAGGTCAGGCTCGGGGCGGTGTTGGTGCCGTTCCAGGTGCCGATGAAGCCGAACGTGGTGCTGGCACCGGCACCGAGTGCGCCGTTGAAGGCGACGTTGGTCGCGGTCACCGCCGAGCCGCTGGTGCTGATGGTCGCGTTCCAGGACTGGCTGATCGTCTGGCCGTTGGTGAAGGTCCAGGTCACCCGCCAGCCATTGATCGCCGAGGAACCGGCGGTGACCTGCACCTCGCCCTGGAAGCCACCCTGCCACTGGTTGACGATGGAGTAGGTCGCCGTGCAGCCGCCGGCGCCCGGCGGCGGGGTCGTCGGGTTCCCGGGCGGGGTGGTCGGCGGGGTCGTCGGCGGGGTGGTCGGTGGGGTGGTCGGCGTTGGCCAGCCGGGCCAACCAGGCCAGCCCGGCCAACCGGGCCAGCCGGGCCAACCGGGGCCACCGATCAGGCCGCCGCTGTACTGCCCGGCGGTGGCGGTCGTCAGTCGGGTGGCCCCCGCGATGCTGCCCCCGGTGGTGGCCATGCCACCGATCGTCGGACCGGAGAGGCTGCCACCCACGTAGACCTCGTAGGTCTGTCCGTTCTGGATCCGGTTGGAGGAGAAGACCACCTCCCGGAAGGCCTTGGGCGCACGGTAGGAGACGAGCACCTGACCCCCGGAGACCAGGTGGAGGAGCGTACCGGCCGGCTGGCTGCTGGACAGTTGGGGTGCGACCCAGCCCTGGCCCGAGGTCGGCGGCAGGCTCAGCACCGCCATCGAGGTCGAGCCCGCCCCGAACACGGTGCCGCCGTTGAAGTAGACCGGGCCGTTGGAGTCGATCGCGCCCTCGCCGGGGCTGCCGGTGGTCGGGCCGCCGACCACCACCGTGCCGCCGGCGAAGGTCACCGAGCCGTTGGAGTCGATGCCGTCGACGGCGGAGTCGATCACGGTGGTCCCGCCGGTGAACCGCACGAACGCGTTCGGCGCCACGTCGAAGTCGCCGTACCCGTCCTCGACGGCGTTGATCGCGTCGTCGCGGGCGGTGACGGTGACCGTGCCGCCGCTGATGGTGATCTGCCGGCTCTCGATCGCCTCGTAGGAGTTGGTGACGGTGACGGTGCCGCCGGAGATGCTGAGGGCGTTCTCGGCCTTGATGGCGTCGTCCCCCGCGCGCTGGTTGACATCGATGCTCGCGTCGGACCAGACTGTGGCTACAACTGAACCAACCCGCGTACGTGCGGGGGAAGTCCGGTCGAAGTCCGGCGCTGGCCCGCAACGGTGGGCCGTCGAGACGCACCTCGGCGGCAAGCCCGAATACCCGTCGTACGCGTAGGTCCACTCCCTACCCGTCGTGGCCCACGGGTCGGAGTCCTGGTCGACCCCGCGTTTCCGTGGTCGGTTGGGTTTCGACAACCGCCGGGCCGGAAAGGCGCTTCCGATGGTCGATCGCCTGAGCCGGCACCGCCTGCTCACCCTGCTCTGTGGCGTACTCGTCTTCGCCGCCCTCACCCTCGTCACACCGGCGGTCGCCGCCCCCAGGCGGGCCTGGGTTTCCCGGCCGGAGGCCGCTGCCGGCTGGCTCGCTCGGCAACTCGTCGACGGCGAACGCTTCGAGGTGGTCTTCGACGGCGTCGCCTACCCCGACCAGGGACTGACCCTCGACGCGGTGTTCGCCTTCGCCGCCGCCGGTGTCGCCGACGACTTCGGCGCCAACGCGCTGGCCTGGGTCACCCGGCCGGACATCCGTGACGGCTACATCGGCGACGGCGTCACGGAGGCCTACGCGGGCGCGACCGCCAAACTCGCCCTCGCCGTGCAGGTACGCGGCGGTGACCCGACCAACGTCGGCGGGGTGGACCTGATCGCCCGCCTGCGTTCCCTCCAGTCACCCACCGGGCGGTTCACCGACCGGTCGGCGTTCGGTGACTTCAGCAACGTGTTCAGCCAGTCCCTCGCCATCCTCGCCCTGGGCCGCGCGGCGCAGGACGCGCCGGCGGTGGCGGCATCCTGGCTGGCCGGGACCAGGTGCGCCGACGGCGGTTACCCGGTGGTGCCGGCGCAGCCGGTCTGTACGTCCGATGTGGATGCCACCGCGATGGCGGTGCAGGCGCTGCGGGCCGCCGGCCGGCACGCCGACGCTCACGCGGGGCTGCGCTGGCTGGTGTCCGTGCAGCGCGCGGACGGTGGTTTCGCCAACGCGGACGGTACGCCGAACGCCAACAGCACCGGGCTCGCCGCGCAGGCGCTGCGCGACGGCCACCAGCTCCTGGCCTGGACGCGAGCCCAGACGTTCCTGGCCAGGCTCCAGGTCGGCTGCGCCGGGGAGCCGGCTGCCCGCGGCGCGATCGACTTCGACGGCGGCACGTTCGACCCGGCCACCGCGCCCCGGGCCACCGCCCAGGCCGTCCTCGGCCTGACCGGCACCGGGTACGCCGGGCTCTCCGCCGCCGACGCCACCGCCGGCGCCCCGGTCCTCGTCTGCCGGTGACCCGTTCGGCCGCTCACGCGACAACTGGAGGGAACGTGTTCCGTCATCGATCCGTCGTCCGTGCGCGCCTGGCCGGTGTGGTGGCCGCCGCCGTGACCGCCGTCGCGCTGACCACCGTCGAACCGGCGCCCCGGGCGGCACACGCCGCCGCCTGCGTCGGTACCTCGGGAGTCACCGTGGTGGTCGATTTCACCGCGCTCGGCGGCGGCGTGCAGGTGGCCTGCGCCCCGGGCGCCCCGGCCACCGGGTTGGCCGCCCTGCAGGGCGCCGGCTTCACCGTGACCGGCACCGCCCGGTGGGGCCTGACGTTCGTCTGCCGGATCAACGGCCTGCCCACCCCGGCGACCGAGCCGTGCGTCAACACCCCACCGGCGACCGCGTACTGGTCGTACTGGCACGCCCCGAGCGGCGGTGCCTGGTCCTACAGCACGTCGGGCGCGGCCAGTCACGACCCGGCCCCGGGCAGCGTCGAGGGTTGGGCGTTCGGTGCCGGCACGCCGCCCGGCATCGCCGCGCCCTGAGCCGCGACACCACCGACGTGGTCGGCGGCGTGCCGGGGGCCGGCCTCCGCCCTGGCGTCGTTCACGCCCGGGGCGGTACCGCTCGGCACCCGGGTGCGCGCCGGCAGACAACCAACCGCGAGCCGATTCCCCCGTCGAGATTCACCGGGTGGAGTTCGGAGCACCGGGGTGCAGCCACCCCCACCCCGCCCTGCACGCAGCGTGGGAGTTCGTTTCGGCGGGGTGCCTTCCGAGCTTCCACCGATCGCTTCCCCGGAGGGCAACACCATGGCATTGTCACGGCGTCTGGTCGCCAGCCTCGGCACGGCCGCGGCGACGACTCTTGTCGTGATCGCCGCCGCGCCCGTGACCGTACTGGCGGTGCCCGCACCCGCCCACACCGCGGCCGCACGTGACGCGGCGTCCTGGCTGGCCGGCGAGTTCACCGACGGCTCGCTGCCTGGCCCGTTCGGCGGCCCGGACTGGGGCCTGACCATCGACGGCATCATCGCCCTGTCCGCCACCGGCGTGGACACCCCGACCAGGCTGAGGGCGACCACCCAGGTCGCCGCGCACGTGCGGTCGTACAACAGCTACGACGACTGGGGCATCGCGGGCTTCACCGACGGCGGGGCCACCGCGAAACTGCTCTACGTCGCCTCCGCCGCCGGTGCCGACCCCACCGACTTCGGCGGCTACGACCTGCGGGCGGAGACCCTGTCGCTGATCGCCGGAGCGGACGCCGGTCACCAGCGAGGACGAATCACCAGCCGCACCACCGCAGAGAGCGGACCGGACCCCAGCAACACGTTCGACCAGTCCTTCGCGGTGCTGGGCCTGGCCCGCAGCGGAGGCGTGCCGCAGGATGCCGTGGACTTCCTGATCCGGCAACAGTGCGCGGCGGGCGGCTTCCGGCTCTACCCCGACACCCCGGAGGGACCGTCGCCATCCTGCGACGAGCAGCCCGGTGCCGTCCTCGACGTCGACTCGACCGCGCTGGCCGTACAGGCACTGCTGGCCGCCGCCGACGTCGGTGCCGCCGGGGCCGCCGACGCCGCGCGCAGGGGCGCCGACTGGCTGGCGACCCGGCAGCACCCTGACGGGTCCTTCGGCGGCTCGGGCCCGACCGCCGGCGCGAACTCCAACAGCACCGGTCTGGCCGGGCAGGCCCTCGCCGCCGTCGGCCGCGACGCCGAGGCCGCCCAGGCGGCGGCGGCGGTGGCCGCACTTCAGCTCACCGCGGCCAAGGTTGGCGCTGCCGCCGCCGACGCGGGCGCCATCGCCTACAACGCCGACGGGCTCGCGGCCGCCGTCGCGGCCGGGATCGCGGACACCGACCGGGACCAGTGGCGCCGTGCCACCACCCAGGCCCTGCTCGGGCTCGCCCAGGTGCCGCTGGGCCGCATCGGCCTCGACCCGCCGCCCACGTACCCGGGACCCACCCCCACCGGCACCGCCTCGCCCACCGCGGCCCCCAGCGGATCACCGACGCCGACCGGCACGGCCACGACCAGCCCGACGCCGAGCGCCACCGTGACCAGCCCGTCGCAGACACCCTCACCCGCCGCCACACCGCCGGGCACCGCCGCTCCGGGCACGACGCCACCGGCCACTTCCGGGCTGGACGGGCTGCCGACCACCGGCACGGCGATCGCCAGCTACGTACTGATCGCGCTGCTGCTGCTCGGTGGTGGTGTGGCGCTGCTCGTGCTCGGCCGCCGGCGGGCGACATGAGCATCCGGGCCGTCCGCGGTGCGGTGGTCGTCACCCTGGTCGCCTCCGGCACGGTGGTCGGGCCGGAAAGCCCGGTGGCGGCGGCCGGTTCGGCGGGCTTCTGCCCGGACGCCTCCGGCGTGACCATCGTGGTCGACTTCAACGAGCTCGGCGGCGGGACGGTCGTGCGCTGCGCGCATGGCGACCAGGCCACCGGCCTCGCGGCGCTCAAGAACGCGGGCTTCCAGGTCACCGGCACCCTGCGCTGGGGCGAGGGGTTCGTCTGCCGAATCGACGGCAGGCCGTCGGCCGCGATGGAGAAGTGCGTCGACACGCCGCCAGCCAGCGCCTACTGGTCGTACTGGCACGCCCCGAACGGTGGGAGCTGGACATACAGCGACATGGGCGCGCTGCACCGCAAACCGCCAGCGGGCAGCTTCGAGGGCTGGTCGTTCTCCCTCAACCGCGGCGCCAACGACGCCCCCCGCCCCAGGATCGCGCCAAAGCGCCCCGCACCGGCGCCGGTGTCATCACCGCCACCGGCACCGCCCACCCCGTCACGGCCGTCCACAGGCGACGATCCGGTGACACCGCCATCGAGCGGAAACGTGGCACCGCCGCCGGTCGCCCGCGGCCGACCGGGCGAGTCCGGTCAGCCGGGCCGCGCCTTTGACCAGCCGACCCCCGCCAGCCTTTCCCCGGCGGCCACCGACCCCGGCGTACCGGCGGACGTGACGCCGAGCGCCACGTCCGGGCCGGCACCGACGGGCTCCTCCGGCCAGGCCCCGGTGACCGAGGTCGCGGCATCCCGCGGCGACGGTGGTCCCCCACTGGGCACGATGGCCGGTGTGCTGCTGCTGGCCGTACTCGTCGGTGGTGGCGTGGCCGCGGCCCGACGACGGCGTCGTGCCGCCGACCCGGATGGCTGAGGTCACGGTGGACCGCGGACCGACCACCGGGGCCGGCCGGGGGATGGTGCGACTGCCGCGGGCGCTGCACCCGGGGGCGTGGTGGTTGTGGGCGCTCGGCCTGGCCACGGCTGCCAGCCACACCACCAACCCGCTGCCGCTGGCCCTGCTCGTCGCGGTCGCCGCGCTGGTGGTCGTCCGCCGGCGCGGCGACGCGCCGTGGGCGCTGGCGTTCCGCATGTACGTCTGGCTCGGCGCGGTGATCGTGGCGATGCGGGTGGTGTTCCGGGTCGTGTTCGGCGGCGGGCAGGGCGAGCACGTGCTGCTCCGGTTGCCGGAGATCCCGCTACCGGAGTGGGCGGCCGGCATCCGCCTGTTCGGGCCGGTCGCCGCCGAGCAGGTCCTCGGTGGCCTCTACGACGGGCTACGGCTGGCGACGATGCTGATATGCCTCGGGGCCGCGAACGCCCTGGCTAACCCGAAACGGCTGCTCAAGGCCGTACCCGGCGCGTTGTACGCGGTGGGCACGGCGGTGGTGGTGGCGTTGTCCGTCGCCCCCCAGGTGGTGGAGAGCGTGTTGCGGGTCCGCCGGGCGCGGCGGCTGCGCGGTGCGCCCGGCCGGGGGATGCGGGCACTGCGAGCGATCGCCCTTCCGGTGTTGGCCGACGCGTTGGACCGATCCCTGGCCCTCGCGGCATCCATGGACTCCCGCGGTTACGGCCGGACCGCGGCGGTGCCGGCCGGGCAGCGGGCTGTCACCGGTGCGCTGGTGCTCGGCGGCCTGGTCGGCGTCTGTGCCGGCACGTACGGACTGCTCGACGCCACCGGACCCGACCGTCTGGGGCTGCCGATGCTCCTGGCCGGACTGGCCGCCGCCGTGGCCGGCATGTTGCTGGCCGGTCGTCGGATCCGCCGCAGCCGCTACCGGCCGGACCGCTGGCGACCGGCCGAACTGCTCGTCGCCGGCTGCGGCGTGACCGCCGCGGCGCTGACCATGCTGGCCGGCGCGGTCGACTCGGAACCGCTCTACCCTCCGGTCAGCCCGCTCACCTGGCCAGAACTGACCCCGCTGGTGCTGCTCGCCGTCGCTGCCGCGGCGCTCCCGGCGTGGCTGGCGCCTCCACCGCCCCTGACGCGGACCGCCCGCCCGCCCTCGGCACCGACGGGAGTGACGGCCGCCGAGGCCGTGCGCGCGGCCGTGCCGCCCACACGCGTCCCGGGAGGTCGCGCATGATCCGATTCGATCGGGTAACCGTCCGCTACCCCGACAACGGCCCGGCACCGCTGCGGGACGTGACACTTCGCGTCGAGGAGGGCGAGCTGTGCCTGGTCGCCGGCCGCACCGGGGCCGGAAAGTCGACCCTGCTGCGGGCGATCAACGGGCTGGTCCCGCACTTCACCGGCGGCACCCTGCACGGCACCGTCACCGTCGACGGCCGGGACACCCGCACCCACCCGCCGCGTGACCTCGCCGACGTCGTCGGCGTGGTCGGCCAGGACCCGCTGTCCGGGTTCGTCACCGACACCGTCGAGGAGGAGCTGGCGTACGGCATGGAACAGCTCGCCCTGCCGCCGACCGTGATGCGCAAGCGGGTGGAGGAGACGCTGGACCTGCTCGGCATCGCCGACCTGCGCAACCGACCACTGCGGACCCTGTCCGGCGGTCAGCAGCAACGGGTCGCCATCGGTGCCGTGCTCACCACCCACCCCCGGGTGCTGGTGCTCGACGAACCCACCTCCGCCCTGGACCCCACCGCCGCCGAGGATGTCCTCGCCACGATCACCCGCCTGGTGCACGACCTCGGCGTCACCGTCGTGCTGGCCGAACACCGGCTCGAACGCGTCGTGCAGTACGCCGACCGGCTGCTCTACCTGCCCGGTGACGGCCGTGTGGTCGACGGTCCGCCGGCGGAGGTGCTGGCCGACGTGAATCTCGTACCGCCGCTGGTCGAGCTGGGCCGCCTGGCCGGCTGGACACCGCTGCCACTGTCGGTACGCGACGCCCGGCGGCAGGCCACCGAACTGCGCCAACGGCTCGCCCGTGCCACACCATCCTGGCCGCCGCCGGCCACGGAGCCGGCGACGGCGCTGAGTGCACGGAGGATCGTCGTGCGACATCCCGGTACGGTCGCCGTGGCCGGCGTCGATCTCGACCTGCACACCGGCCAGATCGTCGCGTTGATGGGCCGCAACGGCTCCGGCAAGTCCAGCCTGCTGTGGGCCGTGCAGGGCAGCGGCCCACGCCAGGGCGGTGCCGTGACCGTATTCGGTCCCACGGGCGCCGTCGACCCGAGGAGGCTGCCGGCTCACCAGGCCCGTCGGCACGTCGGACTGGTCCCGCAGACCCCGGGGGACCTCCTCTACCTGGAGACGGTGGACGCCGAGTGCCACCAGGCCGACCGGGAGACCGGGGTGCCGGCCGGCACCTGCCGTGCCCTGCTGGACCAGCTCGCCCCCGGCCTGCCCGGTGACCGGCACCCGCGGGATCTGTCCGAGGGGCAGCGGCTGGCGCTCGCGCTCGCCGTCCAACTCACCGCGGCCCCGCCGGTCGTGCTGCTGGACGAGCCGACCCGGGGTCTGGACTACGACGCCAAGCGGCGGTTCGCCTCCCTGGTACGCGGGCTGGCTGCCGCCGGGCGCAGCGTGGTGGTCGCGACGCACGACGTCGAACTCGTCGCGGCGCTGGCGGACCGGGTGATCGTGATGGCCGAGGGCGAGATCGTGGCCGACGGAGCCACGGCGGAGGTCATGCTCGCCTCACCCGCGTTCGCTCCGCAGGTGGCCAAGGTGCTCGCGCCGGCACCGTGGCTGACCGTCGAGCAGGTCGCCGCCGCGCTGCGGGCGGCCCGGGAGCCGGCATGAGTGTCCTGCGGGTCGCGCCGCGCACCGCGGTGGTGCTGGTTCTCGCGTCGGCCGCCGCGCTGGCCCCCTTCACCTGGCCGTTGTTCATCCCCGCGCGCCCGGACGGCGCGGCCCGCGCCGCCGAGGCACCGTTGGTCTTCGTCGTCATGTTGCCGGTGCTGGTCGCGCTCGCCCTGGCCGAGCTCACCTCCGGTGGGATCGACAGCAAGGCCCTGGCGATGCTCGGCGTGCTCGCGGCCGTCAACGCCGCGCTGCGCCCGCTCGGGGCGGGTACCGCCGGCGTCGAGACCGTGTTCTTCCTTCTCGTCCTCGCCGGGCGGGTCTTCGGCCCGGGGTTCGGGTTCCTGCTCGGCTCGACGTCGCTGTTCGCCTCCGCGCTGCTCACCGCCGGGGTCGGACCATGGCTGCCGTTCCAGATGCTGGCCGCCTCGTGGGTCGGTCTCGGTGCCGGCCTGCTTCCGCGACGGCTGAGGGGCCGGGCGGAGGTCGCCGCGCTGGCCGCGTACGGCGCACTCGCGGCCTACGGCTACGGGCTGCTGATGAACCTGTGGTTCTGGCCGTTCAGCACCGGCACGGACACCCAGCTGTCGTACGTCGCCGGCGCACCGCTGCTGGAGAACCTGCACCGCCTCGCCGTCTTCACCGCGGTGACCTCCACCTTCGGCTGGGACACCGGACGGGCCGTCACCACCGCCCTGGCGATCGTCCTCGCCGGTCCGGCAGTGCTCACCGCGCTGCGCCGCGCCGCCCGCCGGGCAGCCTTCGACGCCCCCGTCAGGTTCGCCGCGCCCCGGTCCGCGGTCGCCGACGCCGCGGTGGCCGCGACCGACGAGCTGCCGGGCGGCCCTCGGGCGAATCGACGTCGACGTGTCCGTCGCTAGCGATCCCGGTCACGCTGCTCGGCCGGCTCCTGGCGATCACCCGCGTTTGCCTGTCCGACGGTCTCGTCCGGCAGGGTCCGCGCCGACCGGAGTGAGCAGGCCCGGTTCGACCGAGCCGCCGACCCGGGCCGTCGGGAAGGAGGACGACCTCGCCCGCGACAACGCGTCCGTGGTGGCTCGGTCCGCCGTCGGTGGCAGTGGCATCAGCGGCGCCAGACGGTGCCGCGGCGCTCGTACTCCAGGACCTGCTCGACCTGGACGGCGAGATCGGCGCCGAGGAACCGTTCGACGAGCCACAGCGCCAGGTCGAGCCCGGAGGTGATACCACCGGCGGTGACCAGGTCCCCGTCGTCGACGACCCGCGCCGGCACGACGACACCGCCCTGGGCCCGTAGGTCCTCGACTGCCCCGTGGTGGGTGGTGCACGGCCGGCCGGCGGTCAGACCGGCCGCGGAGAGCAGCATGGTGCCGGTGCAGACGGCGGCGATGGTCAGCCCGCGTCGCCGGGCGGCGGCGGCGATCGCGGCCGGCACCACACCCCGCTGGATCTCGTACAACACGCCCGGGCTGTCGGCACGCCGGTAACCACCACCGGGCACGAGCAACAGGTCCGCCTCACGCGGCGCCCACCGCCCCACCGGCCCGACCTGGCTGCCGTGGAGGGCGTCGACCGGGCTGTCACCGTCCACCGTCACCATGCTGGTGGTGATCGCCCCGCCCAGCCGCTTCGCCATTCCGAAGACCTCGATCGGGGCGATGAAGTCCATCTCCTCGACCCCGTCGAACACGACGATCTGCACCCGCAGCGGCCGGGCGGTCGTGAAGGCCGGGCCGGCGGAGGCGCTCTCTGGCATCAGTACCGCACCGCCCGCAACCGCTCCGGCGGCGACCGTGGCCCGAAGGACGTCCCGACGATCCATCGGCTGCTCCTCATCGTGGTATCAGCTCCGACACGACGGTCCTGATAGATGGTCGTCAACCGATGTCGGTTGGTTCCGGTCGCGTCAGGGTCCGGCGGGCACCGGTGGAGGGCAGACCGACGGGTACGCCAACGTTCGGCACCGGTGGTCTCGACCCCGCCGTCGGCGGGCGAGGGTGCGGGCGCGGCACGTGCGGGACGACATGACGGCCCACGGGCGTGTGGGCCCGGGCGACGAGCGGGCCGCGGTCGACCAGCCGTACGGCCCGTCGCCGAAGAGCCCGAGGAGTGACGTTGCGGTCACCCGATGCTGTCAGGGCCGGTCGCTTCCGACCGGCCCTGCGCGTTTCCGCTGTTCAACTGTGCGCGCCCGAAGGGATTCGAACCCCTAACCTTCTGATCCGTAGTCAGATGCTCTATCCGTTGAGCTACGGGCGCGGGTGCCGAGCAAGTCTACACACCCGTCTCAGCGCGGAGACTCCGGGATTCGAACCCGGGAGGGGCTTTAACACCCCAACCGCATTAGCAGTGCGGCGCCATAGACCAGACTAGGCGAAGTCTCCCTGTGGTTGGTGTACCACGTTCGTCGAGGATACAGTCCCGGCCCCCACCCGGGCAAAGCGGCTTTCCGGACAGGGCGTGAGCGGCCGGACAGCGACGCCGGGACCTGGTCTGCCGTGCGCCGTCGATGATGTTCCCACGAGCTCCAGGGCCCGAAACGCGACTAGGCTCACACCGCATGGAGGAGGAGCAACCACCAGCCAGCTCTCCAGGTCGCCGGCCGCCGTCGAGATCACGCCGCC
>Ga0310830_101386_pt1 | contig 12176 bp, 5 predicted proteins | sample WT_ome_5_FD_201301 | JGI IMG/M metagenome (GOLD analysis project Ga0310830, IMG submission 201301) | Sorghum-adapted microbial communities enriched on wild type (WT) sorghum from Joint BioEnergy Institute, Emeryville, California, United... ...
TCGCACGCTCCCGATCTACGTCACTGATCGAGAAATCTATCGCTATCTACCGGCAGTGATCGTTGGCACCTTGGACAAGCTCGCTGCAATCGGGTTGTCCGATCGCTTCGGTTCGCTACTCGGTGATGTCGACTGCTATTGCGAACTACACGGCTACGGCCGTGGCGGCAAATGCCACGAGCGCGGCGACCACCCGAACCTTCCGTTGCGCGAGCTTCCCCGGCCGCTCTACGACCCTTCCCCAACATTGGAGATTATAGATGAACTGCACATGGTTGACGAATCCCTTGGTGCATTTAGTGGGCACTACGAAGGACTGCTCGCGGCAGTGCAGCGCGCCCTGAGCGCCCGTTCCCGGGCCGACGGGCGGGGGGTGCGGATGAAAGTGATCGCGACTAGCGCCACCATCCGGGGTGAGGATCGCCAGTGCGAGCATCTCTTCGGTCTGCGGTCGGTAGTCGTGCCGCTACCGGGTCCCACGCTCGAGGAATCTTTCTACTGGCGTGTCGACCGTGACGCGCCGCTGCGGCGTTTTGTCGGCATCCTGCCCACCCGCACTACGGCCGAGATGACCGTCGTCCGGATCCTCACCGCGCTGCACACCGCAGTGAGACGGCTTCAGGCTCGTCAAGACGTGCCCCCCGCCCTTGCCGGGTTCCCCGATGCCGAGCTCGACGCGCTCGTTGACCTCTACCGCACTAGTCTGACCTACGTAACCAGCCTGGTCGATTTCGGCAAGATCCGTCGCTCGCTCGACACGCAGGTCAACGAACAGCTGCGCCAGTCCGGGTGGGACGAGATCAAGGTCGCGGAGCTGAAGGGCGAGACCCCGTTCGACGATGTGGCCGAGACCCTTGAGGATGTCGCAACCCCGGGCGGCAGTATTGAGTCGATCGTCGCGACCAGCATGGTTAGCCACGGGGTCGACGTGGACCGCCTCAACGTGATGGTCTTCAACGGCATGCCCCGCTCGATGGCCGAGTACATCCAAGCCTCATCCCGGGTCGGCCGGACCTATCTCGGCGTTGTCTTTATGATTTTTAATGCCGTGCGGGAGCGGGACCGGTCACACTTCCGCTACCACGCCAAGTTTCATGAGTATCTCGATCGAATGGTTCAGCCTGTTGCGATCAATCGGTGGAGCCGGTTCGCGCTGCGCCGTACCCTGCCCGGAGTGCTCATGGGTTACTTGCTGCAGGTCGCCAACCGGGCATGGTGGGATGCCGGCAACATGCCAACGCACCTGCACGAACTGAGCCGGATGAAGGCCGCTCTGCGCGACCCCAGCTCAGGCGGTCTCCCGGAGGTGCAGACCGATGCGTTGCTGGATGCGCTGCACGCTGCGTACCTCACGGGCCGGGATGAGGCGCTGGAACTGGTCGCCGACCTCGACGAGCGAGTTACCCGGGCGGTTGCGACGCTCCGCGCCGCTGGCGCGGCTGCCGGTGCGTCTGGCGGGGGAAGAACTTATCGTGCCACTGCCGAGAACCTCGGCTTGGAATACCAACCGATGACCAGCCTTCGCGATGTTGCCGAGGGCATTCCCTTCATTACCCTGCCCGACCGGAGGTCATGATGGCATTCGACCCGCGCGACCGCGAAATGCAGCGCGATCGGGGACAGGTCTTGTTCCGGTACCGGCCCGAGCAGACCTTCGACCATATGGGTGGCTTCATCGCGCAAGTGCGTCAGTACGCTAACGACGAGACTTACGACGGGCCCGCGCTGAACTACGATTACCTCGTTCGTCAGGCCATGCGACTGGTTCGTCGATGGCGAGCCGAAGGACGCCAACGGGGCGGAGCTGATCGGGCGCCTGAGTTTCCGTCAGATGATCCGCTGGCGGCCACCCATTACCAGGTCGTCATCCCGGGCCGCGTGTTCTGCCGGGTCTGGCCGCGGGTCGTCCGATGCGCCAGGGCCTGGTGCGGGCGGATTTGGGAGGCGCGCGACCCGCGGCCCGGTGACGATTGGCCCGGCCCCTGCCCGACCTGCCGCAACAGCGTCGGTAACCGCCAGTTGCAGTTCGTCTACGCCCACCAGTGCGGTGAGCTGCAGCCGTTGCGCCCCCCGCGCAATTGCGGGCGGGGCCACTCCTCCTTCCGTCTCAATGACCGCGTTAGCCGGTTCAAGGACTTCCGGTGGGAGTGTCTGACCTGCGGCATCAGCCTCAACCTCCAGGCTTTTTGTCCCAACACCGCAGCATGTACGTGGACTGACAAGTTGATGACACCGCTGCTACACACTGCCGGCTCCGCCTACGTCGGGCAGGGATTGAATCTGGTCAACGTTCCGACTCAGGCGGAGGCTCGCGCCGCAGAGGCACCCGGGTACGTCGTCGCGACCCTGGCGCACTGGCTCGAAGAGTGCAGCGAAGAGGACTACCAGCGCCTCGTCTCGGCCGACACGACTGCCGAGGTCCCGGAGGAGGTCCTGGAATCCATCAAGGTGATGGAGCAGGCCGGTCTCACCGAACAGGCCGAAGCGCTCCGTCGCAGATTCCTCCCTGTCGACTTGAGCCAGCTCACCGAGGCGGTACGCGCTGTCCTCGGCTATGACCCCGTTCAGGACGAACGCGGAGCAGTGCTCGCCATGTCCTTGTCTACGTACCGGCGCGTGCTCAACCTGAACCGCCTCACCCTGCGTCAGCTCGAGCAGCAAGCGACCACGCAGTCGCGTCGTGACCTGTACGCCACTTACCCCAAGGTGCTGCGAAGCGCAGGGTTTGACCCCGCCCGTACCTGCCTGCTCGGCGACTTCCCGCTGACCTACTTGGCGGTCGGATATTCGCGCGCGGGCTTCAGCCCGGCCGAGGCCGACTTGGTCCCTTACCGTGGACGCGTCTCCCGCGGCTCGGCCCTCGCCACGCTTCTGTACGCGCACCCGACGACGACCGAGGCGCTGTTGTTCGCCCTCGACCCCGAACGGGTTCGGCGTTGGATGATCGTTAACAACCTGGTCGGCCCGGATGAGATCGGAGACGTCAAGGCACTCCGGCGGTGGTTCATCACCAGGCTCGACCCAACCCACGGGGAGCAGCTTCCGGACTTCCCGGCCGACATCGGCCCCGGACATCCTGACTGGCCCGTGCGGGAGCTGTTCGGACTCCTACACACTGTCGCCCACCAGACCCTGCGAGCGTTGGCGGTCGACTCCGGCTACTCCGAGACCTCCCTGTCGGAGTACCTGTTCCCGTACGAATTCGCATTCGCGCTGCACCCCAACGGCCGCAGCGACTTCAGTATCGGCGCCCTCCGCACGGTGCTGGAACAGAATCTCGACGCCGTGGTACGGCGAGCGGTCGACAACGACACCTGCCTTTACGACCCCAACTGCATGCAGGCGAACCGAGGCGCGGACCACGGCTGCTTGCTGCTCCCCGAGACCGCTTGTCAGTGCTGGAACCGCCACCTGTCGCGTTGGTACCTATACGGATCCCCTACCGACCCTATGGTTGGGTACTGGGACCGGCAGCTGGACTCAGGCATGTAGAAGACCGCGTGGCCGGTGCACACCATGCCAGGGCCCAAGCTCTGTCTGTAGCGCGGCCAGGGCGATCCTCCAAACGACCTGTACTGGGTCGGGGCGCCACACCGCGTCGCCGGCCACACGTCGGCGGGTGACTTTAGGCTTGCTGCTGTAGGACGCTACCCTTTGGCTGGGATTGATCAACAGAGCTGGCGGATGGAGGGGATCTGGTGTACACCGTCGTGGACCTCTTCTGCGGGTGCGGCGGTGGGGCGATGGGATTCAAAGCCGCTGGGTTCACGGTGGTCGGCGCAGTCGAGAACGATCAAGACGCCGCCACGGCCTTCCACCTCAACCTGGGAGTCCAACCGATCACCAAGGACATTCGCGACGTCCGAGGCGCAGACATACTTAACGCTACCGGGCTGGCCCGAGGTGACCTGACGCTGCTGTTCGGGTGCCCACCCTGCCAGAGCTTCAGTGTCCTTCGTCGCGGATCCGCGACGAACGAAGCTGACGAAAGGCGGAATGGTCTTGTCCACGAGTATCTCCGCCTAGTCGGCGAGCTTCGTCCACGCCACATTGCGTTCGAGAACGTTCCGGAACTTGCCGAGGGCCGCCGGTGGAAGCCCACCTTCGAGGTGTTCAAGAAGAAACTCAGGCGGCTCGGCTACGAGTTCAAGGATGAGGTCGTCGATGCGGCCGAGTACGGCGTGCCCCAACGTCGCCGGCGCCTGCTCGTCATCGGCAGCCGGGTGACCCAACCCGTCCTGCCAGCCCGCACCCACAGCCGGACCGGAGACGACGGCCTCATCCCGTTTGTCACCGTCCGCGATGCCATCGGTCGTGGCCGGTTGCGAGCGCTCGATAGCGGCGAGAAGGATCCGGAAGATCCGTTCCACTATGCCCGCCGGCACACCGATCTGGTGCTTCGAAGGTTGGCGGCCTTGAAGGAGGGCCAAGGCCGTGCCGACCTCCCCGACGAACTTGTGCTGGAGTGCCACAAAGGCCACAAAGGGCACTACGACATATACGGGCGCATGCGGTGGGACGACGTCGCGCCGACGCTGACGTCGGGCTGTACGAACGTAAGCCGAGGACGCTTCGCCCATCCAGACCAGAACCGTGCCATAACCCTGCGGGAGGCGATGCTCCTACAGACCTTCCCGGAAAATGCCGTGCTGACCGGCGGCATCGAAAAAGCCTCCTTGCAGGTTGGCAACGCGGTCCCAAGCCGTCTCGCCGAGGTGATCGGCGAGACCATCATCAAGATGGAAGAGGCTTCACGCAAGGCCGAGGCCGACACAAAGCTCGGAAGGAATTCAGTGAGAAGGTCAGCCAAGGCGCGAGGACCGTCCTCTGGCAGGTTGCGATAGCCGTGCCACGATTACCTCGACGACGGCCGAAGCATCCTCGTGGCTCCAAAACCTCAGCACGTCCCACCCGAGATTGGTCAGATGTTCGGTGGTTTCGAGGTCGCGCCGACGGTTCCCATCGAGCTTCCGTCGCCACCACTCCCGATTGCTGTGCGGCAGCATGCCGTGTTCCGGACATCCGTGCCAGAAACAGCCATCTAAGAAAACCGCTACCTTCTTGCCCGGGAACGCGATGTCGATCGTTCGTCGGGCCATGCCTGGTACGCGAAACTGGACTCGATACCTGAGGCCTCGTGCGAACAGCAGGCGACGCAGCGTCAACTCAGGTCCGGTGTCTTTGCGCGGATGCCGGGCCATCTGAGCCGACACCTGAAGCGAAGAGACGATCAGGGGTGGAGGCGGTTCTCCGCCGGGTGTGAGTCCATCCATGATCATTAACGGCTCGTCCTGGGGTACGCCTTCAGGTGCACCCGCGCGGCCAACCGCCGTCTTGCCTTATCCGTAATGACGCTTGGCGTGTGGTGCGGCCCGCGGCCGCAAGCGCGCCATGGCACCCCGACAACCTCGAGATAAGCGCTTGTTCTCACGCAGTTACTTTGCGCAGTAAGGGAGTCCAAACAGCGGCAAGGATACGGCAGCCCGCCGGCATCATCGCGTCCTTGCAACGCTCCAGTTGCTCCTCCCACCCTGCCTTCCAGGCGTAACCTTAGCCGATCCCGGTAAGGGACGCACGTACCCGCCTTAGCGACAAGAGCAAGCTCTGTCGCCGGTGGCGGCGCACGTGCCGTGCACGGCAGGCTACATCAGCGAGCAGGCGATGCCGCTCGCCCCGTCATACCATCGACACAACTATCTGAGTATCCGGCTTGCCCACACACGGCGTAAGCGGCCGTTGGTGTCACCCCGCACGAGGTGTCCGCGTCGCCCGACGACACGTCCGTCTACCGCGATCTTGCGAGACGAGGACGTGCCGACGACCGTCCAGGTCGGCTATGGCCAGCATAATGAGACAGTGAACCGCGGCGCGTCGAGAGACTGCTCTCGTCCGTCGCGTAGTCGAGGATGGGCGAGGTGACGCGGTCTGCGGCCGGCGGCTCCGGCACGGTCAGCGGCGTACGCCACGAGGGCAGATGCCTGGCGTGGGCGGCGGCGCACATGCTGGTCGAGAAGGCATTGCCCGAGTGGGCCACCGGGCGCTTGGTGAGCGCCGTCGGTGGGCAGTCGGGCAGGCCTGTGGACGACGTGGCAGCTTTGACGTCGGATGGTGGCTGGGTCTGCCTCCAGGCCAAGGCGGGCCTGAACCTTGGTACGACGCCGAAGAGTACACTCGCGGCGGCGCTGGAGCAGGTCGTTGCCATGTACGACGTGGGGGTGCCCGATCGCCCGCCGAACGGGAAGACCCTTCGTCGGCTCGACCGGTACATCGACCGAGTCGCGGTGGTGTCCGACGAGAACGCGTCGGAGCCTATCCGGATCGCGACGGCGAAGCTTGTCAATCGGCTACGGACGTGGCCTGACGAGGTGCCTCTTGAGGAGGCCGCGGCCAACGAGCCCCAACGCAGGGCATTGCGAGTCCTGACTGCGCATTTGCAGCGCTTGTGGCTCGAGCGTAAAGGTGTCGAGCTCGACGAAGCGCAACTGTGTGGCATGTTTCGCATCCTCGCCGTGCGTTCGCTGGAACTGCGGGCCGAGGGCGCGGATCTGCGCGCCGTCATGCTCGATCTGCAGGACATTGTGGAGGACCCGGCGACGGCGCCGCGGCTGTGGCGTGACCTGTGTGAGATCGGGCAGCAGCTCGCCGAGGAGCGCGCCTGGCTGGTCCGGGACGATCTCATCGATAGGCTGCAGCGTCTCGGTCATGCTCTTCTGCCCAGTGCTCGTCTCCGTCCGGACATCGGTCGTCTGAGCCAGGTCACCAGGGACAACGTGGCCACGCCGCCGGCTCCTATCCACATCGATGCTCCTGACGGTTCAGTAGAGGTGGTTCGTGACATCGCCGCTAGGATTGACCCTTGTCGTCGGAATCTCGCGATCACAGGCTTGCCTGGCAGCGGGAAGTCCGCGCTGCTCCACAGCATCGCTACGAGCCGTATGGACACCTGCGACGTGGTCTACCTGACCTGGGTCCAGTTGCAGAGTACGGCTGGAGCGACCCGGGTCGAGCTGAATCTCACCCATGACCTGAGTACCGTTCTGCGTGGCTGGACCGGTTCACGACCAGGGTTGCTGCTGCTCGACGGTATCGACCAGACCCGCGGCACCGATCCGTCCGGCTGGCTGCCCCAGCTGGTCAAGCACCTGGACGGCACACGGTGGCGCATCATCGCGACCATCCGTGCGTTCGACCTTCGCCACAGCTTCGCGTGGAGAGAGATGTTCGCTGGCAGCCCGGACGTTCCCGAACATGCGGACGCCGAGCTTTCTGATGTCGCCCACGTCTGTGTCGGCGACTTCAGCGACGGCGAGATCGCCGATATCTGTAGCCGGAGCCCGGCATTGGCCAGGCTGTTCGCGTCGGCTCCGTCGGATCTGCGCATGCTGCTGGCCAATCCGTTCAACCTGAGTATCGCCGCAGACTTGATCAGGACAGCGCCGGCCACGGACCTGTCCCGGATCCGTGACCGGCTCGACCTGCTTGGCCAGTACTGGCGGATCCGCGTAGCCTCGGTGCCGAATGGCCGGTTACGAGAGCGGGTCCTGCGAGCCATCGTAGGAGCGATGGTGTCCAAGCGCGCCCAGTACGCCACCGACACCGACATCGACGACGCCAGCATGCTGGGCGTTGTCGACGAGTTGCTCAGAGACGGTGTGCTCCGCGATCTGGGGCACCAACCCTGGCCCTCTCAGCGACCAGTGGCGTTCTCTCATCCCGTCGTGTTCGACTACGCGGCAGCACTCATGGCTTTGGGCGACCCCAACAGGCCGGACGCTGTCGCCGAGACTTTGGATGGTGATCCCGACCTCGCCATGCTCTTGCGGCCCAGCCTGGACATGCGCATGGCCGCCGCCTGGCGGTCCGACTCTACCAAGGCGAGCTACTGGCGGCTCGCGCTTCGACTCGTGGCGTCAGAGTCGGGACACATCATCGCGGCGGCTGCGGCCGCGGCGGTGGCGGCCGCCGAGCTAGCGACCGCCAGCGATCTACAAGAGCTGCGGACGGCCATCACCGATAGCGCCGAGCAACGTCAAGCCCAGGACGCCCGCACCCTCGCCTTCCTCGTCGCGGATGCGATCAACGAGACAGCCCGGGCGGAGCCCGCACGGGCCTTCGCCGAGTTCGTCCTCTCTTTGGCGGAGCACGCCAGGACAGCCGACGACATCGAACTCGCTCACCTGGCCGCCCGACTGTCCCTCCGAGCCACCGACAAGCATCAACCAACGCCAGGGACGCCAGCCGCGGCCTGCCTCGTTCGCACAGCGGTCGCTGTGACCCTGGTCGCCCTCGCCGACCCGACAGACGCTCGCCGTGCCCGGTTGGCCGGCCCTGCGTGCCGGGCGCTGGCCATGGCGGCAGCGATTGATACCCCTGGGGCTGCCGACGTCGTTCGGGCCGTGGTCACTGAGCCGATCATCCGGGCTTGGGGTGCCAACACCGTTTGGCCGATCACCGGAGCGTTTCGGGAGATCGCCGCGCAGTCACCCGACCTTGCCGCCGACATCGGCGCCGTCGTGTGGCTCTTCGACGAAGATCGGACGCAAGTAACCGACATGCTCGGCAGCCAGATACTCCCGCTGACCTCGAACCGCCAACAAGACTTGGACAGTCTCCGCTACCAAGTAGGGAAAAATTTCGACGCGCTTGTTTTTGTCGATATTCGTGCGGCCGCGCGGATGCTGACGGTCATCGCTCAGCGTTATGTGCGAACTGGGGTCGCCGCGTCAACGCGTTCATCCCAGTCCCTTGCGTCGGCGGCTCGACCGCTGGTCCAACACGGCTCCACGCTGCGCTCCATCGGCGGTCACCGAACGCTGCCATCCATGGTTGACACGCTCACCGACGGTCTCCACGCCACCGCCAACCGTGCCCCCGATCAACTCGCGGAAGCAATCTCGGCCCTGACCGAAGAGCTCAGCCACGCCGAGGTCTGGCAGCGCCTACTCGCCCGCGCCGCGACGCTGGAGTCGTCGAACCTGTGCGTCGCGCTGCTCCCAGCGATCAGTTCAACGCTACTTGCCCACGCCGACACCTGGCAGGCCGCCGGTCACGTCATCGCACGCCTGTCTCCGCTCCTTGACACGGCTGAGCATCAGGCGATTGAAGCAGCGGTGCTCACAGCAACCGAGCCGGATGCCGATGACCCCGAACCACGACGCGCACACCTTCGGGCGCGTCGGGACACGCTCCTGAGCGCCATGCAGCGTGACCGGATCACACACCCAGACGCCGTCAGCCACCTCGAGGAGCTTGCAGCCACCGGCCGAACCGTGTGGCCTCTTGGCCCCAGCACCATCGACGATGAGTTCCTGTACGTGAGAGAGTCCAGCCAGACGTCAGGAGCCCTGTACGCGGACCTCGTCCGAGAAGTCAACGAAGCCCGCGACCAGTACGCCAAGGCAGACGAGCGGCACCTAGCCAACCAAAGGATGCTCGCGGCATGGCCCCGGCTATTGGCCGCCCTAGCCGAGGCACCAGACAACGAGCAGATACGCACAACCGTCCTTCGCTGCGCCGCCCACCTCGCGCGGCTACCCGAGGCCGAACCGGGCAGCGAACTCAGCGAGCAGATCCTCGCCAACTGCACGGCAGTACTCTCCAGGCCACCCGACTCCGACCCACACGAACGAGTCAGCGCCGAGTCCATCGCTGCATGGGTCGAGACGCCGCACACGAACGCCATCATGGTGGCCCACCGGCTGCTCTCGCGGCCCGAGTGGCAGCAATCCCATGGGGGGGCCGAGCTGCGTCGCCTGCTGCTGCCTTACCTTGACAGCGAAAGCTGGGTACACCGTTACCTGGCGACCAAGGCCGTCCACCACCTCTACCCGGATCCAGATCAGTTACTGGCGGAGGCGGAACGCAGGCTCGCATCCGAACCAGACCGGCACGTGTCGATGGCGCTCGTCAGCGTAATCCGGTGGCACGCGCGTACCGCGCTCGAGGCCGATGAGATCCTCTCGCGCGTCTTCGGGCCAACCGGCCCCCGCAGCCTCATCCGCAACGGCGACGAGGACACACCCGCCCGGGACGATCTGACAGACTTCGTGGCGGAACACCTGTCGGCCCTCGCCGTCCACCACGACACACCCTTCGCCAACACCACCGTACGGGCCTGGCTTGCGAACCCGATCGAACACGCCAACCTCGCCGCGACGGTGGCGCAGTGCCTGCGGAACACGCTCAACCCAACTGACGGGTCTCAACTGGACGTCCAGCGCCGGGCATTCGATCTTCTCGAGCTCGCGATCGAGCCGCTTCGAACAGCTTGGTCCCGGATACAGGAAACAACAGCACTAAACGAAGACGATCAGACACAGGTCCGTAACACCGTCTCCGTCGCCTACACCATCGCTCAGCAAGTCCAGCTCGCGAGTGACCCACCGAAGAATTCGACGTCGACGACGGCGCCGAGTCCTTCGACGTTCGCGGAACTTGCGATCCGGCTGCTCGAAGGTATCTCGTCCGTCCACCACCCCATGGTCACCCATGAGATCGTCGAAGCGGCTACCCACCTCAGTACTGCCGCCCCCAAGCCGGCGCTGCTGCTCGCCAAACGAGCGGTCGTCAGCGACAAGCAGTATGTCTACGAGCGGCTTGCGGTGGACGTCGTGCTCGACCTCATCACCCGGTACCTCACCGACCATCGGGCCCTCGCGCTTGCAGACGCAGAGTGCACCGCCGCCATACGACTGTTGCTGGAGGGTTTCGTCCGTGCAGGATGGCCGCAGGCGATCCGCTTCGTGAGCGTCCCGTCGGGTGGTGGGCTTTCGGGGTGGCCGGCTCGGCCGCGGTGAGGTTGGCGGCCATCGGCTAGATCTTCGGTGTGTACGGCCAAGCACTCATCGAAGGGAGCCAGCCGATGGCCTTGTCCCAGTCTGCCGTATCGGACCTGCTGGAGGTACTCCGGAGCAGGGAAGCGGTCGACGTGATCCGCGAGTCGGTGCGCATGGTGATGCAGGAGCTCATCGAGGCCGAAGCCACCCAGGTGATCGGCGCGGCCCGGTATGAGCGCACCGACACCCGGGTCACCGAGCGTAACGGGTACCGGCCCCGCACGGTGTCGACGAAGGCCGGCGACATCGAGCTGCGCATTCCGAAGCTGCGCAAGGGTGCTCGCCCTTTCGGTCCGTGGACCTCGTCGCTAAGGATCGGGTCGACCCGCTCGACGGCGTCCCGCCGTCCTGCGAGCAGCCGCTTCAGGTATGCGGTGACGGAGGCGGCGGTCTCGGACTGGGCCGCCGGTTCCGGCCGCTGCAGATGAACCGGATGTAGGGGCAGCTCACAATGTCCAGCTTGCCAGCCCGGCCCCTGCTCGGGTCGTCGACGATCGCGGTGCTCGGATGGTGATCGGACGTCGGCTATCTGGCCGGGTTTTGTTGGCACCAAGCGGGATGCCGAGTAGGGACGGGTTGCCTGCAGATCGCGACGGTCAGCAGTGCAACCCCACGACCTGCGCATACTCGGGCGGACTGACCTGGACTGCGGCGGACGCTACGTGATGAAGTCGTGGGCTGTCTGGTAGATCGATGGCTGCGGACTTTTAATCCGTAGGTTGTAGGTTCGAATCCTACGCGCCCCACCACGTTGCGCAAGCTTCTGACCTGCGATGACGCCGGACGCGCCATCTGGTCCACTGTGGATTTGTTGTTCGGCGGCCACCTAACGGTCGTGCGGGTTCTTCGACTTGTGGCGCGGATGGGTCACGCGTGGCTTCTGGCGGCTCTCGGCTAGGTCCGCCGGGACGCACCGGCGATGCAGCCCCAGCCTGTGCTAGGTCTCATGCTCGCTCTGTGCCTGTTTAGTCCGGTTTTGCACGTTACGTCTGCTTTGACGAGGGATGAGGTGGGCGGCGGCGTCGGCGGTCTTGTACTGCATCTCGAGGGTCACGGAGGTGTAGGTGTCTGAGGTCAGGGTGATGCTGGAGTGACCGAGGGTTTCCTGAACTTCTTTGAGGTCCGCGCCGCCGTGGCGTAGGTAGGTGGTGGCACAGTGGCGCAGGTCGTGCAGCCGGACGGGCGGAAGGCCGGACTTTCGGACAAGGTACTCGAACCGGTCGGTGATGGTTTGGGGGTGCCAGGGCTGACCGTCGGGGCGGACGAAGAACAGGCCGGTTCTCGGGCCACGCAGAGCCGCTCACCTGCCGCCACCGTTCACGCATGCGGCGGTAGTGAACC
>Ga0310830_101393_pt1 | contig 12119 bp, 8 predicted proteins | sample WT_ome_5_FD_201301 | JGI IMG/M metagenome (GOLD analysis project Ga0310830, IMG submission 201301) | Sorghum-adapted microbial communities enriched on wild type (WT) sorghum from Joint BioEnergy Institute, Emeryville, California, United... ...
CACCGTCGGCGATCCTACCCCCGACGCTCGTGTGTAGCGTCCGGTCGAATCGCGTCATCTCGCCGGCCCGTTCGATCGGCCGCAGGTCCGCGAGCTTGGTCAATGACCGTACGGTGTGCACCACCGCGCGGCTCGACGCCTCGTTGGTGACCAGTTCCTCGACCTCGATCGCCAGCTCGGCCAGGGCCCGCACGGCGTCGCGCTCCCGCTGCTCCAGTTGCGCGACGAGCACCGGGTCGGCGGCCGGGCGGGATGCGTCCTCCCGGCTGGCCAGGGCCGCCCGGACGACCTCCACCAGCTCGACTCGCCGCTGGGCCGGCAGGCGGTGCTCGGCCAGCAGCACCAGTGCCTGGTCCGGCGTGGGCGGCGGTGACTCCGGAAGCCAGCGGTACGTCCGGTGGTACCGGTCGCCGCCGACCGCGACCCGCTCATGCCCGACGAGGCGCTCCTGCACCCGACGCCAGGCGTGCAGGCGGTTCTCCGGCACCCCGCGCTCGACCAGGGCTCGCTTGATCTCCTCGGCGCGCAGCTCGCGGTCAGGGCCCGCCTCCTGCAGCACGGTCAGCACCGCCGCCAGCGGGTCGGTCGCGAACACCTTGGCCAGTGACCGGCCGCCAGCGCGCCGGGGTGGAGCGGATCGGACCACGGTGACGACTGTAGGACCCGACCGCCGCCCCCGCGTGCCCGCACCCGGCCGGCCTGGGCGTCGCGAGGGGACGCGGTACCGGCGGGCCGGGTGGGCGGGTCCGGGCCCGGGCGGGTGGGCGGGTCCGGGCCCGGGTGGGTGCCGCCAGACCCCCGGGCCGGGTGGGCGCGTCGGGCTCGGTGGGCCCGTCGGGCTCGGCGCCTCGGGCCGGGTGGGCGCGTCGGGCTCGATGGGTGCCCCGGCGACGGCCCGGGACCGGGGCCGTGGCAGCCTGGGGCGCGGCGAGTCCCCCGCCCCGGTCGCCGGGCCACCTCAAGCGCCGGGCCTGCCTGACCGCCCGGACCTGCCTGACCGCCCGGACCCGCTTGGCCGCCCGGGGCAGCTCGGTCGCCCGGCGCGGCCGACCCCCAGGCGACCCCTCCCGCCGAGCAGGACGCGGGCACCTGACAACCCGACCGGGCCGAGCAGCGGGGCCGCCCGGACCGAGATACGGAGGACCCGCCCGGGCCGGGAACGGAGGATCTGCCCAGGCCGGGACAGGCGGATTCGCCCCAGGCCCGCAAAGAAGGATCGAACCGGAAAGGAGGATGAGAGTGTCACTCCCGTTGTTCCGCCCGACCCGGCCGGCGACCAGGCGGAAGCGGCCTGGGCTGACCGCCGTGGACGCCGGCCAGCCGGGCGGCGACCCGACGATCCCGACGCGGCGGATGGAGGACAGCGGTGCCTGAGGTGCGGACCGACCCTGGCGCGTGGACGGTCGCCATAACATCGATAGTCGTAACATTTATTGTCATAGCGGTATCGCATGCGCTGGTGCGTCGCCTGACGCGGGGACGCGCGACGACCCAGGCCGCGCTGGAGCGCACGCACCGGCCCGCGCAGGTCGCGGCGCTGGCGATCGTCGTGCGAATCACCGTTCCGCCCCTGCTGGGATCGTGGCAGCAGCCGGTGGCGTCGGTCCTCAACGCCGCCGTCGTCGGCGCCGTGGCCTGGCTCGTCGGGGCGGTGCTGCTGCGCATCGAGGAGTTCACGCTACGGCGCTTCCGGGTGGACGTCGCCGACAACCTCGCCGCCCGGCGGGTGCGCACGCAGATCTCGATCCTGCGCCGGGTCACCATCGTGGCGATCTCGGTGATCGCCGTCGGGGCAGCGCTGGTCACGTTCCCGCCGGCCCGGGCGGCCGGTGCGAGCCTGCTCGCCTCGGCCGGGCTGGCCGGCGTCGTGGCCGCGCTCGCCGCGCAGAGCACGTTGGGCAACCTGTTCGCCGGCCTCAATCTGGCCTTCGGCGACGCGCTGCGGCTCGACGACGTCGTGGTCGTGGAGGGGGAGTGGGGCCGCGTCGAGGAGATCACGCTGAGCTATGTCGTCGTGCGGATCTGGGACCAGCGGCGGCTCATCCTGCCCTCGTCGTACTTCACCAACAATCCGTTCCAGAACTGGACCCGGACCAGCGCCGACATCATCGGCACGGTCGAACTCGATGTCGACTGGAGCGTGCCGGTCGACGAGCTGCGGGAGGCGGCGCGGCGCATCGTCGAGGGCAGCGAGCTGTGGGACCGGCGCGCGTTCGCACTGCACATCACCGACGCCACGGGCGGCCTGGTGCGGGCCCGGGTACTGGTCAGTGCGGCCGACAGCTCCGCGCTGTGGGAGCTGCGCTGCCTCGTCCGGGAACGCCTGGTGGCCTGGCTGCAGCAGGAGCATCCGGCGGCCCTGCCCCGCACCCGTACGGAACTTCAGACAGCGCTGTCCCGGCGGCTGCCCGACCCACGGAGCCCGGAGCCGGCCTGAGCCCGTCACCGCCGGCGACCAGTCCGGCTCACCACCGGCCACTGTGGAGCGTCATGCGGGGCGCGGTCGAAATGACCAGACGTCGGAATCATGGGGCCGGAGACGCCGGTATCGCACCGGGCGTCGCCCCGATCGCTCCCCTTTCCCGTGGGACGCACGGACGGTAACGTCGTCCCTTACGACACACCATCACGGTCTGTCGTATTTCGCCACATCCTGGTCGGCGATGACCTCCCGGGCGAACCGGTCGCTCTCGGGCTCCAACCCGCCACCGCGGGCGTAGAGCTCCTGAGCCATCGTGATGGCGCCCTGATGGTGGTAGATCATGAACTCCAGGAAGAGCCGATCGAACTCGGCGTCCCGGGCCTGCTCGAGCTGACGCAACTGCTCGTCGTTGAGCATGCCGGGCATGAGCTCGTCGTGACCGGCGTGGTTCGCGTGGGGCGGCGGCACCGGCAGGCCCCGGGCCGTCAGCCACTCCTCCATCTGGGCAATCTCATCACGCTGAGAAATCTCGATTCGCTCGGCGAGCAGGCGGATGTCGGCATTGGTGGTGCGGTCGGCCACCAGCGCGGTCATCTCCAGGGCCTGGGCGTGGTGGGGAATCATCCGCTCGAAGAACTCGACGTCGGCGGCGTTGTGCGGCGGCACGGTCAGGCTGGCCAGTTCCTCGGGTGAGAGCGTGCGCCCTGGCTCACCCGGCGCGCCGGGCTGTACCACTCTGGGGGCGTTGTCCGGTTCGCTCCGGTCGCCCCCGATCAGCACGACGGCGACCACGATGCCGACGACGGCCACCACAACGGCCGCAGCAACGATGGCGAGACGACGGCGGCTCCACACAGGCCCGAACGTTAGCTGATCGCGGTCAGTCGGGACAGATGCGACTGGCTCGAACGTACGGTGCTGTTGGCTCACATGTGTCCGGTGCGGCCGGCGTCGGCATCCGACGGCGTCAGCTCCCAAGGCGTCGGAAACACGACAGGCGTCGGAATCCGAAATCGGACGCCCCGCGGTTACATGGAACAGCGGCGATCCCCGCCACACCACTACCGGCGCGGCGGAGAATAGGGATCATGCGCCTGTCGACGATCAGGACGCTCTACAGCGGCGGGGGCCCGTGGGCGTCGGTGTACCTGGACACGAGCGCCACGAATCCCACCGGCACTCCCCAGGAAGCCCGCAACGAGCTCGACCTGCGATGGCGGGAGGCGCGAGAGTGGCTCGGCGCGCATGGTGCGGACGACGCGACGCTGCGGGCGATGGACGAGGTTGTCGAAGAGGCCCGGGTCCGTCCGGGCCCGGGCGAGCTGGCGGTGTTCGCGTCCGGCGGCTCGGTGGCGTTCAGCCGCGGCCTGCCCATCACCCCGCGCCGCCCACAGCTGGCCGTCTGGTCGGCCCTACCCCGCGCCGCGGACCTGCTCCGCAGCATCGCCGCCCTGGCCACGTCCGACGATCGGGACGCTCCCAACGCGCTGACCTCACTCGCCGACCTGGATAACACGCGCGAGGAGATCCGGTGGGTGCGGGCCGACGTCGACCGCACCGGCGGCTCGGTGCGCGCCTCGGACGGCGCGGCCGTGACGGTCCGGGCTGAAGACGAGTTCATCACCAAGGTCTCCACCAAGCAACGGGACCAGATGTGGTCGGTGCCGAGGTACCAGCACGCGGCCGAGGAGAACTGGGAGCGCAACAGCGCCGATGTGGCCCGGGTCATCCGTGCGGCGGTCGAGCGCATCGCCGCCGACGTGATCGTGCTGGCCGGAGACATTCGGGCCCGCCAGCTCGTGCTCGAGTACCTGCCGAAGGTCGTGGCCGATCGGGTGGTTGAGGTCGAGCATGAGACACCGGTCCGGCCCCATCCCGAGTCGCGCGTCCGGGCCCGCCGGGAGCCGAAAGTGCAGGACCCGATTCTTGACGCGGCGACCCGGGCGGCGATCGGAGTTGTGGCCCAGGAACGACGGTCCGCGGTACTCGACCGCTTCTACAACGGACTGTCCAGTGGGGACAGCGTACGAGGTGTGGCCGAGGTCTGCGAGGCCGCCCGTGACCTGCGGATCGACACCCTCCTGCTCAGCCCGGAGCCATCGGCGGCCCAGGTGTGGGTCGACCCGCTGAGCCCGACGATGCTCGGACCGTCCAAGACCGACACCCGCACCGATTCACCCGTCCAGGAACCGGCGGATGACGCTCTCGTCGGGGCCGCCGCCCTCGCCGGAGCCGAGGGCTTCGTGGTCGACAATGATTCCGACCTGGTCGACGGCGTGGGCGCCATCCTGCGCTACCGGCTCTAGGGTCAACAGGCGGCGCCAGGGTCAAACGGGCGCTGACGTCCGTCCGGGTCGACCGACCCGCGGCGTCCGGTACGGACCAACCGGCCGCCGTCTGTACGGTCAAGCGACGACGGCGTCGCGCAGGCGTTGGGCGGCCTGTTCGGGAACGACGTCGTTGGAGAACATGTCCATGCCCGCCTCGGTGCCGCCGAGGTACTTGAGCGCGGTTGGGCTGCGCCGGTTAGTGAACAGCTCCAGGTGCAGGGCGAGCTCGGCCACCCCGGGCACGTCGGCCCGCGGCGCCTGGTGCCAGGCCGCGACGTAGGGCGTGGGTGTCGGGAAGAGCCGATTGAACCGGCGCAGCACCTCGAGGTAGATCTCGGCCAGCGAGTCGCGCTCGTCGGGACCGACGCTCGGCAGATTAGGGACCCGGACCCGCGGGTACAGGTGCACCTCGTACGGCCACTTGGCCGCGAACGGCACGAACGCCACCCAGTCCTCGTTGGTGCAGACCACCCGGGCCCCGTCGGCCAGCTCCATCGCGACCAGATCCTCGAAGAGGTTGCGGCCGTGCGCCCGTCGGTAGGCGACCGCGCGCTCGATCATCCGGGCGGTCCGGGGCACCACGACGGGATACGCGTAGATCTGTCCATGCGGATGGTGCTGGGTGACCCCGATCTCCTCCCCGCGATTCTCGAAGCAGAACACCTGCACGACGTCGGGACGGGTCGACAGCTCGGCCGTCCGGTCGGCCCACGCCTCGATGACCAGCCGCGTCTGCTCGACCGACAGGTCGGCGAACGCGACGTCGTGGCGTGGGTCGAAGCAGATCACCTCACACCGCCCCACGGCCGGGACGGCGGTGAACAGGGAGTCACCGGGTTCGATCGGGCCGGCGCCGTGCCCCGTCAGGGCGGGAAACCGGTTGGCGAAGACCACCACCGTGTAGTCGGACGCCGGAATCTCGGTCTGGTTGCCGGGGGTCGAGGGGCACAGCGGGCAATGGTCGGCCGACGGAAGAAAGCTCCGGGTCTGCCGATGGGTCGCCACGATCACCCACTCGCCGGTCCGGGGATCGAAGCGGGCCTCACCCGGCTCTGGTGGCGACGGCAGCTCCCGCGGGTCCGGCGGCGGGTCGCGGTGCGTACCCGGCGGGTCGTAGTAGATGAGGGTTCGACCGTCGGCGAGGCGGGTGTCCGTCCGCACCGCCGTCAGGCGCGGGCCCGCCGGTGCTGGGGTGACAGCGGGACGCACGGGCGGTAATCTAGCCCCACCATGTCACAGAATCAAACAAGTCCGCACAGCATCGCTCGGTGGTGGTCGTGCTAGGCCCCCAGCGACGCAGTGCCATCGTGAACGAGGTGCGCCGACGCGGCGGCGTCCGCCTCAGCGAGCTCGCGAGCGCGCTCGGCGTCTCGGACATGACCGTGCGGCGGGATGTGGAGGCTCTGGTCGAGCAGGGCCTGCTCACCCGGGTCCACGGCGGCGTGCTGCCGGTGGACACCCCCGCGGACGAGCCGGCCTTCGCGACCAAGCAGGTCCGGCAGGCGGCCGAGAAGCAGGCGATCGCCGCGGCGGCCGCGGCCCTGGTGACGCCCGGCTCGGCGGTCGGCATCTCCGCCGGCACCACCACCGCCGCCCTCGCACAAAAACTAACAGAAGTTAACAACCTCACCGTCGTCACCAACTCGGTGGCCGTCTCCGACGTGCTGCACCGCGCGGCGAACCCGACGCAGACGGTGATCCTCACCGGCGGAGTCCGTACGCCGTCCGACGCGCTGGTCGGCCCGGCCGCCACCACGCTGCTCGCCGGGCTCAACCTCGACGTGCTGTTCCTCGGGGTGCATGGGATGGACGAGCGCGGCGGCTTCACCACCCCCAACCTGGCCGAAGCGGAGACCAACCGGGCCCTCGTGGCGGCCGCCCGCCGCACCGTGGTCGTCGCCGACCACACCAAGTGGGGGGTGGTCGGCATCGCGACGATCATCCCGCTCAACGGAGCGGAGGTGCTGGTGACCGACTCCGGGATCGACCCCGCGGCGCTGGGCGTGCTCCGGGCGAACATCCCGGAAGTCGTGTGTGTCGACGTTGCATCCCCGCCCTCGGCGAGCCGGTCCGCCACCGCGCGCTCCTCCGCGACCCGGCCCTCCGCGACCCGGCCTTCGGCGGCCCGGTCCTCCGCGGTCCGGTCCATCCCGTCTGGACGATCCGCCCCTCCCTCGCGGGTGGGGACGTGACCGCGCCAGTCGCCGCCGGTGCCCGCGTGTGGGCGGCGCCCGGCCGGGTGAACCTCATCGGCGAGCACACCGACTACAACGACGGCTTCGTGCTGCCCATCGCGCTGCCCCAGCGCACCGTGGCCACCGCCGAACCGTTGTCGGGCGAACCGCTGTCCGGCGAACCCCGGTGGGAGATCACGAGCGCGGGCCAACCCCGCGCCGTGGTGGTGACCGTCACCGACCTGCGGCCGGGGGCGGTGACCGGCTGGCCGGCGTACGTGGCCGGGGTGATCTGGACGCTGCGCGAGGCCGGCGTCGCGGTACCCGCGGCTCGCCTGTCGATCGAGTCCAATGTCCCGATGGGGGCCGGGCTGTCCTCGTCGGCGGCCCTGGAGTGCGCGGTGCTCTCCGCGCTGTGCGACCTCGCCGGGGCGGACCTGCCGGTGCCCCAGCGGCCCGCGATCGCCCAGCGCGCCGAGAACATCTACGTCGGCGTGCCCTGCGGCATCATGGACCAGACCGCCTCGATCCGTTGCCGGGCCGGCCACGCGCTGTTCCTCGACTGCCGGTCCGGCGAGGTGGAGCAGGTGCCGTTCGACCCGGAGTCGGCCGGACTGGCCCTGCTGGTCATCGACTCACACACCCCGCATCAGCACACGGAGAACGAGTACGCCCAGCGCCGGGCGACCTGCGAGGCGGCGGCCGCGTCGCTGGGCGTCCCCGCGTTGCGCGACGTCGACGACCTCGACGCGGCCCTGGCCCGGCTGGACGACGACGTCGTGCGCCGCCGGGTCCGCCACGTGGTGACGGAGAACCGGCGGGTTCTCTCCACTGTGGACGCGCTGCGGGCCGGTGACTGGGCGACGGTCGGTCGCTTGTTCACCGAATCCCACGCCTCGATGCGGGACGACTACGAGATCACGGTGCCGACCGTCGACCTGGCCGTCGAGGTGGCGTTGCGCTGCGGTGCGCTGGGCGCGCGGATGACCGGAGGCGGCTTCGGCGGCTGCGTCCTGGCGCTGGTCGCCGAGGCCGCGGTCGAGACCGTACGGTCCGCGGTGGCCGAGGCCTACGCCGCCGCCGGGTACGCCCAGCCGACCTCCTTCGTGGCCCGCGCCAGCGAGGGCGCCCACCGCCTGGCCTGAGCCGGCCCGCCGAGCCGACTGGCCGGCGTGTAGCCCGACGCGGTGCTGGCCCTGCCGCGACGGTGGAAGGCACAGGCCATCGTCCGAATCGGCAAGCTTGGCTTCGGCCGCGAGTGGGGTCACCGCTGGCCAGACGCCGCGCCGACCGGGGCCTCGGTGGCGTGCAGGGCTCGCTCCACGGTCGCGGCGGTCTGCTGGGCGACGATCACGATCGGGGTCCGCTGCGCACCCTGCCCGGCGGGGTTGTCGGCCAGCGCCATCGACAGCAGCGTGCGGGGGTTCGGCGTGGCCTCGGCCGCCGGACCGGGGGCGAAGCCCAGCACCCGGCAGCCGGCGTCGTCCGCGGAGGCGATCGCCACGCCCGCCAGGGTCCGCCAGTGCTCGCGCGCCACGGCCAGCCGCAGGCCGGCGACCAGGCTCGCGGCGACCTCGTCCGGCTCCGACGGTGGCCGGACGACCGCGGCGTTGGCGGGCGCCACCGCACCCGGACGCGGTGGGTAGTTGGCGGCCGCGCTCGGCAGCGGGCGTCCAAACAGGACGGCCCCGACGATCGGCCACAGCCCGCAGTGGTCGATCGCGACCCGCATGGTCGCGGGTTCCGCCAGGTTCGGCCGGTGGCGACCGGCCAGACGGGCCAGGATGGTGGCGAGCCGGCCCGGGCGCAGGCCGTCCACGGGCTCGATGCGGTCCTGACTCACCGCGACCGCCTTGCCCGAGATGACGACGAACCACGGTCCGAGCGGCAGGTCGCCACGGGTCGTCAAAAGGTTCGTCACGTAGAAGGCGGCGTTGGCGAGCAACGGATCGCCGGCCGCGATCGGGGCCGTACGCACGAGCGTGCGTCGCCACACCCCGCCGTCGACCACGACGTCACCCGGTTCCCGCACGGGAAGCTCGGGCAGCTCCGTCGTGGGTCGCACGAGCGCGGGGTCCGGAACCTTCACCTGGGGTCCGAGGCCGGCGAGCCAACGCTCCACCAGGAAGGCGCGCAGCAGCGCGTCCGCGTCGACGTTCTCCCCGGCCTGCAGCCGGCGCAGCGCGGTGACGGTCGCGCTGGCGTCCGACCAGGGCCGGGGCGGCACGAGCGCCGCGGCCACCTCGTCGCGGAGGGCGAGCACAACCTGGGCGCTGGTCGGCAGGCCGGCGGCGTCGTCGTGCGCCAAGCGGGCCACCTGGGGCGGCAGCACGCGGCGCAGGATGGCGGCGAGCGTCTGATCGTCGGCGTCGGCGCCCCGCAGCGGCGCCGGCACCGCGACGCCGTAGTGCGCGAGCATCCGATCGGCGATCCGTTCCCGGGCCGCCAGCGTTCCGGGGGTGGCGTCGACCAGCGTACCGATGCCACCCGAGAGCTCCCGGGCGACCGTCCACAGCAGATAGACACCCAGGTCGGGCACCGGCTCGCCCAGGTCAGCCAGGAAGGCGTCCAGTGTGGACAGGTCGAGACGGGCGGCCACCGGGACGTGCCGCACGGCGCTGGGCGGAAGCGACAGCAGGACATCCGGCACGTGCGCGGCCGGCCCCGCCAGGGCGGGCATGGTGGCGGTGAAGACCGGCAGCGGGCCCGTACGGTCCGGTTGGTGCAACGCGGCCCCGAGCACGGCGGCACCACCCACCCCGGGCGTCAGCAGCACACCGACGCGCTCGCCCGCACCGGCCCGCCAGATCGCCTCGTCCACGGGGGGCGGGGCCGGTGGCGTGTACTTGACCGGGTGGCGAACCGGCCCGGAGACGGCGGTGCTCAGCACAATCGCCTCGCCCGGCAGCAGCCGGCGAATCTTGGCGAAGAAGGTCCGGTCCGAGTCGTCGCAGGTGCCGGACTTGACGAACCGACGAATGACCCCGACGTCGGGCTCGGGAGCGACGCCGGCGTGGATCAGCGCCCGGGGTTCGGAGGCGACGACCCAGCCGTCGTCGAGCCGGGCGTAGTAGAGGGTGGGCCCGGCGCCGTTGCGGGCGAGCACCAACTCGCCGCGTTCAGCATCCGCGAGGATCACTGCGTAGGGATGCTCACCGCCGTCGACGAGACCGGCGGGACCGCGCTCAAGGTAGCCGCGGTCGAGCGCGGTGACGGAGGCGATCCCATCGACGATGATCGCGGCCACCGGCCGCTCGGCCTCCGCATCCGTCTCGTCCTCACCCGCCTCGTCCTCGCCCGGCGCGACCTCGCCAAAGCCGTCCGGGGCGGCCGAGCCAGCCGGGGCAGCCGCGTCCGTCGAGGACGTCGGGTCGTCGGCGGCGGTCGCGTCGGCTGGGGCAGGCGGGCCAGCGGGGGCGGCGACGACCTTGGTGATCGCCGGCATGGCGGCCCGAACGGCGAGGTCGAGACACAGGCCGCCGGGCCCGGTCAGCCGGCACACGGCCCCGTCGGGACCCCGTGCGGCGAGAGCCCAGGCGATCGCGTCGATGGATGTCGGCGCGTTCAGCGCCGCGGCGAGGCCAGCCATGACTCCCCCTCTGCCCGCGCGATGGGGTACGGGTCATGCAGACCAACGAGCCAGGGCCGGCCAGGGTGTCCCTTTCCGCTTACTGGACACCCCTTCCCGCTTACTGGACGCCGAGCAGCGCCACCAGGTCGGCCTCGGTGGTCACCGGTCGGTCGCAGACGAAGCCGCGGCACACGTAGGCGGTGGGCTGTCCGTCCACGGCGGGCCGGGACGCGAGCAGGGGGACCCCGGGCTGGTCGGTCCGCCCGACCACCACCACCGCGCCGGGCGGGGCGTGCCGGCGGGCGACCGCGGCCAGCGGCGAGGCGCCGTTTGGCTCCACGATCGCGATCTCGTACGGCCCGGAGACCAGCGCCTCGGCGACCGCGCACGCGTAGCCGGCGTAGCGCGGGTGGCGGGCCATCAGCGGGGTCACCGTCTCCAGCGCCCGCTCCGCGGTCTCGCGGTGGCCGAAGTTCCCGGTCAGCGCCGAGTAGCTGACCATGGCCGCGGCCAGCGACGAGAGCCCGGACGGCGTGGCGTTGTCGGTCGGGTCGGCGGGCCGGGTGACCAGACGTTCCGCGTCGTCGGCGGTGTCGTAGAAGCCGCCGGCGCCGTTGCCGAAGCGGCTCACCGCGGTGTCGATGAGCGCCCCGGCCATCTCGAGCCACTCCCCCTCGCCGGTGAGCTGGTGCATGGCGCAGAGCGCCTCGGCCACGCATCCGTAGTCGTCGAGCACGCCGACCGGCTCACCGACCACGCCGGACCGGGAGACGCGTCGCATCCGGCCACCGGCGATGTGCACGTCGACCAGGAACCTCGCCGCCGCCCGCGCCAGCCGCGCCGCTTCGGGGGCGGTGGCGGCGGCCGCCTCGTCGACGTCGGTGGACGTCATGGTCAGCGCGTACTCGACCAGGCCGGTGATCGCCAGCCCGCACCAGGCCGCCACCACCTTGTCGTCCCGGGCGGGCTGCGGCCGCTGCTGCCGGTGCCGCCACAGCGCCGCCCGGACCTCGGACCAGCGCGCGCGCACCGCGTCGTCGGCGTCGTCGACGTCGCGGGCCAGCCGCAGCACGCTCGTGCCGTGCTCGAAGGTGCCCTCCTCGGTCACACCGAACAGGTCGGCGGCGAACCGGCCGTCCTCCTCCCCCAGCGCTTCGGTCAGCTGGGCCGGCGTCCACACGTAGGTGAGCCCTTCCCGGCCCTCGGTGTCGGCGTCCAAAGAGGACACGAAGGCGCGACCGTCGTACAGGTCCCGCATCAGGAAACGGGCCGTCTCCGTGGCGATGCGCAGCGCCAGGCGATCCCCGGTCAACCGCCACAGCAGGGTGTAGACGCGCAGCAGCAACGCGTTGTCGTAGAGCATCTTCTCGAAGTGGGGCACGATCCACTGCGCGTCGACCGAGTACCGGGCGAACCCGCCGCCGAGCTGGTCGTACAGGCCGCCGCGGGCCATGGCCTCGCACGTGTGCCGGACGATCTCCAACGCCTGCGGGTCGCGGGTGCGCTGGTAGTGGCGGAGCAGGAACAGCAGCACCATGTGCGGCGGGAACTTGGGCGCTCCACCGAAGCCCCCGTACATCGGGTCGTACGCCTCGACCAGCTTGGCCCGGGCGGCGGCGAGC